>Ga0136617_10003340_pt1 | contig 14337 bp, 8 predicted proteins | sample AntDrymUQ3222106_2_FD_129672 | JGI IMG/M metagenome (GOLD analysis project Ga0136617, IMG submission 129672) | Polar desert sand microbial communities from Dry Valleys, Antarctica - metaG UQ322 (21.06) | ecosystem: Environmental > Terrestrial > Soil > Desert | place: Antarctica: Dry Valley... | reverse complement strand
CGACCTCGGCACCATCATCCGGATCAGCACCCAGGATCTCGGCGCGCTGCAGATCCACGACCCGGCGCATCCGCAACGCCGGGTCGTCGCAGCCGGGGCGCCCTGGTTCATGGCCCTGTTCGGCCGGGACGCTCTGCTCACCAGCTGGATGGCGCTGCCGCTGGATCAGCGGCTGGCTCTGGGCACCCTGCAGACACTGGCACGGTTCCAGGGCACAAAGGTTGACCCGGTCACCGAGGAGCAGCCTGGTCGGATCCTGCACGAGATCCGGTGGGGCCGGGAGGCCACGCTCGCGTTGGGTGACGGTCATGCCTACTACGGCAGCGCGGACGCCACGCCGCTGTTCGTCGCGCTGTTGGGAGAGTTGCACCGCTGGGGCTTGCCCAGCGCCGAACTGCACGCCTTGCTCCCCGCTGCTGACCAGGCACTGGCGTGGATCGAGACCTACGGCGACTTCGACGGCGACGGCTTCGTCGAATACCGCCGGGCCACCGATCACGGCCTGTTCAACCAGGGCTGGAAGGACTCCTTCGACGGGATCAGCGACGCGGCCGGCCGCACGGGCATCCCGCCGATCGCCCTGGCCGAGGTGCAGGCGTACGTGTATGCGGCTTACCTGGCACGCGCGTCCATTGCCGCCAGCATGGACGACGACACGACTGCGACGTCCTTCCGGCTCCGGGCCAGCGCGCTCAAGGCGAGGTTCAACGAGCGCTTCTGGCTGCCCGACCGGAATTGGTTCGCGGTGGGCCTGGACGGCGACAAGCGACCGCTCGACTCGCTTACCTCCAACCTGGGGCACTGCCTGTGGTGTGGCATCGTCGATGACGACAAGGCGCAGGCGGTGGTGACCCACCTGATGGACTCGTCGATGTGGACCGGCTTCGGCGTACGCACCCTGGCCAGCACTATGGGCGCGTACAACCCGATGAGCTATCACAACGGCTCCGTCTGGCCGCACGACAACGCGATCATGGCCAGCGGCCTGATGCGCTATGGGTTCGTGACCCAGGCGCATCAGGTGGCGCTCGGCCTGCTCGACGCCGCGAAAAGCTTCGGCGGCCGGCTGCCCGAGCTATTCTGCGGTTTTGACAGGTCCGATTTCGGCTCGCCCGTGCCCTACCCCACCTCGTGCTCGCCGCAGGCGTGGGCGGCGGCTGCACCATTTCATCTCCTGCGCAGCCTGTTGCGCTTGGAGCCCGACCTGCCCGCCGGCACGATCGGGATCGCCCCCGCCATCCCGCGCCGCATGCTGCCGTTGCACGTCGAGAACCTGCCGCTCGGTGATGCCCGACTCATGGTCGACGTCACCGCCCACAAGTGGGACCTTGCCGGACTGCCGCGTGGCGTGCGCCTCGTGCGAACCGGGCCCCCCACCCCCATCGCGGCGTTGCCCGATCCGGTCGGGGGTGCCACGCTTCGGGCCGGCCGAGGGCGCCGCGCCTCGGGTAGCGCGGCGGGTTGATCACGGTTCTCAGGCACGGCGACCCGTCATCCCCCTAAGGGGGTGCGCGGGGCGATTGTCCGGGCCACATCGGGGCGCTGCCCTGATGTCCCGCGGCATTGCGGCGGTCAGCCTGGGGCCATGAGAAACGACGGTGGTTCGGTGTTGGTCAAGGTGCTGCTCCTGGTGATGGTGGCAGTGCTTGCCATACCGGGCCTGCTGGCCGGCGCCCTGGTCGCCGCGTGGGTCCGCGCTGACGTCAGCACTGCGGGCGAGGTCGACTTCGTTCGCCCCTTGGCCATCCCGCCGCTGGCGCAGTCCACGATCGACCCGAGTGGCCGGCGCGTCTTCGACCTGCGCCTGCGGAGCGGCACTACCGACTTCGGCCTCGGCCGACCCAGCGGCACCTGGGGGATCAACGGTTCCCACCTTGGACCCACCTTGCGCGCCAAGCGCGGTGAACTGGTCGGGATGAACGTGACGAACCAGTTGGCGGAGACCACCACGCTGCACTGGCATGGCATGCACTTGCCGGCAGCGATGGACGGCGGACCGCACCAGATGATCGAGCCCCGGCGGACATGGTCACCCGGCTGGAAGATCGACTAGCCCGCCGCAACTCCGTGGTACCACACCCATCTGCATGGCGAGACCGCCGCGCACGTTTACCGTGGGCTGGCCGGCATGTTCATCGTCGATGATCCCTCGGCGACCGTGAACCTGCCCGGTGACTATGGCGTCGACGACCTGCCCATACCACGAGGTGCGCACCGGGAGGGTGCGGCTGCGGCTGCTCAACGCCTCGAACGCGCGCAGCTACAACTTCGGGCTGGTCAATTCTCGCGGAGCGGCGCGCGGCTTCGTCCTCATCGGCAGCGACGGCGGCCTGCTGCCGAGCCCGGTCGACGCCGAAAGAGTGCAACTCTCGCCGGGGGAACGCGCCGAGATCGTCGTGACCATGCGGCCCGGCGAGCGCCTCGTCCTGCGCAGTCATCCAGCCAACCTCGGCGTCGGCTTCTTTGGTCAGCGACAGGCCGGTGGTGACGACACCCTCGACATCCTCCAGCTGCGCGCCCGCGGCGCTCTCGAAGCGTCCCCCGAGATTCCCAGCCGGCTGGTGCCGGCGCCGGACCTTCGCGAAGCCGACGCTACCACGACCCGCACCTTTCGGCTCGACGGCACCATGATCAACCGTCGGAACATGGATATGAACCGCATCGACGAGGTCATCTCCGTGGGAGACACCGAGATCTGGGAAGTCAGCAACGCCGACGGTTCGCCACACAACCTCCACGTGCACGGTGTGCAGTTCGCGGTGCTCGGCATCGACGGCGCCCGGCCGCCGCTGGCTCTCGGTGGCCTGAAGGACACCGTCTATGTCGCCCCCGGCACCATCGTGCGCCTGCTCATGCGCTTCCCGCAGTACGCGGACCCTGACTCGCCATACATGTTCCATTGCCACCTTTTGCGCCACGAGGACCAGGGGATGATGGGCCAGTTCGTCATCGTCAACCGCGGCCAGCGGGCCGAGCGGCCTAGCTCCGGGCATGCGTGGAACCACGACCGATGAGACTGGCGGGCACCCGCGCCGGTCAGTCTCCGGCGTAGCGCAGCCAGACGGTGCCCAGTGGAGGCACTCGTAGTGAGGCGGCTGCGGGCTGGTCGCGCCATGGCGCGTCGTCTGCCTGGACTGATCCCAGATTGCCGACCCCGGATCCGGTGTAGGTCTCCGCGTCGGTGTTGAGCACCTCGTCCCAACGGCCCGAGCGGGGCAGGCCCAGCCGGTAGTCTTCGTGTGGCACGCCGGCGAAGTTCGCGACGCAGGCCAGGATCGACCCGTCTAGGCCGTAGCGTAGGAACGAGTAGACGTTGTTGGTCGCGTCGTCGGCGTCGATCCAGGAGAAGCCGGCCGGATCGGTGTCCTGCGACCAGAGGGCCGGGCTGGCCGCGTAGACGCGGTTGAGGTCGCGGACCAGCAGCTGCACGCCGCGGTTGTCGGCGTTGTCGAGCAGCCACCAGTCCAGCGACCGGCCCTCCGCCCACTCCGCCTCTTGCGCCAGCTCGCTGCCCATGAAGAGCAACTGCTTGCCCGGATGTGCCCACATGTAGGCCAGGAGCGCGCGCAGGTTCGCCAGCCGCTGCCACCGGTCACCGGGCATCTTGCCCAGCAGCGATCCCTTGCCGTGCACCACTTCGTCATGGGAAAGCGGCAGCACGAAGTTCTCTGTGTGGGCGTACATCATCGAGAAGCTCAGTTGATGGTGGTGGTAGCTGCGGTGGATCGGCTCGCGGGACAGATAGTCCAGCGTGTCGTGCATCCATCCCATGTTCCACTTGAAGCCGAAACCCAGGCCGCCCAGGTGGGTCGGGCGGGTCACCGCCGGCCAGGACGTGGACTCCTCGGCGATCATGATGATCCCGGGGACTCGCTTGTAGACGGTGGCGTTCATCTCCTGCAGGAAGGCCACTGCCTCGAGATTCTCCCGGCCTCCGTAGATGTTGGGTTCCCATTCGCCGGCCTTGCGGGAGTAGTCCAGATACAACATCGACGCGACCGCGTCGACGCGCAGGCCGTCGATGTGGAACTCCTGCAACCAGAAGACCGCGTTGGCCACCAGGAAGTTGCGCACCTCTCGCCGGCCGAAGTCGAAGACATACGTCCCCCACTCGGGATGCTCACCGCGCCGGGGATCGGCATGCTCGAACAGCGGGGTGCCGTCAAACCGCGCCAGCGCCCACTCGTCCTTGGGGAAGTGCGCCGGCACCCAGTCGACGATGACTCCGACTCCGGCCTGGTGCAGGCGGTCGACCAGGTGGCGGAACTCCTCCGGCGTGCCGAAGCGGGACGTCGGGGCATAGTACGAGGAAACCTGGTAGCCCCATGACCCGCCGAAGGGATGTTCGGCAACGGGCAACAGCTCCACGTGGGTGAATCCCTGTTCCACGACGTAGTCGACCAACTCGTCGGCGAGCTGGGGATAGCCGAGTCCCTTTCGCCAGGAGCCGAGATGGACTTCGTAGATGCTCATCGGCGCCGCGTGCCAGTCGGTGCCAGCCCGGCGTTCGAGCCAGGAGGAGTCCGACCATTCGTAGGCCGACTCGTGCACCACAGACGCCCAGCCGGGGGGCACCTCGGTGGCGAAGGCGAACGGGTCGGCCTTCTCCCGCCATCGGTCGTCGGCACCGAGGACATGCAGCTTGTACTGCGCACCGACCCCAACGCCGGGGACGAACAGCTCCCACACTCCGGTCGCACCCAGTGACCGCATCGGCAGGGACCGGCTGTCCCACCAGGTGAAGTCTCCGGCGATGCGCACTCCGCGGGCGCTGGGCGCCCAGACGGCGAAGGACGTACCGGACACCGGGCCGCCGGGGGTGTCGTAGGTGCGCGGGTGGGCGCCCAGGACGTCCCACACCTGTTCGTGCCGGCCCTCGCCGATCAGGTGCATGTCGATCTCACCCAGCGTCGGCAGCCAGCGGTAGGGGTCGTCCACGACGAAGGTATCCGGGAGATAGGTGACCTCGAGCCGGTAGTCGCCCACCTCCGCAGGGACGACCACGCCGAACACCCCGCCGGAGTGCAGGAGCTCCATCGGATGACGCCGGCCATCGACCAGAAGTGTCACCGCCTGCGCGTCGGGCCGCAGCGTGCGCACGGCGGTCCCCAGTGGTGTCGGGTGGGCGCCCAGAACGGCGTGCGGGTCATGGACCTCGCCGCCCACGAGCCGGTCGAGCTGGTCCTGGGCCGGATGGGCGGCGGACGACGCGGTTTCAGCAGCAGGCGCGTTCTCGGCAGCAGAGGAGTCCGCCACGATCATCCTTCCCTTAGCCGGCGAGCCGGGCGATCGCGGTCAGCGGCAGAGCCAGCCAGGTCGGGCGGTTGCGTGCTTCGTACACGACTTCGTAGACGGCCTTGTCCAGCTCGAACGCTCGCAAGAGGGTCGCGTGCTTGCGTGGATCGGAGCCCGCCGCCTCCGCGTATCCGGTGCAGAAGGCGTCGCGGTTGCGGTCGGCCCATTCGGTGGCGCGGTATTCGAGGTGCGGTTCGCCGGGCCGGTCGGCCAGCAGATACCGGGATGCGTAGTCGAACGAGCGCAGCATGCCGGCGACGTCACGCAGCGGCGACATCGGCGCCCGGCGTTCGGTGAATGGCCGAGCCGGCTCACCCTCGAAGTCGATCAGCACCCAACCGGTCATGCTCCGCAATACCTGCCCGAGGTGGAAGTCCCCGTGCACGCGCTGCACCCGCATCTGTTCCGTCAACCCGGCCACCTCGTCGTAGGCGTCCCGCAGTCCCTCCGCGTAGGGCAGCAACTCGGGCACGACGGTGAGGGCCGCCGCGAGCCGGTCGCGCATCTGCTGGGCGACGTCGCGCGACTCCTCGGGCCCGACTGATCGTGACCCCAGCGCGTCGGCGAGGTCGCCGTGAACGGCGGCCGTCGTGAGGCCCAGGCGGTGCGCCTCGCCGGCGAAATCCCCGCCGACCTCGTCGGCGTGCAGATCACCCTCGGCGTACAGGTCGCGGACGCTCGTCGTCGCCATGTGCCAGCCGTCGGCGGCGTTGGCCACATAGCGCTGCAGCATGGCGTAGCTCACGGGCTCGCCGGCCAGCTCCCCCTCGATAGCACCCAGCAGGGGGGCGATGCAGGCGCAGCCCACGGTTGTCAAGGCGCGATGCACCTCGAGGTCAGGGTTGATCCCGGGACTCAACCTGCGGAAGAGCTTGAGAATATACGCCTCGCCATAGATCAGTGATGTGTTGCTTTGCTCGGCTGCGGACACTCGACTGACTTGGCTGGTGTCGAGTCGCACTGGGCCTTCTCGGACGAAGCGGATCCCGTCCACCGTGGCTCTCTTGGCCAGACGCTCGAGCAGCACCGTTGTGAGATCCGTGTCCTGTGCGGCGTCGTAGGCGAAGCCGTCGGGTAGCGGTCCGATTCCAGCGTGATCCAGGCGCTCGGGCAGCCGCGAGCGCATGCCGATCAGCAGCTGATAGTGCTCGACCGAGGAGTCGGTTGTCCGCACTCGGACCAGCACGTGGTGCATCTGCGGGTCACCTACCCACAGCGTCATCGACGAGATCGTCTCGACAGCGGTGATCTCCCGTCCCTTGCCGGCATACCACCGCTGGGCGGGGAGCCATTCGATGAGCAGGGCATCCAGGCCCGGCGGGCCGGACTGATGAGGGGCCACGCTTACTCCTCCGCCTGCGAGATCTGAAACCAGTAGAAGCCGTGTCCGGGCAAGGTCAGCAGGAAAGGAAGTTCCCCGATTCGGGGAAAGTGCACCCGCCCCGTCAGCTCGATCGGGGTGGACCCTTCGTAGCGGCGCAGATCAAGCTCCACCGGCTGGGGAAACCGCGACAGGTTGTTCACGCAGAGCACTACGTCGTCCCCGAAGGTCCTGGTGAATGCAAGCACGGAAGGATTGGACGAACCGAGCTCGGTGAAATCGCCCAGACCGAAGGTGGGGTGCTGTTTGCGGATCTCGATCATCCGGCGATTCCAGTGCAGCAGCGAGGACGTGTTGTTGCTCTCCGACTCGACATTGAGCGCCTGAAAGCCGTAGATCGGATCCATGATCACCGGCAGGTACAGCCGCGCCGGATCGCATTGAGAGAAGCCGGCATTGCGGTCGGGCGTCCACTGCATGGGCGTACGCACGCCATCGCGGTCACCCAGCCAGATGTTGTCACCCATCCCGATCTCGTCGCCGTAGTAGAGGACCGGTGAACCGGGCAGGGAGAGCAGCAAGGTAGTGAACAGCTCGAGCTGGTTGCGGTCGTTGTCGAGCAGGGGAGCCAACCGCCGTCGAATGCCGATGTTCGCCTTCATCCGTGGGTCCTTGGCGTACTCCCTCCACATGTAGTCGCGCTCGTCGTCGGTGACCATCTCCAGGGTCAGCTCGTCGTGATTGCGCAGGAAGATGCCCCACTGGCAGCCGGAGGGGATCCGCGGTGTCTGCGCCATGATCTCGGAGATGGGGAAGCGGTTCTCGCGCCGGACCGCCATGAACAGACGCGGCATGACTGGGAAGTGGAACGCCATGTGGCACTCGTCACCGCCGACCGTGGAGTCGCCGAAGTAGTCGACGACGTCGGCCGGCCACTGGTTGGCTTCGGCCAACAGCACCCGGTCGGGATAGAGCCGGTCGATCTCGGTCCGCACGCGCTTGAGGAAGTCGTGGGTCTGCTTGAGGTTCTCGCAGTTGGTGCCCTCCTGTTCGAAGAGGTAGGGGACGGCGTCGAGACGGAAGCCGTCGATGCCCAGATCGAGCCAGAACCTCAGCGCCTCGAGCACGGCTTCCTGCACCCGGGAGTTCTCGTAGTTCAGATCGGGTTGGTGGGCGAAGAATCGGTGCCAGTAGTACTGCTTGCGTACGGGGTCGAGGGTCCAGTTCGACGCCTCGGTGTCGACAAAAATGATGCGTGCTTCGGAGAACCGGTCGTCGGTGTCCGACCAGACGTAGAAATCGCCGTACGGACCTTCCGGGTCATGCCGGGAGGCCTGGAACCAGGGATGCTGATCGCTGGTGTGGTTCATGACGAAGTCGATGACCACTCGCATCCCGCGGGCGTGTGCCGCATCGACGAACTGGATGAAGTCGCCGAGGTCGCCGAAATCGGTCAGCACACTGGTGAAGTCACTGACGTCGTAGCCGCCGTCGCGCAGCGGTGAGGCGAAGAAGGGCGGCAGCCACAGGCAGTCGACCCCGAGCCAGGCAAGGTAGTCGAGCTTGGCGACGAGCCCCGGCAGGTCTCCGGTGCCGTCACTGTTGCTGTCGGCGAACGCCCGGACCAGCACTTCGTAGAAGACGGCGCGCTTGAACCACTCGGGGTCGTGGGACTCCTCCACCGACGAGATCGGGTGGTCGCTCATGGGCTCTCGCCCAGTTGTCAACTCGCTCCGCGCCTCGCTGCGCTCGATGCTCACTCGCCCAGTTGTCAACTCGCTCCGCGCCTCGCTGCGCTCGATGCTCACTCGCCCACCGGTCGTACCGTGAGGACGTGGGCCGGCTCGACGAACGGGTCGAGTCGCACGTAGTCGTGCTTGCCCCAGTCGAAGCTCTGGCCGGTGAGCTGGTCGGTGACGGTGAAACGCTCGTGCCAGTCCAATCCCAGCTGGGGCATGTCGAGGCTGACGGTGGCCTCGCGCGTGCCGTGTGGGTCGAGGTTGACGACGACGATCACGCAGTCGCCGGAGTCCGTGTCGCGTTTGGACCAGCACATGACGCTGTCGCCGTCGACGTGGTGCAGCCGCAGGTTGCGCAGCTGTTGCAGGGCCGGGTGCTCGCGGCGAATCTGGTTGAGCCGGGCAAGATAGGGCGCCAAGGTCCGACCCTCGCGCGCAGCGCCGGCCCAGTCGCGCGGCCGCAGCTGGTACTTCTCGGAGTCGAGGTATTCCTCGCTGCCCGGGCGCACCGCCTGATGCTCGAGGAGCTCATAGCCGGCGTAGACCCCCCAGGTCGGTGACAGCAGCGCTGCCAGCACGGCTCTGATCTTGAACATCGGCGGACCGCCGTACTGCAGGCTGGCGTGCAGGATGTCAGGGGTGTTGACGAAGAAGTTGGGCCGCATGTAGTCAGCCGCATCGACCAGCTCGCGAGCGTAGTCCTCCAGCTCCGATTTCGCTGTCCGCCAGGTGAAGTAGGTGTAGGACTGGGTGAAGCCGATCTTGGCCAGCATGTGCATCATGGCCGGCCTGGTGAAGGCCTCCGCCAAGAACAGCACGTCTGGGTCGGTCCGCTTGACTTCCCAGATCAACCAGTGCCAAAAGTCCAGTGGCTTGGTGTGCGGGTTGTCCACCCGGAAGATCCGCACTCCGTGGTCGACCCAGTGCCGCAGCACTCGCAGGCATTCTGCGTACAGCCCCGAGGAGACGCCCGGCTGCGCCGGCTTGTCGTTGTCGAAATTCAGCGGATAGATGTCCTGGTACTTCTTCGGCGGGTTCTCGGCGTAGGCGACCGTGCCGTCGGGCCTGGTAGTGAACCACTCCGGGTGCTCGGTAACCCAGGGGTGGTCGGGTGCGCACTGCAGCGCGAAGTCCAAGGCGACCTCCAAGCCCAGCTCACGGGCCTGGCTGACGAAGTCGTCGAAGTCGGAGATCGTGCCCAGCTGCGGGTGGACCGCGTCGTGGCCACCGTGCTTGCTCCCGATCGCCCAGGGGGATCCCACGTCGTACGGTCCGGCGACCACGGCGTTGTTGGCGCCCTTGCGGTTGACCTCCCCGATGGGGTGGATCGGCGGCAGGTAGACGACGTCGAAACCCATGTCGGCGATCGCGGGCAGCCGCTGCGCTGCCGTGGCGAAGGTGCCGTGGCTGTGTGGGCCCACCGCATCCATGGTCTCGTCGGTGAGGACGGCCCCCTCCGAGCGGGGGAAGAGCTCGTACCAGGAGCCGAACAGCGCTCGCGGCCGGTCGATCCAGATCGGGCAGGTCTCCGAACGGGTGACCAGATCGCGAACCGGGTAGTCATGGAGGAGGTCGTGCAGTGCCGGCGTGAGGACCGGGGCGATGCGATGGGCGAGATCGGAGCTCGTGTCGCGCAGCGCGGCGGCCGCGGTGGTCAGCTCAGGCCGTCGTTCCTTGGGTGCCGTGCGGGCCGCCCGGATCAGCAGTCGGGCGCCGTCCTCGATGTCGTTGACGAGATCCTCCGCCCTCTGACCGGCCTCCAGCTTGACCTCGATCGCGTGCCGCCAGGTGCTCACCGGATCGCTCCAGGCCTCGACGACGAAGGTCCAGCTGCCCTGCGCGGTCGGTACCACCGTGGCGTGCCAGCGGTCGGTGCCGGGCGTGCCCGGGACCATCCGGGTGAAGGGTCCCTTGCCGCGGTCCGGGCCCTTCCAGACCACATTGGCCGCGACCGCGTCGTGCCCCTCGCGGATCACCGTCGCTGAGACCGACACCCGCTCACCGACGACCGCCCGAGCCGGCAAGCGCCCGCAGCCCACAACTGGGCTGATCTCGGTGAGTGCCAGTCGTCCGATCATTTCCTGCGACCCTACCGAGGAACGTGCCCTCGGCGAAGCGCCTCTGGCACCCGGGCGGCAGGCGATGTCACCACGGGCCGAAGAGCCCGGCGAGTCGCACAGAGCTGGCGAAACATGGATGAGTCACCTCCATCCAGTCGATTTCAGATTGGCAAGGCGCCACCTGTAGCGTCCCGCGCGTGAAAGCTCTCCGACGGCTTACCGTCCGCGCTGCGTTGCCCGAGCCACTGGCCCCGCTCGCCGAGCTGGTGATGAATCTGCGCTGGTCGTGGCACCCCGCGACCATGGACTTGTTCGAGGCAGTCGAGCCGCGGTTGTGGGCCCACTGCCGACGCGACGCGGTGCGGATGCTGGGCGAGGTATCCGCGGAGCGGCTGGCTGCGCTGAGCGGCGATGAGGAGTTCCTCGGCCGGCTGCGCGCGGCCGCCGATGACCTGCATGCCTACCTGCAAGAGCCCAGGTGGTACCAGAGCGGCGAGGCCGCTGCGGGTGGCGACCTCCCGGCGGCCATTGCCTACTTCTCCCCCGAGTTCGGCATCACCGAGGTGCTCCCGCAGTACTCCGGTGGCCTGGGGATCCTGGCCGGTGACCACCTCAAGTCGGCGTCGGACCTGGGCGTGCCGATCCTGGGTGTCGGCCTGCTCTACCGCGCCGGGTACTTCAGCCAGTCGTTGTCGGCCGACGGATGGCAGGAGGAGCGCTACCCACCCATCGACCCATATGGCCTGCCGCTGACCCTGCTCACGAATGCCGACGGTTCGGCGTTGCGAGTCGTTGTCGGGCTGCCGGACCGCCGCGCGCTGGCGGCCCAAGTGTGGATAGCGCAGGTCGGCCGTGTTCCGTTGCTGCTCTTGGACTCCGACATCGAGGAGAACGACGAGGTTTCCCGAGGGGTGACCGACCGGCTCTACGGCGGCGGCACCGACCACCGGCTGCTGCAGGAGATCCTGCTCGGCATCGGCGGGGTCCGCGCGATCCGCGCCTACTGCGCCACGACCGGCGCGCCGGCGCCGAGCGTCTTCCACTCCAACGAGGGGCACGCCGGTTTTCTCGGGCTCGAGCGCATCCGGGAGCTCACCGAAGAGCAGGAGCTGTCCTTCGATCAGGCGCTCGCCCTGGTGCGCGCTGGCACGCTGTTCACCACGCACACGCCGGTGCCCGCGGGCATCGACCGTTTTCCGCGCGAGCTGATCTCCCGGTTCTTCGGCGGGGACAACGCACGCGCCGGCGTGCCGGTAGAGCGCATCCTCGAGCTGGGTGCGGAGCCGGATCCTACTCTGTTCAACATGGCCCACATGGGGTTCGCGTTGGCGCAGCGGGCCAACGGCGTGAGCAAGCTGCATGGAACGGTGAGCCGGGGGATGTTCACCAGCCTCTGGCTCGGCTTCGACGACGACGAGGTGCCCATCACCTCAGTCACCAACGGCGTGCACGCGCCAACTTGGGTGGCCCGGGAGCTGCTGGACGTTTCCGATTCCCCGGCCGAGATCGTCCAGGCCGAGACGCTGCCGGCGGAGACCCTATGGACGCTGCGACGCACCCTGCGCGAACGGCTGGTCGGCGAGGTGCGTCGACGCACCAAGGACTCGTGGTTGCATCGCGGCGCCACTGAGGCCGAGCTCGGCTGGGTCAACACACTCTTCGATCCCGACGTGCTCACTGTCGGGTTTGCCCGCCGAGTGCCGTCCTACAAGCGCCTCACCCTGATGCTGCGCGATCCCGGCCGGCTCCGGGCGCTGCTGCGCGATCCCGACCGGCCGATACAGCTGGTCATCGCCGGGAAGTCTCACCCGGCCGACGACAGCGGCAAGTCGCTGCTGCAGCAGATGGTGCGCTTCGCTGACGATGCCGAGGTACGCCATCGTCTGGTGTTCCTCCCCGATTACGACATCGGGATGGCGAAGTACCTCTACTGGGGATGCGACGTCTGGCTCAACAATCCGCTGCGTCCACTGGAGGCGTGCGGCACCTCGGGGATGAAGTCCGCCCTCAACGGTGGACTCAACCTCTCCATCCGCGACGGCTGGTGGGACGAGATGTATGACGGGGCCAACGGCTGGGCCATTCCGACCGCCGACGGCGTGTCCGACCCTGACCGGCGGGACGGCCTGGAGGCGTCGGCGCTGTACGAGCTGCTCGAGACGCAGGTGGCACCGCGGTTCTACGACCGGGACTCCTCCGGCGTTCCGCTGCGGTGGGTGGAGATGGTGCGGCACACCCTGGACTCGCTGGGACCACAGGTGCTCGCGTCCCGGATGGTGCGCGACTACACCGAGCAGCTGTACGTGCCGGCCGCAGCGGCCTCCGCCCGGCTGTCCGCCGACTCCCACGCCGGCGCCCGCGACCTCGCGCAATGGGCCGAACGCGTGCACAAGGCCTGGCCGGCGCTGCGTATCGTGCACGTCGAGTCGTGGGGCGTCGGCGACACCCCGGAGCTCGGCGCCACCCTGCGGCTGCGAGCCGAGATCGACCTCGACGGCCTGCCGCCGTCGGACGTCGACGTTCAGGCCGTGTACGGCCGGGTGGACGAGACCGACACACTGCACGACGTGGCCCGCACCTTGATGGCCGACGTCGACGGCTCGGACCGCTCACCCACCAGCGGCGCGACACACTTCTTCGAAGCCGACGTGCCGCTGCAGCGTCCGGGTGCCTTTGGCTACACGGTGCGAGTGCTGCCGCGACATCCGATGCTGTCCAACCCAGCCGAGCTGGGGCTGGTCACCCTGGCCTGACTTCGGCGGCCGTGTGGTCGTCGGCGGTTCCAGACGACATGTTCACGCAATGACACAGCACGGCCACCCGCTGTGGCACTCTGGAGGCCAATGCCCATCTCATGTGAGGACAGCGACGATGCAGTGTGCCATTCGTACGGTCGTATATCTCGCCGTCGCCGTCTCCGTGATGCTGGCGTCGCCGGCGACTGCCGCTGCAGCGGAAGGTGACACCATCCCGCCGACGGTGACCCTCGAGCCCTTCGCGCGCTACGTCGTCGGCACGAGCGCCGACACCTATTACGACGATGTCGGCAATCTGGACACTTTTGTCCTGAGAATGCGCATCAGATGGCGGGCGGCGGACGCCTCCGGGATCTGCGGGCAGACGCTGACGGAGCAGAGCTACGACACCTTTGGCGGCGACACGGACCCGATCCTGGGCGGCCACACCGCGGCATCCTCGCTGCCGGCGGGGGTGCGATCCTATTCCTTCGTCGAGGAAGGGCAAAACTACTGGCGGATTCCCCACAGCTTCGTCGTTCGCGTTACCGATTGCGCGGGCAACACCGCCGCGAGCCGCATATCCACAACGTCGATCAACATCGACGAGGACAGCTCGCCCATCGTCAGCTACGTGGGGCAGTGGGGCACCAGCCATTTTCGGGGCTTCTCCGCGGGAACGACGCGCTTCAACTCCACAGCCGGGGCCAGGGCCGCCTTCCAGGTCGACGGTGGCCCGGTGGCCGTTGTGATGGAGAAGGCGGCAAACCGGGGATCGGCGAAGATCCTGGTCGATGGCGTCCTCAGGGCGACCGTCGACACGAGTTCGCCCACGACCATGCACAGGCAGGTGGTATGGCAGGCGCTGCTGCCGGCGGGCAGGCACACGGTCAAGGTCGTCAACAGCGCCACAGCCGGCCATCCACGCATCGATCTTGACCTCGTCCTCAACTGACCACAGTGTCGAACGCCGCTGGGATCTCTGCCGAGCCGCGCCGAGGCGATCGAGGCGTCGTACGGTTGGATAGGCGTGTGTCCGCTTTCCCGCTGCCCGGCGACACGCTCGACGGGCCGCCCGCCGATGTCATCATCTCCTTCGAGGACGTGACCGTTCGCCAAGGCGAGGGCACGCTCGTGCACGGCATCGACTGGCAGGTGGAGCTCGACGAGCGTTGGGTGGTGCTTGG
>Ga0136617_10003339_pt1 | contig 14337 bp, 13 predicted proteins | sample AntDrymUQ3222106_2_FD_129672 | JGI IMG/M metagenome (GOLD analysis project Ga0136617, IMG submission 129672) | Polar desert sand microbial communities from Dry Valleys, Antarctica - metaG UQ322 (21.06) | ecosystem: Environmental > Terrestrial > Soil > Desert | place: Antarctica: Dry Valley... | reverse complement strand
GTCGCCATCCTCGGAGCGGCCACCGAGCGCTCGCTCGTGCTCGTGGACGAGCTTGCCTCGGGCACCGATCCGGTCGAGGGCTCAGCGCTCGCACAGGCGCTGATGGCCCGCCTCGCCGGTCAGGCACGGCTGACCGTGGTCACCACCCACTATCCGGAGCTGAAGGAGTGGGCGAGCGCCGCGGAGGGAGTGGCGAACGCAGCCACGGGCTTCGATCCGGAGACCTGGGCGCCGCTCTACCGGATCGCCCTCGGCAGGCCGGGCACATCTCACGCGCTCCGGATCGCCGAGCGCCTCGGCCTCGATGCGGGGATCGTCGGGGAGGCGCGTGAGCGCGTCACACCCGAGCGGTTGCGGATCGCTGAGCTCCTGAGGGAGGCGGAGGAGGCCGAGCGCGCGGCAGTCGAAGGCCGCGCCGCCGCGGAGCGAGAGCGGGTCGAGGCGGCGGAGAGCGCCGTGCGGGTGCGCGGGCGCGAGTCGGAGCTCCGGGACGAGATCGCGAAATTGCGGGCCTCGGCGGCGGGGGCGCGCGAGTCCGCGATCGCCGAGACCGAACGTGAGCTCGCGGCCGCGCGGGCGGAGCTGCGGGCTCTGCGCGAGGACGTCCGCCTTGCGCGGCGCCGCGAGGGCGAGCGTCGCCGGAGCGCGCCCGCCGCGGCCGGTCGTGCCGAGCGTGAGCGCGACCGCCGCCTGGGTGCGGCGTCCGAGCGTGCCACGCAGGCGGAGGAGGCGATTCGTGAGCTGTCCGTGCCGCTTCCGCTGCTGGCGCCGCTCGCCGCCGGCGACTCGGTGGAGGCGCCCGCTCTCGGTGTGCGGGGGACGCTCACCGCTGTCGAGGGCCAGGAGGCCGAGATCGTCGGGCCGGGCGGGCTCCGCGTCCGCGTTCCCGTTGCACAGCTTCGGCCCAGCGCCCGCGTCGAGCCTTCCGAGCCTGCCGTGCGCGTGATGGCAAGCGCTCGACTCGATGTCCCGACCGAGCTCGACGTGCGCGGCCACCGCGCGCAGGAGGCCCGCGAGGCAGTCCGCTCCTTCGTCGACGACGCCGCGCTCGCCGGGCTGCCCCTCGTCCGCGTCGTCCACGGCCGGGGCACGGGCGCCGTTCGAGCCGCCGTCCGCAACGAGCTCGAGCAACACGGCCTCGTCGAGCGTCAGGAGCCGGACTCCGCCGACGGGGCCACCGTCGTGCACCTCTCCGGTCCCAATCCCTGAACGTGAGGCTCATGCTCTCCGGCGGCGGCGCCGACCTCTAACAAACTCCTTACCCCACGAGAGGGACTTTCTTTGCACGCACCGAATAGCTTGGCCACGTGAGCGCTATCGCACACGATCTCAGCCGCACCACCGGCTACCTGGTCGCCGACCGGCGCGGCCGCATCGTCGGCCGGGTCGAGGGGCCTATGTACGGCACCGCGCCGGACGTGCCCGACGCGCTCGCCGTCCGGGCCGGCTGGCTCTCGCGTAGCCGCCGCCTGGTTCGCGCCGAGACGATCCAGCAGATCGACGGGGAGACCGGCGTCATCGGCCTCTCGGTCGACCGCGAGTCGGTCCGCCGCTTCCTGTAGAGGAGCGGAGGAAGCCCGAGGGCTCCCCCCGCCGCGCTCGCCCTACAGCGCCGCCAGGTAGCGCTTGAGCTCCCACTCGGAGAGCTGCACGCGGTACTCGTCCCACTCCTGGCGCTTGAGCTCGACGTAGCGATCGAAGATGTGCGGACCGAGCGCCTTGCGGGCGAGCTCGGAGCCGCTCAGCTCGTCGATCGCCTCTCCGAGCGTCTCGGGCAGCGAGACGATGCCGCGCTCCCGCCGCTGCTCGGGCGTCAGGTGGTAGAGGTTCGTCTCCATCGGATCCGGCAGCTCGTAGCCCTGCTCGATTCCCTCGAGCCCGGCGTGCAGCAGGGTGGCGAAGGTCAGGTACGGGTTACAGGCCGGATCGGGGCAGCGAATCTCGGCGCGCGTCGCCTGCTCGGAGCCGGGCTTGTAGAGCGGGATGCGGATGAGGGCCGAGCGGTTGCGCTGCGACCAGGCGACGTACACGGGCGCCTCGAAGCCGGGCACGAGCCGCTTGTAGGAGTTGACCCACTGCGCGAAGACTGCAGAAATCTCGCGCGCGTGCCGCAGCTGGCCGGCGATAAAGGCCTTGCCCGCGTCGGACAGGTTCCAGCGGTCGTCGCCGTCGAAGAAGGCGTTGCGGCCGTCGGTGAAGAGCGACTGGTGCGTGTGCATGCCCGACCCGTTCTCGCCGAAGATCGGCTTCGGCATGAAGGTCGCGTAGACGCCGTTCTTGGCAGCGATCTCCTTGACGATCAGGCGGTAGGTGAGCGTGTGATCCGCCATCTCGAGCGCGGGGGCGAAGCGCATGTCGATCTCGTGCTGCGAGGGCCCGACCTCGTGATGGGCGTACTCGATCGGGATCCCCATCGCCTCGAGCGCGTGGATCGTGTCCTGCCGCAGCTCGGTGGCGGCGTCGAGCGTCGTCATGGCGAAGTAGCCGCCCTCGTCGAGCGTCTCGGTGCCGTCCGGCGTGCGGAACAGGAAGTACTCGAGCTCCGGGCCGACGTTGAAGGTGTCGAAGCCCATGCTCTCCATGCGCTCGAGCGCACGGCGCAGGACGTGGCGGGGATCGCCCTCGTAGGGCTTGCCGTCCGGCGTAACCACGTCGCAGATCATGCGCGCGACCTTGGTCTCGCCCTGCTTCCATGGCATCAGCTGAAACGTGCCCGGCTCGGGGATCGCGATCATGTCCGACTCCTCGATCGCGTTGAAGCCGGTAATCGACGAGCCGTCGAAGCCCATGCCGTCGTCGAGCGCGTTCTCGAGCTCGCTGGGCGTGATTGCGAAGCTCTTGAGGTGGCCCTCGAGGTCCGTGAACCAGAGGAGCACGAACTTCACCTCCTCGCACCGGACGCGCTCGAGCACGTCGGCGCGCGCCTCCACACTCGACGTCGCGCGACTTCTGCTCTCCACCTGCGCCATTGTCTCTCCTCTCTCCGAAAATGCAAAAAGACCCCAGGCGCAAGAGAATCCGCACCTGAGGCCACGTCGCCTCGAACAACGGTCTGAGTGTAGACGATGCGGCGGAGGATCGCTACAGCGTTCGGTTCTTGCCGACCGCCGTTCTCGATTCAGCGATGCTCGTGATCGGCGATGACCTCGCGGATCACATGCCGCGCATTGGTTGCCATCACCGGGTTTGTGTCCCGGTAGTACGGGAGCGCGATCAGTCCCATGGACAGGGCCCAGCCGCGACCTCGCGCCCAGGTCGCGTCATCAACCTCCAGGACGGCACGGAAAGCGCTCCTCACGCTGGCGGGGAGAAGGTTCCATGCGACGATGAGGTCACAGGCGGGATCGCCCACTCCCGAGGCCGCGAAGTCGATGACTCCACTGAGCCGACCTTGGAAGATCAGCAGATCTCCGGGCAGCAGGTCTGAGTGGACCCAGACGGGCGAGCCCGGACACTGGCGCCTTCAGAGCCACCTCCCACGCCACCGTCGCCGCCTCGGTGTCGACAACACCACGCACGTTGACTAGAACCGCTCGAACGCGCCTAATCACGCAGATTCGTCGCCTGGTTGTGGCCCAAACCATCAGCTGACCGGGCGCAGGAGATGGGCCTGGCGGGTGGCGATGCCCGCCTGCCCGTCTCCTGAACGCTGGTATCCGCTCCTCGCGATCGCTTCGCTAGCAGTTACCAGGCTCCGCGGGGATCACCAGCGGCCCCTCAGCGGGTGCGTCGAAGAATGTCGCCACGAATACCGTCGGCTCGGCCCCAGGGTTGTAAGCGCTGTGGACGTGACCTTGGCCGGGGTCGACGAACGCCTGCCCCGCGGTGTACGTCTGTTCCGTGCAGGCCTCGGCGGGGACGTAGGTTAGCGAGCCCGAGACGATGTTCACAACGACTGGCCCAGAGTGGGTATGCCAGGGGAACTGCGCGCCCGGCTGCACCGTGAACCTGACGACGACCGTGCGCGATGGGTCATCGACGTTGACCCGCGTCCGTCCACGGTCGTGCTTGATCCTGATCTTGAGGCGGACATCGTCGACGAAAACAGAGCGTGGGGTCAGCGGCTCAGCTGCGATCGGCGGCGGCGGCGATTCCTTCGCCGCCGACGGCACAACGTTGAAGCCAATCGCGAAGACGGCCACCAGCGCCGCCGCAACAGCTCCTCGCTTCCGGCTCATTTCGGCTCCTTTCTCAGCGGGTGTGACCCCTTGGCGCTTTAGGCTAGAACAGCACCGGAGCTTGCGTCAACGCACGTTCGCACGTTCACCGAATCGAGCAATCGTAGGGGCGTCGAGCCCCTTTACCGAGCCACGTCGTTCGTCAGCGCGAGCGCCGAGTCGAACGTATCGAGGAGCCCGCGCAGGTAGTCCTCGGAGTCGGGCACGAGGTGCCCGTACGTCTGGTCGATCATCGCCACGGAGGTGCCCATGATCCGGGAGAGGTAGAACAGCTGGACGCCCGCGCGTATCGCCCAGGCCGCAAAGCTATGCCGTGTCGTATAGACCGATCGGTGCTCGATGCCGGCGGCCCGGAGCGCGGGCGTCCAGTGGCGCAGCCGGAACGTCGGCAGCTTCAAGTAGTCGCCGGCGTGGCCGGGGAAGACGAGTCGTGTGTCGATCCTGCGCGGGTGCTGGTCGAGCGCCTCCAGCACCTTCGCTCGCAGCGGCACCGCTGCCGGTCGGACTTCTTGCACGGCTTCGTGCGGCCTTGCGAGTGGACACGCTCGATGCTGGCGACGGCGTTCGCCTTGTCGATGTCGTACCACTCGAGCGCGAGCGCCTCCTCCGGTCGCATCCGGTACCGACGAGGAAGAACGGGAGCGCCCTGTAGGCGGGGTGAGGCTCGTCCGCGACCATGGTGACCTCATTCCAGGACGCGAACGGGCGGATCTCCCTGTCCTCGTCGAGCTTCACCCGCCGATTGCGGATGCGGTCGGTCGGATTGCGGTCGAGCAACTGCCAGGTCACGGCCTGCTCGAGCACCTGCGGAACGCCGGAACAGCTAGCGGCGCGACCTCGCCGGGAGCGTCGACCGCCACGCGGCCAGCTCGGCTGCCGAACCAGCGGCTCTCTGCGCCAACTGCCAGCGCCGACGAGACCACAACCGCAACCACGGCCCCTCCCAACAAGCACGGCTCTCGATCAGCCGGCACCCAGCGCCAACGCGTCTACGCCCCGCGACAGCTACCGCTGCGTCGACTGCGGCACCGGCAACGACCTCACCCTCGACCACCTCGTCCCGCTCGCACACCAGGTGAAGCATCACTACGACGATCACGAGCTGGCGACGAGGTGCAGACCGTGCAACAGCAAGCGCGGCGCCGCACGAGCCCTTGTTGCGAACGGCACTAGTATTCCGCACCCGCCAGGTGTATAAGCAGGTGCTCCACACAAAACTCGAGGGAGGCGCCGGCGGAGACTACGGGGGAGGCGCTTCCCCCGAGTTTTTCAAGATGTCGCTTGCAACCATTCGGGGCGGGAACCGACGGCGGTACCGGGCGCCGCAGCCCGTCCGTCACGCGATCCGCCTCTCCCCCCAATGCGAGTTCGCGTCCTGCCCCGAGAGATGACTATGGCACGGCCGCTCGGACCCATGGGCGGAAGCCGCCGAACCCCTGCACCGGCAGCACCCCGCCCGCACCTCTGCGTTTTTTGGCGGTCCTAACCGTTCCCGTGGGTGTGGAGATGTTCTGAAGAGGGCGCACGCCGCTCTGTTCCTAGGATTCCACCTTGTCAACGGCGGTCTCGGAGGAAGGCAGGTGGTGGCGTGCGCGGAGCAAGGGTATTCGCTCGGCTGTTAGGCCTCGAGCGGGCAGTGGTCGAGGGCGTGAGAGTCGACGAGGAGGGGGCGGTGGTGCCGGCGAGATCATCCGCTGCGCTTCAGCTTCCCGTGGCGCTTCGCGTACATCTCGCCCCGGTTGAAGACCCACAGGCCGAGCGGGATCGAGACCGCGCCGATCACGAGCAGCGGCCAGATCTCGTCCCACATGCGCCCGGCCCCGTCCCCCCCGATGATGGCGTCGCGGATGCCGTCGAGCGCGTAGGTGGCAGGCGAGATCGTCGCGATCCACTGCATCCACTGCGGGAGCACCTCGACGCTGTAGTAGACGCCCGAGACGACGAGCAGGAGCCCCTGCGCGACGAAGCCGAGCTGCGTGCCCTTCTCGGGCGAGATGAGCGGCAGCACCGCCGTCATCATCCCGATGCCGATGAACGAGATCGAGGCGACGACGAGCACGAGCAGCGCGGCCAGGAAGTTCGCCCGCGGCATGCTGAGATCAAAGAAGAAGGCGACGACGGCGAAGAGCAGCCCCGCCCGGATGAGCCCGAACACGATCGCGAAGAGCCCCATGCCGAAGAGGTGCACGGGGCGCGAGAGCGGCGCCATGAACGTGTACTCGATCGTCCCCTCCCAGCGCTCCCAGGCGACCGTCTCCGTGAGGACCTCGAAGATGATGCCGAGATAGGCCCAGATCACCGCTCCGATCAGGAGCTGCGTCGTGACGCGGTTGACGTCGATCGTGCCGCCGCCTGCCTCGATCCCCTTCGCGATGAAGACGATCGTGAGCGTGTTCGCCACCGTCCACAGGAAGAACGCGATGTCCCACCAGATGTAGCGCTTGACCAGGTAGACGTTGCGCTCGACGACTCCGGCGAGAGAGATCAACTCGTGGCGCAGCGACAGCTCGACCGTCCTCATGCGAACACCTCCCGTTCCTCGTCCTCCTCGGAGGTCTCCTCCTCGAAGGAGCGCCCCGTCGCGCTGAAGAAGGCCTCCTCCAGCGTCCCGCCACCGAAGCGGCGCTTCAGGTCCTCGACCGGCTCGAGCGCGAGCAGCTCGCCACGGTCGAGGATCCCGATGCGATCGGCCAGCGACTCGGCCTCGGCGAGGTCGTGCGTGCAGAGCAGGATGGTCGAGTCGTGCGAGTCCCGGATCTCGCGGATGAAGGTCTGCACCTCGAGCTTCGAGCGCGGGTCGAGGCCCGTGGTGGGCTCGTCGAGCAGGAGCAGCACCGGGGAGGTGAGCAGCGCCCGCGCGAGCGCGACCTTCTGCTGCATTCCGCGTGACAGGGCTTCCATCGGCTCGCTGCGGCGGTCGGCCGGGAAGCCCACCCGCCCCAGGATCTCGGGGATGCGATCGCGCGTCTCTCCCGGGGAGAAGCCGTAGAAGCGCGCGGCGTAGCTCAGGTTCTCGGCCGAGGACATCTTCTTGAAGAACGAGGCCTCGACCGAGACGCGGTTCACCAGCCTGCGCACGGCCCGCGAGTCGCGGAAGACGTCGTGGCCGAAGACATGTGCGCTGCCGCCGTCATGGAGGAGCAGTGTCGAGAGCAGGCGCACGAGCGTCGACTTGCCCGACCCGTTTTGTCCCAGGATGGCGACGGTCTCGCCCCGCTCCATCGTGAAGGTGAGGCCCTTCAGCGCGGGGACGCGCCGGCGGCGGTTGCGGAAGCGGCCGCCCTGCTTGTTGCGGCGCAGGAACTCCTTGCGCAGCTCGACGACCTCGACGGCGGGCACGCCGGCCGGCACCTTCAGCGAAAGCTCGGTTGTCGTCCTGCCTGCGGTGTCCAGCATGTGATGCTCCTAGAGGTCGGCGAGAACAAAGCACGCTGCCCCACGGCGGGGCGCGCGCCAGAGGGTTCGGATCTCAGCCGTTTCGGAGCATCATGCGCGGGTGACTCTAGCAACCCCTCGGGCGGAGCGCCAGAGTCACCCGGGCGGAAACCGCGACTACTGCACCGCGAAGGTGACGGTCACGCTCGCCTGCGTCTTCGTCGTCCCCGGCTCGATCGGCGTCGAGCTCTCCGCGCCTGCCGACCTATCCGCCAGCAGCGGCATCGGCTCGGGCGCCGCGCCCGACTCGACGATCCCGGTCACGTCCCCGAGTACGACGTCCCCCGCATCAGCGAGCGCCTCCGCCTTGGCGCGCGCGTCCACGACGGCCGCCCGCAGCGCCTGGCGGTAGACGGCCTCGGTGTCCGAGCGCCGGAGCGACGGGCCGTAGATCGTGTTCGCGCCTGCCCCGACACCGGCGTCGATCACCGCGCCCACCCGGCCGATGCTCTGGACGAGAGCTGTGACCGAGTTCGAGGCCGCGTAGACGGCAATCGAGCGGCCGTCCTCGGAGGTGACCGGAGAGAGCGAGACGCTCTGCGTCTGCAGGTCAGCGGGGGCGACGCCGGCCCCCCGCAGCGCCGTCAGCACACGGCGCATCTCGATGTTGTTCGCGGCGAGCGCCTCGCGTGCGGTGCGGCCTCGGCTCTCGACGCCGAAGGTGACCTCGGCCCGATCGGGCACGCTCGCGACCTGGGCCGTACCCGTGACGATGATACCGCCGCGCTCCTCGGGCTCGACCGCTCGTGCCCCGTCGGGGCGGGCGAAGCCGGCCATCGCCACCGCGAGTGTTCCCACGACGACGAGTGCGGCAAGACGGACTATGAACATGGCTCCTCCTGGCTCAGGGACGGCTCGGTCGAGGCATATACGCCGCCGACCGGCCCGGCGTCACCCGTCTGCGGGAGCCGTCAGGCGGCGGTGGCCGTGCCGGCGGAATCGGGGAGGTACCGCTGCCAGCCGTGCGGGATCCTCGTGGCCGCCAGGTGGATGAAGAGCACGGGAGCCGGCGGGCGCGGAGGAGTACGCAGCTGCATCGCCGTCTCCTCCAGGAGGCGGTTGCCCTTGTGCAGGTTGCACGGCGCGCACGAGGTGACCACGTTCTCCCAGACCGAGCCCCCGCCCCGGCTGCGCGGGACGACGTGGTCGAGAGTCAGCCGTCCACTGGCGGTGCCGCAGTAGGCGCAGCGCCAGCCGTCGCGCGCGAAGAGCGCGCGCCGCGAGATCTTGCGCTGCACCGCACGCGGTACGCGCACGTAGTTGACGAGGCGAATCACGTGGGGCCACGGGTAGGTGTCGGTCGCCGAGCGGAGCGGTCGGTCGAGTTGCTCCAGCACTTCGGCCCGTCCTTTGAACACCAACACATGAGCGCGCCGCAGGGAGCACACATTCAGCGGCTCGTAACTCGCGTTCAGAACGAGAACCTGGTGCACGCAAGCGAAATCTAGCAATGTGAGGGAGCGCCGCCGGTGAGCGGGCGGACGCGGTGAAGGACATGTGAAGCGAGGATGTCGAAGTGGCGGCCGCCGCCCCGGTGTTCGATCTGGAGACCTGACCCCGTCTTTGGTGCACTATCGCCGTTGACGCGCAATCGGAGATTGCGCGTCCTGTGATTCGAGTTCAGAGGCGGCTGGAAGCCGACCGCCGCGCGAAGCCCGGCGGCAGGCAAGAGCTGGACGTTCGCCTTGGGTGCTCGAGCTCGAGCACCTGCTCCTGGCCGGAGCCCGGCTTGCCCGGGCGGGAGGCCACGCCGGAGATCGCAACAGCACTCTGTAAGGGAGGGGGGCCGTGGGGGGAAACCGCAGGTTTCCCCCTACGTCGACATTGCTCGTTCCACGGCCGTCTGCTCCTCTGGCGAGAGGGCGACCGACGCGCGGCCGCGGTCGAGCTCCTTCATGTAGATGCGTGCATAGTCCCGCCCCTGGATCGCCGTGATCACGAGGCCGCTGCGGGCAGCGTCGAGCAGGGCGACCGACGCGGACTGCTGGCCGCCCGTTCCGGCGTAGGCGTCGTAGCGGACGATCGCGGTGTGGGCGAGCGTCCCGTCGACGCGCCTGTCGACGCGTGCGAGGCCGGCCGCGATCTCGTCCACGGCGCGGTGGAGGTCGTCGATACGGGCGCCGAGCGAGACCGCGAAGTCGACAATGTCGGCGCGCCCGCCGCCGAGCAGGACGCGCTGCGCCGCCCGCGTTCGTCGCAGCGCGAGCCCCGCCGCAACGGCGGCGGCGAGCGCCAGCACCGCCACAAGGGCAGCGACGATCGCAACCACGCCGGCCGCCGCCGCGCTCAACCGTCTCCTAGTCCGGCAAGGTGAAGACGACCGGGAACTCGGCCGAGTTGTTCGCCGTGTTCTGCTCGCCGGGCACCTTCCGCACCTCCACGCGCATGGGGATGCGAACGCCGAAGTCGGACACCTGCCCGAGGTTGCGGAACGTGACGGTGCGCTGCTCGCCCGCATCGATCAGATCGATCGTCTGCCGCCTGGAGATCGGGGCCGACGGCTGTTGCAACGTGAGCAGGACGACGACCTGCACCTCCTGCGACTCGCCCGAGTTCTCGATCGTCACCTCGAAGGCGAGCTCGGGCGTCGCCGTGACGATGTTCCGGTCGGTGTTCCGGTCGAGCACCTTCGCCTCCGGCAGCGCCCGCACCGAGACGAGCCCGTTGCCGTGCCGGCCGGTCGGTGTCCCCCCCGTGGAGGCGCCGCGCAGCCGCCGCACGATCGGCTCCAGCTGGCGTCTGCTGGCCAGGTCGGGGTTCCGCAGGAAGATCGAGCCCGGCACCTCCACGCCGCCGATCGACTGGCGGCGCAGTTCCGCCACGGCCGGCTCGCGGAAGAGGTCGCTCCAGATGACGTCGCTCGTCAGCAGCCGCTGCACCTGCTGCGAGAGCACGGTTGCCGCCGGACCCGGCTCGCGGCGCGCTGTCTGCCGGAAGGCGTCCTGCAGGCGCCGCAGACCGCTGACCCGGAACTGCAGCGCATCGACCGCGTGCTGGTGCTGCGCGCGCAACGGCCCCGGGGGAGTCAGCTCGCGCGCGCGCGCCACTCCCTGCTCCTGCCGCTGCGCAAGTCCGCTCAGGCGCTCCTGGAGCTGCTGGGGCCGGAGGCCTGTCGTCGTCAACTGCGTGTTGAAGTTGCGGCCGACGTCGTCGGAGGCGCGCGCGATCTCGCTCACGTCGTCCATGTAGGCGCTGTAGGCGCCCTGCTTGCTGTCGCTGCGGCAGCTCTGCGCCCAGAAGACGAGCAGGACGACGACGAGGATCCCGAGCGCGACGAGCCCGACGAGGCGCAGCAGCGGCGTGAGGCCGGCGGGCGGGCGCACCGGCGGCCGGCGGCCCCCGCTGCGCACCGTACGAACGCGCGGCGTAGCTTCCGTGGTCTCCGGCTCGTCGAAGAAATCAAAGTCGATGTCGTTGCCGCGTTCGCCCATACTCCCTCGGCACCTCCCAAAGCCGCAGAAACCCTACTCCTATCGTCGGTCGGGGCCGGCCGGGCAGACCCGGAGGCAGAGGAATCGATTGGCTGGCCGCCAAAGCCGCACCCGTGGCGACCGCTGCTTCGACTCTCCCGCGGGCCGGGCTCGTGCTCGGCCGCTACCGGCCGCTGCGCCCGCTCGGCAGCGGCGGCTCAGGCTCTGTGTGGCTCGCGCGTGACGAGGGCTCGGGGCTCGACGTGGCGCTCAAGATCGTGCCGAGGGAAGGAAAGGCGGCCGCGCGGGCGGAGCGCGAGGCGGCCGCGGCGGCGCGCCTGCGCCACGAGCGCTGTCTGCGCGCCTACGCCCTGGCACACGACGAGGGGCACGTCTACATCGCCTACGAGTACGTCCCCGGACGCACGCTGCGCGAGGCTCTGCGCGAGGACGGACTGGACGACCGTGACGCCGTGGAGGCCGCGGCGCAGGTTCTGGACGGTCTGGCGCACGCCCACGAGCACGGCATCGTCCACCGGGACGTGAAGCCCTCCAACGTCCTCCTCGCGGACGGGGCGGCGGTCTCGGTGCGCCTGCTCGACTTCGGGCTCGCGCGGACGGAGGAGGACGAGACGCTGACCGCCGTCGGGGACGTTCCGGGCACGCTTGCCTACATCGCGCCCGAGCGCCTCGCCGGCAAGGGCGCGTCGCCGGGCAGCGACGTCTGGGCCACGGGCGTCCTCCTCTGGGAGGCGCTCGCGGGCGAGCATCCCTTCTGGAAGCCCTCGCTGCTCGAGAGCGCGCGCGCCATCTCGGCCGGAGCGCCACCGCTCGCCTCGGTGCGACCCGACCTGCCGAAGCCACTGCTCGCGGCCGTCGACCGCGCGCTCTCGCTCGAGCCGGGTCGCCGGCCCTCCGCCCGGCGCCTCGCGGCCGCTTTGCGCGCGTCACTCGTCGCGCGCCGCCCGCGCCGCGCTCCCCGCGGGCGCCGCCCACGCCTGCCCCGCCCCACCCCCCTTGCGCTCTGGCCGCGGGTGCTTCCGGCGGGGCTCGCCGCTCTCACGACAGGGTCGGTCACCTCGGCGCTGCCCTTCTACCCTGCCGGGGGGCCTCCGGCGCTCGCCGCGCTTGCCGCGGCGCTCACCTGCGTGAGCGTGCGCGCCGGCCTCGTCTTCGCGCTAGCCGTGCCGCTGCTTCCGCTCGGGAACCTCTCGCTCGGCCTCGCGCTCCTCTACACGGGCGCGGCGGTGCTCTGGCTGGCCCTCTTCGCCCGCGAGCCCCGCTACGCCCTGCTGCCGGCGCTCGGGCTGCTCCTCGGCCCCCTGGCCGCGCTCGGCCTGCTGCCACTCGCCGTCCAGGGCCTCCGCTCACCCCTCCGGCGGGCGCTCGCCGCAGGCGGCGGCGTCCTTGCAGCCGTGGTGGCAGCGGGCCTGCGGGGAACCGGCCTGCCCTTCACGAGCGCGGAGCCGGCCCATCTCGCCCTCGCTGCGACCTCTTCACCGCTCGCCGCCGCCCAGGCGCTCCTCGACGCGCTCGCGCAGCATCCGGCCCTGCCGGTCGAGACACTTGCGCTCGCCGCCGCCGCCGCCGTTCTCCCGGCGGCACGCGCACGAGGACAGTGGGGGATCGCGGGCTGGGGTGCCGGAGCTCTGGCCGTGACGCTCCTGGCTGCCCCCGAGGTCGCCGCGCTTCCGTTCGTCCTCTCGCTCTGGGCGACGTGTCTGCTCCTCGCCGGACTCCCGTGGCTTCCGCAGCTCCGGCCGCTGCTCGCCCGCAGCGCGGCTCGGGAGCCCGAGCCCGACCCGGCGTAGGATCCCGAGCCGGGGCGGGGGCTACACTTCCGGTCTGGGGTACCACCCACCACGATGACCGTGCTCCGCTCCATCGAGCAGAAGATCGAGTCCCTGTTCGAAGGGGTCTTCGGTCGCGCCTTCCGCACCCACGTCCAGCCCGTCGAGCTGGCGCGCAAGCTCGCGAAGGAGATGGACGACCATCGCACCATCTCGGTCTCCCGCATCTACGTGCCGAACGAATACACCGTCTACCTCTCGCCCGACGACCGCGGCCAGTTCACGAGCTACGAGAGCTCGCTGGTGGAGGAGTTGCGCACCTACCTCGCCGAGCACGCCCGCCGGGAGAGCTATGCCCTGCTCACCTCGCCGCGAGTGCTGCTCGAGACCGACGCCGACCTCTCCCTCGGCGAGTTCGGCATCGCCACCCGCATGGTGCAGCCCGAGCAACGGCCCGCGCTGCCCGGGGAGCCCGACTCGCAGGTCGAGTCGGGCCACACGATGGTGTACCGGCCGAAGCCGGCCGAGACCGAGGCGGTCTCGCCCGAGGAGCTCGGCATGGAGCGGGAGCTCGTGACGCTGACCTGGGACGGCGGGCGCCGCGAGTTCGACAAGCGGCGCGTGCTCGTCGGCCGCTCGCGCGAGTGCGACATCCAGCTCGAGGATCCGAACGTGTCGCGGCGACATGCCGAGGTGCGCCAGGAGGGCGCCTCCTACTGGCTCGTCGACCTCGACTCGACGAACGGCGTCGAGGTCAACGGCCGGCGCCTCAAGCGCGCGAAGCTCGAGTCCGGCGACCGGCTCACGATCGGCGCCACCGAGCTCCTCTTCCGCCGAGAGCTGCCCTGAGAGCATGAGCTCGTTCGAGATCGACGAGGTTCTGCTCGGGCTCAAGGTCGCCTTCCTCGTCCTCCTCTACCTCTTCATCTGGCGCATCGTGCGCAGCGCGAGCCGCGACATCCGCTCCCCGCAGGAGAGCTTCGTGCTCGCGCCGTCGCAGGCGCAGGCGCACGGGCTGGGCGTGGCGGCGGTGCCGGCTGCCGAGCGCCCGCCCCGGACCGCGGGAGGCGGGCGGCTCGTCGTGCTCGAGAGCACGGCACTCACGCGCGGCGAGACCCGGCAGCTCGACTCCGTAGCGCTGACAGTGGGCAGGAGCACCGGCAACGACCTGGCGCTCCCCGGCGACGGCTTCGCCTCCGGCAGTCACGCGCGCTTCGAGCCGCGCCGTGACGGCGTGTGGCTCCTCGACACGGGCTCGACCAACGGCACCTTCGTCAACGAGCACCGGCTCGGCGAGCCCAGGCGGCTCGAGCCGGGCGACGTCGTGCGGATCGGCGAGACCACGCTGAGGTACGAGGCGTGACGCTCCGCCACGCGGCCGCCACGCACACCGGCCGTCGGCGTCCGCGCAACGAGGACGCCCACGTCGTCCAGCCGCCGCTCTTCGCCGTCGCGGACGGCATGGGCGGGCCACGCGCCGGAGAGGTGGCGTCCCGCCTGGCCGCCGAGGCGCTCCAGGACGAG
>Ga0136617_10003338_pt1 | contig 14341 bp, 12 predicted proteins | sample AntDrymUQ3222106_2_FD_129672 | JGI IMG/M metagenome (GOLD analysis project Ga0136617, IMG submission 129672) | Polar desert sand microbial communities from Dry Valleys, Antarctica - metaG UQ322 (21.06) | ecosystem: Environmental > Terrestrial > Soil > Desert | place: Antarctica: Dry Valley... | reverse complement strand
TAAGCCTCCTACCCGGTCGACTGCGGTGATTCTAAGACCGGAGAGCCGCCCGGCAAGGGGCGGCTCTCCGGCCTCGTTCGTCGCCCGCTAGCCCGCGGACGGATCCATCGCGATGTGCGCCCAGCCCGGCTCACCCGAGAACTGGTCGAACACGTAATGCGTGACTGCGTCGCTCGTGACGAAGTCGGCGTTGGCATCCAGGTACGGAATCCACGGCACGACGTCCTCCATCAGCTTCTGATCGAGGTCCTGCCAGCAGCTCAGCCGCTCGTCCTCCTGGAGCTTGTTGCACGCGTCGATGTCGGCGTCGACGTTCGGGAGCCCCGAGGTCGTGCCCTTGGCACCGAACTCAGTGGCCTGCTCGCCGGTGAGCCCGACGAGGGAGTAGTTGACGTTCCCCTCGGCCAGGATCGACCGGCTGTCGAAGAGGACCATGAAGGTCGACGCGTCGGCGTAGTCCTTGCCCCAACCGGGCGTGGACGAGACCGGCACCTGCCGCTTCACGGTCTGGATCACCGTGTAGGAGTCCTCGAACTCACGGGTCGTGACCTCGATCCCGATCTTCCGGAACGACTCCTCGATCACCGGGACCATGGCCTTCCACACGTCGGTCGTGCGCGTGACGTGAAGGATGCCCTTGCACTGCGGGGCATCGCACATGCCGTCCTGGTCGGTGTCGTACTTCGACTCCTTCATCGCTTCCATGGCCTTCTCGACGTCGCCGGCGTCACCCTCGGTGGCGTACGGCGCGTAGTCCTCGAGCTCGTTGTTGAACATCGTGTCGGGGACGACGTGCTGGGCGATGTCGCCCTTCACGGAGCCGCCCCAGGCGCGACGCAGGCCTTCCTTGTCCATGATCAGGTTGGCGGCCTTCCGCACGGCGATGTCGTCGAACGGAGGCTGCGTCAGGTTCATGGTGATGTACCACGTCCGGTCACCAGAGTCGGAGTGGTAGTTCTTCTTCAGGTCCTCGCTCTGCGTGTACTCCCGGATGACCTCGGGCGGCTCGCTCGCCTGTGCGAGCTCGAGCTGGCCGGACTTCACGCGGTCGAAGATGTCCTGCGCGTTCGTGTTGAGCGTGAGCTCCCAGCGGTCGACGAAGTTCTCGCGCGCTTCCTTCGTGTCCGTTGCCTCGTCGTAGCTCGTGTTGCGAACCATGATCAGGCGCTGGTTGGGGTTGAACCCCGGAAGCGGCTTCATCGTCTTGCAGCTCGTGATGTCGAGGGCGTCCGAGCCCTCGAGCATGTACGGGCCCGTCGCGATCAGGAAGCGGCCGTACTCGCCGGCCTTCATGAAGCACTTCGCGACCTCTTCGGGAATCGGAGCTGCCGCCGGCATCGAGAGGCGGAACAGGAAGTCGCCCGTCTCCTGCGTCAGCGTGAACACGATCGTCTGGTCGTCGGGCGCCTCGATGCCCGAGATCTCGTTCTCGCCCTTGGCGGAGAGGCCACCCTTCTCGGTGAACTCCTCCATGCCCTCGATCACGTTGTAATAGAAGCCGTACTGCGCGACGAGGCTGGGCGTTCCGATCCGCTTGAACGCGTAGAGGACGTCCGCGGACGTCACGTCACGGTCCACGGGCGGCGCGAACTTCACGCCGGGGCGGATCTTGAAGGTGTAGGTGAGCCCGTCTTCGGAGATCTCCGGCTCGGCCTCGGCGAGGTCCGGAATCAGCTCGTTCCCCTCGGGACCGCCGACGTGGCGGTAGCCCATCAGGTTGCGAAGAAGCAGGTTCGAGTAGAAGCCGAGAGCCGTCCCGAGGTACTCGCCCGTCGGGTCGAAGTTGCCGGTCCATTCGAATGCGTCCGTCTGCATCCGGAACGTCCCGCCGGGCTGCGGCTCGCCGGCTCCCCCCGCTGTGTCTGTAGCGGCCTCCTCGCCGCCTCCGTCATCACCGCCGCACCCTGCGGCGCCGACGGCAAGAAGCAGGCAGAGAACGAACATCAAAGGCCAGAGTGTCTTCCGTCCCAAAGGTCACCCCTTCCGTGGTTTCGTGGGACCGTGCACGTACGAAAATCGCTGATTGCGTCTCTGCAAAAGACGAGCCGCAGCGGGCGAAGTTAGCAGCACGTGGCGCTAGCGGTCGCTGCGCGGGTCGAGCGCGTCGCGCAGTCCGTCGCCCAAAAGGTTGAAGGCGAGCGTGATCATGATCAGGAAGAGGCCGGGGAAGAACATGAACCACCAGGCGTCCTCGAAGATCGCCGAGGCGTCGTCGAGCATCCGGCCGAGCGAGGGGATGCGGTCCGGGACGCCGAGCCCGAGGAACGAAAGGGCGGCCTCGAACAGGATGTTGTTCGGGATGATCACCGTCGTGTAGACGATGATCGGCGCGACGAGGTTCGGAAGGATCTCGCGGAACATGATCCGCCCGTTCCCGGCCCCGATCGAGCGGGCCGCCTCGATGAACTCCTTCTCGCGCAGAGAGAGCGTGCTCCCGCGAACGATGCGCGCGATGTAGGGCCACGTGAACGCGGCGATGATGAAGATGACCAGCGAGAGGCCCGGCTTCACGAGCCCGCCCAGGCAGCCCTGAGCGGTGGCGCTGCAGGCCGCTGCGATCCCGATCGCGAAGAGCAGGATCGGCATCGACAAGATGACGTCGATCGTCCGCGAGATGATCGTGTCGATCACGCCGCGGAAGTAGCCCGCCGCGATCCCGAGGACGACGCCGATGAAGACTGCGAAGAGCGTCGCGACGACCCCGACGATCAACGACGTGCGGATGCCGTACATGATCCGGACGAACAGGTCTCGCCCGCTCTTGTCCGCGCCGAAGATGAAGTCACCGTTCGGCCCGACCGGGATCCCGAACTCGTCTGTCATCTCGCGCGTGAAGAGCTGGTTCGGCCCGTGCCCGACGATCTTCGAGATGAGCGGGGCGAGCGCGGCGAGCAGCACGAGGACGACGATCATCCCGAGGCCGAGGAGCGCCGCTTTGTCCTTCCTGAACCGTGCCCAGAAGAGCTGGCGCGGGGTTCTCCCCGTGACCTGCTCTCCCTCGGCGGCGAGAATCAGCGAGGCTTCGGTCGTCTCGGGTGCGACAGTGGCCAATTCGCCTCCTCCTCGGGCTCGGCGCGCGGCGAGTCTACTCCAGGGCTCCGTTCGCCGCTACGCGGGCCCGGTCCTCCCTCGCTAGGACGTTTGCGGGTCGGCCGGGTTAGGGCAGGTCGACCGCTGCGAAGTCGATCCGACCGAGTGGATCGATCGCGAATGTCTCCGCGACAGCGAGCGATTCGAGGTTCGCGAAGACGTCCGAGTAGAGCGGGATCCCCGGCATCGCGCCGTCCTCCCCGGACAGGATCTCCTCCGCTTCGCCGTAGAGCCCGAGCCGTTCTGCCCTCGACCGCGAGGCGGCCGCGCGTCGAAGGAGACCGTCGAGCTCGCTGCGACAGAAGGACGTCTTGTTTCGCGCCGAGCGGCACGCCCAGACGCTGAGCCCGGCGCCCAGGTCGGGGAAGCGGAAGCCGTCCTCGAGCTGGAAGAGGTCGACCGAGTCGGCCGCAAGTGGGCCCGGGAAGTCGAGATAGCCCCGCCTGCTTCGCGAGCGGACCTCGGTCTCGATGCCGAGGTCGCGCCAGTCGGCCGCGAGGGCGAGGGCCACGTCTCGGTTCCCGGGCTCGTCGATGTGCAGGAGCGTGAGGCGCGAGACGATGTTGCTCCCACGCTCGAGCTCGGCCCGGGCCGCGTCGAGGTCGCGCTCGGGCCGGAGCCACGGAGACGCCGTCGCGGCCTCGGGAAGGTCGAAGGCCGACCCCGGCGTGAAGCCGGTCGCCGGCTCGACCTCCCGGCCGAGGACGTTCTCGGCCAGGCCGCGTCGGTCGACGGCGAGCGCCATCGCGCGGCGTTGGTGCGGATCCGGGACGGCCGCGAGGTTGAACGCGTAGACCTGCGGCGCGAGCGCGGGGTACGTCGCGTACTCGCGCCGCTCCCGCAGGGCAGGAAGGTCGGCCGTCGGGAGGCCCGTCCCGTCGAGCGCTTGCACCCGTCCCGCGTCGAAGGCCTGCGTCCGGCCCGTCGCGCTCGGGATCACGCGGCCCTCCACGCGCGCGAGGCCGACCTGATTCGCGTCGCGCCAGCGCGCGCTTCGCGCCAGCGAGAAGCTCGATCGCCCGAGCGAGGCGAGCGTGAAGGGCCCGCTCGTCACGATCCGCTCCGGGCGCGTCCAGCGCCTCCCCCACCACTCGACGGTGCTTCGGTGAAGCGGGAGGAAGGCCGGGTGCGCGGCCTCGGCGGGGAACCACGGCCTGGGCGCGACGAGCGCGACGACGAGCGTGCGTTCGTCCCGCGCCTCGACGCCGACCGCGCGGCGCAGGCGGCCGCACGTCGCGGCGACACACTCGTTGTAGGCCTTCGCGCCCCGGATCCCGAAGAAGAGCGGCGCGTGCGGGGAGCTCGTCTCGGGGTCGAGGACGCGGAGCCAGGCGTAGACGAAGTCGCTCGCCGTGACGCGTTCCCCGGTCGTCCAGCGGCCGTCGTTTCGAAGCTGAAAGGTGACGCGCAGGCCGTCGTCGCTCACGGTCCAGCGGCCCGCGAGCCCGGGGCTCGGCTGGAGAGCCGGACCGAGCCTGACGAGCGGGTCGCCGAGCGCGAGGACGACGTTCTGGGCAGTCCGGTCGGTAGCGAGCGCCGGGTCGAGCGAGCGCGGCCGCTCGGCGAAGGCAATCCTCAGCGTGCTCCCGCCCTGGGGCGCCTTGCGTGCCGAGCGCGCCGGGGCGCTACCGTCACCGGTCGCCTCGCCATCCTCCAGGCCGGAGCCCGCGGCCGCGAGCACGCCCGTCACCGCGAGCACGAGGACGATCGGGATGAAGTGGTAGCGGCGGCCGCGCCCGCGCCTATTGCGTAAGCGCGTCAGCACCCGCGACGACTTCCAGAATCTCCTGCGTGATCTCCGCCTGCCGCGCACGGTTCATCTCCAGGGTGAGCCGATCGATCAGCTCGCCTGCGTTCTTCGTCGCGTTTCGCATGGCCGTCATGCGTGCCCCGTGCTCGGAGGCGGCAGACTCGAGGAGCGCGCGGTAGATGGCCGTCTCCAGGTAGGTCGGGAGCAGCCGGCCGAGGATGATCTCCGGCTCGGGCTCGTAGATGAAGTCCCCCTCGAGCGCGATCTCGTAGGCCGACCGCTCCTCCTCGTCCTCGAGAGCGGCGCGCGGGATCGGGAGCACGTCCTCGACGGTCACCCGCTGCGTGAGCGGCGAGACGTACTGGTTGTAGACCATCACCACCCGGTCGACCTCGCGCGACATGAAGATCTCCGCCACCGCGTGGGCGATAGCGCTCGCATTCGAGTAGGCGGGGCGGTCGGTGAAGTCGACCCACGCGTCCGCGATCTCGTAGCGGCGGAAGCGAAGCGTCGAGCGCCCTTTCTTGCCGGCGACGAGCCAGCGGACGTCCTGACCCTCCGCACGTGCGTCGCGCTCGAGGGAGAGGGCGCGCCTGATCACCTGGGCGTTGAAACCGCCGGCGAGCCCGCGGTCGCCCGTGAGTGGGAGGATCGCGACCGACTGCACCTGCTCACGCGCCTCAAGGAGCGGGAAGCCGCGGGAGGGCGTCGCGCGGGCCGTCCCGATCATCAGCTCGCGCATCCGGTCGGCGTAGGGCCGGAGCGCCGCGATCCGCGCCTCGGCCCGCCGGAGCTTGGCCGCGGCAACGAGCTCCATCGCCTTCGTGATCTTCCGCGTGTTCTTGACGGAGCCCACGCGGCGCTTGATGTCCTGGACGGTCGCCATCAGGCGCTCGGTTGTTCCCGGGCGGGATGTATCCCGCCCCTACAGCGCCGCGGTCTAGGGGCCAGACATGTCCGGCCCGCGGACACCATTGCGCTCAGGAGGCCGCTCCCACGAGGCCCGTCTCCTCACGGACGGCGAACGTCTTCTTGAACTTCGCGATCTCCTGCTGGAGCCGCTCGGTCAGCTCGTCCGAGAGGTCCTTCTGCTCGCGAATCTCCTCGTAGAGCGACCCCTCCGTCCGCAGGTGCTCCCTGAGCTCGTCCTGGAAGCGCGAGACCTGCGCGGTCGGGATCTCGTCGAGGTGCCCGTGGATCCCAGCGAAGATCGCGACGACCTGCTCCTGCATCGGCCACGGCTGGTACTGCGGCTGGTTCAGCGTCACGACCATCCGCTCGCCGCGGGCCAGGGTGCGCTGCGTCTGCGTGTCGAGCTCCGAGCCGAACTGCGCGAAGGCCTCGAGCTCGCGGTACTGGGCGAGCTCCAGGCGGAGGCGGCCGGCGACCTTCTTCATCGCCTTGGTCTGGGCGTTCCCGCCTACGCGGGAGACCGAGATGCCGACGTTGATCGCCGGCCGGACACCCGAGTAGAAGAGGCTCGACTCGAGGAAGATCTGGCCGTCCGTGATCGAGATGACGTTGGTCGGGATGTAGGCCGACACGTCGCCCGCCTGCGTCTCGATCACCGGCAGGGCGGTCAGCGAGCCGCCGCCCAGGTCGTCGTTCAGCTTGACCGCGCGCTCGAGCAGCCGGGAGTGGAGGTAGAAGACGTCACCGGGGAAGGCCTCGCGGCCGGGCGGGCGGCGGAGGAGGAGCGACATCTGGCGGTAGGCATCCGCGTGCTTCGAGAGGTCGTCGTAGATGCAGAGGGCATGACGGCCGTTGTAGAGGAAGTGCTCGCCCATCGCCGTGCCGGCGAACGGGGCCATCCACTTGATCGGTGCGGCCTCGACGGCGGAGGCGCTGACGATGATCGTGTAGTCGAGCGCGCCCGCGTCCTTGAGACGCTCGTAGACCTGCGCGACGGTCGAGGCCTTCTGGCCGATCGCCACGTAGATGCAGATCATGTCCTGGCCCTTCTGGTTCAGGATCGTGTCGACGAGGATCGCCGTCTTGCCGGTCTGGCGGTCGCCGATCACGAGCTCGCGCTGGCCGCGGCCGATCGGGATCATCGAGTCGATCGCCTTGATCCCGGTCTGGAGCGGCTCCTTCACCGGCTGGCGCTGCACGACCCCGGGGGCCTTGAACTCGAGCGGGCGACGCTCCTCGGTCGCAATCGGGCCCTGGCCGTCGAGCGGCTGGCCGAGCGGGTTGACGACGCGCCCGACGAGCGCGTCGCCGACGGGCACGCTCACGACCTGGCCCGTCCGCTTGACCGGCTGGCCCTCGGTCACGAGCTCCCAGTCGCCGAAGAGCGGGCTCCCGACGTTGTCCTCCTCGAGGTTGAAGGCGATCCCCGTGACGCCGTGCTCGAGCTCGAGCATCTCCATGGCCATGCAGTTCTCGAGCCCGTAGACCCGGGCGAGGCCGTCTCCGACCTGGAGCACCGTGCCGACCTCCGTGAGGTCCGTCTCGACGTCGTACTCCTCGATCCGCTGCTTCAGGATCGAGGTGATCTCCTCTGGGCGAATCTTCACTCTGCGCTCTCTCCTTTTCCGGCCGCGAGGGGGTTCGCGCGACGGGAACCGCCGACGTTTCGAGTGCCGGGGGTAACATAGCCCGCTCCCAGCAAGCGACGTCCCGGTCAAAGGAGCCCTCTTTATGAACTTCGCCTACATCGACCCCGGCAGCGGAAGCCTGATCCTCCAGATGATCCTGGGCGGGCTCGCCGCGGCTGCGGTCTTCGCGAAGCTCTTCTGGCACCGCCTGCTGGTCTTCCTGCGGATCCGCAAGCCGTACGAGGCCGAGCGCGCCGACGAGAGCGCGGAGGGCGAGACTCCGGCGGTCGAGCGCCGCTCGTTCGAGCGCGCCGGTGAGCCGGCCGGAAAGCCCTGATCTGACCGCGGCCGCTACGGCCGCGCCCCGGCTCGAACCAGGCTCCTTCCGGGACTGGGACAGCCGTGTCTTCTACGACGACGGACGGATCCTCCGCGCGCTCAGCGAGTCGGGCGCCCGCGACTGGCACGCCGTGGCGGGCTCCCGGTTCTTCGGCGAGGCGGTGTCCGCCGGACAGGTGGTCGAGACCCGCGAGGTCGACGACGTGGCCGTGCCCGGCGGGGTCACGGGAGGCGCGGCTCTTGTCCTCGAGCACGAGCGCGTCCCGTTCGTCTCCTACCCGTATGAGTGGCCCTTCGCGATGCTCCGCGACGCCGCCCTCCTCCAGCTCGACCTCCTCCGGCGCGCGCTCGCCGAGGACCTGACGCTCAAGGACGCCTCGTCCTACAACGTCCAGTGGCGCGGCGCCCAGCCGATCTTCATCGACGTCGGCTCCTTCGAGCGGCTCCCGGAGGGCGAGCCGTGGCAGGGCTACCGCCAGTTCTGCATGCTCTTCCTGAACCCGCTCCTCCTCCAGGCCTACAAGAGCGTCCCGTTCCAGCCCTGGCTGCGGGGGAGCCTCGGCGGGATCGCGCCTGGAGACCTGGCGCGGCTCATGTCCATGCGCGACCGCTTCCGCCGCGGGGTCCTGACGCACGTGATCCTCCACGCGCGCCTCGAGCGAAAGCACGAGGAGAGCACGAAGGACGTCCGCGGCGAGCTCCGGAAGGCGGGCTTCCGCAAGGAGCTGATCGCGGCGAACGTCCGCCGGCTCGAAAAGCTCGTCCGCTCGCTCGACTGGAGGCCCGGCGGGAGCGAGTGGTCCGACTACGGGGTGACGACCTCCTACGACGAGGAGGGGGCGCGGCGCAAGGAGGCCTTCGTGCGGGAGGCGGTGCACTCGCGCCGCTGGGAGCTCGTTTGGGACGTCGGCTGCAACGAGGCGCGCTTCTCGCGGATCGCGGCCGAGAACGCGCGCTACGTCGTCGCGCTCGACGGCGACGCGGCGGTGGTCGACCGCGCCTACCGCGAGCTTGCCTCCGAGGGCCGAACGGACATCCTCCCGCTCGTCGCCGACGTGACCGATCCCTCCCCCGCGCTCGGCTGGTCCGGCCTCGAGCGCCAGACGCTCGCGGCCAGAGGACGTCCCGAGCTCACCCTCTGCCTCGCCGTGGTTCACCACGTCGCCATCTCCGGGAACGTGCCCGTGCCCGAGTTTCTCACCTGGCTCCGGGAGCTCGGGACGGCGCTTGTGATCGAGTTCCCCACGCGCGAGGACCCTCGGGCCGCCGCGCTCCTTGCCCGCAAGCGCCCCGGGGCGCATCCGGACTACGACCGCGAGCCGTTCGAGCGCGCGCTCCGCGAGCGGTTCGAGATCGAGCGGACGGAGGAGCTCGCGGGCGGCACGCGCATCCTGTACTTCGCGCGGCCGCGCTAGCGATGGCCGAGGCCTCGAAGCGCGGCAGGGCCGCCGGGCTCCGCGAGCCGGCGATCCGCCTCGCTCACCTCCTCGTCCTCTCCGGGTTCGCGCTCGCCCAGCCCCTCTTCGACATCCTGGCCAAGCACGCGGAGTTCTTCGCCGTCCGGGGCTCGGCGCCGTCCGACATCGTCCTCTTCGCGCTCGCCGTCACGTTCGTCCCGGCGCTCGTCCTCTGGGTGGTCGAGCTCGCGGTCGGTCTCGTCCATCGCGGCGCGTCGCTCCTCCTCCACCTCGTCTTCTGCGGAGGGCTCTTCGCCTTTTTCGCGATCCAGGTGCTGGGACGGCTCGGCCTCGAGGGAACGGTCGTCCTGATCGTCGGCGCCGCCCTGGCCGGTGCCGCAGCCGCGCTCGCGCTCTGGCGGACGCGCCTCGTCGGCTCGTTCCTGGCCATCCTCTCCCCCGCGCCGCTCGTCTTCCTCGCAATCTTCCTCTTCTTCTCGCCGGTCGCAGACCTCGTCTTTCCGGACTCGGTCGAGGTAGCGACGGCGCAGGTGCGGGCGGAGGCGCCCGTCGTCGTCCTCGTGCTCGACGAGCTCCCGGTCGTCTCGCTCCTCGACCGCGATGGGGAGATCGACGAAGGGCGCTACCCGAACTTCGCCCGTCTCGCGCGCGAGTCGACGTGGTTTCGCAACACGACGACGCTCTCGGCGCAGACGACGCGCGCGGTGCCTGCGATCCTGAGCGGCAGACTCCCGAAGCAGGGCAAGCTGCCCGTCTTCCAGGATCACCCGAGGAACCTCTTCACGCTCCTCGGCGGGCGCTACCGGCTGAACGTCCAGGAGTCGCAGACGCGCCTCTGCCCGAACGAGCTCTGCGGCGGCGACGGGCCGGACACGAGTGAGCGGCTCTCCTCGCTCTACGCAGACGCCCGCGTCGTCTACGCGCACCTGGTCGCGCCGCCGGCGCTCGCGGAAGACCTGCCCGCGATCGACGAGGCCTGGACGGGCTTCGGCGAGGAGGGCGCGGCGGTCGAGAACCTGGACGCCTCGACCGAGGCTCCCTCGGTCGACGTGCAGACCTTCTACCTCGGGCGCATCCGCGACTTCAACCGGTTCCTCCGCTCGCTCGGCCCATCCGCGGGCGGCGCGCCGACGCTCAGCCTCCTCCACCTCCTGATGCCCCACGGGCCCTGGCTCTACTTCCCCGACGGCCGCGTCAGCGCGGTCTCACAGCCGCGGGCGCCGGGCCGCGACGGCGAGCACTGGTGGGACGAGGAGCTCGCGCTCCAGGCCTACCAGCGCCACCTCCTCCAGCTCGGCTACACCGACCGGCTGCTCGGGCGCCTCTTTACGCGGCTCGAGAAGACCGGGCTCTACGACTCGTCGCTCCTCGTCGTCCTCGCCGACCACGGGATCGCGTTTCGCGGCGACGACGACCGTCGCCTGCCCACCGAGAAGAATCTGCAGGATCTCGCGTTCGTCCCGTTCTTCGTGAAGCTGCCGGGCAAACCGGAGCGGCAGGTCGTCGACCGGCACGTCCGGATCGTCGACGTCCTCCCGACGATCGCCGACGCGCTCGACGTCGAGCTCCCGTGGAAGCTGGACGGCCAGTCCGGATTCGCGAAGGGGCCGGGCGCGGACGAAGTCCAGGTCGGCCGGCTCTCGGCGCCCTACGACGACCTCCTCGCGCGGCGCGACGACGCCCTGCGACGCCAGATCGAGCTCTTCGGCGACCGGAACTGGGACATCTACGGCCTCGAGCCCTACGGCGCTCTGCTCGCGAGGCCCCTCGAGGCACTCGCCCCTGGCCAGGGCGACGGGACGGTCACGGTCGACGCGGCCGGAAGCCGCCTCCTCCGGTCGCTGCCCGCGCGCTCGCCGCTTGTTCCCTCGCCACTTTCCGGGACGGTCTCGGGCGTCGACCCGGGCACCTGGCTCGCCGTCGCGGTGAATGGAAGGATCGCTGCGGTCTGCAAGGCCTACCGCCACGGCGAGGGGCCGGTGCGCTTCTCTGCGCTCGCGCCCGAGTCGGCCTTCCGGACGGGCGCGAACGACGTCGTGTTCTTTCGGATCGAAGGGCCGGCGAAGAGCCCTCAGCTCTCCGAGCTCGAGACGACCCTCAGCGGCTAGCGCCCTCGCGGAAGGCATCCCACGCGGGGCGCTTCGTCCCATCCGGCCTGACGAGGTCGTACCGGTGGTCCGACGAGCTGTCGCGGTACGTGTAGACCATCAAGACCCCCCGACCAAGGCAGGGTGGGCCAGAGGCGTAAAGCCGTTTCGACGAGCTTGGCGTGGTGCGCCTCTCCGACCTCCTCGACCACTCCTCCGAACTCGGCGACCCAGATCTCCTTGTCACCGTCGCCGGCGGCCTCGAGCACGCTCCGCAGGCTGGAATCGCTCCCCGCCATCTGATGCCAGGCATTGCACGGCTGCTCCTCGCCGGGAAGCCACCCGCCGGTGTACGGGTGGTAGCTGAGGGCGTCGGACGAGCCTGCAATCCCCTCGCGGTAGAGCGCCTGGAGAAATGGAACCGGGTTGAGCTTCGTCGCGCCGCCGGGGCAGTCAGGAGGCTCGGAGCCGCTGACCGGAGCCATGGCGCCCGCCAGGATGGTCACGTCGGAGTCGGCGGCCTTCATCGCCGGATAGGCCGCACGAACGAGAGCCGCGTAGGCGGGCGGATCCGGAGCCGGCGGCCAGAAGTTGCTCGAGTTCGGCTCGTTCCAGAGCTCATAGTGCAAGACGCCCCGCGGCGCGTAGCGCGTGATGCGTGCCCCGCTTGGTCTCGACGGCGCTCCACTTGGCGTCGAAGCGGATCCAGCCGGCTCCGAGCTCGACGTACGCGTCAAGCTCTCGCGCGAGCTCCCCCGGCTCGCTGAACTCGATCAATCCGCCGGCGGCGATCCCGAAGCGCTCGGGCTCCTCCGAGCCGCGCAGCCGGCGAGCACCGTCGCCGCGACGACGGCGGCACCGAGCGAGCGTAGGAAGATCAGCCGCGAGCCAGGAGCTCGTTCCGCAGGCCGTCTAAACGCCCGCGGATGCTGCCGTCGACCCGCATCGAGCCGGCCCGGAGCACGAGACCGCCGATCAGGTTCGGATCCACGTCGCGCGTCGCCTCCACCTTCCGCCCGGACGCCTTCTCGATCTTGCCGACGATCTCCGCGGCCTCCTCGTCGGAGAGCTCGACCGCAGTGGTGAGCTCGACGGTGAGCACCTGCTCCTCGGCCGCGAGCAGCCGCTCCCACTCGGTATGGATCTCGAGGAGCTCGCCGGCGCGGTTCTTCTCGGCGACCAGCGAGACGAAGTGGCGGAAGCTCTCGTCGGCGTCGCCGAGGACCGATTCGAGCACGTCGCCCTTCGCGCCCGCGTCCACCTGCGGGTTCCTCAGGAGCTCGGCGAGCTCTGGCGAGGACTCGAGCGCGCCTGCGAGCTCCGCGAACTGCTCGCGGGCAGCCTCGAGGCTTCCCTTCTCCTTCGCTGCCTGGAGCAGGGCCTCCGCATAGATCCTGTGTGCTACCGGCAAGCTAGTTGTCGCTCGCGATCCGCTTGACGTCCATCTCCTCGATCGTCTCGTCGATCAGGCGCTTCTGGTCGTCTGCGTCGAGAGACTTCCGGGTCACCTTCTCGGAGGCGAGGAGCGTCAGCTCGACGACGTCCCGGCGGATGTCCTCGCGGAGCTTCCGGTTCTCGGCCTCGATCGCGCGCTGGTTCTCCTCGAGGCGGCGCTGGAGGTCGGCGTCGGCCTCCTCGCGCGAGCGGCGAAGCTGCTCCTGCGCCTGACGGCGCGCTTCCTCGAGCGCCTGGTCGCGCTCGGCGATCGCCTCGTCGCGCTCCTCCTTGGTCGACTCGCGGAGCTGGCGGGCCTCCTCGCGCGCCTTGTCCGCCTCGTCGAGAGCCTGGCGAATGCGGTCACGACGCTCGTCGATCAGCCCCTGGATCCGCCCGAACGCGAGCTTGCGCAGGATGAAGAAGACGAGCGCGAAGGTCACGATCGTCCAGATCATCAGGCCCGGGACGACGTCGATCAGGGCGCTGCCGCCGCCCTCCTCGGCCGGGGCCTGTGCGGCGAAGACGAGAGCTTCGAGCATCAGACGAGCACGTAGGCCAAGAGGCCGCCGAGGAGCGCGTAGAAGACGACGGCCTCGGTGAGCGCGAAGCCGAGCCACTGGATCCCGGTGAGCTCGCCGCGGAGCTCGGGCTGGCGGGCGACGGCCTGGATCATCGAGCCGAAGATCGTGCCGATGCCGATGCCGGCGCCCACGGCGCCCAGGCCGACGCCCACGCCGAACGCGATCGCCTTCCCGAGGTTCGCGAGCCCCTCGTCCGTTGTCTGCGCGAGCACGATGAAGAAGTCCAATTCAGCCTCCTAGTGGTTGAGCCGGCGGCATTGCCGGAGTTCTGGTGTGCGAGAAGCAAGTCAGGCTAGGACGCAGTGAGCCCCTGTGCTGAGAGAGCACGGGGGCGACTGAGGACGACGCATGGCGCCGTCTTCTCGCGCGCCAGGGCTCGGCGGATGTCGTCGGTTCAGCCACTAGTGTTCGGGTTCGATGGCGCCGCCGATGTAGATGGCGGAGAGAAGGGCGAAGACGAAAGCCTGGATCGAGACGACGATCCCGACCTCGAAGATGTAGACAGCCGTTGCGACGGGGACGGACACGATCGCGAGGAAGACGTTCCCGAAGATGAAGATGAGGCCGATCATGACGAGGAAGAGCATGTGGCCCGCGAGCATGTTCGCGTAGAGGCGGACAGAGAGCGAGATGAGGCGCATGAACTGGGAGATGACCTCGAGCGGCACGATCAGCGCGAGGAGGGCCTTGGGAGCCCCTGCCGGGATCCAGCTCTTCAGATAGCCGCCGAGCCCGTTGAAGCGCACGCCCTCGACGTGCGTGGCCACGAAGGTGATGAGGGCGAGCGCGAGGGTGACGCTCAGGTTCGCCGTAGCGGCGTAGACGCCCCAGGTCGGGACGTCCAGGCCGAAGAGGCTGAACGTCTCGTCCGAAAGCGGGAGCGGGATGAACCCGATCATGTTCATCACCCAGATGAAGAGGAAGAGCGAGGCGACGTAGGGGAACCAGCGGCCGACGGACTTCTTCGGCAGGTTCCCCTCGGCGATCTGGGACTGGAGGGCGTCGTAGATGGCCTCGCCGGTCGTCTGGCGCCGGCTCGGGCGAAGCGAGAGGCCGAAGCGCATGAGCCAGATCCCGAGCAGGACGGTGATGAGCCCGC
>Ga0136617_10003337_pt1 | contig 14344 bp, 12 predicted proteins | sample AntDrymUQ3222106_2_FD_129672 | JGI IMG/M metagenome (GOLD analysis project Ga0136617, IMG submission 129672) | Polar desert sand microbial communities from Dry Valleys, Antarctica - metaG UQ322 (21.06) | ecosystem: Environmental > Terrestrial > Soil > Desert | place: Antarctica: Dry Valley... | reverse complement strand
TGGCGTGGAGTCCAGATTCGGCGCGATCGCGCGAACCACGCTGCGTGGCCTCACCGCCGGATCGGGTCTGATCGACGACCGCAACCCATATTTCCACATCGTCGACCGAAGACCCTTTCCACTTCTTGGCCAGACGCTGGACAAGCTGGGGCGTACAACCGGATGGACCGTGGGCACCGTCGTTCAGACCTGCATCGACACATTTGTGGGTGGGATCGATATTGCGCTTCTGTGTCAGGATCGGGTTGTCTCAGGCGTCGGCCCGGGGGACAGCGGGTCACCCGTCTTCGAGAGTCAGTCGCCGGCCGGCAGCGGCGGCGTTACGCTATACGGCATTCTGTGGGGGAGTTCGAACACGAATTTTGGGCCGTCGTTTGTCATGAGCTCGCTCGAGAACATTGAGTTCGAGCTAGGTCAATTGATCGTCAACTTCACGCCGTGAACTGATGAGGCGCCGCGCGGTAAGACGGCGCCGTGAACGGCGCGGCCGGAGCTCCCGCCGCGAAAGCGGTGGGAGCTCTGCCGCGGCGGTGGCTACGGTACGATTCACATGCGCGCAATCGCCGCTCTAATTCCGTTAGTCTCACTCGTCGGTGGCGGATGCGCAATGAGCTCGCCCGCTGCCGACGATCCGCTCAGCCACGCCGAGAGCACACGCATGCGGATCGTCCTGCAGCTCAGTTTGCCTGAAGAGTCGCGGGTGGGCGAACCGGTGCCGCTCATGCTGGCACTCAGGAACACGACCGCGCTTCCTCTGGAGCTTGGGCTACAGGGGCGAACGATCGTGTTCGACGTGATCGTCACCGGACCGAATGATTCCGAGATCTGGAGCCGGCTGCACGGCCAGTCCCTTTCTGCGATTCTCCAGCTGCGCGTGCTGCAGCCTGGCGAGGTGTTGGAGCTGTCCGCACGCTGGGATCAGCGTGACAATGCCGGGCGTCCGGTGCCGCCTGGCACGTATCGGGTGCAAGGCGTTCTCCCGACCGAGGCGCGGGTCATGCGAAGCGAACCAAAGACGCTGCTGATTCACCGCTAGAGTCACGTCCCGGATCTTTTCGCGTGACGGAAGCGGTGAGTCCCGACCTATTCGAGGAGCGTTCACGTCCTCACGACGGTTCTCTCCAACGCTCAGAGCTTCTTTCGTCCTTTGCTTCCAAGGGTACTTCGAAGTACCACTGCCACATTCATCACGAGATGACCGCGACTGTAGTCGTGAGTTGACATCTCAGTTCAACTCAGACGAGCGAAAGCGATACTAGAGTCGCGGCGAGTTACGCACTACGCCACTGTATATTGAATCTCATGTCGCCGAGACGGCTCGTTTGCGCTACCCTGTTACTCGTTGCCTGCTCGAGCTCCGAATCGCGACGGCCTACGGCTCCGAGCGTCGCGTCGTTCGCGCCGATTGACAGCGCTTCGCCGCCGACGGCTCCTCCGGGGGGCGTGCTCTACATCCCCCTGCGGGCGCAAATCGACAGCGGATGGCGCATTTATTCGCTAACGCAGCGAAGCGCAGGCCCGACACCGATGTTGATTTCAGCGTCGCCATCTGAATACTTTCGCATCGAAGGCACTCCGCAGGCCCCGACGCCCGAAGTTCGAGTGGACAGCAACTTCGGTGCAGGCACCGAGACCTACCGTGGATCCCCTAGGTTCCTCGTGCCCGTGCGTGTCGCTGATGCGACGCCGCCGGGAAGTATCAACTTGCAGCTCAGTGTGCGCTCCCAGGCCTGCAGCGACAAGATCTGTCTCGAGCCAACCACTACGCAGGTTACCGTTCCCGTCGTGATCGACGCGCGCTGAGCGCGTCGTCGACGTCGCGCGCTATGTGGTGGGGCGCTCGTCTTTCCTGCGCCCCGCGATCTCCGCATCGGGACCGTCCGACGCAGGAACCACGGCGAGCTTCTCACCCTCCACCGGACTCTCGCCCATCATGCCGGGCTCCCGGTGATCGGTGAGCGCATCGGTCTGCTGTCGCTCCGGCGAACGCTTGAAGATGAACTCCGGAGCTAACGCCACGCCGAGCAGCGTGATAGGGATGATCTGAAGTGTCTGTATCAAGAGCGACACCGCGATTGCTCCGTTACGCTCGACTCCGAACTGTTCGGCGGTAAGCGCAAACACAAACTGAAAGAATCCGACATTGCCCGGCGTCGCCCGGATTACGAGACCGAGGTTTATCGCGAGGAGGGCAGCGAGACTCCCCGCCGTGGGAATCGATACATGGGCTGCAGCGGCAGCCAGCTGAAAGGTGGCGATCTGACCAACCCATGACAAAAGGGAGAGCCCGAGTGCCCACAAGAACCGAGGCGCTGTCGTGAGCGACCGGGTGCTGAGGGCGAAGCCAGCGAGATAAGATTTGAATCTCGCCCACAATCCCTTCACGTCCTCGCGCTTCTGCGACACCTGGTCCGGCGTGATATGACGCGCGGCATAGACAAACCAGGTCAACAGTCCGGCGACCACTACCAGCAGCAGCTCCGCCGGAAGGCGCCACTTCTCGAGCGCGGGGGGAAGGTCGAAAGCAACCGCGCCATACACGAGCAGTATGACGAACCCAACCGGATCGAACAGCCGCTCCAGCGCAAGGGTCGCCAGCACAGTCGAGCTCGGCACCTTGGTGGCGCGGGAGATGAAAACCACCCGCGCGGCATCGCCGCCGTTCGCCACCAGAACGTTGTTCAGTCCCGCACCGGCGATCGTTGCTCTCACTGCAAGCGCCAGCGAAGGCGCGCCGGCGGCTCGCAGAAAAATCCACCACCGCACGGCCTTCACCGCTGTCGAAGCGAGATTCACCGCGACAGCCGCAAGGAGCAGCGGCAGCGAGGCGCTCCTGATCGAAGCCCATGCCGCCGTCCAGTCGATCGTGCGCGCAAACACCACCAGAAAAGCGACAATCACGCCGGAGATGATCCAGCGGATCGCGCGAGCCAGCTGGTGGTTCACCCTCGGGGCAGAAGCACGAACTCGTACCCCCGCTTCCGCAGCCCTTCGATAATGCCCGGAAGCGCCGCCGCGGTTTGCAGCCTGTCGCCGTCAGAGTTGTAGCCGTCCCCATCGTGAAGCAGGATGATCGAGCCAGGCCGCGTACCCTCAAGAGTCCGGTCGACGATCGCCTTCACTCCGGGCCGGTCGCTGTCCCATACGCCAAGGCTCCAGCCGATCGTGCGTTCGCCAAGAGATCCCGCGATGCTGGATACCCACGGATTGCGGAATCCATGAGGCGCGCGAAAGAAACGAGGGCTGCTTCCCGTCGCGCGTTCGATCGCGCGTTTGCCCAACCCGAGATCCCGCTTCACGTAATACGGCAACTTGAAGTGGAGCTTTCGATGAAAGTATCCGTGATTGCCTATCTGGTGTCCCTCCGTCATCACCCGATGTACGATCTCGGGCCACCTCTCAGCATGCCGCCCCAGCACAAAGAACGTAGCCAGCACTCCGTACTCGCGTAGCGTGTCGAGAATCCTCGGCGTCGCTTCCGGATTGGGTCCGTCGTCGAACGTCAGGGCGATCTGCTTTTCTCGCGTAGGAAGGTGGCCAAGCACCGGCCCGAACAGAAAGCTGTTGCGATGGAAGGTGCCGTGCACCACTCCGCCGAGCATTGACAGGCCGAGCGCGGCGGGGAAGATCATGCCTTTGTCCGCTTGTGGCCGAGTACACCCGTGTACACGTCGAGCACTGCCTCCGTGACACTTGGCCATCCGTACTGCTGCGCGTGCTGGCGCCCTGTTTTTCCGAGCCGGGCCTGCAGCGTCTCGTCGTCGAGCAATCTGACCAGACTGTCTGCCAGAGCATCGCGATCTCCACAGTGAAACATCAGCGCCTCGCGCTCGTGCTTCACCACATCCCTGAATCCGAGAATGTCCGAACAGACGATTGGCGTTTCGCACGCCATGCTCTCGAGCAGTGTTATTCCGAACGACGCCTTCGTAGTGGGACAAGCATAGATCGAGCTGTGTGCGTAGTAGCTCGGCCGCGAACCGAGCACCGCGCCGACGAAGGTGATGTTCGGGTCTCCACCCGCTGCCTTGTAATAATGACTTCGAAGCGGACCGTCGCCGACAACCACCAGCTGCGCTTCACGGCCGCGCCCCTGCACTCGCTTGAAGGAATCGATGAGTGTCGTGAGTCCATTGCGCGGATCGAATCGGCCGAGGAAAAGAATCACCGGCACATCCCGCGTCAGTCCAGGTGGCGGCGGCACGTGAGGGTTGAACAGGTCGAGGTCGATGCCGTTCGGGACGATCGTCCAGTTCGCCTCGAAATACCGGTTGAGCGCGACTGTCGTCGAGTGGGAGACAGCGAGGGCGGCGTCGAGCTTTTCCAGCTTGCGCTGCAGAAACCGCCTTCCCATGCCGTACAGCACCGACCTCTCGAAATACGTGTGGAATGTGCCGACAACCGGGCAGTCCGCCTCGTCGATCGCGATCAGCGGCAGCCACGGGCTCAGTGGTGAATGCACGTGCACGATGTCGTAACGCCCACGCTTGAGCGCTTGCCGCATGTCCTTGCGCAATGTCAGGCCGACTGTCATGCGGGCCTGCGAACCGTTGAAGTAGACGGGCTGACTTCTTCCGATCCGGATGACATGCGGCTCGGCGATCGCCCCCTCGAGATTCGAGGTGATGATGTCCACATGATGACCGAGCCTCCGCGCTTCGCGCGCGAAGAAATGCACGTGCTCGCAGATGCCGCCCAGGTGGGGGTAGTAATACTCCGTCACGAGAGCGATTCGCAGCGGGCGCGCGAAGTCGGACACCACCCGCGGCAACGCGGCAGCGGGGGTGAGATCTACCTTACGGGCGAGGTTGTTACGAAGCGTCAAGAGAGGCATGAGCCGCGGCTAGTCTCGCGATCGGAACGCGAAATGGTGAACAAGAGACATAATCAAGTCCCATTTTGTGACAGAGAGCCACGGACCGCGGCTCACCTCCGTGCTCGCCGCAGATCCCTATTTTCAGCTTTGGCCTCACCCGCCGGCCGTCCTCCACCGCGATGCGAATCAGCTTGCCCACGCCGGCCGCGTCAAGAACCTGAAACGGGTCGTCGGCAAAGATACCGCGATCGATGTACGAAGGAAGAAAGCGCCCCGCATCGTCTCTGCTCAACCCGTACGTGGTCTGGGTCAGATCGTTCGTGCCGAATGAAAAGAATTCCGCGCTCTTCGCGATTTCGTCGGCGGTGAGTGCGGCGCGTGGCAGCTCGATCATCGTTCCAATGAGGTAATTCACGCTTTCGCCCATTCCCCCAAGTACCTGCTCCGCGGCAGCCTCGAGAATCGCGCGCTGGTTGTCGAACTCCGCCACCGTAGATACCAGCGGCACCATTATTTCCGGCTGAACGTCGAGTCCACGCCGCATCGCGCGCACGGCGGCCTCGAAGATCGCGCGGCCCTGCATCTCCGTGATCTCGGGAAACGTGATGCCCAGCCGGCAGCCACGATGTCCGAGCATCGGATTCGTCTCACGAAGCGACTCTACGATCCGCGACAATTCCACACGAGGCAGTCCGAGAGTGCGCGCCAGCAGCTTGCTCTCTTCGCCGCCATGGGGCAGAAACTCGTGCAGCGGCGGATCGAGCAGACGGATGGTGACGGGGAGACCGTTCATCGCCTCGAAAATTCCCTCGAAATCCGCCCGCTGCATCGGCAGGAGCTTGGCGAGGGCGCGACGCCGTCCCGATTCGTCGCGCGCGACGATCATCTCGCGCATCGCCGTGATGCGGTCGCCCTCGAAGAACATGTGCTCGGTTCGGCAGAGACCGATGCCCTCCGCGCCGAAGCCACGCGCAATACGCGCGTCCCGTGGAGTGTCTGCATTCGCCCGCACTCGAAGCGTGCGAACTTCATCTGCCCAGCCGAGCAGTTCCGAGTACGACTGATAGATCGGTGCCGCAGACGCGGCGAGTGATCCGTTCGTCACGCGAACGACCTCGCTCGGTATAGTCGGCAGGTTTCCTGCGAACACGCGGCCCGTAGCTCCATCGAGCGTCAGCCAGTCGCCTTCGGAGACCTGCGTTCCGTTCACGGAAAATCGCCGGTGCTGCACATCGACGTCGATGTCCTTGCAGCCGACGATGGCGCATTTGCCCATGCCGCGGGCAACCACCGCTGCATGACTGGTCATGCCCCCGCGCGCTGTCAGCACTGCGCGGGCGGCGACGATGCCGTGAAAATCCTCGGGCGTTGTTTCATCCCTCACCAGAATGACGTTCTCTCCAAGGCCGCTTCGTTCTTCCGCAATATCAGGATCGAACACCGCAATCCCGCTCGCCGCGCCGGGGCTCGCCGGCAGACCTACGCACAGCGGATGCGCTCGCACCGACGGGTCGATGATGGGGTGAAGCAGCTGATCCAGCTGGGACGCCGGAACGCGGCGCACTGCCTCGTTGCGATCGATCAGCCCTTCCCGCACCATGTCCCGCGCAATGCGCACCGCCGCGGCAGCCGTACGCTTACCGTTACGTGTCTGAAGCAGAAAGAGTTTCCCACGCTCGACCGTGAATTCCAGGTCCTGCATGTCGGTGTAGTGCCGCTCGAGGCGGTCCTGTGTCTCCATCAGCTCCGCATACGCACCGGGCAACATCCCCGACATCTCCCCGATGTCCAGCGGCGTCCGAGTGCCGGCGACCACATCCTCACCCTGGGCATTCAGCAGGAACTCGCCGTAGAACTTCTTCTCGCCTGTCGACGGATCGCGAGTGAATGCTACGCCCGTCCCCGAATCGTCACCGAGGTTGCCGAAGACCATCGCCACCACGTTGACTGCAGTGCCGAGATCTTCCGCTATGCCGTTCACTCGCCGGTAGTCTCGCGCTTTCTTGAGCGTCCACGATCTCCACACGGCTTCGATCGCGCCCCACAGCTGAACGACGGGGTTGGTGGGGAAATCGGCTCCGGTGGCATTTCGCACCAGCGCCTTGTACTCCTCCACCAGATTGCGAAGTGTGTCTTCCCCAAGCTCGGAGTCGGTCGCCGCGCCGCTTGTCAGTCGTTTAGCCTTGAGCAGGTGCTCGAAGTTCGAGATCGGCACGTCGAGAACGACGTCGGAGTACATCTGGATAAACCGGCGGTATGAATCGTAGGCGAAGCGGGCGTTGCTGCTCTGCCTCGCGAGACCTTGCACGGCGCGATCGTTGAGCCCGAGATTGAGGATCGTTTCCATCATGCCCGGCATCGAGACCGGCGAGCCCGACCTCACCGAAACGAGCAGTGGATTGTTCGGATCCCCGAGGCGTTTACCGGTTGCTTCCTCGAGTCGCGCGATGTTTCCCTCGACTTCCGCGCGCAGACGGTCGGAGTATTTTCCGTCGCGCAGATACGCGACGCATTCGGCGCACGATATCGTAAATCCCTGCGGCACCGGCACGCCAAGGTTTGTCATCTCGGCGAGATTGGCGCCCTTTCCGCCGAGAATGGCTTTCATCTCGCGGGTGCCTTCCGCTGACCCGTTGCCGAAGAAGTAGACCGACTGAGGCATCAGCTCAGCAGCCGCAGCCGAAGCGAAGCTTCTCGGGATCGGCGGGCGGGGGAGTAGGGTAGTCGCCGGAGAAACACGCGTGGCAGAACCCGTCCGGCCCGCCTGGCACCGAGCCCAGCATACCGTCGAGCGACAGGTAGCCGAGCGAATCCACGCCGAGCTCCGTGGTGATCTCATCCACCGACATGTTCGCGTCGATCAGTTCTTCACGATTCGGCGTATCGATTCCGTAGTAGCATGGCCCGGTTATCGGCGACGAGCTGACGCGCATGTGAACTTCGCGCGCGCCCGCGGCACGCACCATTGCCACCAGCCCGCGCGTCGTCGTTCCTCGCACGATCGAGTCGTCCACCATTACCACTCTCTTGCCATCGAGCACCTCGCGAACGGCATTGTACTTCACTTTCACTTTCGCGTCGCGACCCGCCTGCGTCGGCTGGAGAAAAGTCCGGCCCACATAGTGATTGCGAATCAGCGCGAGCTCGAATGGCAACTTCGATTCCTCCGCGAAGCCAAGTGCCGCGGAGTTTGACGAGTCGGGAACGCTAAAGACCAGATCGGCGTTCGGGGCAGGGCATTCGCGAGCGAGACACCGGCCTAGCTCACGCCGTGCGCGGTCCACTGACCCGCCAAACACCCGGCTGTCGGGCCGCGCGAAATACACGTACTCGAATACGCACTGCCGCGCTTCGCGGCGGGGAAGGGGAAAGATCGAGCGAATGCCCTCGTCGTCAACCGCGACGATTTCGCCGGGCGCGACCTCGCGGACCGAGACCGCGCCGACTATGTCGAGGGCGCATGTCTCCGACGCAAACACCCACGCATCACCGAGGCGGCCGATCACCAGCGGCCGCCAGCCGCGCGGATCGCGTGCCGCCAGCAGCGTGCGCCCGATCGTAACGACGAGCGAATAAGCGCCTTCGACATTCTGGAGTGCATCCGCGAGTTTTCCCTCAGGCTTTGGCGACGAAGATTTCGCGATGCGGTGCACGAGCACTTCCGAGTCCATCGTCGAGCTGAAGATCGACCCCGCATTCTCCAGCTCGCGGCGCAGCTCGGTGGCGTTGATGAGATTGCCGTTGTGCGCCAGGGAAATGTGCCCGTCGCGAAAGCGAACGAGCACCGGCTGAGCGTTCTCGATTGTCGACGATCCAGCGGTGCTGTACCGCGTATGGCCGATCGCGACATCCCCGACGAGGGTGGACAGGTCGGAAGGAGTAAGACCTTCGGAAATGAGACCCATGCTCTTCGCCGCTCGCGCGACGCCGTCGGTACCCGTCGCTACGATGCCCGCGGACTCCTGGCCGCGGTGCTGAAGCGAATAAAGTCCGAGATGCGATAGTGACGCTGCATCGGCATTGCCATGGATCCCGAAAATGCCGCACATGCTACGCGCTCACGAGCGAGGTTTCAGCCACGGCTACTGCGCCAGGCGTGGCCGACATCAGTTGAGGTATGGAGTCGTGATAAGCTGTGGACAGCGTTCCGAGATCGACATCGATGAATGCGTCGTTCGTTGTCAATCGAAATCCGTCCCTCTCACCGCTCACGCGACCGATATTGCGCGCAGTCACGCCGTGCCTCGTGGCGATGTCCAGCACTCTTTGCGGTGATTGCGAACTCACGACGAACCGCGCCTGCGACTCTCCAAACAACAAACCCCGCGTCGATACACCCTGTATCTCGCGAAAGTCGATCTCCGCCCCCGTTTGCGCCGACACATTCGCAATGCAGCACTCGGCCAGCGCTACGGCGAGACCTCCGTCACTACAGTCGTGTGCAGACGCGACGCAGCCTTCTCGGATCGCCTCGAGCAGCGCTTCGATTGAATTTCGCTCCCTTTCCAAATCGCAGTCGGGCGGTGTACCCGCCACCAGGCCGTGCACAGTCGCGAGGTATTCGCTTCCGCCCAGGTCATCCGCCGAATCTCCCAGGAGAACGATTGCGTCTCCAGGACTTTGAAACGTCGACCGCGTGATGTGATCCAGCGATTCGATCAGCCCGATCATGCCCACGACCGGCGTTGGATACACCGCTCCGCGCGGGCTCTCATTGTAGAGCGAGACGTTCCCACCGGTCACGGGTGTGGACAATGCCGAGCATGCTTCGGCCATGCCGGCAATCGCTTCCTTCAGCTGGTGGTAAACTTCAGGCCGGCGGGGATTCCCGAAGTTGAGGCAGTTCGTGATCGCCATCGGCCGCGCTCCTGTACACGCGACATTGCGTGCCGCCTCCGCGACGGCGATTCGCCCGCCCGTGCGCGGATGCAGATAGGTGTACCGACCATTGCAATCGGTCTTCATCGCCAGCGCCTTGTTCGTGCCGCGAACTCGCAACACGGCAGCATCGCCACCCGGCCCGATGACCGTATTTGTCCGGACGGTGGAATCGTACTGCCGGTACGCCCACGCTTTGCTCGCGACGGTCGGCGACGCTAACAGCTGGAGCAGGGTCCACAGCGGATCGCTCTCTTCGTCGCGCGGAGCGATCGACGATGTGTCGATTGCGCGGAGGTCCCGAATTCGTGGATCCTCGCGGGCAGCCGGTGAGAAACGCGGACACTCGGTGACGAGACGCGAGCCCGGAAACTCCGCAACGACAGTCTTGCCCTCGGTCACACGATACACCGGCTCAGCGATCACTTCGCCGATCTCTTCCGCGGCAAGGTCCCATTTCGCGAGGATCGCGCTCACCTCCGCCTCGTGCCCGCGGATGGCGACAACGAGCATGCGCTCCTGCGACTCGCTCAGCAGGATCTCGTAAGGAGTCATTCCGCTCTCGCGCACCGGAACCCGCGTCACGTCGATTGTAATGCCGACGTCGCCGCGCTCGGCCATCTCTGCCGACGAAGAGGTGAGACCGGCGGCTCCCATGTCCTGGATGGCAACGATATGGCCGCTCTTGATAAGCTCTAGACTCGCCTCGAGCAACAGCTTCTCGGTGAACGGATCTCCGACCTGCACTCGCGGGCGCTTGGCATCACTTGCTTCGGAGAGATCCTCCGACGCGAACGACGCGCCATGAATACCGTCGCGACCCGTGCGCGCGCCGACCGCGATGATGGGATTGCCCACCCCCTCCGCCTTCGCGCGAATCAGGTCACTCTCGTGCATCAGCCCCACGCACATTGCGTTGACGAGCGGATTGCCATCGTAGGCTGAATCGAACACCACTTCGCCGGCGACAGTAGGGATGCCGACGCAGTTCCCATAGTCGCCGATGCCCTTGACGACTCCGGCGAAGAGATATCGCGTTCTCGGGCTGTCGAGAGAGCCGAAGCGAAGAGAATTGAGCAGCGCGATTGGCCGCGCGCCCATCGTGAAGACGTCGCGCAATATCCCGCCGACACCGGTTGCCGCACCTTGATAGGGCTCCACCGCCGACGGGTGATTGTGCGACTCTATCTTGAACGCGACGGCGAGCCCATCACCAATGGAGATGACTCCGGCGTTCTCCCCGGGGCCCTGAAGGACGTACGGGGCGGCGGTGGGCAGCGTCGCGAGCAGATTTCGCGAATGCTTGTAGGAGCAGTGTTCGCTCCACAGCGCGCTGACGATACCGAGCTCCGTGAAAGTCGGAGTGCGTCCCAGCATTCCTACGAGGCGATCGTACTCGTCCGACGTCAGCCCGTGCTCGGCCACGAGCTCGGGCGTTATCATGGGATCGCCCGCTCGCGGTGCCGCGGAGGGCATCACGCCGCAACCCGCGCCAGCAGCGATTCGAACACACCGAGCCCGTCATCGGATCCCAGCAGGTTGTCCAGCGCACGCTCCGGATGCGGCATCATTCCGAGCACGTTGCCGCGATCGTTGACGATCCCGGCGATGTTGCGCTCGGCGCCGTTTGGGTTGGCGTCCGGTGTGGCAACGCCGGCACTATCGACGTATCTGAAGATCACCCGACCGTCGCCTTCGAGTTTGTCAAGTGTTGACTCGTCTGCCGTGAACCTGCCTTCGCCATGCGCGACCGGGAGGGTTATCAAGTCCCCCTCGGCGTAGCTCGAAGTAAACCGCGTTGCAGTCGTCTCGACTCTCAGCGTCGCTGGCGCTGAAATGAACTGGAGGTGGGAGTTGCGAAGCAGCGCTCCAGGGAGCAAGCCGGCCTCACATGCGACCTGAAACCCGTTGCAGATGCCCAGTACGATTCCACCTCGCTGTGCATGGGCCGCAACGTCGATCATTATCGGGCTGAAGCGGGCGATTGCGCCGGCGCGCAAGTAGTCGCCATATGAAAAACCACCGGGCAGTATGATCACGTCGGAACTCTGAAGATCGCGTTCCTTGTGCCAGAGGTACACCGCCGTTTCACCTAGCGAATCGACGACCGCACGGTACGCATCGTAGTCGCAGTTCGAGCCGGGGAAAGTGACTATTCCGAACTTCATGCGTTGACGGCGGCTTCGATCTCGAAATCCTCGACGACGGGATTCGCGAGAAGTCGCTCGCACATCGACCGCACCGAATCAACGGCGGCCGCTTCCGTCGTTGCTTCCGTTTCGATCACGATGTAGCGCCCGACGTGCACGTCGCCGACGCCGTCGAATCCGAGCGACTGCAGCGCCCCCTGTACCGCTTTTCCCTGAGGATCGAGAATTCCCCGCCTCGGCGTGATGTGTACGGCGACTCGAAAGGATCCCATTACTCGGACTGATCGGGTGGAAGCGGAGGGAATCCGCGTGTTGACGGTCTGTCGTCGCGCGGATAAGGGCGCTTGCGCTTGCGCCGGCGCTGATGCTGTTGGGGATCATGGGTGATATCGGGTACGAGTATCTGGGTGTCCTGCTCCAGATCTTCGTCGGCGTCGGATATCACCGGTACATCTCCTCTCGGTCTCCTCCCTATCAGTCCGAAGAACACCGTTTTTGCGACTCCGTACAACACGTACAGAACCAGCGCTGGAAAATAGAACTGCTTCTGCAGAACGATGACTCCGATGACCGTTGTCGCCACGACGAGCGAGCCGAGAATCTCGCTGAGCTTTCGATAGCCGATTGTCGGCACGGCGGGATACGACACGTTGCTGATCATCAGGAACGCAAGCGCGAGCATCAGAAAGCGCAGCCAGAAATGCCACGGCAGATCGCCAAGAATCGTTTCGTTGTACAGAGAGGTCTGGCTGAACCAGTAGTAGGTCGCGAGCGTCATGCCGGCCGCGGGGCTCGGCAGGCCGTGGAAGTAACGCTTTGCGCGGCCTGCCTGCTCGACGTTGAAACGCGCCAGCCTGATCGCCGCGCAGGCGACGTAGAAAAAAGGAATCAGCCATTCCCAGCCTTCGCGATTGAGGACTGCGAAGTACATGATCATTGCAGGCGCGAGGCCGAACGTGATGACGTCGACGAGGGAGTCCAGCTCCGACCCGAACCGGGAGCCGCTGCCGGTGGCACGAGCGACCCGGCCGTCCAGCGCATCGGCGACGCCGCCCAGCACGATCAGCAACCCCGCGAAGTCGAACTGTCCTCGGGAAGCAGAGACGATTGCAAAGACGCCGCAGAACAGATTCGCGAGAGTGAGGCCGCTGGGGAGAATGACGACAGCGCGCCGCATGCGCCGCGGGGAGTCAGCCTCGTGGCGCCTGATCACCTCGTCAACAGGGGTCACCTGGATGGAAGCTCGGCAAGCACCGTCGAGCCGGCCGATGTCAGAGCCCCAAGCTTTACCAGGAGCTTGGAGTCAGTAGGGATGAAGACATCGACCCGCGACCCGAAGCGGATGATGCCCATGCGGTCACCCTGCTTCACGGCCTGGCCCTCTCGGCTGTAGGTCACGATTCGCCGTGCAATGAGCCCCGCGATCTGCCTCACCAGAATCCGGCGCTGACCCGACTCGATTCCGACTGAGCTCTGCTCGTTCTCGAGGCTGGATTTTTCGGCGGCGGCGTTGAGAAACTTTCCCTTGTTGTAGTGCACGTAGCGAACAACTCCGTCCACCGGATAACGGTTCACGTGTACGTTGAACACGTTCATGAATATGGACAGTCGAATCGCTCGCCCCTGAACGAAGTTGGGCTCGTCCACCTCGGTGATCATGATCAACTTTCCGTCGGCGGGAGCGACGACTATTCCGGCACCGCGATCGCCGGCTCGCTCAGGATCGCGAAAGAAATATGCGACCCAGAGAGCCAACAACGTCATCACCACCGCAAGGAGCCAGAGAGTCCACGACCGCCGTGCGAGTGCCAGCGCGAAGGCGCCGATGGCGAGTGTCGCGGCGATGCCGATGAACGGGTAACCCTCTCTTGCGAAGTTCAATTGGCGTATCCCATGTCCAGCGGCGACAGAGTGAGCAGGCGGTATATCTCGAGATAGCGCTGGCTCATTGCCTCGATGACCCCGTCCGGCAGCGGAGGTGCGGGATGCTCGCCATTCCAGCGCCCCAGCTGGCGCTCCGACAGCAGGTAATCCCGCAGCGGCTGCTTGTCGAAGCTGGGCTGAGCACCGCCCGGCTCGAAGCGGTCCGCAGGCCAGAAACGCGAGCTGTCTGGAGTCAGCACTTCGTCAACTAATATAACACGCGAAGGGTCGAATCCTGTCGCCCGCGAGGGCCACGAATCGCCGTCGGAATTCGTCCGTTCCATTCGCTCCGCGGGCCTCTCCGGCAGGTATCCGAACTCGAGCTTCGTGTCCGCGACAATGATCCCTCTCCTCGCCGCGATAGAAGCTCCGCGCTCGTAAATGGCACGCGTCAGTCTCTCCAGCTCATCCGCGGCGTCCGGGCCAACGGCCTCTCGCATCGCGGCGATGGTGATGTTCCCATCATGACCTTGTTCGGCCTTCGTCGCCGGGCTGAACAGCGGCGCCGCAAGCCTCTCGGACTCGCGAAGGCCCGAGGGCAACGGCTCACCGGCCAGCGTTCCTATCTCGCTGTATT
>Ga0136617_10003336_pt1 | contig 14344 bp, 13 predicted proteins | sample AntDrymUQ3222106_2_FD_129672 | JGI IMG/M metagenome (GOLD analysis project Ga0136617, IMG submission 129672) | Polar desert sand microbial communities from Dry Valleys, Antarctica - metaG UQ322 (21.06) | ecosystem: Environmental > Terrestrial > Soil > Desert | place: Antarctica: Dry Valley... | reverse complement strand
GCCTTTGTCCCGTCCAGCCTGATGCTGGGCGTCACCACGCACGTCTCGACCGACATCGCCGCGATCCCGATGTTCTGGACCGTGCCGCTCGCGATCTACCTCGCGACGTTCGTCGTTGCGTTCGGCCGGTCGTCGCGCAAGCCGCCCCGGGTGGCTGCCTTCATCGCCGGGATGCTCGCGATCCCGGCGCTGATTGACGTGGCGTCGGACTGGAACCCCGCGGTGTGGCTGCTGATCACCCTGCACCTCGCGGTGCTGGCGGCGGCCGGGCTCGCGGCGCACGGGCGGCTGGCCGCGACCCGGCCGGCGACCAGCCAGCTGACCGGCTTCTACCTGCTGGTGTCTGTGGGCGGGGCGCTGGGCGGGCTGCTCAACGGCCTGGTCGCGCCGGTGGTGCTGGACCGGGTGGTGGAGTACCCCGTCGTGCTCGCGCTGGTGCCGCTGCTCCTCCTCGGCCTGGGTCGTGAGCCCGGGACGGCACGCCGGCCACTGGTGCTCGAGCCGGTGGTCCTGGCGAGCGGGCTGCTCGTGGTCGGCGCGCTGGGCGCCTCCTTGCTGCCGACCGGGGTGCTCGAGCGCGACCGGACCTTCTACGGCAGCTACCGCGTGAACGGGACGCCCGAGCGGCACTCGCTCGTGCACGGCACGACGGTGCACGGCTGGGAGTTCCTGCGCGGGCCCGACGCGGGCGAGCCGACGTCCTACTACAGCCGCAGCGGGCCGATCGGCGACGTCATGAGCGCGTACGCCGAGGAGGAGGCGTTCGGGCGGGTGGCCCTGGTCGGGATGGGCGTCGGGACGCTCGCGGCCTATGGCCGGCCGGGACAGCGGATGGACTTCTACGAGATCGACCCGGCCGTCGTCCGGATCGCGCGTGACTCGGGGCTGTTCGGCTTCCTGTCGGACTCCGCTGCCGACGTCCGGGTCGTGATCGGTGACGGCCGGCTGGAGCTGGCGCGGGCACCTGACTCGGCGTACGGGCTGATCGTGCTCGACGCCTTCAGCTCCGACGCGATCCCCGCGCACCTGCTCACCGAGGAGGCGCTCGACGGCTACCGCAGCAAGCTCGCTCCCGGGGGGGTGCTGGCGGTGCACGTCACCAACCGGCATCTCGACCTGGCGCCGATGCTCGCGGCCCAGGCCGAGGAGCTAGGGCTCGAGGCGGTGCGCCGGAAGCACTCGGGTCAGGGCGAGCTCTCTGCGACGTCGGACTGGGTGGTGTTCGCGCGCGCGGACGCCGACCTGCAGCCGTTGCGGCAGGAGGGCGGGTGGCAGGACCTCGGCGGGCCGTTGGGTGTGCGCGCCTGGACCGACGACTACTCCTCGCTGGTGGAGGTGCTCGACGTCGGCTGGCCGTGAGATCGGTGGCGGCTCGGGGGCCCCCGGTAACATCGCGGCCATGAGCGCCGCCGACACCACCGACGAGCCCACCATGACGGTGCTGGTCTACAGCGACGACGTGGACACCCGGGAGAAGGTGAAGCTCGCCGTCGGGCGCCGCCCCGCCGCCGACCTGCCGCGGGTGCAGTGGTTGGAGTGCGCGACCGAGAAGGCCGTCATCGCGGCGTTCGACGCTGGCGCGATCGAGGTCGCGATCCTCGACGGTGAGGCGGCTCCTGCGGGTGGGATGGGCATCGCTCGGCAGGTCAAGGACGAGATCTATCGCTGCCCGCCGGTGCTGGTGCTGACCGGGCGGGTGGACGACAACTGGCTGGCGGCGTGGTCGCGCGCGGACGCGGTGGTCGCGCACCCGCTGGACCCGATCGTGCTGGCGAAGGCCGTCGCCGGGCTGATGCACCACCGCCTGAACAAGCTGCCCACCGTCTAGGTGCGGCGATGACCGTCGGGGCGTCTGGCCCGGATGCGCCCTCGTGGCCGAGCCTGCTCTCCTCGTTGCTGCGCGGTGAGGACCTCGCTGCCGCGCAGACGTCCTGGGTGATGGACCAGGTGATGCTCGGCGAGGCGACGCCGGCCCAGGTCGCGGGCTTCGTGATGGCGCTGCGGGCCAAGGGGGAGTCGCCGGACGAGGTGGCCGGGCTGGTCGCCGCGATGCTCGACCACGCAGAGCAGATCGACGTGCCTGGCCCGATCGTCGACACCTGCGGCACCGGTGGCGACCGCGCGCACACGGTGAACATCTCCACCATGTCGGCGATGGTCGTTGCGGGCACGGGTGCGCGGGTGGTCAAGCACGGCAACCGGGCTGCGTCGTCGTCGTGCGGGTCGGCGGACCTGCTCGAGGAGCTCGGGGTGGTGGTCGACCTCGCGCCGCCGCTGGTGGTGGAGTGCGCCGCGCGGGCGGGCGTCGCCTTCTGCTTCGCGCCGCGGTTCCACCCGGCACTGCGTCACGCGGCGGTGCCACGGCGCGAGTTGGGAGTCGCGACGGTGTTCAACTTCCTCGGACCGCTGGCGAACCCGGCGCGGCCTGGGCACCAGGCGGTCGGGGTCGCGGACGTGCGGATGGCCGGGGTGATGGCGTCGGTGCTGGCCGGGCGCGGGGTGTCGGCGCTGGTCTTTCGCGGGGAGGACGGGCTGGACGAGCTGACGACTGCGGGCAGGTCGCAGGTGTGGGTGGTGCGAAATGGGTCGGTGACCGAGACCTCGGTGCATCCGGGCGAGGTCGGCCTTGAGGTTGGTCGGGTGGAGGACCTGCGCGGGGCCGACGCGGCCTTCAACGCCGACGTGGCCCGGCGCTTACTCGCGGGGGAGCAGGGCCCGGTGCGGGACGCGGTGCTGCTGAACGCCGCGGCCGCACTGGTTGCGCTATCCCCGGGGGACGGGTCACCGGCCGAAGGCGCACCGGCGGAAGGGGCGCTGGCCGAGCAGCTGCTGCCGGCGATGGAGCGGGCGGCGGAGGCCGTCGACAGCGGAGCCGCCGCCGCGTCGCTCGCAGCGTGGGTCGCGACGAGTCGCGAGCTGGCGGAGTCTGCTTCGTGACTGCCGGTTCCGCTGCCACCGCCGACGCGGGCGCACCGGCCCGGGCGGCGCTGCTGCTGGTCGACGTGCAGCGCGACTTCCTCTCGCCCGGGCTTGCTGAGCTCGGCGCCGGCTACCCGGACCGGGTCTCCCGGCTGCTGGAACTCGTCCGCACGGCAGGCCTGCTGGTCGTACATGTGCACTCGTTCTTCGCGCCCAACCAGAGCGACTGGATGCGCCGCTATCGCGGCCGCGGCCGGATCCCGTGCGTGCGCGGCACAGAGGGCGCGGAGGTCGTGCCGGAGACATTGCCCGTCGACGGCGAGCAGGTGGTGGAGAAGCAGTCGTTCGACGCGTTCCTGCGGACCGATCTGCACGAGCGGCTGCGCGGCGCGGACGTCGAGGTGCTGCTCGTGGCCGGGCTGGTCACGAGCACGTGCGTGCTGTTCAGCGCGACCAGTGCGATGCAGCTGGGCTACCAGGTGGCGGTGGTGGAGGCGGTGGCGGATCAGCCGTCGGTGCACGAGCGAGTGCTGGCGGAGTACCCGTTCGTGTTCGACCGGGTCACCATCGACTCCTCGCTGGCGTGGGTCGACGAGGCGATTGCGGTCAGCCCGCAGCTCGGGCCGCTCCGCTAGAGGGCTGCGAGCAGCACCGCGACGAAGGCGAGAGTGCTGAGCGCGCCCACGACAATGCCGAAGATGGCGCGCCCGCGGCCGTGGGCACCGCCCTGCTGGGATGCCTTTAGGGCCCACACGCCGAGGCCCAGCGCGATCGGGCCGAGGAACCACACGACGATCGCGAACAGCGCGACGTAGCCAGCGGCGATCGACTGCCAGGTGCGCCCAGTCGGGATCAACCAGTGCACGGGGTCGGTGGGCTCCGCGCCCAGCCGTGCCGGTTGCGGTGCCCACGGAGGTGCGCCGAAGGCGGCGGGGGCGGCGGCGAACGTCGGCGTCCCCACGTGCGCGACGTGCTCGGTCCAGGTCGTGCCGTCGAAGTACCGAGTCATGGTCGGTGTCTGCGGGTCGTGGTACCAGCCGGGAGGGGGCGTGGACTGTTGCTGAGTGGTCATCCGTCATGCCTCGGCACCTGGGCCGAGCGTCTGTAGCCGGCCCGCTATCGGTTGGTCTGGATGGGTTGGTCCCGGCGCAGCTGACCGCCGTCTTCGAGCTCGTCGAGAGTGAGCACGACCAGCGCAGCCGTCCACGCGAGGGGGGCGACGCCCCCGGGCCTGCCTTGTTCGGAGACCTTCTCCGGAAGGGCACCGAGCGAGGTGCGATGACTGTCCAGCCACGACGTCCAGGCCTTTGCCATCGCTGTCTCGCCGCCGGCCGCCGCGGCGAGTGCGAACAATGCGGTCTGCGGCGTCCACGTCACCCCCCGCGTCTTCTTCCAGCTGACTCCGGGGGAGAGACCACCCGCGGGTTGGCGCATCTCGTGGCCTGCTGCGACCCACGCAGCGTGGACATCGGGGTGCACGCGGCTGGCGTACGGCGGCAGCAGGAACGCGACTGCGGCGTCGCGCTGGCTCCCATCGACGACCCGGGGATATCCGCGGGAGCCGAAGGTGCGATGGATGCTCCCGTCGAGCCGCCGGGCGGCGGCTCGTGAGTCGCGTGCCAACTGGTGTTCGCCGAGCGCCACCAGCAGCGTCGGAGCCGCCCGCAGGCCGGCCAGAACGGGGGCGGCTGTGCCGAGGGTGAGCGCGTTCTCGTTGCGCTCCCAGTAGTCACTGGAGGCCGGCGGGAGTCCGGTGACCGGATCAACCAGGCCGATCAGGTTGACGGCAGACCGGCGGACCAGGGACCCGATGGTGCGAAGCCCACGCTCCGGTGGCGCTGTGCCGGCATACGAGTCGAACCACTGGCGGGCTCCCCACAGCGCCCAACCCGCGCCGTCCAGCTGGATGGCGCGGTCATCGGGCACGTCGCCGGTTCCCGACGGCAGATAGCGGGCCTGAAACCGGCCGTCCCGCCCCTGAACCCTTTGCAGGAACGTCAGGATCCGGAGCGCATCGGCCCGATGGTCGGTGCGGGCGAGAGCGGCAACGGTGAAGGACGCGTCCCTCGGCCACACGTAGCGCCAGCTGCGCGACCACCCGGCCAGCGCGGCGCCGTTGGGCTGGACCAGCGTCTCCAGGTCGAGCAGCGCCGCGCGGGACATGTCCTCGAACGCCGTCGCCTCGCCGGGGATTTCGCCTTCGGCGAGCCAGTCCTGCTGGAGTCGCGCGGCACGCCGGGTCTCTGGCCGGTCTGGTGCCGGGCCCAACTGCACCCGGGAGTCAGGATAGAGCGGTGGGTGATCCTCGGGGCCGACCAGCGAGACGGCTCCGTCAGCGGACAGCACGACGCCGGCCGAGTGCAGGGGGACGTCGCTCTGGCTTGCCACTGGTTGGGAGAAGAACACGCCCACGCCGGTGGCCGAGGCGAGAACGGCGGCGCCGACGAGCAGCACACTGCCTCGCCGCACCCTGCGCCGCACTGTCCCTCCACGGTCCTTTGGCTGCCTCAGAGGACCGGTCTAGATCCTTGCGCCCCGATGGCATAGGTGTCGGCCGTTCGGGCGGATCTCCTGAGGCGGTGGACTCTGCGAGTCAGCCACGGCGGCGGGGGCATCAGGCAGTGCCGGAGGATCGACCGGTCCCTCAGGCCTTGACGGTGATCTCGTGGATCTCATCGGCGGGGTGCCCCGCGCGTTCGTGGATGCGCTGGACAGCTTCAGCGCTCGGCCCCTCAGACAGGCAGAAGACGTGGCCGCTCTTGGGGTCGGCCCAGGCTTGGTGGAAGGTGACGCCCTCCTCGCCCTGGATGTCGAGATCGGACTGATGTGCGGCGGCGAGGGCCTCGGTCGTTACTCCCACCATGGTGGTGTGCACGTCCATGAACTCTGGCATCGCGGGCCTCCATCTCTCGGGACGGCGCGGGGCTCGCTCGTCGAGCGCCCGCGCCGCGTCTCGCGACGCCCCGAACGTAGTCCTGCGGATCGGATCAGAGAAGGCTCCTGGGTCACGAGATCAGGCGACGACGAGGGTGCCCTTCATGCCGGGGTGGATGGTGCAGACATAGGGGTAGTCGCCGGGCTCGGACGGAGCCGTGAACATCGCGGTCCCGCCGGGCTCGAGCTCCACGACGAAACCGCCGTCGCCCTCAGCGGTGACATCGTGGGCCACGTCGTCCTCGTTCACGACCATGACCATTGCCCCGGCAGGCACCGAGTCGGGACCGTCAAACTTGAAGTCCTTGATGGTGATCGTTGCGGTCGCTGCTGCCTCGCTGGACTCCGTGCCGCTGGACGGAGCGCTCGACGGGGTGGAGACAGCAGAGGAGGTGTCGCTCCCCGGGGTGGCGGTGTCCGAGTCGGAGCTGCAACCGCTGGCCCCGAGGATCAGGCCCGCCACGGCGAGGGACAGAAGGGCTGGCTTGGCGATCATCGTCGGACTCCCTGAGGGCTGGAACGCGCGGACGGGTGCCCGCTACAGGAGGTTCGGAGCGGGCTAGTCGCGGGTTGGGTCGCTGAACCGCGAGACGTCCCGAGTGGCTCTGCGGTGCTCACGACGGTCGCGAGCTCCCATGCAGGGTGGTCGCGGTGACATAAGCGGGACCTGTCCGGTCGAGCTCCGTGTAGTCCACACGCTCGAAGCGATCAGTCGGACTCTTCCACGCCGAGCGCGAACGCTGCCTCGAGGTCGTGCTTGGAGTAGGTGCGGAACGCGATGTGCGTCTCGGTGCCGCGCACCCCGTCGACCTTGCTCAGCCGGTCGGCAATGACATCGGCCAGCGCCTCGTGCTCGCGGACCCGGACCATCGCGACCAGGTCGGCGCCGCCGGTGACGGAATAGACCTCGCTGACCCCGTCGAGCGCGGCGATCTCCTCGGCGACCTCGGGGATGCGGTCGACCGCGGCGTGGACCAGGACGATGGCGGTGATCACGCGGGCCAGGCTATCCGGCGACCGAGCCGGGGCGACAGGGCTAGCCGGCGATGCGACTGACCGCTGCGCCGGGCTGGTGCACCGGGCGCAGGTCGCGCTGGTCGCCGAGGAAGCCGCGCCACGACGACTCGCGCCCGCCCTCGGCCGCTTCGGCCCACAGCCGGACCCCGCCGGCTCCGTAGGCGGGGCTCGCCCAGGTGCCCTCCAGCGCCACCAGCCGGGTGCCCGGCTTCTCCAGCCAGCGCAGGATGCATTCGCTCTCCTCCGGGGTGGCCGCCGGAGCCGGCCCTACCCCCGGCTCGACCACCTCGCCCGAGTCGAGCAGCGACTGCAGCACCGCCCGCGGGTCGGTGCCGCGCGCCGCGACGGCGGTGCCGGTGAGCCGGCCGTGCCGGGTCACCACCACCTCCCAGCGACCATCGGCGAGAGGGCGGGCGCCGGCGAGCAGCGCACAACCCGTCAGCGCCACCAGCCGCTGCAGCCGGGCCGCGGCCCGGACGAACGCCGCCAGCCGGTCGCGGTGGACGGCGGCCTCCTCGAAGCGCTCACCGTCGGCGAGCAGCCGCACCCGGCGGTCCAGCGCGGCAACGACGGCACGGACGTCGCCCTGCATGGCGGCGCGGACCGCGGTGACGTGCTCGGCGTACTGGTCGACCGTCTCGCTGCCTTCGCACGGTGCATTGCAGCGACCCATCTCCGCGAGCGCGCAGGCGCTGGTGAACCGCCGCGGCGACAACCGTGCCGTGCACTGCCGCAACGGGACGGCCTCGTGCACCGCTGCGGTCGCGAGCTCGAGCTGGCGGGACGACGAGAACGGTCCGAGGTAGGTCGCGCCGTCGTCCTTGACCTGGCGCACCCGGGACAGTCGCGGGAACGCCTCGACGGTGAGCTTGAGCCACAGCGCGCGCTCGGGGAAGCGGGACCGGCGGTTGTAGCGCGGCTTGTGGGTGCCGATCAGCCGCAGCTCGCGGACCTCGGCCTCCAGCGGCGTGGCGCACACGATCGGGGTGACCGTCTCCGCCAGCCCGACCATCTCGGCCATCCGGCCGCGGGTCTCCGAGGCGGTGAAGTAGGTGCGGACCCGGGAACGCAGGTCCTTGGACTTGCCGACGTAGAGCACCTCACCGCGCTCGTCGGCGAACAGGTAGACACCTGGCAGGTGCGGCAGGCCCTCGGCCAGGTGGCGCTTGCGGCGCTGCGCGGGGGAGACCCGCGAGGAGAACGTGCACAGCTCGTCGAGCGAGCGCACCCCGAGGTTGCCCAGCCGCTCGATCAGCCCGTGCAGCACGTCGACGGTGGCCCGCGCGTCGGACAGGGCGCGGTGGTCGGGCACAGTCGCGGACCGGAAGTAGCGAGCCAGGCTGGACAGTTTGCAGTTGGGCGTCTCGTCGCGGGTGATCACCTGCCGGGCCAGCCGGGCGGTGTCAACGACACGCGGACCGGGCCACTCGTGACCGTGGGCCGCGCACGCAGCCTTGAGGAACCCCATGTCGAACGGCGCGTTGTGGGCCACCAGCACGGTGTCACGGGAGAACTCCAGGAACGCCGGCAGCACCGATCCCAGCCGGGGCGCACCGGAGACCATCGAGTCGGTGATGCCGGTCAGCACGGCGATGAACGACGGGATCGGCACCCCAGGGTTGACCAGCGTCTGGAACTCGCCCAGCACCACCCCGCCGCGCACCTTGACCGCGCCGATCTCGGTGATCTCGCACGACGCGGGCGACCCGCCGGTGGTCTCGAGGTCGACGACGACGAACGTCGCCTCGTGCAGCGGCGTGCCGAGCTCGTCGAAGCTCGCCTGCACGCAGACCTGCCGCGGGATGGTGCCCATGTGCCTGACGGTAGGCACGGTCGCCGACAGAACTCCGGAGGCGCACCGTCGTAGGCTCCCGATCATGGCTCCGGTCTCCTCGCTGCCCCTACCGTCGGGGACGACCCGCTGGCGTTGCACCCGGTGCGGCAACCTGACCCGGTTCGACGTGACCCGGCGCACCAGGACCAGGGAGTTCCTGCACCTCGACCTGGCCGGGAAGCCGGCCGTCGAGGAGCGCGAGGTGCTCGACGACGCGATCGAGCAGGTCCGCTGCCGCTGGTGCGACGGGGTGGACTGCGTCGAGCTGATAGACCGTCCACCCGGGGACGCACCCGGCGAGCAGGGATGAGCACAGGCCCGCTGCACGGCGTCCGCGTCGTCGACCTGACCCGGCTGCTCCCAGGCGGCTTCGCGACGATGGCGCTGGCCGATCTCGGTGCCGATGTCATCAAGGTCGAACAGCCCGGTTCCGGCGACGGCGCGCGGTCCGCGCCGCCCTACGGCTCCACCGGCGAGGGTGCGCTGCACCTGCTGCTCGGGCGCGGCAAGCGCTCGGTCACCTGCGACCTGCGCAGCGACGAGGGCCGCGCGTTCTTCCTCGACCTGGTGGCGCGCGCCGACGTGCTGGTCGACTCGTTTCGCCCCGGCGTGCTGGACCGGCTCGGCCTCGGCCACGACGTGCTCGCGCAGGCCAACCCGCGGCTGGTGCAGGTCGCGCTGACGGGCTACGGACCCGAGGACACCCGCGCCGGGCACGACCTCAATTTCGTTGCGGAGGCCGGGTTGCTCTCCCTCACCGGCGACCCCGTGACGCCCGCGATGCCCGGCTCGCAGGTGGCCGACCTTTCCGGCGCGCTGTGGGCGGTTGTTGCGGTGCTCGCGGCGCTGCACGAGCGCGACCGCACGGGCGACGGGCCTGTGTACGACGTGTCGCTGACCGCGTCGGCGCTGACGACCACGGCGATCCCTGCTGCGGCGCTGGCCCTCGACGGACGGGTGCCGGTGGCCGGGTCGGAATGGTTCAACGGCGGTCTCGCGGCCTACGCCACCTATCGCTGCGCGGACGGCCGGCACGTCGCCGTCGGCGCGCTGGAGCCGAAGTTCTTCACGGCCCTGTGCGGGGCCATCGGGGAGCCGTCGCTCGAAGCGTTGCACCTGGACCCGGCCCGGCAGGGCGAGCTGCGGGAGCGGCTGGCCGCGGTCTTCGCGAAGCGCGGCCGCGACGAGTGGGTCGATGTACTCGCCGCCGCTGACTGCTGCGTCGCGCCGGTCCGCGACCTGGCCGAGGCGATGGCCGCGTCACCGGTGGCCTTCGACGCGGTGCTGCGCGACGGCACCTCGATGCGGCAGGTGGGGCTGCCGATCGTGCGGCGCGATGCCGACGCCGGCCGGGATGTCGCCGGTCCGGCGCCGCGGCTGGGCGAGCACACCGCGGACGTCCTCGCCGAGCTGGGATCCGGCGCGCCATGAGCACCGACCGGGACGGCACAGACCGGGACAGCACCGCTGACCAGGCCGCCCCCGAGCCGGGCTGGGACGGACCGCTGCCGGAGGCGGTCCGGCTGCGCGTGCTGGCCCTGGCGTCGGAGGCGTTGGGCGCGCTGCCCGACGACGAGGTGCCGGTGGCGCTCAAGCCGTTCCGTCGCTGGGCACCTGCCCGTCGTACCAAGCTTGCCGCGACCCCGCTCGCGGCCGCGGTCGAGCACGACGTGCTCTTCCGGCAGCGCGTCGCGACCCGGGTGAGGCGCGCGTTCCCGGACCTGGCGGACGCACTGACCGCAGGGGTGGCGCCGCCCGCGGCCGACCCGGTCGAGGTGGCGGCCGTGGCCTACGTGGCGCGTACGCCGGGGTGGGCCGCGCTGGTGGCCGTCGCCGGTGCCGACCTGGACCGGGCGGCCACCGCCGCCGAGTCCAGCCGGGCCAGCGAGACGGTGGCCAAGCTGCAGGAGTCCCTCGCCGCGCTGCGCGCGCAGGGGCGGGTGGAGCTGGCCCGGCTGCGGGAGGAGCTCGAGACTGCCAGGGCCGAGACAGCCGCGGTGCGCAGGGAGCTCCGTGACGAGAAGGGCGCCCGGCGCAGGGCGGAGGGGCTGGCGACCGAAGCGGGTCAGCGCGCGGCCACCACCACGACGGCATCGACCGCCGCGGCCTCGGCACTCGAGGCGGAGCTGCGGCGGGTGCGCGCGCGGCTGGCCGAGGCGGAGTCGGGCCTCGAGGCGGCGCGGCGGGCGACCCGCGAGGGCCGGTCGTTGGAGGACGTCCGGCTGCGGCTGCTGCTGGACACCGTCGTCGACGCGGCGTCGGGGCTGCGCCGCGAGCTGGCGCTCCCGCCCATCACCACGCGACCCGCGGACCTGGTCGAGGGCGCGGCGTCCGGGTCGATGTCCTCGGTGCTCGAAGGTGCCGCCGGGCGGGCGCTGCTGTCCGACGACCCCGCCCTTCTCGACCAGCTGCTCGGGCTCCCGCAGGTGCACCTGGTCGTGGACGGCTACAACGTGACGATGGCCGGCTATCCCGACCTGTCGCTGGAGGTGCAGCGCGCGCGGCTGGTGAACGGGCTGGTGGCCCTCGCCGCGCAGACCGGCGCGGAGGTGACGTGCTGCTTCGACGGCGCGACGGTGGCCGGGCGGGTGCCGCCGATGAGCGGACGGGGGGTGCGGGTGCTGTTCAGCAAGCCCGGCGAGATCGCCGACGAGCTGATCCGCCGGCTGGTCCGGGCCGAGCCGAGCGGGCGGGCGGTGGTGGTGGTCTCCTCCGACCGGGAGGTGGCGGACGGGGTACGCCGGTCCGGGGCTCGCCCGGTCTCGTCGAACGCTCTGGTGCGCCGGCTGGACCGCGGCTGACCGGTTGGTCGCGCGGCCCTGCGGGGTTCTGTCGGACCCCGCCCGTAGCGTCCACAGCGACGGGTCGCCGATCGGCACCCGCCCCGCTGGGCGAGATCCGAGGAGGGCACGTGATCATCGACTGCGACAGCTGCGAGGTGCGCGGCCTGGCGTGTGGCGACTGCGTCGTGACGGCCCTGCTGGGCTCCCCGCCCGGCGGGATGGAGATCGATGAGGGGGAGCGGGCGGCCCTGGACGCGCTGGCCGGGTCCGGGCTGGTCCCGCCGCTGCGGCTGGTGCTCGCGCTGGAGCCGGTCGATCCGGGTGTGGGCCGAACGGGTGAATCCGCAGCAGCGGGTTAGCAGGAATAGCGCTCCGCGTCCACACAACACGCCGTACCCCCTAGAAAGATCACGGTTCGATCACGTAGGGTGCGCCGTTCTGGATGTCCGCACGGCTGCCGCCCGGTCGAGGGCGGCAGCGGACATCCCCGCCGAGTTCAGGTCAGGTCGTGCGCTCGCACGACGAAGCCTGGAGCCGGGGACCCACATCCCCACGGGGCGAATCGGCGCGAGTCCTTCAGCTCATCCTGTCGGTGCCCGCGCTGTAGGGCATCTTCCGGCCCGAGCCCGTCAGCTCACCCGGTAGGCGGCTGAGGAGGAAGGAGAGCCAACCGCGTTGGCCGCTGTCCCGACCGCCCGTCGCCCTGCCCTGGCACTCGTCGCTGCGCTCGCCGCGGCTGCCGCCGGGCTCGCCGTCGTTCCCAGCTCGGCCGTCGCCGAGCCCCGGCCGACGCTGCGGCAGGTGCAGAACCAGGTCGCCGAGCTGCACCATGAGGCCGAGCAGGCCACCGAGCGCTACAACGAGGCCCGGGTGCAGATGACCGAGGTGCGCCGCACGCTGCGCCAGGTCAGCGCCCGCCTCGACCGGGCCAAGGCCGAGGTCGGCGGGCTGCAGTCGGTGATGGGGCGGATGGCCGCGGCGTCCTACAAGTCCGGTGGTGTCGACATGGGCATGCAGCTGCTGCTCTCCGACGAGCCCGAGGCGTTCCTGCAGCAAGCGACCGCCCTGGACCAGCTCAGCCGGCGCCAGGGCGTCGCGTTGCGCAAGGTGACGGCCGCCCGGCAGCGGCTCGCCCAGGATCGGCTCGCCGTCGACCAGCAGCGGGCGCGGATGGCCGCGCTGCAGTCCCGGCTGGGCGCCGAGAAGACCATCGTCGAGGGGAAGATCGCGGCCGCGGAGTCGCTGCTCGGGACCCTGCGCGCGCAGGAGCAGGCCCGGCTCGAGGCGGCCAGGCGTGCGGCGGCGAGCGCTGCCCGCGCCCAGCGCGCCGATGCTCCGCGCGCGTCCCGCGCGGACCGTCCCGCCCAGTCCGCCCCGGTAGACCGGGATGAGCCGGGCGACCAGCCAGCCGCCCGCCCGGCGCGGAAGAAGACTGGCGGCGGCAGCTCCGGCGAGTCGTTCAACGGTGCTGCCTCGGGCCGGGCCTCGGTCGCCGTCCGCACCGCCTACGCCCAGCTCGGCGATCCTTACCGGTGGGCCGGCACCGGTCCGGGCTCCTTCGACTGCTCCGGGCTGACGTCGTTCGCGTGGCGCGCCGCCGGGGTCTCGCTGCCGCACTCGTCGCGGGCGCAGTACGCCGGTGGCCGCAAGGTCTCCCGCTCGGACCTGCGTCCGGGCGACCTGGTGTTCTTCTACAGCCCGATCAGCCACGTCGGGATCTACATCGGCGGCGGCAAGATCATCGATGCCCCCTACCCGGGTTCGTCGGTGCAGATCTCTCCCATCAGCGAGATGCCCTACGCGGGCGCCGTCCGACCCTGAGCAGCCGGTGCGCGCCGCGTCCGGCACCTAGCATGTGGGGGTGGATCCGTCCCCGGAGTGGCAGCAGCAGCCCGAGCCGCAGCCTCGGCCGCGGCGGCGCTGGCCCTGGGTTCTGGGCGCGGTCGCCGTGGTGCTGGCACTGGTCGCCGGCGGCACGGTCACCTGGCTGGTCACCGACCGGATGGGTCTGGACCGGCGTGACAGCAGTGCCGGTCCGACCCCGTTGGCCCCCAAGTCCGGTGCCGTCGACACCAATGCGGCCGCCAAGCGGCACGAGGCCATCACCGGTCTGCTCGAGGCACGCAGCAAGGCGATCCTGGCCCGTGACAAGCCGGCCTTCCTTGCCCTGATCGACCCGTCGTCGACCCGCTTCAAGCAGCGGCAGGCGACCGTCTTCGAGCGGATGGCCAAGGTTCCGTTCGACTCGTGGGAGTACGACTACGCCGGTGAGGGTCCCACCTTGAGCGGGGCGCGGGCGGCGAGCCTGCCCGACGGTTCCTGGGTCGCGCGGGTCCTGCAGCGCTACACGTTCGGGGGCAGCGACTCCGCGGTCGAACGCGGGCAGTTCCTGACGCTCGTGCCCGCTGGGGACGGTTGGCTGCTGGCGGGCGACAACGACGGCGGTGACGAGGCGGCCGGCTTCCTCCAGGCCCGCGACATCTGGGAGCTCGGACCGGTCAACGTGGTCAAGGGCCACACCAGCCTGGTCGTCGGCGAGGCCACGGTCGCCGCGCTGCGCGGCTACGCCCGCGAAGCGGACCGCTCGGTCCGAGACGTCGATGCCGTCTGGGAGGACGAGTGGTCGCGGCGACCGATCATCCTGGTGCCGCGCACCCAGGCCGACATGGCCCGGATCATCGGCGCCAACGTCAAAGGACTCGACCAGATCGCCGCCGTGACCACCGGCTACTCGGCGTCGGGACCGACCCAGGGCGACCGCGTCGTCGTGAACCCCGCGGCCTGGCGGGAGCTCGGCGACCTCGGCCAACGCGTCGTGATGACGCACGAGGTGACCCACCTGGCGACCCGGGAGGTG
>Ga0136617_10003334_pt1 | contig 14348 bp, 19 predicted proteins | sample AntDrymUQ3222106_2_FD_129672 | JGI IMG/M metagenome (GOLD analysis project Ga0136617, IMG submission 129672) | Polar desert sand microbial communities from Dry Valleys, Antarctica - metaG UQ322 (21.06) | ecosystem: Environmental > Terrestrial > Soil > Desert | place: Antarctica: Dry Valley... | reverse complement strand
TCTACGGAGATCGAAGCCAGGGTGACGCAGTTCGGTCCCCGGACGTCTGGCACGCAAGTCTCGCCGGATGCTCCGTCCGCCCGCCGCTCCGCGGTGCGTTCCTCGATGGACGCGGGGATCACGGGCGGCCTGACGCTCTTCGGGACGAGAGGTAGCGGCAAATAGGCGCAACACGAAAACAGGAAGAGACCAACAAATCGAAGACGCTCAATCAGTGGACAGCACGAAGGAGGTGAACGAAATGCACGAAGCATGTTACTGCGGCAGGACAGGCGAGATCGAAGACCGGACCCCGGTCCTCGACGATGACGGGATGCTGGCTCTCGAATCCCCCGACTGCGGCCATCTGGATCGCCTGGAATGGCTTTCTGACGATGCGCGGACAGAGGTCTTCGAGGAAGCTGGGCAGAGGAAGGCGCGGCGCTCCGGTCGCCGCGTAGCCACACGGATGGCGGGGATGGGGCCATGGTGCTCCGTCCCCATCATATGAGTCTGAAAGATAAGAGGTAAGCGAATGCATCACATAGACGAGTTCGAGCTATCGCGGCAGCATCGAGAAGAGTTGATCCGGGAGATCGAACAGGAACGCTTGGCGCGCCGATTGCGCGCGAGCCGATTGCGCGCGAAAGAGAGCCGGGCGAGGTTCGGGGCGCTGATGCCGCGTCGGCGGAACGTTCTCGCGCCTTGCGGGGCTCCCGCTGAAACCAGGTAGTCAACCACGACTTCGGAAGGAGCGACACCACATGACGACAAGAGAGCCCACGAATCACTCGACCCCCGGCAAAGCCGGCCACGCCGTCGTGATCGGGGGCAGCATGGCCGGGCTTCTGGCCGCGCGCGTCCTCTCGGACCGCTTCGAGCGGGTGACGGTCGTCGAGCGCGACCTGCTGCCGGAGGGCATCGAGAACCGCAAGGGCGTCCCGCAGGCCAGCCACGCGCACGCCCTGCTGCCGCGGGGGTTCATGATCATGGCGAGGCTGTTCCCCGGTCTGGCCGGGGAACTGGGTTCGGGCGGCGCCATCGCCTCCGATATTCCCGCGGAGAGCCGACGGTACCAGCGCGGCGGCTACTGCGTGCGCTTCGCCATCGGCAGGAAGAGCTTGCTGATGAGCCGGCCCTTCCTCGAAGCGCACATCCGCCGAAGGGTGCGCGCGCTTCCGGGCGTCACCGTGCTAGAAGAGCATGCCGTCACCGGCCTCCTCTCCAGCGAGGCTGGCGAAGCCGGAGGGCGCGTGAGCGGCGTCACCATCAAGCGGCGCGTCGAAGGCGCGTCCGGGCGGAGGCTCGACGCCGACCTGGTAGTTGACGCAAGCGGACGTGGATCCCGTGCTCTCGCATGGCTGGAGGAGATGGGCTACGAGCGTCCGCCGGAGGAGCGGATCGAGATCGGGGTCGGCTATACCACGCGCGTCTACCGCAGCCGTCCCGGCGACCTGTCCGGCGTGAAGTTCGTGATAATAGAGTCCACCCCCGGCCGCGAGCGGAGCATCGGCGCGATGTTCCGCATGGAGGACGAGCGGTGGATAGTCACGCTCGGCGGCTGGCTCGGAGAACGCGCCCCGGCGGACGAGGCGGGCTTCGTCGAGTTCGCCCGGAACCTCCCCGCCCCCGACATCCACGAAGTCATCAAGGACGCCGAGCCGCTTGGTGAAGCGGTGAAATACAACTTCCCGGCGAACCTCCGGCGTCGCTACGAGCGTCTGCGCAGGCTCCCTGAAGGCTACCTCGTCACCGGCGACGCTCTGTGCAGCTTCAATCCGATCTACGGCCAGGGCATGTCCGTCGCCGCGCTCGAAGCTGAGACCCTCGAAGAGTGCCTGAGCGAAGGCCAGGACGGACTGCCACGTCGTTTCTACAGGCAGATCTCGAAGGTCGTGGACACACCGTGGAAGCTCGCCACCGGAGCCGATTTCGCCCATCCGGGCGTCACCGGGAACAGGGCGCTGACCACCGGCGTCACTAACTGGTACGTCGGCCACGTCCAGAGAGCGGCCACGCGCGACGAGCAGGTATGCCGCGCCCTTGTCATGGTGACGGGTCTGCTCGCGCCGCCGAATGCGCTCTTCCACCCGAAGATCGCGCTGCGGGTGTTCCGTCAGATGCTCGTCCGGCGCAGACAGTCCGCCGCTTCCCCGATGCCTGGTAGCGAACTGCCAGAGGTGGCGTGACGTGCGGAGGAGCCGTGTGCCAGGTGTCGGGAATGGCCCGGCGCCTGGCTGTTAGGGGAGATTTTCGAGTGAGCAGAGGAGGTGAGGCCGATGAGGTAGGGATGCTCAGGAAACCGTGCAGATAGAGAAGTAAGCCAAAGAAGCAAGGAGATAAAGCGGATGCAAGTAAATATTCAGCACACAGTTTTCGCGGTGTTGGCTGCGGTGGTGGTGAGCGTGTTGCTCGCCGCCCTGATCGGTCCGCCCAACCAGAGCGAGGCTGCTCTCATCGAACGCGGCGACGCCGATCAGGTCGTGATCGGCAAGGACGACGACAACCTCGACAACCCCAAGATTCAGCCCCCAGGCACCGCGGCCAACCAGAGCCTCAACAACACCGACGTGCTCTCCAGCGGAGCCGGCAACGACGTGCTGATCGGACTGCTTGGCAGCGACGTGATGCGGGGCAGTGAAGGACGGGACATCCTGGTGGGTGGAACCGAGCAGTTCGTCGCGCCCAACAGCGACGTGATCTTCGGCGGCGAGGACAACGACACCAACGTCTGGGCTCCGGGCGACGGAAGCGACGCCTTCCTCGGCCAGAAGGGCAGCCGCGACGCCCAGGTCTTCGGCGTGATCGACCGCGACGCCAACAACGTGCCCACCCTGTCCGAGCCGGTCCCCGGCTTTCCGAAGGGAGTTCCGACGGCGGAGGTCACCGGCTCACCCGGCTTCTGCACCCTGGAGCGCATCGGAAAGCAGAACTCGCTGGGCTACGACTTCCTGGTGAGGTTCTTCGTGCGCTCGAACGGAGCCCTGGCGGTGACCATCCGCCTGGAGGACACCGAGCAGGTTTTCTGTACGAGCGAAGCGGGAGGAGAGATCACCTTCGCAAACCTGACGCGGGATAACCCCAAGTTCGTCGAGGTCTCGCGCGGCGAAGTCCGCGATCTCAACGCCGACGTTAGGCGGATCATCCGCTAGGAGACGGCTTCCCGAAAACCAGTGTCCGCCGCCGGAGACACAACCTCCGGCGGCGGGATCTGGCGGTCACCAGCCGGGTCGAATAGCAAGCGTGGATGAGTCCTGAACAGAGACGAGAGAAAGGAAACCGGAATGTCAACCGAAGAGAACAAGGCAATAGTCCGCCGCATCTACGAAGAATTGTGGGACGCGAGGAAGCTGGAGGTAGCAGATGAACTTATCGCTGAGGTCAGCCTCAACTACGACACCGGGCTCACCCCGGTGCCGGGCGGTCCCGAAGATTTCAAAGCCGTCGTCCAGATGGTCACCGCCGGCTTCCCCGACAACCGCCATGCCGTCGAGGAGCTCATCGCCGAGGGCGACACGGTGGTGGCTCGCGTCACGCTCACCGGGACGAACGAGGGCGAGTTCATGGGCATGCCGCCAACCGGAAAGCGGATCGAGGTCAACGAGATCCACATCTACCGCCTGCTTGAAGGCAAGATCGTCGAGCACCGTGTGGGACGCGACGACATGGGCGCGATGTGCCAGCTCGGCGTGATCCCCGACTCCGTGCCCGTCCCTGGCCCTCCCACCCCGGCGGAGAACGTGTGACCCCGCCTCCCGAACTCGTTAGATACCGGACAACAGAAAGGACAGACTGATGACAACCTTGCAATCACCGTGCGTGGACGAGCTCGAAGCCGTCTGCGATCTTCCACCGGAGACAGCCCTACTGCGGGCCGTCGCGTTCCTGAACGACATGGCAGAGGACCCTGCGCTACTGGAATCCGTGGTCCTGCCCCTCCTGAAAGGGGCGGAGGAGGCAGAAGGCTGGCACGTGGCCCGTCGCTACGACGGCGAGGACGGCGCCTACTCACTGCAGATTTTCATCTGGCCTCCGGGAACGGGGACCAGGATCCACGACCACTCCTCCTGGGGTGTCTACCGTTGCGTAGCGGGCTCCGTGCTGGAGGAACGCTACGAGCGCCTCGACGACGGCTCCCGACTCGACCACGCCCGCTTGAATAAGTCCTGGCAGCTTACGTGGAGCCCCGAAGATGGTTCCTCGATCGTGCTGCCAGGCGACGGGGGCATTCACCGGATTGTGAACCCGTTCGACGAGGTAGCCGTCTCGGTTCACCTCTACGGACCGCGGACGGGCGAGGTGGACGGCCGAGACTACGACCCATCCCGCGATTATGTCTGCGACCGGTCGGCCTGATTCGGCGCAAGATACCGCAGCCATCTGACGGATTGCACAACAAGAACCGAAAGGAAAAAGTATGACCACCGAAACAAACATCTTCAAAGCACTGTTGGCGACGCTGGCGGCGGCCGCGGTGGCTGTATCGTTGTTGCTGACGATAGCGCAGGCGGGGTCGGCGGCCCCGGCCATTGTCGAGCGCGAAGCGACGGGCGAATTCCCAGGGGATATCCAGGCGTCGGTGGACGCGTTCCGCGCCGACCTCGGCGGCTCCAACAACGGCGTCGGCAACACCTTCCCGGACGGACGGCGTGAGATCAACTGGGACGGTGTGCCCGACTCGTCTTCCACGCCCAACAACATGCCCGCCGACCTGTTCAGAGGGCGCGGCGCGGTCTTCTCGACGCCGGGCTCGGGTTTCCAGCTCAGCGCCGACTCGTCCAACCCGACGAACACCCCGCTCCGGTTCGGCAACCGCAACTCCTTTTACTCCGCGGCCTTTAGAACGTTTAGCCCTGAGCGACTCTTTACACCCCTGGGAAGCAACGTGACGGAGGTGAAGTTCTTCCTGCCTGGCACTACGACGCCGGCCACAGTTGACGGCTTCGGCGCGGTCTTCACCGACGTGGATAAAGGGACCAGCGCCAAGATCGAATACCTCGGTACGGACGGTACGGTGCTCTTCGAGCAGCGCGTCCCTGCGGAGCCAGGCGTCACGGGCCAGTCTTCAACCCTATCTTTCACGGGGGCGGCGTTCGACACCGCGCGTGTCGCCGGGGTCCGGATCACTGGCGGCAGTGGTCCCCTGGACTCGCCCGGCACCATATTCGACGACGCCGTGGCGATGGACGACTTCATCTACGGCGAGTCGCAGACCCGGCCGGCCATCACCCCGATATCGCCCGATCCAGGCTCGAGGATCGGCGACCGTACCCCGACGGTGAAGGCCAGGATAACCGACGCCCAGACAGACCTTGAGAAGGACGACATCAAGCTCTTCCTCGACGGCAAACGGAGAGACGCCTACGACCGGGACAACGACAGGCTCACCTCCTCCCAGAACAGGCTGGATACGGGCACGCACAGGGTGAAGATCGAGGCTCGTGATGGATCCGGCCTCGTCACGACCAGGAGTTGGACCTTCAAGGTACAGAACTAGACCGAGAGCTCGCGGTGTCCGTCCGGATAACCAAGACGGACACCGCACCGAAGAGAAGCCGCCACAGCGGCGGGATCGAAGAAATACTGGAAGTTCCAAATCACCATGAGAGGAGAATCCGTGAAAGAGCAAGAGAAGATCGAGAACGCGGCGATCGAGGGGCGGCGGATCTACAACCCCGTCCAGAAGGACGCCGCCACCTTCCTGGAGACGAGCGAGGAGACCGGAGGTGAACGCACGCTGGCCGAGGTTGAGGTTGCGCCCGGCGGCGGGACGACTCCTCACTACCACAAGACCTACGCCGAACACTTCGAGGTGATTGAAGGTTCCCTGGAGGTGCTCGTGGGAGAGGAGACGCGCGTCCTGCGCGCCGGAGAGAAGGCCATTGTCCCGAAGAACACGCTGCACCGCTTCCACAATGCCACCGCCGAGACGGTCACGTTCCTGTGCGAGATGAGGCCAGGCCAGCCAGGCTTCGAGAAGACGCTGAGGGTCGGCTACGGCCTCGCGAGAGACGGCCTCACCCGATCCGACGGAACCCCGAAGAACCTCTACCACATGGCCCTGCTCCTGGAGTGGTCCGAGATACGGGTCCCCGGAATCTTCACCGTCATAGAGCCGCTGATGCGGCTGTTGGCGAGGCGGGCGCGGCGCAAGGGAATCGACAGGGAACTGGAGGCGAGGTACTGCCGGTAAGGGAGATCTTGCGAAGACCAGACAGCACGCGCTCGACGAGAAATAGCAACGGAGAGAAAAGGAGCATTCGTGAACACTATGGACACCATCCACGTCACGCGAGCCGACGGAGGAGAGCACTGGCTCGTGGGCACGGACGTGACGACGATCAAAGCCTCCGGCCTGGACACGTCCGGCGACCTGCTCGTCCTGGAAGTCACCGTCCCGGCGGGCGGTGGTCCCCCGGTCCTCCACCGGCACGGGTATTCGGAGTCTTTCCTCTTTCAGGAAGGCGAGTTCGAGGTCAGCACGGTGGACGAGGACTACGCGCTGAGCACGGTCATAGTCGCAGCCGGAGACACCGTCTCCATTCCCTCGATGGCCTGGCACAACTTCAAGAACGTGGGCGCCACCCCGGGCAGGTTCATCGCCGTCCACAGCCCGGCGGTGATGGAGGACTTCATGCGGGAAGTCGGGCGGCGCATCGAGGACCCGCACAATCCGCCCAAGCCGGAAGGTCCGCCATCGGAAGAGGAGATGCGCCGGATGATGGAGATCATAGGCAAGTACATGGAGGTCTTGCCGCCCGACGAAATGATGAGGAAGGAGGCAAAGAAATGAACACGTTCTTATGGGTTGCGCAGGTGGTGCTGGCTTTCGCTTTTCTAGCGCACGGGCTGCTGTTTCTCTTCCCACCGGAGGCGGTGAGCAAGGTCAGTAAACAGATGCCGTTTCCGGTTGGGTTCTTGCGCTTCATTTGCATCGCCGAGATCCTTGGCGCGTTCGGCCTCACCCTGCCTGGGTTGACCGGGCTGCTCCCCTGGCTGACCCCGCTGGCGGCGACCGGGCTGGTGCCGATCGTGGGCGGCGCGTTGGTCTTCCACCTCTCGCGGCGGGAGATGGCGCCCGCTCTCAACGCCGCCGTCCTCCTCGCGCTCGCGGTATTCGTGGCCTGCGCGCGGTGGTTCGTGATCCCACTCTAGTCGATACACCAAACCCGAATAAAGGAGAAATCATGAGCAAAGCAGGAGATGTATACGAGAACCCGGTGACTGGCGAGTACGTGGTCGTCCGCGTCGGAGCCGAAGAGTCCGGCGGGGAGTTGGCTATCGCCGACCTCTACGTCAGCCCCGGTGGGGCCGTCGCCGGAGAGCATGTCCACCCCGGCATCGAAGAGGTCTTCACGGTGGTCGAAGGGAGCGTGGGTTTCCGGCTCGACGGGCGTGAGGACGTGGCCGGGCCGGGACGCAGGCTCGTCGTCCCGCCGGGGGTCGTCCATTACTGGTGGAACGCGGGAGAGGATGAGGCGCACGTCGTCGTCGAGCTGCGGGGGGACGCGAGCCTTCTGGAGGGCTTCGTGACGATGCTCTCCAACATCTTCGGGATGGCCCGGGACGGCAATACGGACTCGAAGGGCAGGCCGGGTCTCTTGCAGGCCGCGCTCCTCGCCCGCGAGTTCGATGACGTGATCCGCTTCGTCGAGCCGCCGCGCGTGGTGCAGAAAGTCCTGTTCGGGATCCTCGCTCCCGTGGCGCGGCTTCTGGGATACCGTGCCATCCACCCCGAGTACGGTCCTTCGGGCTCCATCGAGGTGGAACTCTTGCGGGAGGCTGAGGGTCGGCGCATGGCCAGGGAGTTACGGGCGGCTCGCCGGGCAGGTGAGGGCTCTGTTGCGCACCAGGACGGCAAGACGAGCCTGGCGGCTACCGTGCGCTGGGGATTTGCTGAGGATGAGGCAAGGATAGCAGAGCTGCTGGAGCTCAACGGGATAGCCCGGTTGGTGGCCTTCGAGGAGAGATTCATCGTCGCGGAGAGGGGCGGAGCGCTGGTGGCGGCGCTGCGGTACCGGACGGAGCCCAAGCGGTTGCTGCTCGGGCTGCTGGTTGTCGATCCATGGGTGGAGGAGCGTCCTCTGGCGGTAGCCCTCTACGGCGGAGCTGCGAAGCTGGCGCGGGAGATGGGGGTGCGTGAGGTGCGAGCGGTCACCGAGCGCAGAGTGGATCATGCCCGCGTGGCCGGGTACAGCCGGTGGGGTGGCGGCTGGAGGTTGGACGTAAAGCGGAATGAGAAGCAGCTTCCGGCGAGCGGGTGGCGCAGAGCGCTTGCCCTGTGGGGTGTAGTGGCCGTGCCCTTCTTCCGAGCGTTTCGGGGATAGGGATGGAGCGATGCTTCGGCTTGGCCGGTACGCATGAACGACATGGTGGCCGATTAGCGAGCGGGAAAGCGCGCGAAAGAGTCAGAGCAAGCGTGGCTCTCTGAAAGAGGAAAGCGCATGGAACCCTTGGATCAGGAAGGAAACAGACAGATGATAGATACGGCAACCAAGGAACGGAAACGAGCCTGGAGGACGATGGTCGCCGTGGCGGCCCTGGCCGGGCTGGGGCTGGCGAAGCCTGCGGAGGCGACCTTCCCGGGAGATAACGGCAGAATCACTTTCGCCAGCAACCGCACAACCGGAGAAGGAGTGAGCAACCCTGAGGGCGACCTCGAGATCTTCACGATGAATCGCGACGGAACCGGCCTAACCCAGCTCACCGAAAACGCCGCCTTCGACTTCGACCCCGAGTGGTCTCCGGACGGTGAGAAGATCGCCTTCGAGAGCCGCCGCGATAGCTTCTCCGAGATCTTCGTGATGAACTCGGACGGCTCGGAGCAGACCAAGGTCACCACCAACCCCGACTTCTCCTTCGACAGGGCTCCCGCCTTCTCGCCCGACGGCGACACAATAGCCTTCGAGAGCAACCGCGCCGTTGGTGTGAGCGTGGACAACCCCGAGAAGGACATCGAGATATTCACGGCAAGCCTCGATGGCACCGGCCTCACCCAGCTAACCCGTAACGCGGCGAGGGAGCTTCACCCCGACTACGCGCCCGACGGCAAGAAAATAGCCTTCGTGAGCGAGCGGGACTTCCAGCCCGGCATCTACACGATGAACTCAGACGGCACGAAGGAGAGGAAGCGTTCCCGAGGCCCTGCTACGGTCTTCGCGTTCCCGAGCTTCTCGCCGGACGGCGCGAGGATCGCGTTCATGAGCAACCAGGACGGCCCTGACGAGATCCACACGATGAACCCCAACGGTTCCGATCAGGAGCGCCTCACGGACAACGGGATAGTAAGAGACAGCTCTCCCGCCTTCTCTCCCAGCGGCAAGAAGATCACGTTCGAGACCAATCGGGATGGGAACTTCGAGATCTACAAGATGCGCGCTGACGGCACGAAGCCGGTCAACCTGACCAACGACCCGGCGGGAGACTTCACCCCCGACTGGCAGCCGCTGGAGAAGCGGTATTAGGAGCAGTACGAGTCTCTCGAATGGAAAGGAAGCCAAAATTGTACGGCATAAGTGAGTACCTGATGATCATGCACGAGGTAGAGAAAGCTCGCCTGTCCCATCAGGCGCCAGAGGATCACCGGAAGGAGGAGCCTCCTCCTTCCGGGAGCCCGCTGCCTGCGGCGAGCGTCGCACAAAACACCAGCGAAACGCAAGGAGCGTCGAGATGAGAGAGACGAAGCTTCACCCGAACATCCGCATGGGCCACGTCCACCTGCGCGTCGCCGATCTCGAACGGGGCACCGCTTTCTACCGCGACGTGCTGGGCTTCGACGTGATGGTCTACGGCCCCGACTTTGGCCTGACCGGCGCGGCGTTCCTGTCGGCGGGCGGCTACCACCACCATATCGGTCTGAACACATGGACAAGCGAGGGTAGCGACCCTCCGCCGCACGGCCACACGGGTCTTCACCACGTCGCCTTCGTCTATCCGAACCGCCGCGAGCTGGGGCGCGCCGTGCGCCGCCTCGACAAAATGGACGAGCAACGGGAGGAGTTGATGAAGACAAAGGAAGAAACGGCATCGAAGGAGATCCGTTCGTTACTGGACGACGCAGCCGGCCACGCAGTCAGATTTCTGGAGGGTCTTCCCGAACGCGGGGCCGCCTCCACCGCGACCGTCGGGGAACTGAGATCGGCTCTCGGCGGACCGCTGCCCGGCGGACCCCGAGACCCGCGGGCGGTGATCCCCGACCTCGTGGCGGCGACCGAGCCCGGTCTCGTCGCCTCTGCCGGAGGCCGATACTTCGGCTTCGTCGTAGGGGGCAGCTTCCCGGCGGCGCTGGCGGCTGATTGGCTCACCTCGACGTGGGATCAGAATGCGGGCCTGTACGCTCTCTCACCGGCGGCTTCGGTGGTCGAGGAGGTGTGCGGGTCGTGGCTGGCCGAGCTGTTCGGGTTGCCGGAGAATGTCTCGTTCGGGTTCGTGACCGGAGCCCAGATGGCTAACTTCACCGGGCTAGCCGCCGCCCGGCATCACGTGCTCGAAGCCGTCTGCTGGGACGTGGAGGCCGACGGTCTCATCGGCGCGCCGCCCGTCCGGGTCGTCGCCGGTGAAGAGCGGCACTTCACCATAGATCTCGCGCTGCGCTTCCTGGGTCTCGGAACCGCCAGCGTGCGCCCGGTCCCGGCTGATGGTCAGGGCCGAATGCGAACCGACGAGTTGAGATCCGCGCTTGCCGAGTCCTCCGGCCCGGCCATCGTATGCGCGCAGGCGGGCAATGTGAACACCGGGGCCATGGACCCATTGGGCGAAATCTGTGACGCCGCACACGAGGCGGGCGCCTGGGTACACGTGGATTGGCGCGTTCGGGATGTGGGCCGCCGCGAGCCCCGCTACGAGGTCGCTCGTGGAGGGGATCGAGTGCGCCGACTCCTGGGCTACCGACGCCCACAAGTGGCTGAACGTCCCCTACGACTCCGGCCTCGTCTTCTGCGCCCACCCGGAGGCTCACCGGGCGGCCATGACCGCGCACGCGAGCTACCTCCTCCAGACCGAGGAAGGATGGGAGCGGGACGAGTTCGAATGGAACCCGGAAGCCTCGCGCCGCGCCCGAGGCTTCCCCGTGTACGCCGCGATACGGTCGCTCGGCCGCTCGGGCATCGCCGAACTGGTGGATCGCTGCCACGCCCACGCCCGGCGCTTCGCCGAGGCTTTAGGGCGGGAGCCCGGAGTAGAAGTGCTCAACGAAGTCGTCCTCAACCAGGTTCTGGTGCGGTTCCTCGACCCGGATGGGGAGCACGATGCCCGCACCCGCGCTGTCGTAAAGGCGGTGCAGGAGGATGGGACCTGTTGGCTCGGCGGCACGACCTGGCAGGGCAAGGCGGCCATGAGGATCTCGGTGTCCAACTGGGCGACTACCACCGAAGACGTAAACCGGTCCGTCGCGGCGATCCTCCGTGCGGCCTCCGATTGATCATGGAAGGGAGAGACAAGATGGATGAGCAACGAGTGCCCAACCTCGAGGAGATGGACGAGCAGGAGGCGCACCGCTTCCTCACCGGACTACTGTCCAGGCTCGACCCCGAAGAGGAATACAACGCGCGGCACCAAGAAGACTACGTGATGGAGATGCCCCAGTCCGGGGAGCGCTTCCGGGGCCGAGACAACTTGCGGGCGATGCAGGAGACCTACCCCACCGACCCCACCGCGCCGCCGTCTATCCAGGTGCGCCGGGTGCTGGTCAGGGAGGGACTGTGGGTTGTCGAGGGGGTCGCCGCCTACGGCGGGGAGCAGGCATTCGACGTGGCGCTAATCTTCGAACTGCGCGACGGGAAGATGTGGCGAGACCGTTGGTACTTCGCCGAGCCGTTCGAGGCGCCGGAGTGGAGGGCGCAGTGGGTGGAGCGGATGTCGCCGGGGGAGCCGAATACCACGCCCGCGCCAGGTGGACAGATCGCAGAGAGCCGAAACGAGACGGACGAGCACGAAATCGAGAGGCTCATCGAACGGAACTGGGAGAAGGTCCGGGCGGGCGACTTCGCCGGCGCTCACGAATGGTATGCCGAGGACTGCGTTGTGGAGTGGCCGCAATCCGGGGAACGAATCGGGGGCAAGGAAAATCTTCTGGCTCTGAGAGAAGCATATCCCGCCGGGGTGGAGTTCGAGGTGCGGCGGGTGATATCGCGCCCCGACCTCGGGGTGAGCGAGTACGTCATCCGCTACGACGGCAGGCCGGTCTACGTGGTCGCCATCGTGGAGTTCAGGGATGGAGAGGTGGTCAGAGAGACGCATTACTTCGCCGATCCTTTCCCGCCGCCCGAGTGGAGGGCGCAGTGGGTGGAGCGGATGGAGTCGTGATGTCGCTCGCGGTCCGGCCTGCGGTCGAGACCGATCAGGACACGATCAAGTCGCTGGTTCGCGCTGCCCGCGTCAACCCGCGCAACCTTAACTGGAACCGGCTTCTGGTAGCCGAAGAGGGGGCGCATTGTCGGGGTTTGGCAGGTCAAGATCCACCGGGACGGCACACGCGAGGTGGCTTCGGGGATGGTCAGCCCTGAGTACCGGCGACGGGGCATCAGCGCCATACTCATGCACGCCTTGCTTGTCCGGGAGCGCGGTTCGCTCTATCTGATGTGTGGCTAGAGATGGTCGCGGCACTACGAACAATTCGGCTTCCACCACGTGAAATCTTCCGAGTTGCCCTCCGATTTTCGCAAGGAGTACCTCATAGGAAGAACCGTTACGCCGGTACTGTCTCTCTTTGATCGAAAGGAAACGTTATGGATTTCTCTCACTGGTTGTTGCTTTTCTGGACGGTTCTCATCTTCGCCGTATTCGGCGAGATCTGGCTGGTCCAGATCGTTGTCTACCCGTTGTTCGGTAAGGTCGGGAAAGACGAGTACGTCCGCCATCACAAATTCTACAGCAGCCGGATACCGTTGCCCGTCATCGTTCCCGGTTTCCTCAGCTTCCTGTTGCCCATCGCCCTGATCTTCTTCGGTCCTGGCTCGGTGCCGATGTGGATGGTGCTGGCGAATGTGGCGTGCGGGTTGATCGGCCTGCTCGTGACGGTGGCGCTGGAGATACCGCGCCACGCTCGGCTGGAGAACGGAGGCAAGCAGGAGAAGGTTATCCGGGAGCTGGTCCTCTACAATTGGCCGCGCACCCTCTCCATCACCGGCTCCGCCATTCTGACGCTCATGATGCTCACCGCGGCCTTCTCGCCGGTATGATGCCGCGAGAGGAGATAGAGATGCCAACCCTGGAGACCGAACGGCTCGCGCTGCGTCCGCTCGACGAGACCGATGCGGACGCTTTGCATCGTATCTCCAACGAGCCGTCCGTGCGGCGCTACCTGTGGGACGACGAGCCGGTGCCGAAAGCCACGATTGACGGTGTGATCTCGCGTAGCGCGCGTATGTTCCTGGATGAAGGTCTGGGCCTCTTCGGCGTGCGGCTTCGTGGAAACGATGAACTCGCCGGTTTCTGCGGGTTCTGTCATACGCCGGGGGGACCGGAGGAGATCGAACTGGCGTACGAGATCTCACCCAGCCTGTAGGGGCGTGGCCTCGCCACTGAGGCGACCAGGGCTTGCCTGCGCTACGCTTTCACGCGGACGGACCTTCGACGGGTGATCGCCGGAGCGGATGCGCCCAACATCGCCTCTCTGCGCGTGATCGAGAAACTCGGCATGCGACCCATTGGGCGCATCAACCCCGGCGCGCCAGACGAACCGTACTACGCCCTGAGCCGCGACGACTTCCGCGCCGGAGGTTCGCCAGGCGCCGGCTAGCTCCTTGCGGCCCCGAAGCCGGCGCGGGCTCCGGCGCGGCTCTTGCTGGAGCGCTCTTTCTCCACGACGAGTTTGTAGATGGAATCGTGCATTACGTAGACGCTTGCCTTGCCTTCCTGCATGTCCACGCGCAGATAGTCGTCAGCGACCTCTATCTTGCCCACGTCATCGGACTCCACGGTGAAGGTGTCCCTGCGGTCCCAGATCACGAGGTTCGCCTCCTCGCTTTTGGCTTCGTCTACGATCTTTTCGATAAGCTCCTTGTACATGCTCTGACTCCCGTGTTCTCTCATCTCTTCTATCGTCCCGGATATTCTACTTGAGAAAGAGCATCCGGTAGCGGATGTACGCCCTCTGACACCGGCTTGTACTAAAATACCCGGCGGCCAAACTTCGGGAGCGGAATGGAGATGCGAGGACGGACGTGAAGAGCGTGGTACGCAAGATACGGGACCTGGATCGGGCGCTGTTCCAGGCGATCTTCCGTTTCAAGTGGCCGCCGTTTACTTTCGTGATGCGCGCCTTTACCATCGTTGGGGCCGCCGGCTTTCTGTGGGGCGTGACCGCGGGCGTCGCGTTCCTGTTCACCGGCCTGGAGCCGTGGCGTTTGATTCTGCCGTGGGGAGCGGTC
>Ga0136617_10003333_pt1 | contig 14348 bp, 13 predicted proteins | sample AntDrymUQ3222106_2_FD_129672 | JGI IMG/M metagenome (GOLD analysis project Ga0136617, IMG submission 129672) | Polar desert sand microbial communities from Dry Valleys, Antarctica - metaG UQ322 (21.06) | ecosystem: Environmental > Terrestrial > Soil > Desert | place: Antarctica: Dry Valley... | reverse complement strand
CTGCAGTGCCAGTGTCCGCCTTGCTGCAGGCGCCCAGGAGGAGAGCGGCGGACAGACCTGTAACGAATAGCGCGATGCTCGGACGCAGCATGTGGAATTCTCCAGAGTCGTTAGGACTCGGGTGAAAGGTGTTTTAGGGGGCATAAAACATGCCGGATGCGTCTCGCCCGCGTAAACCCCGGGATCCGGCAGGCCGCGAACTCAGGGAGGGCGTTGAAGCACCCATGAACACTCACATGAACACTCACATGAACACACACATGAACGCTACTTGACGCGGGTCAAGCCTCCTGGTATGATACCCCTAGGGGGTATTTATCTAATCTGGAGTTTCTATGGAAAAAATCAACTTCGAGGTTCGGGGAATGAGTTGCGGCCACTGTGTCGCTTCCGTGAAGAAGGCAATCGAGAAAGTGGACGGTGCGAGAGTCGATAGAGTCGACGTTGGATCAGCCGACATCTCCTACGACCCGGCAGTCACGTCAACCAAAGCGCTCGAGGGTGCGATCCGCGACGCCGGCTATGAAGTGGCGGCCACGGGCCAGTCCCCCTTGTGAGCCAGACCGCAACGCCGAAACGGCACGTGAGCGAAGCGGCATGCGCCTGCGGTGCGCATGCCGCAACGCCGGGACGCAAGGCGGCCGGAGTCGACCCGGAGATCAAGGAACGCAACACGAAGCGACTGCGGAGAATCGAAGGACAGATTCGCGGCCTCCAGAAAATGGTCGATGACGATCGCTACTGTGCGGACATCATGATTCAGATCTCGTCGGTGCACGAAGCCCTACGCGCTGTTGGAAGGGAGCTCATGAGAAATCATCTCAAGCACTGCGCTGCGTCCGCCATCCGATCGAGCGAAGACGAAGCGGCGGCAATGTACGACGAGATCGTGGATCTCATGTACAGGTCAGGAAGATGACGGCGACGGCAAGGCACGATCATTCGACGCCTGACGGAACAGGCGAACGCATCGACCTGCCGATTACAGGTATGACGTGCGCGGCATGCGCGGCACGTATCGAGAAGTCCCTGAACAAGTCGGAAGGCGTGCGGAAGGCGACGGTCAATCTCGCGACTTCGCGCGCCACAATCGAATACGACCCGGCTGCGACGGGCATCAAGCAGCTCGCCGCGACCGTCAAGGATGTCGGCTATGGAACGACGGGCGTCACGAGAGCTGACTTCATCGTGGACGATTCAGCTCGACCGTCGGGTTCTGCCCAGCCGCTCGAGAAGCACCTGACATCACTTCGGGGAGTAGTCGACGCTTCGTTCAACCTGAGCGCCATGCGGGTGCAGGTCGAGTATCTGCCGGGCGCGACCGACGTAGCATCAATCCGGCGCGCCATCGAGGACTTCGGCTACACCGTGCGCGACGCATCCGGAGGAACCGAGTCGGGAGAGGGCTCCGAGGCGGCCGCGCGAAAGGCGGAGTACGACGACTTGAGAAGAAGGTTCTGGATCGCCGCCATTCTGTCCCTGCCGGTGCTGGTGATGGCTATGTCGCACGGCCGGATCGCCGCTCTCGACTTTCCGGGCGCTGCCTGGGTTCAGCTTCTTCTGACGACTCCGGTGGTATTCTATTGCGGAGCGCATTTCTATCGCGGGGCATGGGCCGCCTTCCGGCACCGGGCGGCCGACATGAATACGCTCATCGCAATCGGAACCGGAGCCGCTTACGTGTACTCCATCGCGGCGACCATCGCCCCGGAATTCCTTGCGCCAGCGGCTGGTGCAGGCTCGATGGCGGGCATGGCCGGTGCAAGCGGGACGGCGATGGTCCCCGTCTACTTCGAGGCGGCAAGTGTCATCATCGCCCTCATCCTGCTCGGGCGGATGCTCGAATCCCGTGCCAAGGGGCGCACGTCGGAAGCCATTCAGCGGTTGATGAAGCTGCAGGCGAAGATGGCGCGCGTCGTCCGCGATGGCAATGAAGTGGAGGTCGAAGTCGAGCAGGTCGTACCAGGCGATGTCATCAGGGTGCGACCCGGCGAGAAGATTCCGGTGGATGGAATCGTCCGCGAAGGCAATTCCGCTGTGGATGAGGCGATGCTGACGGGAGAGAGTGTTCCGGTCGACAAGGCGCCGGGCGACGAAGTGTTTGGAGCGACCCTCAACAAGACTGGCGCTTTCACATTCGAAGCGACGAAAGTCGGACGCGAGACTGCCCTGCAACAGATCGTCAGGATGGTGCAGGACGCGCAGGGTTCGAAAGCCCCGATCGCCAGGATGGCGGATGTCGTCAGCGGCATCTTCACCCCGATCGTCCTGTGCATTGCGGTGATGACATTCGCCGCCTGGTTCGTCCTCGCGCCAACCGACGTCCGATTCACCATGTCACTCGTGAATTTCGTTGCCGTGCTTATCATCGCATGCCCCTGCGCGCTCGGACTTGCCACACCGACTGCAATCATGGTCGGCACCGGACTCGGCGCCGAACACGGCGTGCTGATCAAAGGCGGCGAAACGCTGGAGACAGCGCATAAGCTCACCACGATCGTTCTCGACAAGACAGGAACGATCACGAAGGGAGAGCCAGCCCTCACCGACGTCGTTCCACTGAACGCTTCGGATCGCGATGAGCTTCTTCAGCTGGTGGCAAGTGCCGAGAAGAACAGCGAGCATCCCCTTGGCCAGGCGATTGTGCGTGCGGCTGAATCAGAAGGGATGACCCTCTACGCGCCGTCGGCGTTCAACGCGGTACCTGGACACGGCGTCGAAGCTACTGTCGGAGGAAGACCTCTCCTCCTCGGCAACCTCAGAATGATGAAGGACCGAAAGATTGACCTGGGTGACGCCGAGGAGAGAGCGACTGCCCTGGCGGACGATGGGAAGACACCGATGTATGCGGCGATTGACGGTCGACTCAGCGGGATCCTGGCAGTCGCCGATCAGCTCAAGGCAGAATCTGGCCCCGCCATCGGCGCCATGCAGGCAATGGGTCTCGAGGTAGTGATGATGACAGGCGACAACCGCCGAACCGCTGATGCGGTTGCTAAGCTAGTGGGGATCGACCGCGTACTCGCCGACGTGCTGCCCGAGGACAAGGCGAACCAAGTGAAGATGCTTCAGCAGAGCAACGCAAGAGTGGGAATGGTGGGCGACGGAATCAACGACGCTCCCGCGCTGGCGCAGGCGGACGTCGGTATCGCGATCGGAACCGGCACGGACGTCGCAATAGAGGCTTCCGACATCACTCTTTTGCGCGGCGATCTGCGCGGGGTGATCACCGCGATATCATTGTCTCGCGCAACAATCAGGACCGTCAAGCAGAATTTGTTCTGGGCCTTCATCTATAATGTCGTCGGCATCCCTATCGCGGCGGGCGCACTTTATCCCATCACCGGCTGGCTGCTGTCGCCAGTCATTGCGAGTGCGGCGATGTCGCTGTCGAGCGTGTCGGTTGTGACCAACAGCCTTAGGCTGAGACGCTTCAGGGCACCGATCATTCCCGTGCCGGAGGCAAACTGAAATGGACGCAACCGAAACAGGGGTGCTGGCCGCGTCGCTGGTGATGATCGGGCTGATTCTCTGGTTCTTCTTTGGAGAGCGGGAAAAAGTGGCTGCAGGCCTCGCAGAAACGGGAGTGCAGGAGATCAAGGTTACCGTCAAAGGCGGATACTCTCCCGATGTGATAGTTGTGAAGCAGGGTATTCCGGTTCGCCTCGACTTTTATCGCGATGAGAATTCGTCGTGCACGGAACAGGTTATTTTCGGCGACTTCGGGATCGCGCGAAGTCTGCCGGCCTTTCAGACCACACCCGTCGAATTCACGCCGGACAAGGCGGGCGAGTTTACATTCGCCTGTGGCATGAACATGGTGCGGGGAAAGCTCGTGGTGGAACCCACTCAGCCTGTTTAGCAAACAAGCTCGATTCATGACAAGGAGACTCACAATGCGTTCGCAAATCCGGGCGGTTGTCGCGGGCGCGGCGGCGATAACTGGTATCGCTGTCACTCTCACCGCGATGCCTGCGGAAACGCGACAATCGCCACTACCCGCGGCCAGCGCCGACTCGGCGGCCGTGGCTCTGGTGGTCAACAGGTTTCATCAGGCTCTTTCATCGGGCGACAGCGCCGCTGCCCTCACTCTCCTCGCGCCCGACGCTCAAGTGCTCGAGAGTGGCGGAATGGAGACGCGAGCGGAATATCGATCGCATCATCTGCCAGGTGATATCGGATTCGCACGAGCTGTGAAATCCGTTCGGTCGGCCCTCAAGGTCACTCTGGCGGGTTCCATCGCGTGGACCGTCAGTACGAGCAGTACGCGGGGCGAGTTCAATGGGCGGGCAATAAACTCTGTTGGGGCCGAGTCGATGGTGCTTTCAAAGACAGCGGCGGGATGGAGAATACGATCGATTCACTGGTCGTCGCGCAATCGCCGCCCGCCCGCGTGAACCGCTAAACACTCAGTGAGCTGAAGGAAGTGGAACCCGCCGGAGGTATCCCTAGAACCCCAACGCCACGTTGGGTGTTTGTGTTCGCGATCATCATCGTCGTGCTGGCGCTGGTGTTCGCCGGCCTGCACCTCACCGGGAATAGGATGGGTAACCACGGATCGCCGTGAGGCTGAGCCCGGCGCTCCGCAATTTCGCGCTTACCGCGCACGTCATTTCGTCGGTTGGCTGGCTCGGAGCCGTCGTTGCCTTCTTGGCTCTCGCCATCGCCGGCTTGACGAGCGACGATGCTCAGCTGGTGCGCGGCGCATATGTCGCGATGGAACTCACGGGCTGGTTCGTCATCGTGCCGCTCAGCGTGGCTTCGTTATTGACGGGCCTGATCCAGTCACTGGGCACCGTATGGGGCTTGTTTCGGCATTATTGGGTCGTTTTCAAGCTACTGATCGCCGTCCTTGCCACCATTCTCCTGCTGGTGCACATGCGTCCTATCAGCTACGTGGCAAGCATCGCCGCGAAGACGACGCTATCCCCTGCTCAGCTGCGCGGGCTGAGAATCCAACTCGTTGCCGACGCCGGTGCGGCGCTTCTGGTGTTGCTTGTTGCAACGACGTTGTCGGTGTATAAGCCCCGAGGCGTAACCCCCTACGGACAGCGAAAGCAGCACGAGGAACGCGCCGATAACAAGAAGGCCTGAGCGGAGGATAGCGGCCTGCCTTTCGTGACACCCCGAGTAGCGGCGTTCAGGCCTTGATGACGCGCGGCTTCCCCGCGCGACGGTAGGAATGTTGCATTCTCCGTCGCATGAGAGTTCTCGTCACCGGCGCGACCGGATATGTCGGTGGTCGTCTGGTCCCGCGCCTGCTTGCCGCAGGTCACAACCTCGTGTGTCTGGCGCGCAAGCCTGGTCGTCTTGCTGGCCGCGGTTGGGGCGATTTCGAAGTGCGGGAGGGAGATGTACTCGACCGCTCGAGCCTCGACGCGGCGTTCAGCGGCATCGATGCGGCGTATTATCTCGTGCACTCGATGGCCGAAGGCGAACGCGGGTTCGAGAAGCGTGACCGGATAGCCGCGAAGAACTTCGGCGCCGCGGCTCGTGAGGCCGGAGTGCAGCGCATCATCTACCTCGGCGGGCTTGGGGTGGATAACAAGGATCTTTCCTCTCACCTCGCTTCGCGCCAACAGGTGGGTGACCTGCTGCGAAGCTCCGGAGTTCCTGTTACGGAATTTCGGGCTGCTATCGTTGTGGGATCGGGGAGCATCTCCTTCGAGATGATCAGGTACCTCACGGAACGGCTCCCCGTGATGATCACTCCACGATGGGTGACAACTCGATCTCAACCGATCGCGATCCAGAATGTTCTCGACTATCTCACGGACTGCCTCGCGATCCCCGAGTCGGCTGGAAGAATCTTCGAAATTGGAGGGCCTGACGTACTCACCTACGGCGACATGATGCGCGAGTATGCGGCAGCGCGACAGTTGAGGCGGTTTCTCATCGCAGTGCCCGTTCTTACGCCGCGTCTTTCATCCTATTGGGTGGATCTGGTCACTCCGATACCAGCATCCTACTCACAACCATTGATCGAGGGATTGAAAAGCGAAGCAATCGTCAATGATCTGTCGGCGCGAGATGTATTCGACATCACGCTCATCCCGTACGCGGAAGCAGTCAGACGAGCCCTCGAAAGAACTCGAACCGGCGATACGGAGACCTACTGGGCCGGTGCCCAGTCTCCCCGGTCGGAAGGTGTCAGCACGAGGGAAGTGCAAGGAGTGATAGTAGAAGAGCGTCGTGTAGCGTCAACCGCATCCGCTCAGGCTGTCTTCGACGCATTCTCGGGGATTGGTGGTGATCGCGGGTGGCTTTACGCCGATGCGTTATGGAAGATTCGCGGCTTGATGGATCGACTGATCGGAGGTGTAGGGATGCGGCGCGGGCGTCGTAATGCCGACAAGCTGAGGGCAGGAGATGCCCTCGATTTCTGGAGGGTTGAAGCAGTGGAAGCCGGACGTGTTGTCCGCCTGCGGGCTGAGATGAAGGTGCCGGGATCGGCAATGCTGGAGTTCGAAGCGCGCGCTAGACCCGAGGGCGGAAGCATGCTTATCCAGACTGCGTCGTTCGACCCGCGCGGTCTTGCCGGGCTGATCTACTGGTATGCGCTGTACCCGATCCATCAGACCATTTTCTCCGGCATGGCGAAAGCAATCGTCGCGTGCGCCGAATCGATGCCCGCTCAGGCGCCCCGCAGCCCCATCATCTGAGCGAGATGATCGCGATACCCGCGACTCAGCTTGAGCTTGGTTCCGTCACTCATCACCACGACATACTCACCATGGAACCACGGCGATTCAGTTTCATATCGGCGGCCAACTTCTTTCGGATCAAATTCATGTCGCGTTCAAGTAATCAGCCCCACACCCCGGTCGCCCCCGAATCAACCACGCCCGAAACTTTGAACGTTGTCGAGCGGAATGTGCGCGCCCTGGTGGAGCACGCCGCCGAACAGGAGCGCGCGAGGTCAAGAGGGGAGCGAATAGCATCGAGGATCTCGGGATTCGTCGGCTCGATGAAGTTTGTCTACCTTCACGCGGTTGCCCTGGCATTATGGGGGGCAGTGGACGTTGGGCTGATGGGAGGGGCCGACAGCCTCGGCATGTCATTTACCCGACTGGGAACGGCAGCGTCAGTGGAAGCGATCTTCATCTGGACATTCGTACTGGTCGCTCAAAACCGGCTGGCGGCTCAGGAAAGAATCAGGAATAATCTCGACATGCAGGTGAGCCTGCTCAACGAACATGAAACGACTCACATCCTCCGACTCGTTGCCGCGATTGGCGAGAAGATGGGACTTCCCGAAGCTCGCGACCCGGAAATTCAGGATCTTATACGCGACGTCGCGCCCCAGCACATGATCGATCGGATCGCAGAGCACTCGGACGCCGCCCAGGAGGAAATGCGCGACGAGCGGGCCGGCCATTAGCGGGGTCGTTCAAACTCCTGGAGTCTTTGCGTCGTCCAACCCGGCATCGCCAAACCCGGAGCGATACAACTCAAGCAAAGGCTGACTGAATGCAGTCCAGACATGTTCTTCGCGCCGCTGTCGTATTCGGCCTTCTCGCACCCGCAGCTGCGGAGGCTCAGTCAGAGGCTGTTTCGGGGCTGGACCGCTATGTAACCGACGCGATGCGCGTCTGGCAGGTGCCGGGGGTCTCCATCGCCATCGTTCGAAACGACAGCGTGATCCTCGCTCGAGGTTACGGCGTACTACAGGTCGGTCAGCCGGCGCTCGTCACCGGCCACACGGTGTTTGCAATCGCTTCTTTAACCAAGTCATTCACGGCGGCGGCAACCGGGATCCTGGTGGACCGTGGCGGAGTTGGCTGGGACACGCTGACGAAAACCCTGCTGCCGGACTTCCGCCTTCGTGATGCATGGGTGACCGACCATCTCACTCTTCGTGATATGCTCGTGCACCGAACCGGGCTCGAGAGCGGCGACTGGTTACGACTCAGTGGACAGAACAACCGCGCGGCGATTCTTCGGCAGATGAGTCTGCTGGACTTCGATGCGCCATTCCGCTCGCGGTATCTCTACAGCAATCTGATGTACCTGGCGGCTGGCGAGGCCGTTGCGACACGCGCCGGCAAATCGTGGGATGCGTTCGTCAAAGAGGAAATCTTGTTGCCGCTTGGCATGTCGCGAACGAGCACCAGCGTGTGCGCGCTGCGGGGCGTGAGTGATGTCGCTCATCCGCACGAACTGGCGGGTGGTCAGGCTCGCGTGGTCCCGTATCTCAATCTCGACAATGGGTCGCCGGCAGGCGGCATCAACGCCAGTGCCTCGGACATGGCCAACTGGCTGCGCTTTCAGCTGGCCGGCGGAGAATTCGGCGGAAAGAGGATATTGAGCTCCGCCTCGCTCGGCGAAATGCACCGCATTCAGGTTCCCATCACCATCGGAGCGACGGCCTCCTTGAGGTTTCCGGGATCGCGCTTCATGGGTTACGGCATGGGATGGACAGCGCAGGATTACCGCGGCGCACGGCTGCTGCGGCACAATGGATGGATCGACGGTTTTCGCACGGAAGCGGCGCTGCTGCCCGAGCAGAGGGTTGGCATCGTCGTGCTGTCGAATCGTGGAAACCAGGAGTTGCGCAATGATCTCCCGGATGTGCTGCGAAACTGGATACTCGACAAAATGCTGGGGGCGCCATCCGTCGATTGGAGCAGGACGCTGCTCGACGGCGCGGAGTTGAGCCGTCGGGAGGGTGAGGAGATCCGGAGAAAACTCTACGCTTCCCGGGTTGCGTCATCACGTCTTCCGCGCGCGCTCTCCGCCTACACCGGAACGTACGGCGACACTCTTTACGGGCATGCAGTCGTGCGCGTGCGGAATCGGCGGCTCACTCTCTGGTTTGGGCCTCGACACTCCGCACCACTCGAGCATTGGGACGGCGACAGATTCATGGCGCGCTGGGATAATCCGGCCTACGGCGAACAGCTGGCCACGTTCACCGTCGAAAACGGAATGCCGACGCAGCTGGAGTCCGGCGGAATCGTATTTCGAAAACAATCCAGCGACACGACTGTCGAGCGGCATGTTTCGCCCAGCGTCCTGTGCTCTTGAACCCAACGCCCGCGGCAAATGACACTTAACGCCTATTGAGAAACCAGCTGGCGGTAAACCTGAGGATAATCGTCACACTACGGGCCCTTTGTCTCCACGCGGCAGATGAATAGTGAACGTCGTGCCGCTTTCCTCTGTGGATCCCACATCGATCGTACCATTGTGTGCGGTCACGATGCGTTCCGCGATGTACAGCCCGAGGCCGAGATTGCCGTAGGGGCTGCTGCTTCCCGCAGCGTTGCCAGTGACCTCCCTGCTCTTCATCGGGCCGAAGATTCCGTTCAACTGGTTCGGCGAAATGACGGTCCCCGTATTGTGGATCGCTATCGTGACTTCCTTGTCGTCGCCGGCAACATCAACCTTGACGAGGGTGCCGTCGGCCCCGTGCTCAACCGCGTTGCCAAGGAGATTGGTCAAGGCCTGGCTGATTCGCGCGCAGTCCCAGCTTCCGCGTTCACCCCCGCGAGCATCGACCTCGATCGTGCGATGGGGGTGGGCAGCGGCAATTTCATCGACAACCTCGTGGACAACCTTCTCGATGCTCATCTTCGCACGTACGATCGGGATGCCGCCGCCCAGGCGGCTCCGAGTGAAATCGAGGAGATCGCCAATCATGCGCTGCATGCGGGCGGAGCTGCTGGCGATACGCCCGGCCAGCGTCAGGTGGGGCTCCGGTAGCTCTTTGGTTTCGAGCATGAACTCGGCCGACATCATTATCGCCGAGAGCGGTGACCGGAGGTCGTGCCCGAGCATCGCCAGGAACATCTCCTTTGAGCTGTCCAGGTCCTGAGTGTAACGGGAGACCGATTCGGCGAGCGCCTGGTCGATGGCTTCATTGAATCGCGTGAGATCATCGACGTCGCTGGGTGCAATGCCGCCTTGCGACTTCGTCCACAGCCGGATTACACTGGCGCGCAGTGCGCGGAACTCGGCCACCATTTGCTCCACACTGAATCCGCTTTCGGCCCGGCCGGCGCCGTGCTCCTCTGCCGCGGTCGTCGAGTCTTCGGCAGTTAGCGGAGCGTTGCCCTTCGATTTTTCGGACTGTTCCTGCCCACCCTGCGGTGTATCGAGATCGGCAACGATGACGGTGAGCATCTCGTTTGCATGGTCAGCGAGGGCGATGATATCCATCGCGCCGCTGGCGGGGGAGCATGTGCGAGCGAAAGCCTCCCATTCATCCAGGATCGGCTTGCGATTTGCAAGTATGAACTCTGATAGGCGCATCGATTTCGGTATTGAGAGATATGAATCAGACCCTGGTGAGTTGCATTTTCGCGGCCAGCAGCGGGTCTCAAAATCGGACCTCGATGATGATGATCACCGTGTTCGACGCGCGCGCCGACTCAGCTCCTCTCGCAGCTTGCGCGGGTAGGTCGTTGTAGGGCGGGAACTACTTTGTATACTTCGCGGATGCCAGCTTGTCGGCGATTTCCCGATCGACCATATTTTACGCTGTGCGAGACCCCACCAGCGTCGCACCCCGGTTCGGCTGGTACAACGTTGGCGCTGCTGGCGACGCCCTAGAACTCCGGCTCAGCGCTCATCCAGCATTTGATCCGACCGGTCATCGCCCACGCCTTGCACACGCTATGACAGCGCCGCACTCTGCGAACGCGCGCGACATAGCTCGCCGGCTGTTGACGGAAGAGTTTGCCGGCTCCGACGATCCGACCGCCATCGGTGCGGCGATGCAGCGAGTTTATACGCGAGTATCAGGAAACCTTCGCCGTTCGGTGGGCGACGACGGGTACAATGCCCTGATCTCCCGCGCTCTCGCGCGGGTACAGCCGGATCATCCGGTACTGAGCGACCTGCGCCGCGCGAACGACGGTGGCATTCACCTGGACAGCGTTGCAGAGACCGTCGGCGCCCACGGCGCTCCGGCCGTCAGCGCGGCGCTGGAGTCATTGCTCGCGACGCTCGTCGACGTCCTGAGCGGCCTCATTGGAGCGGACATGGTTATCAATCTCGTCGATCAAGACAGCACATCACCGCGAACGGCGACCGCCGGGCCACCGCAATGACCCCCGTCGGCGTTTCGCTAATCAGAAACATCCGGTCCGGCGTGCCGGGCCTCGATGCAGTGCTGGGCGGCGGGCTGTGCGAGTACTCGTTCAACCTGATCGCGGGCGCTCCAGGCGCCGGGAAAACCACACTCGTTCAACAGATCATGTTCGCGAACGCGACGCCTGACCGCCCCGCAATTTACTTCACCGTGTTGGGCGAGCCGACGATCAAGATGATTCGCTATCAGCGGCAGTTCAGCTTCTTCGAGCCGGAGCTCGTGCCATCATCGGTGCGTTTTGTGAATCTCACCGCGGAGGCGGCAAGCGGTGACTTCGACGCCGTACTGGAGCGCATCGCCGCTGAAGTCGCGCAGGCGAATCCGGGGTTCGTTGCCATCGATTCTTTCCGGACGATCGTGAGCGACCAGCGGTCCGCTCGTTCCGAGAGCGTCATCGAGCTTGGAAGGTTCGTCCAGCGCCTCGCACAGCAGTTGACGAGCTGGGAAGTGACCTCCTTCCTGATCGGTGAATACTCAGAGTCAGAGCGCCAGCACCCCGTGTTCACGGTTGCCGATTCCATCCTGTGGCTGTCAGAAGATGCCGATCGCAATTCCACTTCTCGCAAGTTGCGCGTGGTGAAGATCCGCGGCCGGAGTCAGATGCCGGGACTGCATACGGTGAGGATTACCGGTGACGGCCTGCAGGTGTTTCCTCGAATTCCCGAGCAGCAGCGGGAACGCATTACACAGTCCGGACTGCGGCTGGCAACCGGAGTGCCGGGGCTCGACGATCTCATGGGAGGCGGTATTCCGGCCGGGGACGTCCTGTTGCTGACTGGCCCGGCGGGAACGGGAAAAACAACCTTCGCGGCTCAGTTCATCGCACAGGGACTCAGCGAGGGTGAAAGTTGCGTCGTCGCCGTGTTTGAGGAATATCCGGAGGCGTATCTCGCCCGGGCAAAGATATCCGATGTCGATTTCGCTGAGATGATCGCCGCCGGCCGCCTTGCCGTCACTTACCTTCGTCCACTGGACCTGTCGGTGGACGAAATGCTGGCCGAGATAAGTGATGAGGTTCGGCGACTCAACGCAACGCGCGTTGTAATCGACTCGCTGTCCGGCTTCGAGGTCGCGCTTGCACCTACGTACCGTATGGACTTCCGGGAATCGCTATATCGCCTTGTCGGCGCCCTCACGGCGATTGGTGTGACTGTCGTCATGACGGCGGAGGTGATCGACGTTTTTCCCGATTTTCGATTTACGGCAGAGCGGGTCTCATTCGTCACTGACGACATCATCGTGCAGCGCTATGTCGAAATCGAGGGCCGCCTCCAGAAGGTGCTGGCAGTGGTCAAGATGCGAGGCAGCGAGCATGCGCCTGACTTCTGGTCCTATGAGCTGACTCCGAAGGGTGCGGTCATCGGCGAATCGCTGCGCGGCTACCATGGAATTACCACAGGCGTCCCCGAGTTTCGTGGGCGAACCGGCGTCGGACGCGAGTGACGAGTGAGCCGGTGGATGCTTTGCCCGGCGGCAACGAGGTAGTGATCCGAGCGTCACTGGCGCGGCATCTCGCCTTCTCTCCCGTAGCATTCGCCGTAACTGAAGGGCCCGCTCACGAAATTCGCTATGCGAACGCGGCGTTTCGCCAGCTGCAGTCGGACGGCCAGATCGCCATCGGCCTCCACCAGTCAGAGGGCGAGGAACCGATCGCCGACCTCACGCCTTTGCTCGACCGTGTCTTTCGTGAGGCCGAGACGGTTCGAGACGAATTGCTGGCTCCTGCCGACGGAGGGGAAGCGCGTTGGAGTTGTACCGTGTGGCCGCTCGATACTGAGAATGACGGGCATCCCGAAGCTCTGGTTATGGAGGTGCGCGACGCTGCGTATCTTGAGGGGGCACTGGCGCGCCAGCGCGCCATCGCCGAGCGCCTGTTACTGGGAGCGCTGCGGGAACAGGACGCCGCGCGCGATGCCGCCGAGGAGGGCCGCCGGAAGGCCTTCCTCGCATCGGCAAGCCGCGATCTCGCCATGTCGCTCGACCTCGAAGAGACGCGTGAAATCGTACGTCGGCGCGCGCTGCCGCGCGACGGAACGTGGTGCATCGTCGACATCATTGAGTCGAATGGGTCAATCCAGCGGCTTGCCGTCGTTCACCCAGACCCAGCCAAGCAGGATCTGGCACGCACACTCGCCGATCGCTGGGACCCGCAGCCGGATGATTCCATCAGGACGCTTAGCGTAGCGCCCCCCGGCGGTGCCGAGCCGCTTATCATCACCCATGATTCTGGTGCCGCGCTTGTAGCGGTGGCGCATGGGCCGGAGAACCTCGCAACACTCCAGGCGATGGGGTTCGGATCAATGCTCGTCGTTCCGCTCGTGGTCAGGGCAGGCCTTCTTGGAGCAATGACCTTCGTCACCAAGGAGGATGATCCGCCATTCTCTGCCGAAGAAGTAGCGCTGGCGTCAGACCTCGCAGACCGTTGTGCGATGGCTTTGGACAACGCCCGACTCTACACGGAGGCCGATGCGCTGCGCGCCACGGCCGACGAGGCCAACCGGGCAAAATCCGATTTCCTCGGCAACATGAGCCATGAGCTGCGGACGCCTCTCAATGCCATTGGCGGTTACGCCGAGTTGATGGAGCTGGAGCTGCGAGGGCCGATCACACCTGAGCAACGCACTGACCTGCTGCGAATCAAATCCAGTCAGCGGCACCTCCTCGCGCTGATCTCCGAGATTCTCAACTTCGTGCGCACAGAGAGCGGGCGAATGGAGTACCGTTTTGCCGAAGTTTCGGTGCAAGCCGCGATGGACGACGTCGCTGACCTGATCGACGGCCTCGTCAAGGAAAAGAAGCTCGAGCTCGACCGCCGCTGGGGGGAAACTGATGTGATGGTCTGGGCCGATCCCAACCGTTTCCGCCAGATCCTCACGAACCTCGCGATGAACGCCGTGAAGTACACGCCAGTGGGCGGCGGTACCATATCGATCAGTGCCACTGCCACCGCTGACACGGTACTGGTCCAGCTGATCGATGCGGGTATCGGGATTCCTTCCGAAAAGTTCGAGGCGATCTTTGAGCCGTTCGTCCAGCTCGCGGATGGGTTGACCAACCGGAAGGGAGGGGTCGGCCTGGGACTGGCGATCAGCCGCGACCTCGCGCGCGCGATGAACGGTGATCTGACCGTGGACAGCGTCGTCGGCGTTGGCTCGCGCTTTACGCTGACGCTGCCGCGGGCGCGGCAGGACACCACTCCGCCCTGAATCGTTTTTGCTGGCAAGCGACTGATCGCGAGGGTTCGTTGAAAGTT
>Ga0136617_10003332_pt1 | contig 14356 bp, 14 predicted proteins | sample AntDrymUQ3222106_2_FD_129672 | JGI IMG/M metagenome (GOLD analysis project Ga0136617, IMG submission 129672) | Polar desert sand microbial communities from Dry Valleys, Antarctica - metaG UQ322 (21.06) | ecosystem: Environmental > Terrestrial > Soil > Desert | place: Antarctica: Dry Valley... | reverse complement strand
TCGCGGGCGCCCGGGGGCGCGTGCAACGATGGCCGGGCCGGAGCGCGCTGCTGTCGGCGGGGTGAGTACGTCAGCGCCGAGGCGAACGGGATCAGGTCGAGAACGTGATCCGCGTGCATATGAGTGATGAGCACGGCGTCGAGGCCGGTGTAGTCAAGCCTTGCGCGGAGCTTCGCGAAGACACCGCTGCCGCAATCGAGCAGCAGGCTGGTCGAACCATCCTCGATCAGATACCCGCTGCAAGCCCCTCCGGCGTCCTGCCAGGCGGGTGACTTGCCGAGCACGGTGATGCGCACTTGCTCGAACCCTCCCGTCGTACGGCATCCAACCTTACTCAGCGATGGAGGATCGCCTGCTCCTCCGCGCTCGGAAAAGCCCACGCCGCCCGTCGGCGGCGCTCCTGCCGGAAGACGAAACGCAGCTGCTGCGGTGGACGCAGACCCTCCGGATGGTTGGGCCGGAAGGTCGCGCACGGCTCGTCGAGCGACAACGCGCAGAGGGTGTTGCAGCGGAAGAAGCAGTCATCACACGTGATGGCCTTCGACTTCGTGCTGCGCGCTCCGACTGCCGGCAACTTCTCTCCCATCGTTCACCGCCCGGTCACAAGACGCGGTAGGTAAGCGCGGGGAAGTCCGGCGCGCAAGGGCAGCTCGGACCGAACTGCCGCAAAACGCAGGCTCTTCGCCGACTTCCCCGCAAAGTGCACGCATCGGAACCCAAATGACGGAGAATGCAGGCCTGCGGCGACGCTCATGCAAGACTCGGTGAGCCGGCGGTGTGATCCGACCCGTGTCCGCGGCCGGACCGCTAGTAGCCCAGCATGAGGATTCTCGTCACCGGTGTCACCGGATACGTCGGCTCGGTGCTCGTCCCGCGCCTCAAGCGCGACGGTCACACCGTCCGCGGGTTCGCACGCGCCTCCCCGGAGGTCACAGCGCCGGTCGACGAGATCGTCCAGGGGGACGCCGTGTCGGGCGCCGGGTTCGACCGGGCGATGGAGGGCATCGAAGTCGCCTACTACCTCATCCACTCCATGCAGCGAGCCCGGGCCGGTGGAGCCGACCAGGCCACCTCCTTCGAGGTCCTGGAGCGCACGGCGGCGGAGAACTTCGCCGCCGCCGCGGATCGGGCGGGCGTCCGGCGCCTCGTCTATCTGGGAGGGCTGGTGCCGCAGGGCGTCGTCCCGTCGCGTCACCTGCGGTCCCGCCTGGCGGTCGAGGAGATCCTGCTCGCCGCCGCGCCGGAGTCCATCGCGCTCCGGGCCTCGATCGTGATCGCCGCACGCTCACGGTCCTTCCGCTTTCTCGTGCGTCTGATCGAGCGGCTCCCCGTCCTGGCGCTGCCGAGCTGGCGTGACCGGCGAACGCGGCCGATCGACGGGCGCGACGCGACCGAGTTCCTCGCGCGCTCCGCCACCGTCGACGGGGCTCACGCGAGCCGCTCCTGGGACGTCGCCGGCCCGGATGAGCTGAGCTACTCGCAGATCATTCGGCGCATCGCGGAGGCGATGCTGGTCGATCGCCCCAGCGTCGGAATCAACCTGAGCCTCACGCCGGTGGCTTCCGCGGTGGCGGCGGCCATCGCGGGAGAGGATCCCGGTTTGATCGAGCCGCTCATGGAATCACTGGAGCACGACCTCCTGCCGCGCCATGAGAATGCCGCCGCGGCCTTCGGGATCCGGCCGCGGCGGTTCGACGCGGCGGTCGAACGCGCGCTGCGGGAGTGGGAGGGCGAGGAGCAGCTCGCGGCACGATGAACGTGGTGCGAGTGAGCATCGACATCGACGCACCGCCTGAGGATGTGTTCGACGTGATTCTCGATCCCGACAGGCTGGTCGAATGGGTGACCATCCATCGCAAAGTCGAGTACGCCGACGGTGGCACGGTGCGCAAGGGGTACAAGATGCGCCAGATGCTCGCCCTCCGCGGTACGCGCTTCAAGGTCAACTGGACTCTCACCCGCGCGGTTCGCCCCCATGAAGCGACCTGGGAAGGTGAGGGACCTGCGGGCTCCTACGCCCGAACCGCCTACAAGCTGTCAGAAACCGACACTCATGGCACGCACTTCGAGTACGAGAATGAGTACAAGGCACCCGGAGGTATCTTCGGCGCCGCCGCAAGCCGTGCACTCGTCGGCGGGACGTCAGAGAAGGAAGCCCGCAAGTCACTCCAAAAGCTCAAGCAACTCCTCGAGGGACGACGCTTGGCAGCTTAACCTGATTCACTGTCAACGTCACATTTGATAGTCAGATGAAGGAGATAGTGAGTTGACTGATTTTCTGGACCAGAAGCGCTCGGAGATCCGTGAGCGATTGAAGGAGCTCAAGCCGCTCGTCGACGAGTACCACCGCCTGGACGCCGCTGAGCGGGCGCTCTCCGGGGTCAACGCGACGGCGGCGCCGGCCGCTACGCCGCGCACGCGACGAAGCAAGGGCACCGGCGGCAGCAGCAGCAGCGGCCGCCGACGCGGTGGGGGACGACCCAAGGGCTCGGGCACCCGCGGCACCCAGGCGCTCGAGCTCGTCCGGGCCAAGCCCGGCATCACCATCCCGGAGCTGGCCGAAGCCATGGAGATCCAGCAGAATTACCTGTACCGCGTGATGCCCGACCTCTCCGAGCAGGGCCTCGTGGTCAAGTCAGGGCGCGGCTGGCACGTCAAGGAGTAGCCGGAACCCGCTCTACAGGAGGCCGAGCTTGGCCACCGCGTCGCGCTCGTCGGAGAGCTCCTTGACCGTCACGTCGATCTTCGAGCGCGAGAAGGCATCGATCTCGAGGGCTTCGACGATCTCATAGCCGCCCGATGTGCAGGTGACGGGAAACGACGAGATCAGGCCTTCCGGTACGCCGTAGGAGCCGTCGGAGGCAACGGCCATGGAGACCCAGCCCCCGCCGGACCCGAGCACCCAGTCGTGCACGTGGTCGACCGCGGCGCTTGCGGCGCTCGCGGCGCTCGACGCTCCGCGAGCCTCGATGATCGCGGCACCGCGTTTGCCGACCGTCGGGAGGAAGTCGTTCTCCAGCCACTGCTGATCGTCGATCATCTCGGCCGCCACCCGGCCGTCGACGAGCGCGTGGAAGAGGTCCGCGTACATCGTGGGTGAGTGATTGCCCCATACGCCCATCCGTGAGATGTCCGAGACGCTCGCCCCCGTCTTCTTCGCCAGCTGGCCGAGGGCGCGATTGTGGTCGAGGCGGGTCATGGCGGTGAAGCGCTCGCGCGGTACGTCGGGCGCATTGGACTGAGCGATGAGCGCGTTGGTGTTGGCCGGATTGCCGACCACGAGAACGCGGACGTCGTCCGCGGCCCCGGCGTTGATGGCTTCACCCTGCGGCTTGAAGATGCCGCCGTTGGCTTCGAGCAGGTCGGCGCGCTCCATCCCCTTCGTACGCGGGCGGGCGCCCACCAGCATCGCCACGTTGACGCCGTCGAACGCCTTCGTCGGGTCGTCGAAGATGTCCACGCCGGCGAGCAGCCCGAAGGCGCAGTCGTCGAGCTCCATGGCGGTGCCCTCGGCCGCCTTGACGGCGTCGGGGATCTCCAGCAGGCGCAGGGCGACCGGGGTGTCGGGGCCGAGCATCTGCCCGGAGGCGATCCGGAACAGCAGCGCGTAGCCGATGGCGCCCGCGGCGCCGGTGACGGTCACGTTGACGGGGGTGGGGCTCACTGGTTCATCTCCTCGATCACCGCGTCGGCGAACTCCGAAGTGCCGACGGCGCTGGGGTCGTCCCGGGTGGGCTTCATGTCGTACGTCGTCTTCTCACCCCGGCGGATGACCTCGGCGATCGCCGACTCCATCCGATCCGCGGCGTCCTTCTCGTCGAGGTGGCGAAGCATCAGCACGCCCGAGAGCATCAGCGCGGTCGGGTTGACCTTGTTCTGGCCCTTGTACTTGGGCGCGGAGCCGTGGGTGGCCTCGAACATCGCCGCTTCGGTCCCGATGTTGCCGCCCGGAGCCAGGCCTAGACCTCCGATCATCCCCGCGCCGAGGTCTGAGACGATGTCGCCGTAGAGATTGGGGAGCACGATGACGTCGTATTCCTCGGGTCGAGAGACGAGCTGATTGCAGAGATTGTCGATGATGCGGTCCTCGAACTCGATCTCCGGATGGCGCTCGGCGACCCTGCGGGCGACGTCGAGGAAGAGCCCGTCCGTGTGCTTCATGATGTTGGCCTTGTGGGCGGCGGTGACCTTCTTGCGCCCGTTCTCGGCGGCGTACGCGAAAGCGGCCTCGACGATGCGCTCCGAGCCGAACTCGGAGATCGGCTTGATCGAGATGCCGGCGTCCTCGCGCACGGGCGAGTCGAGCTCGTCGGCTAGGAAGGCGCGCAGCTTGGCGTTGTCGTCGGAGCCCTTCTCGAACTCGATGCCCGCGTAGAGGTCCTCCGTGTTCTCGCGCACGATCACGATGTCCGTCTCGGGGAAGCGTGTGCGCACGCCCTCGTAGGCCTTGCACGGGCGGATGCAGGCGTACAGGTCGAGCTCCTTGCGAAGCAGGACGTTGACCGAGCGGAAGCCGGAGCCGACCGGGGTGGTCGTCGGGCCCTTGATGCCGACCCCGGTGCGCTTGATCGAGTCAAGCGTCCGGTCCGGAAAGGGATTGCCCTCATCGTTGTAGACGTCCTCGCCGGCCGGGTGCTCGTCCCAGGTGAATTCCACGCCGGTGGCCTCGAGCACGCGGCGTGTGGCCTCTGCGAGCTCCGGTCCGGTGCCGTCTCCCGGGATGAAGGTTATTTCGTGAGACATCCCCCGGACACTATCTGCGACCCTCCGAGGGGTGACCTCCGGGCGCTCGCTCAAGCTAGTCACCCTGTTCGGGATCCGCATCGGGGTAAGCACGAGCTGGTTCGTGATCCTCTTCCTGCTGCTCTACGTGTTCACCCAGGACTTCCAGGAGGACCTCGGCTTCGGCACCACGGCCGCCTTCGCAGTCGCGGTCGCGGCAGCGGTCCTGTTCTTCGGCTCCATCCTGCTGCATGAGCTCGGCCACGCCGTGGCCGCCAGGCGCGAGGGCATCGAGGTGGCCGGCATCGACCTGTTCATCTTCGGCGGGGTGATGAAGATGAGCCGGGAAGGCAGCTCGGCGGGAGCCATGTTCCGCATCGCCGCCGCAGGCCCCGCCGTGACCCTGCTCATAGTCCTCCTCGGCGGCGCTCTCGGCGCGGTGCTGCTTGGCTGGGGCGGGGTCTACGACGCCGCACGGCTCGAGGCCCAGGGCGGGACGACGGCCGTCGAGCAGCTTCTGTCTCTGCTCGTGGCCCTCAACGTGATCCTGCTCGTCTTCAACCTCATCCCCGCACTCCCGCTCGACGGCGGCCAGATCCTCCGCTCCGCGGTGTGGGCCACCACGGGTGACCGCTCCAAGGGCACCCGCGTCGCCGCCGTCCTCGGCCAGGGCTTCTCGTACCTGCTGGTGGCCTACGGCGTCTACCAACTACTGCGCGGGAACACCTTCGGCGGGATCTGGTCGATCGGGGTGGGCTACCTGATCGGGCAGAGCGCACGCTCTGCAAGCGTCCAGGACGCATTCACGGAACGCCTCGAGGGCGTCACGGTGGCCGACATCATGGATCCCGAACCCGTCACCATCCCGGCCGGCCTGGATGTCGAACGGGCTTACGACGAGTTCTTCGAGCGCTACCAGGGGTGGGACCGGTTCGCGGTGGTCGAGGACGGCGGGCACTTCGTCGGGATCGCCGAGCGTGCCGCCGTGCAGAACGCGGCCGAGTCCGGCCGCTCACCGGTCCGTCAGGTGGTCAGGGCCGAGGCCGAAGTGGAGCACGTGCTCGCCGACGCTCCCCTCGAGTCCCTGCTCGGCTCCGAGCCCCTGCGGCGCCTCGGAGCCCTCATGGTGCTCGACCACGAGGGCCGCCTGCGCGGAGTGGTCACGGTCGAGCAGGTTTCCCGCGCGCTGCGCGCCCAGCTCGCGCCCGCGTAGGACCCGCTGACGCCGCTCCCAGCCTCAAGCCGGCATGGCATCTGCCGATCGAGGTGCACAGTAGCCGCGCCGATGCGCGGTTCCACCTCCAATCATGCCCCGCTTCGCCAACCGCACTCCCACCCGACGCCGCGCCACCGTTCGCAGCCGGCTGGTGCGGGCTGCCCTTCTCATGCTCGTCCCGATCTTCAGCCTCGAGGTCCTCGGGTTCGTCCAGCTCAGCAAGCACTCGGAGCGCTTCAGCGCCGTGGCCAGCGAGGCCGCCATGGAGATGCGCCTCGTGGACCGTCTGTTGACCGACCTCGACGCGGCGGACATGGCCGGCTACGAGTTCCTGGACGACGGAACGAGCGCCGCACTCGTACGCTTCAAGCAGGTCGGCTCGAAGGTCGACGCCGGGATGGCGACGGCGGCAGGGATGGACGCTCCGCGGGAGCGGCTGCAGGCTCAAAGAGCCGGGCGCCTCTGGACCCGGTCCAAGCGCCGAATCGCGAATGCGCAAGAGCTCGCGGCGGTCGGCCGACCGGTTCCCGCCGCCTTCGACGACGCCCACGACGAGGACATGACAGCCGCGGACGCTGCGGTCCTGGAGATGCTCGACTCCTCGCAATCGCAGATCGGAGCGCAGGTCGCCACACGGCAGAGTCAACGCAAGCGCGATCTGACCCTGCTGGCCCTGGAGATCGTTCTGGGCATGCTGATCGCCGCCTGGGTGGTGGTGAAGCTGACGCGCGAGACGGTCAGGCCCCTTGCCCGCCTCGGTGTCGCCGCCGACCGTCTGCGGGCCGGTCACCGCTCCGAACGCGTCGAGCTCGACGGGCCCGCCGAGGTGGCCGGCCTGGGGGCGACCTTCAACGTCATGGCGGACACGCTCGAGACCCAGGAGGCCGAGCTCCGAAGGATCGCGTTCTCCGACGCGCTCACCGGTCTGCCGAACCGGACGGCCTTCGTCGAACGAGTCGAGTCGATGGCCCCGACCGGTCGCGTCGCGGTGCTGTTCCTCGACCTCGACGACTTCAAGTCGGTGAACGACGCGTTGGGACACGCGGCCGGCGACGCACTGCTCGACGAGGCGGCTCGCCGCATCTGCGCGGCGGCCGGTCCGTCGAGCACGGTTGCGCGCCTGGGCGGGGACGAGTTCGCGATCCTGGTGCCGGAGCGCATCGGCGAAGACATCCGTCGAGACGCCGTCACGCTGGCCGAGAGGGTTCTCGCGGACCTCGCGGCACCATTGACCATCGTCGAAGTGCAGCTCAGCCCTGCCGCGAGCGTCGGCATAGCGGTCGGGCCGCCAGACGCAGAGTCGCTCCTGCGCGAGGCCGACGTCGCCATGTACGAGGCCAAGCGCGCCGGCCGCGGTCGGCACGCCACCTTCAAGCCGGCGATGCAGGAAGTCGCCTCGCGGCGCCTCGCCGGGATCGCCGATCTGCGACAGGCGCTCGCGAAGGAGCAGTTCCGCGTTCTCTACCAGCCCATCGTGGACCTCCGGACACGGTCCGTGCGCGCCACCGAGGCTCTCGTGCGGTGGGAGCACCCGACCCGCGGGCTCGTCTCCCCGGCCGAGTTCATCCCGCTGGCCGAGCAGACGGGTCTGATCGTCGGAATCGGCGAGTGGGTGCTTCGCGAAGCGTGCATGCAGGCCGCCGCCTGGGAGGCGAGCCATCCGGACTCCGGACGCAGCATGACCGTCAACCTGTCGACCCGTCAGCTGCTCGAGCCCGATCTCGTCGATCAGGTCGCTACCGCACTGAGCGTGAGCGGCCTTCCCCCCGGCCACCTCATGCTCGAGATGACCGAAAGCGCGGTCATGGCCGATCCCGCGGCGGCTACCGCCCGCCTGCACGCGTTGCGCCGACTCGGCGTGCGCCTCGCCCTCGACGACTTCGGCACGGGGCACTCGTCGCTGGCCTATCTCCGCGAGCTGCCGGTCTCAGACCTCAAGATCGCACGCGAGTTCGTCTCGGAGATGGAGAACAGCCCACATGACCTGGCGCTCGCGCGCGGCATCCTGTCGATGGGACACGGTCTCGGGTTGCGGGTGATCGCCGAAGGAATCGAGACGGACGCCCAGCATGCGCGGTTGGGGGGCATGGGCTGCGATCTGGCGCAGGGCTACCTCTACGCTCGCCCACTCGAGGCGAAGGCCCTCGCCGCGATGCTCGACACGAGCCTCCAGTCGCCCGATCTCCCGGGCTTCGTCGCGACCACCACGCCCGATTCCGTCTTCCGGGCGGCGCTGGGCAGGCTGCCGGACGTCGCCGTCATCGCCTTCGACTCCGAGCTGCGTGTGACCATGGCCGACGGCGTCGTACTCGAGCGGGTCGGATGGCGGCCCGACGAGTGGATGGGTCACCGTCTGGCCCAGGTGCTCCCGGCGGCCCGTGCGCAGGCGCTCGACCGAGTGTGGAGCGCCGCGCTGCGCGGGGAACATCAGCAGGTCGACTGGCAGACGGTGCGGGGGGGCCGCCGCTTGAGCCTGGACATCGGCCCGATCCGCACCGACGACGGCGCCGTGATCGGCGGGATGCTGGTGGCGCGGGACGTCACTCCGGAGGCCGGAGAGCCCTCATCCGTCGAGACCGCAGACCTGGGCGCACGCGCCTCACTCACGGCCTAGACCGCCGTTCGGACGCGCCCGAATCGCCCGTCCACGGCCCGGATGGTGGCGCGCCCCGTAGACCTCGGACAACCCGACCGGGAGATAGACTCGCCCTCATGCCTGCTCACGACGTCCTGATCATCGGCGCCGGCCTGGCCGGCCAGCGTGCCGCCCTGGCGGCGGCGGGTGCCGGTGCTTCCGTGGCGATCATGTCGAAGGTCCACCCGGTCCGCTCTCACTCCAACGCGGCGGCCGGCGGAATCAATGCGGCCCTCAACGTCGACGACTCCTGGGAGTCGCACGCGTACGACACCGTGAAGGGCTCGGACTACCTCGGCGACCAGGACGCGATCGAGATCATGTGCCGCGAGGCGCCGGGCGAGGTCCTCTGGCTCGAGCATCAGGGCGTCACCTTCCACCGCAACGACGAGGGCAAGCTCGGCACCCGGGCCTTCGGCGGTGCATCCGCCGCGCGGACGTACTACGTGGCGGACATCACCGGCCAAGCCCTGCTTCACGTGCTCTACGAGCAGCTCATGAAGAACCACGAAACGGTCGACCGCTACGAGGAGTGGTTCGTCACGGCCGTCGTCCAGGACGAGGCGGGTGAAGCCTGCGGCGCGATCGCGCGCAACATCCGCGACGGGTCGATGGAGCTGTTCGCCGCCAAGTCGGTCATCCTCGCCTCCGGTGGCGCAGGGCAGGCCTTCAAGCCCACCACCAACGCCCTGATCTGCACGGGCGACGGGATCGCGCAGGCCTACCGGATAGGCGCCCCGCTGATGGACATGGAGATGATCCAGTATCACCCGACCACGCTGGCGGGCAACGGGATCCTCATCACGGAGGGCGCCCGCGGCGAGGGTGCTCACCTCTACAACGCCCAGGGCGAGCGCTTCATGGAGAAGTACGCGCCCAACAAGCTCGAGCTGGCCTCGCGCGACGTGGTCTCGCGCTCCGAGCAGACCGAGATCAACGAGGGTCGCGGCTTCGATGACGGCACGGTGGCCCTCGACATAACCAAGGTACCGCGCAAGCGCACGCTCGAGGCGCTCCGCGAGATCGTCAACATCGGCCGCGACTTCGCGGGCGTGGACATCACCCGCGAGCCCATCCACATCAAGCCGGGCTGTCACTACATCATGGGCGGCGTGAAGACGGACGTCTGGGGCGCCACTTCGATCGATGGCCTCTACGCCGCCGGGGAGGTCGCATGCGTCTCGGTCCACGGCGGCAATCGGCTGGGTGCGAACTCGCTGCTGGACACGCTGATCTTCGGCCGTCGCTCAGGCGAGCACGCGGCCGAGCGCGCCCGGGGGATGGCCATGCCCCGGCCCGCGGAGTCGTCACTGGCCGCCGAGCAGAAGATGATCGACGAGATCATCCGGCGTGAGCGCGGCGTCGGCCGGCGCGTGTCGGAGATCAAGGACGAGCTCGGAACGATGATGAACGAGAAGTGCGCGGTCTTCCGTGATCAGGCGGGGCTGACCGAGGCCCACGAGATGATCCGCCGGCTCAAGGAGGAGTCGCTCCATGCCTACATCGACGATCGCGGCACCGTCTTCAACCAGGACGTCCTCGGCGCGATCGAGCTCGGATACATGCTTGACTGCGCCGAGGCGATCGTCATGGGCGCTCTGGAGCGCAAGGAGTCGCGTGGCGCGCAGTTCCGGCTCGACTTCCCGGAGCGCAACGACGGCGAGTGGCTCAAGCACATCGTCATCTCGCAGGCCAACGGCGACGGGACGGACGTTCCCGAGGTCTCCTACTCTGAGGTCACGATGACCCAGTGGGAGCCGCAGGAGAGGACCTACTGATGTCCGAGTACACGCTCAAGCTCCGCCGCTACTCACCCGAATCCGGGGACCCGGCCTTCTGGGAGGAGTTCAAGGTCGATCTCGACGGGCATCGCTCCGTGCTCGACGGCATCCTCCAGGCCAAGGATCGCGAGGACGGCTCGATCGGCATCCGCTGCTCCTGCCGTGCGGCCATCTGCGGCTCGTGCGGCGTGAAGATCAACGGCCGACCTGGCCTGGCATGCCACATGCACCTCGAAGAGGCGCAGCGGCGCGCGGACCAGAACGGCGGGGTCATCACGGTCGAGCCGATGGGCAACATGCCGGTGCTCAAGGATCTGATCGTCGACATGGATGCCGTGCACTGGAAGAAGGTCCAGCGCGTGACCCCATGGCTGATCCCGGAGGGCGAGCACCCCGAGCGCGAGTACATCGTCGCCAAGGAGGCGATGGTCGACGTCACCCAGTCCATGGCCTGCATCCAGTGCGGCGCCTGCGTGTCGGACTGCCTCTCGATGGAGGTCGACCCGCTCTTCGTCGGCCCGGCCGCCCTGGCGAAGGCGTACCGCTTCGTCGGGGACCCGCGCGACGGGCAGCAGTTCGAGCGCCTCAAGGATCTCTCCGAGGATCCTCACGGCATCTATGACTGCACGCACTGCTTTAACTGCATCGAGGCCTGCCCGAAGGGCGTCGCGCCGATGAGCCAGATCATGCGGCTGCGGCGGATCGCGGGCTCTGACCACGGGATCGACGACCGCAACAACGGCCATCGCCACGAGAAGGCTTTCGTCAAGAACATCGAGAAGAACGGCCTGCTCCACGAGGCGGACCTGCTCCCGGACTCCTACGGCGGCAAGTTCCACCCCCGCGCGGTCCCGGAGCTGCTCGCCTCACTACCCGTCGCGTTGAAGGGCCTGCAGCGCGGAAAGATCACTCCGAAGAAGGCGCTGCTGCACGCGCACAAGGCACCCAAGGACGTCAAGCGCATCTTCGAGCGGGTGCACAGCCAGCAGAAGCGCTACGAGCTCAACCTCTACGTGAGCGGCAAGGACGAGGACCTGCCGGGTGGGGAAGAGATGCAGGACGTAAATCAGGGCGCCCAGGCCCACGGCACGCCGGCATCGTCGTCGGCCGAGAGGAGTCCGAACCAGGCATGAAGGTCGCGTACTGGCCCGGCTGCGTGAGCCGGGGGTTCACCCCTGAGCTGCACGGCTCCATGGCGAAGGTCGCTCCGATGCTCGACATCGAGCTGATCGAGCTCGACCGCGCATGCTGCACGGGCGCGGGCGTCATCGCCGAGCACAACCAGGAGCTCGCGGACACGCTGAACGCCCGCACGTTCGCGCTCGCCCAGCAGGAGATGGCGAACGGCGCCCACATGATGATGAACATCTGCTCCACCTGCCAGGGCGCGCAGTCGGAGTGCCAGGAGCGCCTTGACGCGAACTCCGAGTACCGCGAGCACGTCAACGAATCCCTCGCGCCAGAAGGCCTGCGCTACGAGCACGGGATCCAGAACAAGCACTTTCTGTGGCTCATGGTCGAGGAGATCGGGCTCGACATCATCGCCTCGAAGGTCGTTCGCCCGCTCACCGACCTCAGGGTCGGACCCTTCTACGGGTGCTACATCGTGCGCCCCACCGATCGCGTCGGCATCGACGACCAGCATCCTCGCGACCGCTACCTCCAGATGCTCATCGAGACGCTGGGCGGCACCGTGGTCGACTACGCGGGCGCCTACAAGTGCTGCGGATTCCCCATCATCACCATGAACAAGGAAGCGTCCCTCAAGCAGGCCGGCCGCCATCTGGGCGACGCCGCCGATGCGGACGCCGACTGCCTGGTGACGCCCTGCCCGTTGTGCCACCTCAACCTCGACCTCCAGCAGCCCATGGCCGAGAAGGCGGTCGGCCGCGAGCTCAATCTTCCCGTGCTGCATCTCCCCCAGCTCGTCGGCCTCGCCTTCGGGCTCGAGCCGAAGGAGCTCGGGATGAACAAGCACGTGGTGAAGCCGACGACCGTTATCGACTGGTCGACTTCCGTGGTTGGCCGCGTCGGCGCCAGCGTCGGCGCACGCGCGGCGAGCTGAAACCGCCCACGCGTAACCTGCTACCCGCCGTGCGGGTCAGAGCAGTGTGATCGTAAGCTTCGCCGCTCGCATGGACGCCGATTCCGCGCTCGTACGCCGCACCCGGGGAGGCGACCTCCGCGCCTTCGAGGAGCTCGTCGAACGCCATCGCGACGTCGTCTTCCGTGTCGCGGCGCGCATCGTGGGGACGCGTGAGGCCGAGGACGTCAGCCAGGATGCCTTCCTGCGCGCCTTCCATCGCCTGGGCAGTTTCAGGGGCGAAGGCTCGTTCCGATCCTGGCTCCTCCAGATCACCCACCACGCGGCGGTCAATGCGGTTGCCCGGCGCCGCGACGTCGCCGACACCCCCGCGGTCGAGGCGGCGGAGGAGCTCGATTCGAGCGCCAGCCGCATGCCGGCCGAGCGGCTCGAGGAGCGCGAGCGTCGCGAGAGGTTGGAGCTCAAGCTGATCGGGCTCTCGCCGGCGCACCGCGCCGTCCTCGTGCTGCGCGATCTCGAGGGCCTGACCTACGACGAGATCGCCGGGATAACCGAAGTGCCCTTGGGCACGGTGAAGGGTCGCCTGCACCGGGCCCGCGGCGAGCTCATAGAGCTGCTGCGCACGAACACCTACGACTGGGAGCTGCCCGAATGACCGACGAGCCGGAGGATCCGCCCACGCCCGCCGAAGCGCGTCTGGACCAGCTGCTCAAGCCGCTTCGAGCCGAACCGCCACGTCCGGAGCCCGGGATGGCTCTCGCGGTCGTGCGCACGGCACGGTGGCAGTCGGCGTTCCGCGGAGCTCTGCGGGCGGCGTCGCAACTGGTCGTAGCGGCCGCCGGCGTGGCCCGGCTGGTAGTCGGACGGCGCTCATCACGGAGCCGGCCATGACCTTGGCGGTGTCCATCCTCGATCGGGCCGGGGAGTCGGTCGGCGAGGGACTTCCGGGCATCGGCGCGGCGCTCGTGCTGCTCGTTCTCGGAGTGCTGGTCGCGGCACTGGTCGGGCGACTCCTCGGCCGGGGCCTCCGGGCGGCCGGGCTCGACGCCTTCGCGGAGCGTTCGGGCGTGCACGACCTGCTCGAGCGGATCGGCCTGCGGCGCTCGCTCTCGCGGGTGGTGGGCAAGGCGATCCGGCTGGTGCTGACGGTGGTCGTGGTGCTCGCCGCCCTGTCCCTGCTCGGTCTGGCTCCGCTTCAGGACGCGATCAACCAGGGCGTCGTCTTCCTCCCGCGACTGCTGGTGGCGCTGGTGCTGCTCTTGGCCGGAGCCGTGCTCGGCACCTTCGTGAAGGGCGGCGCCGACCGCCTGGCGGCCCAGATGGACCTTCCCGGCCCGGTCGGGCGGATCGCCGAACTCGCGGTCTTCGCCATCTTCGGCGTCACCGCCCTGGCTCAGGTCGGAGTTGGAACCGACATCCTCACGCTCCTGGTGGCGATCGCCCTCGCCGCCGCCGCGGGCGGCTTCGCCCTCGCCTTCGGGCTCGGCGGCCGGGAGGCAGCTCGGGCCATGACCGCCGGTCGCGTGGTGCGCGGCACCTATGAGCCCGGGCAGACCATCGTGGTGGCCGGCGTTCGCGGAGAGATCGTGGAGTTGGAGTCTGCGGCAACGGTTCTCCGCACCGATCTCGGCCACACCGTGAGGATCCCCAACCACCTCATGGTCGAGTCGGTGGTCGAGCTGCACGGCTTGCGCGACTCCGCGTGAGTCACCACGGTCAGAAGGGCGGCACGCCGGCCGCCCTTCTCGTCCAGAAGCTGATCAGGGAAGCGACCAGGAAGGCCGCCCCCCTGTTCGAGCTGAGCCCTAGACGCGGTCCGTGCGGTCGCCTTCCGAGCGGCCACGGTCGCGGTCGACGTCAACGCCGTCGCCGTCGCCGTCGCCGTCGCCGTCGATGTCGATCTGCTCCTTGCGGACCTCCTCGGAGACCTGGCGCTCTTCGGTGACGACGTCCTTGTC
>Ga0136617_10003331_pt1 | contig 14359 bp, 8 predicted proteins | sample AntDrymUQ3222106_2_FD_129672 | JGI IMG/M metagenome (GOLD analysis project Ga0136617, IMG submission 129672) | Polar desert sand microbial communities from Dry Valleys, Antarctica - metaG UQ322 (21.06) | ecosystem: Environmental > Terrestrial > Soil > Desert | place: Antarctica: Dry Valley... | reverse complement strand
CGGCGGCAGCGGCAGCGGCACCAGCGGGACCGGCGGCAGCGGCGGCGGCACCAGCGGGACCGGCGGCAGCGGCGGCGGCACGAGCGGCACCAGCATGGGCCAGGGCAACGAGGAGGTCTCGGGCCAGTAGGCAGTCATTCCCAAGGGCGGCCGGCCGGCGATCCGCCAGCCGGCCGCTCCGTCGTTTCCGCCGCCGCCCACGACCCGATCACGCCCGGGGGCCCCGTGCCCTCACCACGTGCGCGTCTACCGACTCGATCAGCGCCGCCCGCACCGCTGGCCACTCCTCGTCGATGATCGAGTAGTACGCGCTGTCGCGAAACCGGCCCTCCGGCATCACCATGTGACGCCGGAACACGCCCTCGAACGTGGCCCCGATCCCGAGCAGGGCCGCCCGCGACTTCTCGTTGTTCGCATCGGTCTTGAACTCGACCCGCATGCAGTTCAGGCGCTCGAACGCGTGCTCGAGCATCAGGAGCTTCGCCTCGCGGTTGGCGCCTCGCCGCTGCCAGGCCGGCGCGACCCAAGTCCAGCCGATCTCGAGCCGCCGGTGCTCGAGCACAATGTTCAGGTAGCGGCTGCTCCCGATCGGGCGCCCGGTGGCGCGGTCCACCGTGACCCACGGGTGCTCGGAGCCCGCGTAGCGGCTGGCGAGCGCCGCCGCCATCCAGTTCTCCAGACCCTCGCGATCCGCGGGCCGCGCGATCGTCCAGCGCCAGATCGCCGGGTCGAGGGCGACGTCGAGCAGCCCGTCGAGGTGGTCGAGGGACATGGGTTCGAGGCGCACGATGCCGCCCTCGAGCGTGATCGGCCGCAGACGACCGCTTGGATCCAGCGACGCTGACACCGGCGCATCATCGCCGACCCGACGCCCGGGCGGCTAGACTCGGCCGCGTCCCCACCCGTTGCCCGGAGCTGTCGCGTGCCGTCCTTCCAGACCCGTCTCGACGCCTTCTTCGACGAGTTCTTTCGGCTGAACCCCACGCGCGCCACGGATGCCGGTCTCCACGTCCACGACGGCCGCTGGCCGGACATGACCGAGGACGGCCGGCTGGCTCGGCTCGACTTCGCAGGTCGATGGGCCGCCGAGCTGGCCGACCTCGGCAGCGCCGATCTGACCGGCGGCGAGCTGGTCGACCGCGACATCCTGTTGCTCGAGCTCGAGGCGCAACGCTTCGACGAGACCGATCTGCGCGAAGAGCGCTGGAACCCGCTGGCGTGGGTATACCTGCTGGGCAGCGGACTCTTCCCACTCCTCGCCCGCGACTTCGCGCCACTCGAGGTGCGACTCGCGTCGGTGGCGGGCCGGCTCGAGGGTCTGCCGGCCGTTCTCGACGCCGCGCGCGCGTCGCTGGTCGGATATGCGGAGCGGCCCGTCTCGCGGTTCCACACCGAGACGGCCATCAAGCAGCTCGCCGGCGTGACGGAGCTGGTCGAGGACGCCGTCAGCGCGGGTGGCGATCTCGACGACGAGGCGCTTCGGGCACGCCTCGAGACTGCGGCGAGCCGGGCGAGGGAGGCGCTGACCGCCTTCGAGACCTGGCTGCGCGACGACCTGCTGCCGCGCAGCGACGGCGAGGGGCGCCTGGGAAAGGACCTGTTCACCGCCAAGATGCGCCACACGATGCGCTCGGACGACCTCACGCCGGAGCGCATCCTGACCGCCGCGGAGCGGGAGTTCGAGACGGTTCGGGCCGAGATGGTCCGGCTGGCTCGTGCCGGCTGGTCCGGCTGGGGCGGAAACGAGCCGATGCCCGATGACGACGGAGCGCTTGTCCGGCGTGCCCTCGACGCGGTCGCCGGCGATCATCCGCCGGCCGACGGGCTGCTCGACTTCTGCCGCGAGGAGCTGGGCCGAATCGAGCGGTTCTGCCGCGAGCGGGCGGTCATCGGGCTGGCCGACGAGCCGCTCGACATCCGCTGGACGCCGGTGTTCCTGCGCGCCTTCGCCGGCGCGATGCTCGACGCGCCGGGACCGCTCGACAAGGGTCAGCGGAGCTTCTTCGCGATCACGCCGATCCCCGACGACTGGTCGCCGGACCAGGCGGAGTCGTACCTGCGCGAGATGAACCGCAAGCAGCTCCGGCTCCTGACGATCCACGAGGCGGTGCCCGGTCACTACCTCCAGGGCGTCTACGCCAACCGGGTCGCCTCGTTGCCCCGGGCGGTCTTCTGGAGCGGGCTCTTCGCCGAGGGCTGGGCGGTCTACGTGACCCAGGTGATGATGGACCTGGGCTACGCCGCGGAGGATCCCGGCGTGCTCCTCAACCATTGGAAGTACTACCTGCGCGCGGTCATCAACGCCATCATCGACGCCCGGATCCACACCGCCGGGATGACCGAGGACGAGGCCGTGGGCCTGATGGTCGACGGTGGCTTCCAGGAGGAGCCCGAGGCACGCGCGAAGTACAACCGCGCCCGGCTGTCCTCGACCCAGCTGTCCACCTACTTCGTTGGCTCGCTGGAGCTCTGGACGATCGAGCGGGAGGCGCGCCGACGGGCAGCCGTGGCGTCCGGCGATCCGCGCGGCGCGGACGCGGTGCCCGAGCCGCGCGTCGTGGGCGGCTACGGCGAGACGCCCGGCTTCGACCTCCGCGCCCACCTCGAGGCCTGCATCGCGCACGGCTCGCCACCGACGTCGATCCTCCGCCGGATCCTCCTGGCGTGAACGCCAACCGCGACATCCTGGAACGGCTCGTGCGGGCCGGCGTCGGCTACTACATCACCGGCGGCGAGGCCCTCGCGGTCTGGGCGGAGCCGCGCCAGACGCTCGACATCGACATCGTGACGGACCTTGCAGCCGACCGGTACGAGGCTGTGATCCGGCCGGCGTTCGAGGATGCCTATCTCGTCAACGATCTCGTGGGATCCGGCGACCACGCGTTCGGCTGGGTCATCCACCGGACGGAGATCGTGCGCGCCGATCTCGTCATGCGCCGCACGGACCCGTGGGGCATGACGGCATTCACCCGCCGTCGCCTGATCGATGACCCCGTCCTCGGCTCCGCATGGTTCATCAGCCCCGAGGACCTGGTGCTGGCCAAGCTGGCGTGGTCGGACGGTGGCGCCTCGGAGCGCCAGATGCGAGACTCGGCCTCGATCGTCCGCCTCCAGCCGGATCTCGATTGGATGTACGTGGGCGTTTTGCCGGCGAGCTGGGCGTCTTGCATCTCGTGGAGCGGATCCGTGGCGATTGACCAGGCGCAGGCGCGGCTCGATGAGCGGCTGATCGAGGCTGGGGTCCTCGGGCGACGGGCGGTCCTGGCGCGACTGCGGGCCGAGGCGATCGCCCGCGTCTGGGCGGCCGCCGATCGGGCCGGCCCCATGACCGAGCTGGAGCGTGCGCGCTTCCTGCTCCGGCGCCTCTACCCGGATCTGGAAGGGCCCCGGCTCGAGTCGATCATGGAGCGTCTCGGGGCCGAGTGGCAGGCCGGGACCTGGACCGGATTCCGCCGGCCCGATCCGCCGGACGTCTAGCCGGATCATGGCGCGCGCGGGCTCGTAGCGGTGCCGGTTCGGGTACGGGCGCGCCCTGGCTCGGGCGCGGGCACCGGCTCACTCCCGGGCGGCGCTCCCCGGCCGCACGGTGCGCGTCGCCGGGCGGGCCGGAGCCACGAGCGCGCGGAGGCGGTCCACGCGGTAGCCGGCGGCGTCGGCGTGCTTGATCAGCGCGCGGACCACCGACGCGCTGGCGGCGAGGGCGCGGCGCCGCGGCGCGTCGGCGAGCATGTCGTCGGCCGCGATGTCGCCGGCATCGAGGAGGAGCGCCCAATCGGCCAGCTCGCGCCAGGCATCGCGGTCGAACCACTCGGCGTCCTGCCAGCGGTTGACCCGCAGGAAGACCCGGGTCGGGGCGGCCTCGAGCCAGGCGGCGACGATCCGCCGCTCCCGGTCGGCCGTCGAGCGGCCACCCGCGTTGGACGGGCGGGGAAGCGCGAGCAGGACGCGGACGCGCTCGACCGCGGACCAGGCGGCGCCCTCGTCGAGGCCGCGCTGGCGCAGGGCCGCCGCGACCAGCGGGGCCAGCCGCAGCTCGTCCAGCCAGGCCCGGCTCGTGTCGCCGGTGAGCCCCGCGGGGGCCAGCCGACCGAGCGGCTCGAGCACGGACCAGGCATCGAGGACGGCAAGATGCCACGCGTCGGCCAGGGCCGGGCGAACCGCCGCGAGCGGGTCGGAGCGTGAAGACCCGGATGCGGGGCGCATCGTCGCGAGGGCGATCCGGCGGCCGCGAATCGTGGCCGCCACGGTGTCCGTCGTCCCCTTCCCGGTCCCGGTCCCGGTCGCCGTCGCGACCGCGCGGAGGAACACCTCGACGGCGGCATCGTCGGCGCCGGCCGCCAGAGCGGCGCGGGCCGTTGCGAACACCGGCTCCAGCTCGACCTCGCGAAGCGCCTCCTCGATCGACGGCACGCCGCGTCCCTCGAGCCGGTCGTGGACTCGCCGCCAGACGCCCGTCGGGTCGGGCAGCTCGCGGAACTCCCAGAAGACGTGCCGGGCATAGGCGTCGAGGCGCAGGTGCAGGCCGTCGCGCAGGTCCGCCACGGCGCGCAGGAACTCGAGCCCGCCGGCCGCGTCGCGAAACGCGACGAGCGCCCCGGGACCGGCGCCGGCCAGGTCGAGGCCCTCCACCAGCGTTCGGCGCCGGACGGTCTTCGAGCCATCCGCTCCCTTCGTGGCCGATGGCACGGCGTTCCGGATCCGGCCGGCCGTGGAGCCGAACCGGTTGTGATACACGACCAGCGAGCGCGTCGGCCCTCGCCCGTTCGAGTAGGCGAACACGTGCTCGTCGACCGCGCCCGCGTCGGTGGCGAAATCGTAGAGCGCGAAGTCGTCCGCGCCCGCGAACCAGCCGCGCCGGCGGAGCAACGGGAAGATCTCGCGTTCGTGGCGCTCCACGAGCCAGGGATCCGGTCGCTCGTCGAGCGTGGCCCGCCGGAACTCCATCCCGTACTTCTCGCCGAAGCCCTCCACCTGGCCGTGACCCAGCATCGGCAGCCCGGGCAGCGTGGCCAGCAGCGTCGCCACGCCGAAGTACTTGTCGCCCTTGCCGAACTGCTCGACCGCGGTCGCCTCGTCCGGGTTGCTCATGAAGTTGACGTAGCGCTGGAGGATCGCCTGGTCGAACTCGAGCGTCTCGCCGATGACCCGCCGGTAGCCGGCGTTGTCCTCGTCGCGCAGCATGTGCATGAACGCGCTGTTGTAGACCCGGTGCATCCCCAGCGTCCGGACGAAGTAGCCCTCGAGGAGCCAGAACGCCTCGGCCAGCAGGAGCGTGTCCGGGACCTCGGCGGCCACCCGGTCGACCACCTCGCGCCAGAACTCGGCCGGCATCGCCGCGTCGAACTCGGCCGGCGGGAGCGAGCCATGCTCTGCACGCGACGGGATCGCGCCAGCGCTGCCGGGCTCCGGATACCAGAGCCGCCGGACGTGCTTGCGGGCAAGGACCATCGCGGCGTCGAACCGGATCACCGGCGAGCGGCGGGCCACGTCGAGGATCGTGCGGATGACCTGCTCTCGGACCTCGGCCTTGAGGAAATCGAGCTGCGCGGTGTCGTTCCACGGGAAGCTCGTGCCGTCGTTGCCGTGGTACACGTAGCGTGTCGCGCCGCTGCCCCGGTCCAGCCGCTTGAACACGACGGCCGCGTCGCTGTTGTCCCAGTAATGGTCCTCGAGGAAGATCCCCACCCGCTCGTCCGCCGAGAGGTCCGGGCCGTCGAACGTATAGCCCGGATAGGGCGACTCCGGCAGGGCGACGAACCACTCCGGATGCTCGATCACCCAGCGCGAGTCGATGCCCATGTGGTTGGGCACCATGTCCGTGGCCAGCCGGATGCCGCGCGCCCAGGCGCGACCCCGGAGCTGCTCGAACGCGGTCTCGCCCCCCAGATCGTCGGCGATCCGGTAGTCGTCGAGCGAGTAGGCGCTGGCCACCGCGTCCGGGTTGCCGCGCATTCGCTTGATCCGTTCCGATGCGATCGACCGCTGCCACAGCCCGATGAGCCAGAGCCCCGTGACGCCGGAGCTGGCCAGCCGGTCGAGCTCCTCGTCCGGAATGGCGTCGAGCGTCCGGATGTCGCGCCCGTCCTCGCGCGAGAGCTGGTCCAGCCAGACGTACGTGCTCTTGGCGATCAGGACGAGCCGGGGCATCCAGTCGCTGTCGTGGCTGAACCGCTCCGGCTCGTCCTCGAGCCCGCCGAGCGACGGCACCTCGGCGCGGCCGGGACCGCCGCCGTCCCCGCCCCCGCCAGCACCGCCCTGAACGCCGCCACCGAACCGCAGATGCATGCCGCGCTCCTCTTCGGCGATCACGCCGAGCCCCACACCGAGCCGGTCCATGAGTCCCGGGACCAGCGAACCCCACCGGTCCCGTACGTAGCGCAGCTGGCCGGCGAGCGACGTGGGCGAGGCGAGTGCAGGTGCGCGCAGCAGGTCCACGAGCGTCTCGCCATCGGGCCCGAAGGGGGGCTGGGCGGCGAAGAACCGCTCCAGCGAGCCGACGGCCGCCGGGTAATCCGTCCCATGCGCCAGCGGCCGGTCGTCGACCAGAATGCGCAACGGTTCCGCCGCCGGGTTCTCGTTGGCAACCCGGGTGAGCAACAGCTCTTCCACGAGCGCGTGGCGCTCGTCCGGTGAGCCCACGTAGCGGTGGTCGTATGAGCGCAGGACCTCGGCCGCGCGGTCGTCGCCGCGGTCCTCGGCCAGCGCCGCCAGCGCGTCGCGGAAGGCGCCGGGCCGCGCCTCCGCCTCGTACCGCTCGATCAGCTCGTGGAAGACGTCGTGGAGCAGGCCCAGCGCGTTGAGCTCGCCGGCGTTGACCGGGGCCGACGCGCCGTCCGGGCCGGGGGTGGTGGCCATCGAGGCCGCGAGCCGACGGGCGACGGGCACGCGGTCCAGCGGCACGGTGCCGTCCGGCGCGCTGAGCCGGCCGTCCGGGTCGTACCGCTCCGCCGCCGGCCGCGCAACCGGCAGCCCCGATCGGCGGGTCACGGCTCGAACAGGTCGAGGATGCCGCGCAGCGGGATCGCGACCCAGTCCGGCCGGTTGCTCAGCTCGTAGGTCACCTCGTAGAAGGCCTTGTGGAGCAGGAAGGCATCGAGCAGCACCGCCCACTCGGCGGGGTCGGCGGGGAGGAAGGGTGCGTCGGCGGTCGCCTCGCGATAGCCGCGCAGGTAGGCCGCGCAGACGGCCGCGTACCAGGCCCGGATCCAGGGCGCGAGCGCCGCCTCGTCCTCGTGCCGGATCGACGCCCCCAGCTCCGTCCGCAGCACGGAGCCATGGATCGCGTAGTGGAACGAGCGGAGCATCCCCGCGACATCCCGCATCGGCGAGCGCTTGAGCCGCCGCTCGCCGAGCGGCCGCGTCGGCTCACCCTCGAAGTCGATGATCAGCAGGTCGCGGCCGGTGTGGAGCACCTGCCCGGCGTGGAAGTCGCCATGGATCCGGATGCGCATCCCGGCCAGCCGCCGCGTCAGGAGGGCGCGCAGCCGCCCGTCGACGAGGTCGCCGAGATCGAGGACGCGGGCGGCGTCGTCGGCGGCCGCGCCCTCGAGGGTGGACCGCCGCCGGGCCAGCAGCCGGAGGCTCGAGCGGACCGTGCCCAGGATCGACTGGTAGATCGAGCGCTGGTAGAGCTCGCTGAACGGCTCGGGCGCGAACGCCGGATCGTCCGTGGGGGCAGCGAGCACCGCGTGCAGCTCCCCGGTCCGGATCCCCAGCAGCTCCGCCGTCTCGAGATAGGCGTCGACCGTCTCGCGCACGATGGCCGACGGCTCGTCCGCCGAGGCCGCGATCAGGGCCGCCGGCGCGAGGCTCGCGCGGGGTGGTGCGACCCGCTGGGCAGCCGCTCGCTCGAAGAACGTGGGCAGGCTCTCGAGGGTGTAGGTGAAGACATCGCCCTGGTTCGGGACGAACTGCTGGAGGATCGCCGCGGTCGCCGTCGCGCCGTTGGCGAGCCGGTACTCGAGCGAGCCCGCGACGGCAGGGACGTTGGCGAAGCCGCGCTCGGTGAGCAGGCGGCCAATCTCGAGATCCGGGTTGGGTCCCGATTCGACCGCCCGGTAGATCTTGAGGATCAGCCGCTCGCCGAGCACGATCGAGCTGTTGCTCTGCTCGGTCCGGATCGGCGACGCGCCGAGCGTCGCGTCATCGGCGCCGCGCAGCTCGCGCAGAGCGCGCTCCGGCCGGCCGATCAGCTCGCCGCCTTCGCCGCGCAGCCGGCGTCGCTCACCGATCGCACGCAGCAGCGCGATGCCGAACTCCGGCAGCAGGGTCGCGTCCACGAGCACGTCGTCGCTTGCGCCGGGCGTGCCGGCCTCGAAGCGGGCGATGCCGGCTGCGGGGGTGTCGGCCAGGAGGTCGCGCGCGGCCTCGTGCTCGAGTCGGGCGATGGGGACGAGATAGGTCTCGTTGTCGCCCTCCGTGTAGTCGACCTCGAACAGCACCGCGAGCGCGCGGTGGGCGCCGATCGGGATCGGGATCGCGTCGGCGATCCGACTGCCCCGGATCTGGCGCGCCTTGCCGCGAAACCAGCGGCGGTCCTGGATCCAGCCAGCGAGCGCAGTCGTCAGCCCGCTGCGCTCGCTGCCGGCGAGCTTCTCGAGCGAGGCCGACGCGGCCAGCACCGGCAGCTCGGCCGGTGCCACGCCGCCGGCCGGCGAGATCGCGGCCGGCTCGAGCGTGAACCACAGGAACGCGTGCGGATGAAGGGTCAGGACGTACGGAGTCTCGCCGGCCACGGGGAACTCGACCCGCCCGAACATCTCGACCGGCACGCGGCCCGCGAACGGGGACAGGTCCAGCTCGACGTGCTGGACGTAGCGGGACAGGTTGGCCACCACCAGCAGGGTCTCATCGCCGAGGATTCGCGTGAAGGTCAGGATCCGCCGGTTCTCGGGGTGCAGGAACTCGAGCGTGCCCCGGCTGAACGCCGGGTGGCGCCGGCGCAGGTCGATGAGCCGCTTCATCCACCACAGCAGCGAGTGCGGGTTGGCCTGCTGGGTGTCGACGTTGATGGCCTCGTAGTGGTACTCCGGGTCCGTGATCACCGGCAGGTACAGCTGTTGACGGTTGGCCTCGGAGAAGCCTGCGTTGCGGTTGCCGCTCCACTGCATCGGGGTGCGCACGCCATTGCGGTCGCCGACGTAGACGTTGTCGCCCATCCCGATCTCGTCGCCGTAATAGATGACCGGCGTGCCTGGCAGCGCGAAGAGCAGGCCGTTGAGCAGCTCGATCCGGCGCCGGTGGTTGCCCAGCAGCGGTGCCAACCGGCGGCGGATCCCAAGGTTGATGCGCATCTGCGGGTCGTGGGCATAGACCCGGTACATGTAGTCGCGTTCCTCGTCGGTCACCATCTCGAGCGTCAGCTCGTCGTGGTTGCGCAGGAACAGCGCCCACTGCGCGGACTCGGGGATCGCCGGTGTCTGCTCGAGGATGTCGATGATCGGGAAGCGGTCCTCCATCCGCACGGCCATGAACATCCGGGGCATGACCGGGAAGTGGAACGCCATGTGGCACTCGTCGCCGTCGCCGAAGTACTCGACCGAGTCCTCGGGCCACTGGTTGGCCTCCGCCAGGAGCATCCGGCCCGGGAAGCGCGCGTCGATGTGCGCCCGGAGCTGCTTGAGGAACGCGTGCGTCTCGGGCAGGTTCTCGCAGTTGGTGCCCTCGCGCTCGAAGAGATAGGGGATGGCGTCGAGCCGCAGCCCGTCGACGCCCATCTCCAGCCAGAAGTCCATCGTCCGGAAGATCGCCTCGCGGACCCGCGGGTTGTCGAAGTTGAGATCCGGCTGGTGCGAGTAGAAGCGGTGCCAGAAGTAGGCGCCGGCGACGGCGTCCCAGGTCCAGTTCGAGGCCTCGAAGTCCTTGAAGATGATCCGGGCCTCGCGGTAGCGATCGGGCGTGTCGCTCCACACGTAGAAGTCGCGGAACGTGCTGCCCGGCTTCGCCCGGCGGGCGCGCTGGAACCACGGGTGCTGGTCCGAGGTGTGGTTGCAGACCAGCTCGGTGATCACCCGCAGGCCGCGGGCGTGGGCCTCGCGGATGAAGCGGCGCAGATCGCGGACGGTCCCGTAGTCGGGATGGACGGTCCCGAAGTCGGCGATGTCGTAGCCGTCGTCCTTGAGCGGCGACGGGTAGAACGGCAGGACCCAGATCGCGGTCACGCCGAGGTCGCGCAGGTAGTCGAGCTTCTCGGTCAGCCCCCGGAAGTCGCCGCGGCCGTCGGCGTTGCTGTCGCGGAAGGCCCGGACGTGGACCTCGTAGATGACCGCGTCCTTGTACCAGAGCGGATCGTCCGAGGCCGGCGCGGCCGCCTCCCGCCGGCGCAGCCGCGTGGCCCGCCCGGACGGGTCGCGCGCCATCAGGCGTCGCCCCCGGCGCGGGTCCCGTCGCCTCCCCGCGGCCGGAGGTGGAGGATCCGGGCCGGCAGCCGGGCGGGATCGATCTCGATCTCGTGCCGCTCGCCTCGCCAGGCCGCGACGCCGCCCTCGAGCAGGTCCTCGGCGTCCCACGCCGCGCCGGCCGGCAGGCCGAGCTCGTCCGGGCGCAGCCCGAGCCGCCCGCGGCGGGGCACGCGGAAGTCGAGGCTGACGATCGTCAGCACGATGTCGCTGCCGTCCGCCGACCGCTTGCTGTACGCCAGCAGGTGATCGTCGTCGATGGGGTGGAACCGGAGGCCCTCGTTGCGCTGGAGCGCGGGGTGCGCGCGGCGAATCCGGTTGACCCGCCCGATGAGGGGCGCGATGGAGTGCTCGTCCTCGAGCTCCCAGTGCTGGAGCTGGTACTTCTCCGAGTCGAGGTACTCCTCGCTGTTCGCTTCGCGGGCGACGTGCTGCTGGAGCTCGTACGCGGGCCCGTAGATGCCGTAGCTGGCCGACAGGGTGGCGGCCAGCACGAGGCGCGCCTCGAACGCCGCCCGGCCGCCGTGCTGAAGGGTCTCGTGCAGGATGTCCGGCGTGTTCGGCCAGGCGTTGGGCCGGAAGAAGTCGGCGACCGGCGGCGTCGTGAGCTCCTCGAAGTAGCTCTGGAGCTCCTCCTTCGTGTTGCGCCACGTGAAGTAGGTGTACGACTGGCTGAAGCCCAGCTTGCCGAGGCGGTACATCACCTTCGGCCGGGTGAACGCCTCGGCGAGAAAGATCGTCTCGGGGTGGTCGCCCTTGATCTCGCCGATCAGCCATTCCCAGAACGGGAACGGCTTGGTGTGCGGGTTGTCGACCCGGAAGACCGTCACGCCACGGGCAATCCAGTGACGGATGACGTCGCACAGGTGAAGCCACAATCCGTCCGCCTCGGCGGACTCGAAGTCGAACGGGTAGATGTCCTGGTACTTCTTCGGCGGGTTCTCGGCGTACTGGACGGTGCCGTCCGGTCGATGGCGGAACCAGTCGGGGTGCCCCGCGACGGCCGGGTGGTCCGGCGACGCCTGGAAGGCGATGTCGAGGGCGACCGAGATGCCTCGCTCCCTCGCCGCCTCGACCAGCGCGCGGAAGTCGTCCTCGCTTCCGAGGTCCGGGTGGATCGCGGTGTGCCCACCCTCCGCCGATCCGATCGCCCACGGCACGCCCGGATCGTCCGGTCCGGCGCTCGTGACGTTGTTGGCGCCCTTGCGGAAGGTCCGGCCGATGGGGTGGATCGGCGGCAGGTAGAGGACGTCGAAGCCGAGCCGCGCGACGTACGGCAGGCGCTCGATCACGTCGCGGAACGTCCCGTGCCGGCCCGGCAGGCGTCCGGTCGAGCGGGGGAACAGCTCGTACCAGGCCGAGAAGCGAGCGAGGGCCGGGTCGACGACGATCCCGAAGATGTCCGACTCGGTGGCCTGCGCCCGGTCCGCGTGCCTGTTCATCAGCTCGTCCAGGCCCGGATCCCCGCCGAGCACCGAGCGGGTGGCCAGATTTCCGTCGGCCGCGAGGCGCCGGGCCAGCTCCGCCAGCCGCTCTGCGTCGTCCCCGCCGGCGCGGCCGGCGGCTGCCTCGACCAGCTGCGCGCCGATCCGCAGGTCGACGGCGACGTCCTGGCCGGCCTCCAGCCGCTTGCCCAGGTCGCCGCGCCAGGTCTGCCAGGCATCGGTCCACGCCACGACGCGGTACTCATGGCGACCCAGCCGGTCCAGCCCGAACGACGCCCGCCAGCGGTCGTTGCCGAGCGGCTCCATCGGCACCTCGGTCCAGTCCCCGCTGCCCGGCCGATGACCGAGCAAGGCGATGACGATGTCGTGTCCGTCGGCGAACGCGTCGGCCTCGACCGTGACCTCGTCTCCGACGATCCGCTTGATCGGAAACCGTCCGCCGTCGACGTGGGGCGAGACGCCCTCGACGATCGCGCGGCGACGTTCGGCAACCGGTGCCCGGTCCGGAGCGGGCTGGGGTCCGGGCGTGCCGAATTCCGGGCTGATCGCGTCCTCCTCGAGGGCTGCCCGGGGACGCGCGGGTCGTTGGCCTGGGAGCGTCACCGGCGGGCGGCCTCACCGTAGGATGCGCCGCCGCAGGCTGTCAACGTGACCGACCGTCGCCGTGCGAGGTCTGGTCCCGTGTCACCTGTCATCCACCATCCGGGGTAGTGGGCGGCGGCCGCGCGTTGTCACCCACCACCCCCCATCGTAGGTGACGGGGCGGCGTCCCTGGCTCGTGCGTGACCGGACCCTCGCCGCCCCCCGGTCGCAGTCCCGCACTACGCGGGGTGGTATCTGACAAGGGCACGCGACGTCGGCCGGGTTGGCCGCGCCGATCAGCCGCTGGCTGGCACCGCCGCGGCGGCACGGCGTATGGCGCGAACGTGGTCGACCGATCGACGCAGCATCTCGAGCCCGGATGGGTCGAACTCATAGGTCCAGCTGCGCAACCGGTCCGGGTTGGCGAAGCGGCTCGCGACGCCCAGCGCCAGCGCCTCACGCGACAACAGCACGATGTCGGCGGTCCGGTTCAGCAGCTCGATCTCGCGGTCGTCGCCGGGCGTCGCGCCGATGAGCTCGACGCCGCGGCTCCCGGACAGCGCGAGCGTCTCGGCGATGTTGTCCGTGCCCCGCTCGGTCGCGCAGATCACGCCGACCCGCGAGCCGGACGGCAGCGCGGCGATCTCGTGGACCAGCTCGAGATAGCCCGGGCCCACCAGGAGCGCGACCACGGGCACCCGGCCGTGGACGAGCGCCTGGGCCTCGTCGCCGTGGAAGGTCGTGGTCGCGACCAGGTCGTAGTGAAAACGGTCGAGCCGGTCGGGCAGGTCGTCCAGAAGCGTGCCCTCGGCCTCGATCAGGCCCTCGAACGCGCCGTTGAGGCGCTCGGCATCGTAGCTGGCGTCGGCGGCCGTGCACTCGGCGAAGAGCACCCGAACGAGCGGCCCCGGCCGCTTGCGCTCCGTGGCGGCCGCGAACGTGGCGGCCGCGACCTCGTCGGCGCTGAAGCCGGCCTGGGTCCCGCGGCGGAGCATCTCGGCCACGAGCCCCGCGAGCGCCTCGGCGCCGCGCCGCTGCGGCGGGCGATCCGCGACATGGGTCCCGGCCCCGTGGCGACTCGTGACATAGCCCGCGTCGGACAGCCGCCGATAGACCGCCCGGATCGTGTTGGGGTTCACCCGGAGCGCCGCACCCAGGTCGCGAACCGCCGGCAGGCGGGCGCCCGGGAGCAGCCGACCGGAGTCGATCTGATAGGCGAGCTGCCAGTAGATCTGGGTCGAGATGGGCACGTCAGAATCGCGGGCGACATCGAGGTCGCGCGCGTCAGGCGGTCCGGGTTGCGGATCGGTTTCCGATGTTGACATAGCGCACTAGTCCAAGTACAGTCTCACTTGGCCTAGTCAACTGTACCAAAGGCGGGTCTCATGGACGGGATGATGGTTCTCCTCCTCCTCGTTGCAAGCCTCGCTCTCCTCGGCATCGCCGCCTGTCTGTTCGGCGTCGATTCGCGAGAGGGCAGCGACGACCCACGCAGCCCGGTCCGCGATCTGTCCGTCTAGTCTCGAATGCAACACCGGCGACGCCTCCCGTCGCCGAAGACCGTCAGCCCGTGGTGCGCAGGCCACGGGCTGACGCATTCTCGGGCTTCACAATCCCATGGCCGGATTCCGGATCCGGCGTCATGCCGCTCGGCGAAGGGCGGGCATCCGGCGCAGCCGCTCGACACGCGCCTGGATGGGCGGATGCGTCGAGAACAGCCCGGCGACCTGCCGACCGGACAGCGGGTTGACGATGTACAGGTGGGCGAAGGCGGGATTGGCCGCCGGCTGCGGTGCGGGGGCCGGTGCGCCTCGGCGGCCGAGCCGCCCGAGGATGCCCTGCCGCTGCTTGGCCGCCTCGAGCTGTTCGAGCGCCTGGGCGAGTCCCTCGGGATCGCCGGTCAGCGCTGCGCCGCTCGAATCCGCCAGGTACTCG
>Ga0136617_10003330_pt1 | contig 14359 bp, 12 predicted proteins | sample AntDrymUQ3222106_2_FD_129672 | JGI IMG/M metagenome (GOLD analysis project Ga0136617, IMG submission 129672) | Polar desert sand microbial communities from Dry Valleys, Antarctica - metaG UQ322 (21.06) | ecosystem: Environmental > Terrestrial > Soil > Desert | place: Antarctica: Dry Valley... | reverse complement strand
TGATGGATCAGCGTGCCCTGGTTAGAGCGCATGAACTTCTGCAGCTCGTACTCGTCGCGGCCCTCGGCCGCGGCGACGATGATCCGCGTGGAGTCCACCGCGTCCACGGTCCCGGCGTTGCGGGCGAGGACGACGTCACCGGTGTCGATCGCCGCGCGGCGCTCCATGCCCGTCCCGATCAGCGGCGCGTCGGTCTTGAGCAGCGGCACCGCCTGGCGCTGCATGTTCGAGCCCATCAGCGCGCGGTTGGCGTCGTCGTGCTCGAGGAACGGGATCATCGCCGTCGCCACCGACCAGATCTGCTGCGGCGAGACGTCGATCATGTCGACGTCCTCGGGCGCGTAGTACTCATAGTGGCCCGCCTGGGTGCGGCACAGGATCGACTCGCCGGCCAGCTTGCCGTTCGCGTCGAGCGGCTCGTTGGCCTGGGCGATCCGGCGCTCCTGCTCCTCGGTGGCGTCGAGGTGGACGATCTCCTCGGTCACCTTGCCCTTCTTCACGACGCGGTAGGGCGTCGTGACGAAGCCGAACTCCGACACCTGCGCGAAGCTCGAGAGCGAGCCGATCAGGCCGATGTTCGGCCCCTCCGGCGTCTCGATCGGGCACATGCGCCCGTAATGGGTCGGGTGCACGTCGCGCACCTCGATCGGCGCACGCTCGCGCGTGAGGCCGCCGGCGCCCAGCGCGCTCAGCCGGCGCCGATGCGTCAGGCCCGACAGCGAGTTCGTCTGGTCCATGAACTGCGACAGCTGGCTGGAGCCGAAGAACTCCTTCAGCGCGGCCACCACCGGGCGGATGTTGATGATCGTCTGCGGCGTGATCGTGTCGGCGTCCTCGGTGGTGAGGCGCTCGCGCACGACGCGCTCCATCCGATACAGGCCGATCCGGAACGCCTCCTGAATCAGCTCGCCCACCGTGCGCAGACGGCGATTGCCGAAGTGCTCGTACTCATCGAGGTGATCGGCGACCGGCTCGCGCGGCATCGACACGGCCTCGGCCGCGAAGTCCTTGGTGGTGTCGTCGGCCTCCTCAGACATCCCCAGGATCTTCGGCAGATCGACGAGCTTGCGCACCAGCGTGACGATGTCGTCCTCGGTCAACGTGCGCGTCTCGAGATCGACCTCCAGGCCCAGACGCTTGTTGAGCTTGTAGCGGCCGACCCGCGTGAGGTCATAGCGCTTGGGGTCAAAGAACAGCTGGTTGAGCAGGTTGCGCGCGTTGTCCACCGACGGCGGCTCGCCCGGACGCTGCTTGCGAAACAGCTCGATCAGCGCACCCTCCTCCGAGCGCGTCGCCTCCGTGTCGGCCTCGATCGTATTGCGGATGTACAGCGAGCCCTCAAAGCGGCGCACGATCTCCTCGTCCGACATCCCCATCGCACGCAACAGCACCGTCACCGGCAGCTTGCGCTTGCGATCGATGCGAACGTACACGCGGCCCTTCTTATCGATCTCCAGCTCCAGCCAACTCCCGCGCGCCGGCATCAGATTCGCCACGAACAGCTGCTTCTCGGCATCCTTGGGGTCCATCAGGTACGCGCCCGGCGAGCGCACCAGCTGCGTCACCACCACGCGCTCGGTGCCGTTGATCACGAACGTCCCGCGCTCGGTCATCCACGGGAAGTCGCCCATGAACACCGACTGCTCCCGGATCTCACCCGTCTCGCGATTGATGAAACCGACCGTGACCGTCAGCGGCCGCGCATAAGTGAGATCCTTCTCCCGGCACTCCTCCAACGACGCCACCGGCGCATCGAAATGAAACGGGCCGAACTGCACGGCCAGATTGCCGGTGTAATCCTCGATCGGCGAGATGTCATCGATCGTCTCGCGCAAACCTCCCGTCTCCGTATCCACGAGCCAGGAGAACGACTTCTTCTGGATATCGATTAGATTCGGAACGTCGAGATTGTTCTCGAGGCGCGCGAACGTACGACGCGTACGGGGAGCATCAACGGAAGCCAAGACGGCGACTCCTCTTGGACTGGCGAGCGGGCAAGGGCGGCGGGGAGCGCCCGGGCGTCCGCCGTGGAGACGGCCTGGCCTAGGCGCGACCAGCCAAGATAGCACAGGGACCAGCGGACCCCTGTGAGGGGCGATCGGCGCTCACGGACCCCGTCCGGCCGGCTCCGTATGTGGCGGAGACGGCGCTGCTGGACGGCTGCGGCTATCGGCCGACGCTGGGAAAGTGTATCGGCGGAGGCAAGTCCCGGCTTGAGCGCGGCCGGACGAGCTGTCCTCCGCTAGGGCGTTGCGATCGTGCAGCGCAAGTAGGGTGCGCCGGTCATCCGACGGTCGAGCGTGACGAGGGGCGCTCGCGTGAGCTCGGCGAGTGCGACGTAGCTCGCGTCGTAGCTGGACAGGTTGCGGCGGAGCTCCCAGGCTCTGGGCGCGAGGATCTCGTAGGGCCAGAGCTCGATCGCGAGGTCGAGCAGATCGGCGTGGGCCTGAGCCGCTTGATCAGTGCTGACGAGCCCGGCCAGCTCGTGGCGGCGAATGATGTTGGCGGCCTCGAAGCCGACGAGGCTCGGGGCCGCGAGCTCGGCCCCCGTGAGCGCTTCGGTGACCCAGCGTCCATCGGAGCCGCTGTCGAGCAGCAGCGCGACGAGTGCCGAGGCGTCGCAGACGACGCGGGGGCTCACCGCCGGTCGGCGTCGTGCGCGGCGAGGATCGACTCGGCGTCGACCCGCACCCCGGTCGCGTCGACCCGGGCGCGAGCGCGGGCGATGACATCCTCGACCGGCGGCCGGGCGGCGGTGTCGACGAGCATGCCGCGCAGGTACTCCTGCAGGGACTTGCCGGCCCGGGCGGCGCGGGCCGCCAGCTCGTCGCGAACCTCGGCGGGCACGTCGCGGACGGTGATGGCAACGCCTCCCTTCACTGCAGCTATTGTAGCTGTGCTGCTGCTGTAATGCAGCGATACTCTCGCCCGGGAGAGCTGGTATGCACGAGCCGTCGCCGGTGGAGGTCAGCTCGGCGAGCAGGTCGGCACGCACCGCGCGCAGCGGCTTGCCGGCGCCGCGAGCGGTCTGGGCGGGCGCGAGCCCGTCGGCGTAGCGCAGCCGCTCAGGAGCGGGATCAGGCGTCGGGCAGCGGCCGGCGCATGACCAGGACGTCCGTGCCCGACAGCCATTCCGCGACCTCGTAGCGCTCGAGCAGCTCGGGGCCGAAGCGCTCGAGGCTACCGTCCTGCACCTCGAGGAGCAGGGCGCGCGGCGCGTGGCGATCCCAGTCGAGCCCCGCGAGCACCTCGACCTCGTAGCCCTCCACGTCCAAGCTGAGGAGGTCCGGCGCGGGCCCACGGGCCCAGTCGAGGATCGCCGAGAGCGTGCGGGCCGGCACGTCGAGCTCGTAGCTGCGCTCCCAGCCCCAGTTGGCGTCCGCGTCCTCGCCGCCGATCCGGCTCATCAGGTCGCCGTAGCGGATCCGCACCGTGTCTCCGGTGAAGTCGCGTGCGACCAGCGCCGCGTGGAAGACCTGCGCCTCCGGGCGGACGCTCACGCAGCGGCGATAGAGCGCCGGGATCGGCTCCACGAGCACGCCGCGCCAGCGGTGGAAGCGCTCGAGCAGGTAGGTGTTGCTGTAGCGGAATCCGTCGTTGGCGCCGGCCTCGACGAAGAAGCCGCCGGCCCCGAGGAGCTCAGCGAGCCGGCGATCCATGCCGTCGTTGGCCGGCGCGGAGAAGCGGTCCGAGCCGGAGGCCTCGAAGGCGCGAGCCCGGGAGCGCCGGAACGCGCGCACCCCGGCGATCGTCCCCTCGCGCACGGGTTCGCTGGTGAACGGCGGCACCTTGGCGAGCCCGCGCCGCACGGTCTCCCTCCACGGCATGGGGCGACGATACCGACGCCGTCAGGCGCCGCCCGCCGGCTCGAGCCGGCACAGACGGCCGGTCCGCGCGGCCGTGAACGCCAGCGTGGGGGGCGTGAGCCAGGCGTCGACCGTCTGCTCGAGGTGTCGCTGACGGGCGCGAAACTGGGCGCGCGAGAGCTGGTGCGCGCGCAGCCCGTCGCGGCCGGTGGCCGCCAGCTCGGCGAGCAGGTCGGCGCGGACCGCGCGCAGTGACTTGCCCGCGCGGCGGGCGGTCTGGGCGGGCGTGAGTCCGTCGGCGTAGCGCAGCCGCTGGTAGGTGTCGGGATCGACGCCGAAGATCGCCTGGCTGCGCGTGATCACGACGCCGTGGTGGAACGCGTGGCCGATCATGTGCTCGGCCAGATGGCCCTGGTCGAGGACCCGGCGCGCGTTGCGCCGGCGCATGCGCCACTCCTCCGACGTGGCCCGACCCCGCGGTCCGACCACGCGTGCGGCGAGGCCGGCGGTGCGGATGCCGCGCCGGCGCGCGAAGTCGACCACCGTCCGGTCGCTGCTGAAGAGGAACATGTACAGCTCGTAGAGATCGGTGCGCAGCGCGGCGTAGAGCGCCGCTTCGTCGAGGGGCAGCCAGCGCTCGTCGACCCACGGCTCGGCGGGCAACCACTCCGACGACGCGCCGGGCGGTGCATCGCTGTCGGGTTGGGCGGCCTGTGCCGCCGCGGGCAGCATCAGGACCAGCAGCAAGGCGAGGTGCAGGCAGCGGGAGGCCACAGCCCGGTTATCGACCCGGTGGCGACCGGCTGAAAGCTACTCGCGGCCCTCCTTGCGCGGTGTGTAGCTGGCCCAGTGCAGCTCGGGCGGGCGGTGCTCGTCGAGGGCCAGGCGTCGCTCGGCTTCCGTCCAGCCGGCGATCTCCTCCGGCGGGTCGCTCCGCGGCGATTGGCGTAGTAGCTCGCGCCGGTGGCTCGCCTCGAACACAGCGTCGAGTGCCGCTTGGGTGCCGGGCGCGGCGAACTCGTGCACCTCGATCACCACGGAGGCAGTGCCCAGCCGGCCCACCAGCTCCGGCCGGAAGAGAGCGCGCTCGCCGCCCTCGATGTCGCAGAGCAGCAGCGCCCGGTGAAGGTCGACGTCCGGCAATGAGCCTGGCCGGAACCGTCGCCCGACCTGAACGCGATCCGCCACACCGTTGGCCGTGGCGACGGCGGCGCAGAGCTCGCGGGCGGATGCGGCGAGATCGAAGGCGTGGACGCGGAGCCCAGGAGCGGCGACGGCCAGACCGGCGGCGAAGTAGCCGTCCGCGCAACCCACGTCCACAAAGCGCGACGGGGAGCCGGCGAGCGCCCGCCGGAACACCGCATGGAGCTCCTGCTCGTAAGTCCCCAGCAGCTTGGCCGCGGCCGCGTCGATCTCGCCAAGCCGGCCAGTTGGATAGCGCAGGTTACGCACCGGCCCCGCGCGGACCGTCGCCCAGTCGCGCCCGGCGAGGCGCCGGGCCAGTTCGGTGCTCCCCTCGCGGTCCCGCTGCTCGCGCTCGAAGCGACGGGCGCGATCGCTTATGTAGCCCGGGGCGAGGCGGCGAGCGAGCTCGCGCGCTGGTTCCGGAACCGGCATCAGCAGAGGCTACGCGCCCGCGCGCGGCCTCGGGCTGCGGTGCCTGGATTCTCCAGCTTTCGGGATCGACTGCGCACGACCAGTCGCGGCGGGATACGTTTCGCACGTGCGGAAGGCGCGAGAACGGCTGCTGGTGATCAGCCACACGAACGTCTCCGTGCACAACCAGCTGGTCTTCGCGGGCCTGGCCGAGCGCGGGTGGGACGTGCATTGCGTGCTGCCCGACCGCTGGGTCGACATCTACCGGGTCAAACCCTTCCGCCCCAGCGTCCTACCGGAGTTGGCCGCCAACGCGATCTTCGTGCCGGTGCTGTTCGCGGGCAGCCGGCAGCGGCACCTGTACCGCATCAACGCGGCCCGGCTCGTGCGCCGGGTCGCGCCCGACGTGGCCTTCATGGAGCAGGAGCCGTTCTCGTTGCCCGCCGCGCAGTGGGGCGCCGCGCTTGCGGCCGGCTCCGTGCCGTTCGGCCTCCATTCGACGGAGAACCTGGACCGCCGCTTCCAGCTACCTGCGCGGCTGATCCGCAGGGCGCTGTTCCCGCGTGCGAGCTTCGTTGCCGCCCGTTCGGCGCGGGCAGCCGCGCTGGCACGTCGCTGGGGCGCGCGTGAACCGGTGCGGTTCGTGCCCCACACGGTGCCTGAGTGGGAGCCGCGAGCCTCCAGGCCCCGCGACGATGAGCTCGTGATCGGCTTCGTCGGCCGGCTCGTCGACGAGAAGGGCGTCCGGGATCTCCTCGCCGCGGTGAAGGGCCTTAGCATCCCGGCCCGCATGGTGGTCGTCGGCGACGGCCCGCTGCGAGCGTGGGTCGAAGGGCATGACGCACCGGCCATCGACGTGCAACCCGGACTGACCACCGAGTCGATGCGCGACCTCTACGCGAGCATGGACGTGCTGGTCGTGCCCTCGCGGTCGACGGACAAGTGGGAGGAGCAGTACGGGCGTGTCCTCATCGAAGCCCAGTTGTGCGGGGTTCCCGTGATCGGCTCGAGCTCGGGTGAGATCCCGTGGGTGGTGGCCTCCACACGGGGAGGCTGGATCTTCCCGGAAGGCGACGTCGACGCGCTTCGCGCCGCAATCGAGCACGTCGCCGAGGATCGTGAAGGGGCGGCCCGGGTCGGTGCCGACGGCGCACGCGCCGCCCAGCGGCTGTTCAGCACAGCACACGCCGTCGAGGCGCTCGACGAGCTGCTGCACGATGCGATGCGGCGATCGCCCAGCGATCAGGCGTCGACCGCGGCGCCTGGCTGACGGTCCTCGAGAACCGCCAGCAGACACTCGGCCGACACGGCGGGAGTCAGAGCGGCAGCGGCTTCGCGCGCGCCGGCGCCCAGGCGTGCGCGTCGGCCCGTGTCGGCGAGCAAATCGGTCAGCGCTCCCGCCCACGCCTCCGGGTCGCGTGGGGCGACAAGGACGCCGGCGCTGGAAGGCACGAACTCGGGCGGGCCGCCGACGGCGGTGGCCGCGACGGGCGTACCGGCGGCCATGGCCTCGGCGATCGACAAGCCGAAGGGCTCCTCCCAGGACGGCGCTGCGAGCACGTCGAGTCCGCGCATCACGGCCGGCATGTCCGTCCGGGGTCCGGCGAACACGACGTGCTCGGTGAGCCCGAGTGCCGCGACGCGATCACGCAGGTCGTCCAGGTAGCGGCGGTTGTCGAAGCGGGTGGCGGCCGCCGTGAACGTCGTCTGGCCGACCAGCACCAGCCGGGCCTGGGGCACCGCCGCCACGATCTTCGGCATGGCCTCCACCAGCGTGTCCTGTCCCTTCCATGGGGTGATCTGCGCCACGACACCGATGAGGAGGGCGTCCCGCCCGGCCCCGGCCTGCGCGCGGAACGCCGCGGCGGCGGCGGCGTCGGCCGAGCCGAACGCCTCGAGGTCGACGGGCAGGTGGACGATGCTCGTTGGCGTGGAGAAGCCGAGCGCCCGCAACCGCGCCGCCGTGTAGGCACTGTTGGCCACGAGCGCATCCGAGGCAGCATCGACGACCCGGCGGACCAGCGCGGTGACCAGGCCTGGCGGCAGCGCGTCCTGCACGCTGGTGACCGTCCGCGGCAGGCCGGGCAGACCGGCGAGCGCCAACGTGGCGCGTGGTGTCACGGCCAGGATCGCGTCGGGGCGCGAGTGCGCAAGCGGCCGCGCGATCCGCAGCGCGCTGCGGCCAAGGTCCAGGACCGCGCGGGACGTGTGCACGGGATGGAGCTTCAAGCTGCCACGCGTTCCCGGGATCTCGAGCACCGGCACGCCGGCCGAGCGCAGCGCGTCCGCGAACGGGCCGCCGGGCACGGCGCCCGTCACTCGCACGCGCGACGGCATCGCCCGCAACTGACGGAGGGTGGCGATCTCGGCGCCGCTCATCGCTCCGGTGTGACTGACGACGAGGAGCTTCACGCGCGTGCCAGCCGCTCGAGCTCGCGCGTGAGGCCCTCGACGAAGGCGTCGACGTGGAAGCGCGCGATGAAGGTCTGAAGGGCCGCCTCAGCGAGTCGCGCCGTGTATGCCGGGTCTCGCGCGAGGCGCACGATGGCCGCCGTGAGCGCCGCGTCGTCGCCGGGCGCCACGAGCAGGCCGTCCACGCCTGAGGTGATGATCTCCCGTGGCCCCCCGCCGTCCATCGCCACGACCGGCGTGCCCACGGCCATCGACTCGGTGAGGGCGATCCCGAACGGCTCGGCGAGCGACGCGTTCACCGAGACGTCCATGGCACGCAGGAATGGCCAAGGCGACGCGACCTGACCGACGAAGGTCACGGCATCCGCAACTTCTTCCTCGGCGGCCGTCCGGCGGAGCAGCGCCGGATACTCCGGCGCAAGCCCGTACGCGTCGCCACCGACGACGACGAGGTGGGCGTCGATCCCCTGGCGGCGTGCCGCCGATACGGCGCGGATCACCGCGTCCTGGCGCTTCCAGGGGATCAGGCGGCCGACCACCCCGACCACGAAGCGGCCGGCCGGCAGTCCCAGCTCAGCCCGCGTGCGCGGATCCGCCTCGGCCGGAGGCGGCGCGACGCCCGGATGGACAACGAACGTCGTCCGCCGCGGCGCCACGCGGCCCTGCGCCCTGGCCGAGGCCTGCGACCACGCGCCGACCTCGCGGACCGGCAGCGCAGTGGCGATGCGCGTGACGGGGGCGCGAGGGTCCGGGATCCCGTGCTGCCACCAGATCGCGGGGACGCGTCGCGCCAGCCGCGCTGCGCTGGCGTACAGGTGCGGCTGCGCGTCCCAGCTGACGAGAAGGTCGGGCTCCAGGCGGCGCAGCAGCCGCCCGATCGCCCGCGTGGCACGCAGGAAGGCGCGGACCTGGCGGAGCCGGCCCGACGGGATGACGTGGACGCCGAACCCAGCACTCCGCAGGCGGTCCGGCTGCGTGCCCTCGGCCAGGAAGACGACGTGCGCGGCGATCCGGGCGCGATCGACGCGCATGAGGTAGTCGTGCAATGCCCGCTCCGAGCCGCCGAGCAGCTCCGCGAGCGGAATCAGGAAGACCACGCGTGCCGGGCGTCCGGGCGGCATCCCGTTGCTAGGCTCGGCGCTCTTGGACGAGGCTCCCGAGGCGGCACCCCGCGGCGGGTCCCTGGACCGGCTGCTGCGCACCACGGCGACCGGCAGCGCCGTCAACGCGGTCGTCCTCGCCGTGAACGTCGTCACGGGCATCCTCTCGGCGCGGCTGCTCGGCCCGTCGGGACGGGGGGAGCTCGCCGCGGTCCTCACGATCGGCGTGGTGGCCGGATCCGTCCTCGCACTCAGCGCGCAGCAGACCCTGGCGCATCAGGTCGCCGGCCGGCCGCGCGACGTTGGCGCCCTCGCCGGGGCGTGGGCGGTGACCCTCGGCGCGATCTACCTCGTGGCGGCGCCGCTGCTCTGGTTCGCCGTGCCGGTGCTGTTCGCGGAGCTCCCGGAGCGGACGGTCGCCTTCGGCCGCTTCTTCGTCCTGATGATCGTGCTGGCCTTCCTCACCGAGATGCAGAACGGGGTGTTGCTCGGCATGCAGCGCATGCGGCCCTACTTCGTGCTGGCGCTGTCCCAGCCCATCCTCATCCTCACCCTGTATGGGTGCCTCTGGGCCACTGATCGGTTCGACGTCGACACCGTGCTGATCGGCACGGCCGTGCTGTCCGGGTCGGTGTCGCTGGTCGGCTTCAGCTACGTGATCCGGCGGTTCGGCCTCCAGCGCGCGGCGAGCGCCACCGTCCGTCCCGCGTTGCGCTACGCCCTGCGCGTGCATCCGTCCAGCCTGGCCTCGCTGCATGCGAGCCGGCTCGCGCTGCTGCTGCTGCCGGCCCTGGTCGGCGCCGCAGACGTGGGCCTCTACGCGGTGGCGGTCAGCGTCGTGGCGGCCGTCGGCGCGATCTCCTTGTCGCTCTCGACCGTGCTCCTCCCGATCGCGTCGAGCGATCCCGGCGCGGCGCCGAGGCTGGTGATCGGCGCCCTCTACCTCGCGGCGGGAGCCGTCGGCGCCACCGCGCTCGTCATCGGGCTGCTCGCGTCGCCGCTGCTGACGCTCGTCTACGGAGACGCGTTCGAGCCAGTGGCGGGCCCCCTGCGGATGATGCTGGCGGGCGCGACGCTGAACGCAGTCGCGATGGTGCTGCTGGTCGGACTCAATGCTCTCGGGCGCCCGGGACTCGCCAGCCTCGCCAGCGCCGGGGGCCTGGCCCTCGGCGCGGTGCTCATGCTGACGACGGTCGAGACGGGCGGGCTGCAGGCCGCCGCAGTTGCCGCTGCCGCACAGGCCACGATGACGCTGCTCGCCGCGCTGGCCTTCTATCGCAGCCACGCCGGCCTCCACTGGCGGGAGCTGCTCCTCGAGCCCGCTGACCTGCGGCGCGCCCTCGCGTCGGTCCGCAGGCGGCCGCGCTGAGCGCCGGGTTCGGTGCGCGCGGCCAGCCAGCCCAGCGTCGCCCAGATCAGCGCGCTCAGCGCGTAGTGCCCTCCCGTCCACCACTGGCCGAGGTTGACGATCAGGACCGCAACGAGTGGCAGCGCGACCGCCACGTGCCGGCGATGCAGGCGCACCGTCTTGGCCAGGCTGCCGGCGACGAAGACGAGGTAGAGCACGCCACCGACCGCACCCAGCGAGACGAAGGCGTTGGAGAAGTCCACTTCCGTGGCGCCGGCCGCCCCACGCGCCGGCTCGGCGGCCGGGCTGGTCGCACCTGTGCCGACTCCCCAGGGCTGCTGGAGCGAGCTCCGCAGGCCGTCGACCACGAGTTCGAGATGGAGCACCAGCGTCGAGTCGCGCGCGTCCGTCGGATCGGCCAGCCCTTGCAGCTGATGGCGGACCAGGTCGTCTCCCGTCCTCGCGGCCAGGGACTCCAAGCCCGGTGCTGCGAGCTTGAGCGCCCCGAAGGTGAGCACGAGCAGCAGTCCGAAGCGCAGCCAGGCACGGCGCTCCGCCTGCAGCGAGCACACGGCCATAAGGGCGACGGCAGCGAAGATGAGCGGCCCCCTTGTCCCCGAGAGCACCAGCGCGAGGATCAGGACGCCGACCACGATCGGCCACGTGCGCGTGTCGAACCAGCCTCTGCGCGTGACGGCCACCACGAGCGCCGAAGCGACCCAGAGCCCGTACTCGGCGCTGCTCGGGAAGGAGGCGAAGGAGCGGGATGCCTCGCCCACGTTGAGCGCGTCATAGCCCGTGCGCGCGATCCAGGCCGTGTCCCAGGAGGGAAAGCCGACCTGGCTCTGTGCCACTCCGTACGCGGCGACAATGACCCCGACGTGCACCAGCAGGGTCAGCAGCCGTTGCACCGAGTCGTCGTCGAGCACAAACCGGCCGGCGAAGAACCACGCCAGCGGCGCGCCCCAGAACAGCAGGCTGGCGGCATTGCCGCCCGGGTCGCCGCCGAGCGGATTGGCGGACTGTGCCAGCACGATCAGCGCCAGCCCGGCGCCGACCAGCGCCAGGCCCGTCAGCCGCTCACGGTGCGCAGGGACCAGGAGCGCGGCGAGGCCACATGCTCCGGCCACGACCGGTCCGACGAGCAGGAGCGGATCCAGTCCCGCCGGGACGATGGCCTCGTCGGCCAGTCGTCGCACGAACCCGAGGAAGGGCAGGAAGGCGAGGGCCAGCATGAGTCCGGCGCGCGGGCGCAGCAGGGCGGCGCAGACCAGGACCGCCGCGATCAGCGCGGCGATCAGCGCGCGGAACGCCGTCGTTTCCTGCAGCGACGCGGCGGCCAGCGCGAGCCCGGCCGCGCCGGCGACGACGACGAGGGCTCCAGCGACCCGCCCACTCCAGGACGGACCGGAGCGGCGGAGGACTACCGCGCCGATGTCGCCAGCTCCCCGTAGAGGCGCACGTGCGCGTCGACGATCTCGGCCCAGGAGTAGCGCGAGGCCGACCGGCGCGCCTCGGCTCCCAGCCGGGCGCGGTCCTCGGCCGACGCCAGGGCTCCTAGGGCGGCACGCACCGAGTCACCGTCACGGGTGATCTCGAGCCCGTTCTCGCCCTGGCGCAGCACCTCCTCGGTCCCGTTCACGCGGGTCACGAGCAGTGGCAGCCCGGCGGAGGCCGCCTCCAGCACCGCCAGTGGGAACGCCTCGTACGCGGTCGGCGACACGAAGGCGTCCGCGCTCGCCAGCCACCGCTCGGGCGCCGTCTGCCGGCCGACGAAGTGCACACGATCCGCCACGCCCAGTTCGGCGGCCATCGCGCGATAGCGCTCCACATCCCCCTGCCCGACGACCACCAGCCGCCAGCCGTCCGCGCCCGGCAGCCCTTCGAGCGCGAAGGGCAGGCCCTTGCGCTGCCAGTCGCCACCGACGAACATCGCCACGCGCTCGTCGCCGAGCCCGAGTTCGCGGCGCACCCGGGCACGCGCGCCGGAGTCCGGGGCGAAGCGCTGCGTGTCGACCCCGTTTGGGATCACGCGGATCCTGTCCTCGAGCGCCGGGAAGTGACTGCGCAGCTCGCGCGCGATGCCGTGGCTGACCGCGACCACACGACGGACGCGAAGCCCGCCGAAGCACCAGCGCTCGAGCGCGAGGTTGACCGCCTCGTCCGCCCGCTCGTTGACGCGGTGGGCCACCGTGTCGCGCTGTCGTCGCGGCAGATCGCGCCGCTGCGCGAAGGCGTGGTGCACGAACTGCACCGTCACCACGTCGACGCTCCGGACGATCAGGGCACCCTGCGTGTGCACGAGGCCCGCGGCGTGTCGCCGGACGAGATGGCGGCCGGCCACCGCCATGAACGGCCCGGAGATGGCGGCCGGCCGGCGCGGGCCGCGCATCCTGATCCACCGCAGCGAGGGATGGGGTGCGGCGGCGCAGAGACGGGCCACGACCGTGAGCGGCATGCCTCGCGCCAGCAGCCCGTTCGCCAGCTCGTGCAGGGCGCGCTCCATGCCGCCGACCGGCGCGACCTCGGGGGCCAGAAGGGTCACCGCTTGCCGCGGCGTCACCTCGCGCGACCGCGCACTTCGACCAGGCCGGTCGGCCTCACCTCGAAGCGGCGCAGCTCGCGGCTAGCCGCCTCTGCGGCACCCCCGCCGAGCCCCCGGCGCACGACGACCAGCACCTGGTCGGTGGCCGACATCGCCGCCAGGCCGCGGGCGGTGTCGAGCCCGCCCTCCGCGTCCACCACGACGACGTCCCGGTTGGTGAGCGCCTGGCGGATCCATGTCCGCAGCGTCTCGACCGACACCAGGGCGTCGCTCTCCGGCCGCCATTCCTCCACGCCGTCCGGCGTCGCGGCGGGCCGGTCCTGCTGGCCGAGCTTGAGCAGCAGCACGCGCTGATCGACCCGCCGCGCCGTCCGCGCGAAGTCGTGGGCGACGTTGGAGGCGTCCCTGGCTGCCCCGGCTCCGATCACCGTAACGGCGACGCCGGTTCCGTTCGCCTCGTGCTGCAACTCGACGAGCAGGCGCTCATAGGCCTCCCGGGACTTGGCCGCCTTCCCGTTGCGGGCCGCCAGCACCGACGACGCGAGGACCGGGGCGGCGAACACCTCTTCCAGGTCCTCCGAGCGCCGCAGCGGCCGGCGCCGAAACTCGAGCACGAAGGCGATCGCCACGCCCAGGAGGAATCCGGCGAGGCCGCCGAGCACCGCGACCTGGGTGCGATCGGCCTCCTCGGGGCTGCGCGGCACCTCGGCCTCTTGCGCCAGCTCGACCCCACCGGTCTGGATCGAGCGCAGGAGCCCGAGGTTCGCCAGCTCGCGGCGACGCTGGCGCCGCTCGCTGCGGGTCGTCCCCTCCGGGACGTTCTCGACCTCGTCGCGCAACCTGCGCTCGGCGTCCTCGATCTGGCCGACGACCTGTTCGCGGCGCAAGTCGAGCGCGGCGTCCGCCACCGCGTTGGCCAGGCGGGAAGCCCGGCGCGCCTCTGACGACGTGGCCGTGATCGAGATGAGGTCGGACTCGCCCTCAGGCACCACACTGATGGCTTCGGAGACTCCCTCGGCGGTGAGCCCGAACCGCCGGCCTGCCACCGATCGCACGCGCTCGAGCTCGACCAGCCGGACGTTGGTCTGGGCGTCGCGCTCGGGATTGCCCTGGGTGACAGCGGACCCGAAGACGGCCGGCGCGAGGTTGAGGTCGCGGAACAGGAGCACCGCGGTGGCCTCGTAGTCGCGCGGCAGCCGATCGCTGAGCGCGTATCCGGCGCCGGCCACCGCGGCGGTCAAGAGCAGGATCAGCCAAGCGCGGGAGCGCAGCGCCGCGAGCAGGGCGGCGAAGTCGGTGTCGGGTGCGGCGGGCGAGGCGGTCATGAGCGGTCCGGGATCCTGCACGGCGAGGCGGGCGGCCGGCCGTAGGCCGCTGCGTGGTGGGATGGTAGAACCCGGATCCGACGACTCAGCGCAGCGTCGCCCCCTCAAGACCTGGAGCGCCGACGCACGCCGAGCGCCAGCATCGTCCCCAGGAGCACCCCGGCCGCCGCGCCGACGGCGATGTTCAGCGTGGGCTGCGGACTGGCCAGTTCGTCGAGCGCCCGCGC
>Ga0136617_10003328_pt1 | contig 14362 bp, 14 predicted proteins | sample AntDrymUQ3222106_2_FD_129672 | JGI IMG/M metagenome (GOLD analysis project Ga0136617, IMG submission 129672) | Polar desert sand microbial communities from Dry Valleys, Antarctica - metaG UQ322 (21.06) | ecosystem: Environmental > Terrestrial > Soil > Desert | place: Antarctica: Dry Valley... | reverse complement strand
CGGGCCCTATCCTGGGCGCCCATGAGCCTCGTCGTCTGCGAGGACCGCGGTGCGGTCCGCCACGTCGTCCTGAACCGGCCCGAGAAGCGCAACGCACTCAGCGGTGCGCTCATCGAGGAGCTTGGCGACGCGCTGCGCGAGGCCGCCGCCGACGCGGCCGTGCGCTGCGTCGTGCTGCGCGGCGAGGGCGCGATGTTCTCCAGCGGCATGGACACCGCCGACCTCGCGGCGCTCGCCGCCAACCCCGCCCGCCTGCACGAGTGGCGCGCCGCGATCCTCGCGATCTGGAACCTCTGCGAGGAGATGGCCAAGCCGACGATCGCGCAGATCCACGGCGCCGGCCTCGGCGGCGCGGCGGAGCTCGCGCTGGCCTGCGACCTGCGCGTCATGGCGAGCGACGCGGTCATCGGGCTCGTCGAGACGCGGGTTGGCCTCGTCCCCGACCTCGGCGGCTGCTCACGCCTGGCGGCGCTCGTCGGCCTCGGGCGCGCGAAGGAGCTCATCCTCGCCTCCAAGCTCGTCGACGGCACCGAGGCCGAGCGGATCGGGCTCGTCAACCGCGTCGCGCCGGCGTCCGAGCTGGCCGCGGCCACGGACGGCCTCGCAGCCGAGCTGCTCGCCTGCGCACCGCTGGCAGTCGGTCTCGCCAAGGGCGTGCTGAACGCGGCCGCGCGGCCGGCGCTGGCGGAGACGTTCGAGCAGGAGGTCGCCGCGCAGGAGCTGTGCTCGGGCAGCGAGGACTTCCGCGAGGGGACGCGGGCGCTCGCCGAGCGCCGCCAGCCGCAGTTCGGCGGTCGCTGATCCGTCCGCCGGACCGCGCCGCCGCGTGCGGATATGCTCGCTGCGTCCTGCCCGAGCCGGTTTCCATCATTGGCGCCTCCGGCGCACTCGGCTTCGGCCTGGCGGTGCGGCTCGCCCGCGCCGGCAGCGAGGTCACGATCGGCTCCCGCGATCTCGCTCGCGCCGAGGAGGCCGCGCAGCGCGCCCGCGCGGCGCTTCCCGAAGGCGCGTTCACCGGCCTCTCCAATGCCGGCGCCGCCGCGGCCAGCGAGCTCGTCATCCTCTGCGTCCCGTTTCGCAACCAGTCCGAGACGCTGCACAACCTGCACGACGTCCTGCGCCCGGGGCAGCTGCTCATCGACGTGACCGTGCCGCTGGCGGCGGCGATCGGCGGACGGGCGACGCGCACGCTGGGCGTCTGGCAGGGATCGGCGGCCCAGCAGGCACAGGAGATGGTGCCCGAGGGCGTGACCGTGCTCAGCGCCCTGCACACCGTGAGCGCCGTGGCGCTGCGCGACCTCGACCACCCGCTCGACGAGGACGTCCTGCTCGCCGGCGATCGCCGCGCGGACAAGCGCCGCGCCGCCGCGCTGATCGACGGGATCGAGGGCTTGCGCTGCGTCGACTGCGGGCGCCTGGAGATGGCGCGCCTCAGCGAGCAGCTCACGGCGCTCATGATCTCGATCAACGTCCGCTACAAGACGCGCGCCGGCATCAAGATCACGGGCTTGCCCGACGACCTCTGGCCGGCGACCTGATGGCGACGGTCGTGGTCCTCGCCGGTGGCACGGGCGGCGCCAAGCTCGCCCGCGGGATGCTCGATGTCGCCGGCGACGACCTCACCGTCGTCGCCAACACGGCCGACGACATCGAGATCTACGGTGCGTACGTCAGCCCCGACCCCGACCTCTGCACGTTCTGGCTCACCGACCGCATCGACGAGCGCGGCTGGGGCCTGCGCGACGATACGTTCGCGGTCATGGACGGGCTCCGCGAGCTCGGCGTCGACGTCTGGTTCCAGCTCGGCGACCGCGATCTCGCGATCGGCATCGAGCGCGCCCGCCGCCTGGCCGACGGCGCGCTGCTGACCAAGGCGCTCGGCGAGCTCGGGGCGGCGCTCGGCCTGCGAGGGCGCGTGCTGCCGATGTCGGACCAGCCGGTGCGCACCTGGGTGCGCGCAGACGGGCGCTGGATGGCGTTTCAGGAGTTCATGATCCGCGCGGGCGGCCACGGTCCCGTGCAGGACACCGAGCTGCGCGGCGTCGGAGAGGCGCTGCCGACCCCCGAGGTGCTCGCGGCGCTTGCGGACGCGCGTGCGATCATCATTGGCCCGTCCAATCCGGTCGTCTCGATCGGGCCGATCCTTGCAGTACCCGAGATGCGCCAGGCAGTGCTCGACAGCCCCGCGCCGGTCGTGGCGGTCTCCCCGATCGTCGGCGGCGAGGTCCTCAAAGGACCGACCGCGGCGTTCCTGCGCTGGGCCGGCCATCCCGCGACGACCGCGGCGATCGCCGACTGCTACGCGGGCCTCCTCGACGGGCTCGTCGCCGACGAGGCGGTCGACGGCATCCCGGTCCTGCGAACCGACACGCTCCTGTCTCACCCCGGCGACCGGCGCCGGGTCGCCGCCGAGACCCTGAGCTTCGCCGAGGGCCTCGCGTGATGGCGCGCACGCCCGAGCGGACGTTCGCGATCCTGCCCGTCAAGCGCTTCGGCGACGCGAAGTTTCGCCTCGGCGAAGAGCTCTCCGGCGGCACGCGCCGGGCGCTCACCGAGGCGATGGTCACCGACGTGCTCATGGCGCTGCGGCGCACGCAGGCCGTCCACGAGGTGCTGCTTGTGACCTCAGAGCCGGCAGCCGAGGCGATCGGCCGAGGGTACGGCGCAAGCGTCCTGCACGACGACGCCGAGGCGGGGCAGAGCGCCGCCGCGCAGATCGGGATCGCGCATGCCCTCGAGGCCGGCGCGACGCGCGTGCTGCTCGTGCCCGGCGACTGCCCGGCGCTCGACCCGGCGGAGCTCGAGGCGCTCCTCGACCGCGCGCTGACCGGGCGCGCTGTGACGATCGTCGCCGACCGGCACGGCCTCGGCACGAACGCGCTCGTCCTGACGCCGCCGGAGGTCATCGCGCCCGCCTTCGGGCCCGGCAGCCGCGAGCGCCACGAGCAGGCGGCGGCCGCCGCCGGCGTCTCGTGCAGCGTCGAGGACGTACCGACGCTCGCGCTGGACGTCGACACCGCCGATGACCTCGCCGCGCTGCGCCACGTGCTCGCCGGGCGCCGTGGGGGGGCCGCGCACACGCGCGGGATGCTGAGCCGCCTGGCCGGCTGGGGCCGCTCGCCGGCCGCCGACACGTGATCGCCGTCGCGGCGCTGCCCGGCCTCCCGGAGATCGGCTCCGGCGACGATCTCGCCGCGCTCCTCGTCGCCGCGGTGTCACCGCTGGCCGACGGCGACGTGCTCGTGATCGCGCACAAGGTCGTGTCCAAGGCGGAGGGCCGGGTCGTCGCGCTCGCCGAGGTCGAGGCCGGCGAGCGCGCGTGGGCGCTGGCGGCCGAGCACGGCAAGGACGCCCGCGTCGTCGAGGTCATCCTCGCCGAGAGCACGGAGATCGTGCGCTCCCGGCCGGGGGTGCTCATCTGCCGCACCCACCACGGGTTCGTGTGCGCGAACGCGGGCGTCGACGCGTCCAACGCCGCGGCGGCGGACGAGCTCGTCCTGCTTCCGCGCGATCCCGACGCGTCCGCCCGCGCGCTGCGCCGGCGGCTGCGTGAGCTCACCGGGGTCGCCCCGGCCGTCGTCGTCACCGACTCCCTCGGCCGCGCGTGGCGCGTCGGCCAGTGCGACGTCGCGATCGGCGCGGCCGGCCTCGCGCCGGTCGACGACTGGCGGGGGCGCCGCGACGGCGCCGGCCGTCAGCTCGCCGCCACGATCGTCGCGGTCGCCGACGAGGCCGCGGCGGCGGCCGACCTCGTGCGCGCCAAGGACAGCCGCGAGCCGGCGGTCCTCGTGCGCGGTCTGGAGCGCCACGTCACGGACGCCGACGGCCCCGGCGCCGCGGCGCTCGTCCGCGCACGCAGCGAGGACCTCTTCCTGTGAGCCGAGTGCGAAGGCGTTTCAGCCGACGCGCTTGACGCGGTAGGAGCGCTGGCCGCCGGGGGTCTCGACGGTGACGACGTCGTTCGCGCGCGAGCCGACGAGCGCGCGCGCGACCGGCGACTCGGCCGAGAGGCGACCGACCTTGAGATCGGCCTCGGTCGGGCCGACGAGCGTGAACTCGAGCTCGCGTCCCGACGCCTCGTCGATCACCGTGACCATCGAGCCGAACGCGACGACGTCGGTGGCCTCGACGCGCTCGACGACCCGTGCGGCGCGCAGCCGCTGGTTCAGGCGCAGGATCTTCGTCTCCAGGTGCGCCTGGTCGTCCTTGGCGATGTGGTACTCGGCGTTCTCCTTGAGATCACCCAGCTCGCGCGCCGCCTTGATGCGCTGGGCCATCTCCACACGCCCCCGCGTCTCCAGCTGCTCGATCTCGGCCCGCAGCGCCGCGAGCCCCTCGGGGGTGATCAGCTCGGGTTCTGGCATCGGGGCAGCCTAGCGGCCCCGTCCACGCCGCCCGACGGGCCGCGACCGCCCGCCGCGGGTCACACGCACCGCAGGCTCGAGAAGTCCTGGTGCCCCCGCCCCTTGCGGCAGCGGTGCGTGTCGAGGTCGCGGACGATGACCCACGCGCCGTCCTTGCGCTCGAGGGTGAGGCGGTGGCGCTGGTCGCGGACCGAGTCGTCGCGCACGCCGTAGACGGTCACGGTGGCGGTCGCGTCCTCGTCGGACGTGCGGCAGGCATCGACCGTCACGCGATCGGCGTCGCTCTCGACCGCCTTGGCTCCGACCACGATCGTGTCGACGTGCTTGCGGGCCGCCGCCTCGAGCCCCGCCTCGGCGGGCCGGCAGCCCGTCTGCGCCTGCTTGTCGTCGTCGTCGTTGCCGCCGCACCCCGCGACCGTGGCTGCCGCCAGCAGGCATCCGGTGAGCAGCGTCCGTCTCATCGTGCTCATCGTCTCACGCTGCGGCGGCTCCGACCGCGTAGCGGCGGCGCAGGTCGTAGAGCGTCGTGCGCTCGGCCGCCGGCCGGCCCGCGCGGTGCGCGGCGGCGACGAGGTCCGACTGCTGGAGGCGCACGCCGTGGTAGCTGCCGGCCAGGCGGCTGATGTTCTCCTCCATGAGCGTGCCGCCGAGGTCGTTGACCCCCCAGCGCAGCGCCTCCGTGGCAGCGTCGAGGCCCATCTTTACCCAGCTCGCCTGCAGGCTGCGCACGCTGCGCCCGAGCGCAAGGCGGAACGCGGCGGTGTGCTTGAGGTTCTCCTCGCGCGAGATCTCTGCGACCCCGTGTGTGCGCCCCAGCAGCGTGTGGAAGGGGATGAAGCTCAGCGGCACGAACTCCGTGAAGCCGCCGGTACGCTCCTGCAGCGCGCGTACGACGCGCATGTGCTCGGCAAGCTCCCAGGGCTCCTCGATGTGGCCGAACATGACCGTCGCCGTCGAGCGCAGCCCGGCCCGGTGCGAGGCCTCGATGATCTGCACCCAGCGCGCGACCGGCAGCTTGTTTGGGCTGATGCGCTCGCGCACGCCGTCGTGCAGGACCTCGGCGGCCGTGCCGGGCGTCGAGCCCAGGCCGGCATCGTGCAGCCGTGCGAAGACCTCGGCGGGCGGCAGTCCGCTCATGTCGCACATGTGCGCGACCTCCATCGGCGAATAGGCGTGCAGGTGCAGCTCCGGCGCGATCTCCTTCGCGAGGCGCAGCCAGCCCTCGTAGTCCTCCAGGCCCCAGTCAGGATGGATCCCGGACTGCATGCAGATCTCGGTGGCGCCGAAGGCGACGGCCTCGCCCACGCGGCGGACGAACTCGTCGCGCTCGAGCTCGTAGGCGTCCGGGGAGCGCCGACCCTGGCCGAAGCCGCAGAAGGCGCAGCCGACGATGCAGACGTTCGACACGTTGACGTTGCGGTTGACGACGAACGTCACCGTGTCCCCCACGAGCTCGGCGCGCAGCTCGTCGGCGGCCTGGCGCATGTCCTCGATCGCCTCCGGGCGCGTCTCGGCGAAGAGCGCGGTCAGCTCGTCGGCGGTGAGCTGCAAGCCGTCGCGCGCCCGAGGGACGGCGCTGGCCACGAGATCGGGCCGCAGCGGGCGTGGCGGCTGGGTGCGGCCGCTGCCGTGGCGTGGGATGAAGCTCCAGTAGCGTGCCTTGACGACGTCGAGCACGCCCTGTCCGAGCCACTCCGCGTCGATGTAGCGCGGGTAGACGCACAGGCGCTCGGTGAGCGCCACGCCGTCACGCGCGAGGCGCTTGCGCACCTGGTGGGGCGACGGGAAGGGGTGCTCGGGCGAGATGTGGTCGCCGTTGGCGCACAGGCCACCGAGATCGGTCGCACCGGCATGCACGAGCTGCGGCCACCAGTCCGCGAGGTTGGGCGGGACCTGCACGGCGACGTCCGGCATGAGGCGCCGGCAGGCCACGACGAGCCGGCGCATGTCGTCGATCGTGATCGGCGTCGCCCACGCGGGCAGGTCCAGCCGCGGGCCGTGTCCGATGCCCGTTCGCCACAGTTCCCGCGCGGCGTCGCCGGCGATCTGCGCCGGCTCGCGGCCGTAGTAGCTGTCGTGCGGGACGAAGTTCTGCAGGATGACCTCCTGCAGGTGGCCGTGCTCGGCGTGCACGGCGGCGAGCGTCTCCAGCGCCGCCACGCGCTCCTCCTCGCACTCGCCGACGCCGACGAGGATCCCGCTCGTGAACGCGATCCGCAGCTCACCGGCGGTCCGGATCGTCTCCAGGCGCCGCGCCGGCTGCTTGGACGGCGAGCCCTGATGGGCGACGAGGTCCGGGTTGACCGTCTCGAGCATGAGCCCCTGCGAGGCGGTGACCTCGCGCAGCCGGGCGAGGTCGTCCCGCTCGAGGACGCCGAGGTTCGTATGCGGCAGCAGCCCCCGCTCCAGCGCGCGCTCGCAGGCCCACACGTCGTAGCCGACGAAGTCCTCGTGGCCGTACTCGGCCAGGCGCGCGCGCACCCCCGGGTCGACCTCCGGCCGCTCGCCGGTCAGCACGAGCAGCTCCTTGACGTTGCGCCGCGCGGCGCCGTCGAGGAGGGCCAGCACCTCGTCGGGCGCGTGGAGGTGCGTGCGATGCGTGGCGAACACGCAGTACTTGCAATAACAGCGGCACGTCCGCGAGAGCGAGAGCGTCAGGTTGCGGCTGAAGGTGACCCGCCGGCGCACCGCCGGGAGTCTACGAGCAGAACCGCGCCGAGACCGCGGCCCCCGAGCGCCCCGCGGTGTAGCCGTCGCTCAGGCGCCGGGTTCACGGCTGCGAGTCGAGTTCACGGATGGCGAACTCGACGTCGCGCAGCTCGCCGAATCGCAGGTGCGGCGGTTGCAGCTGCCCGACGAGCTGCAGCCGTCCGAGGGTTGGGTCGTCGATGACGAGCGTGATCGGCGCGAGGCGTTCGGCGATGCGTTTGGCGGCCGCGCCGCGGCGGACCACGAGCGCGGTCAGCTCCCTGCGCAGCGTCGGGTCCAGGCGCTCGATGAATCGGGCCGTGACGTAGCGGCGCTCACGCGCTACCAGGCCGACGCGATCGGTGTCGCGGCCGATGCGAACCTCGACGCGGCCGCAGACGAGCTGCCCGTCGCGGTAGGCCCGCGCCGCGGGGTGGTACCCCTCGGTTGTGCCAGACGCTCGTGCTATTTCCGCTTGCATCGGCCCCCTAAGTCGACTACTCGTCTAGATGAGTAAGGGTAGATCCACCCTCCTCGTGAGGTCAACTCGCACCGCCTTAAAATGCCGAGAAAGCCGCCCGCTACCGCGGGAAGAGCTCGTAGCTCAGAACATAGCGGTCGGCGGCCATCACCATGTCGCAGACCTCGACCGCCAGCCCGTTCGTGTCGTAGGCGACGCGGAGCAGCCGGATCACCGGGACACCGGAGCCGAGCCGCAGCGCGCGCGTCTCATCCTGCGTCGGCATGCGCGCGGCGACGTCTTCCGTGAACCGCTTCAGCCGGTGGCCGGCCTCTTCCAGCCGTGCGTAGATCCCGCCCGGACCAGAGTCCGCCTGCGTCATCTGCGTACCCTCGGCAACGCTCCACGGGATGTACGAGCTGGCCATCTGCATGGGCGTGTCGTCCGCCAGGTATCGCCGCCGGCGCAGGAGAACATCAGCTCCCGGCTCGACCCCGAGCAGCTCCGCCACGTGCTCGGGAGCAGTCGACCTTCCGACCTCGAGCACGTCGACGCTCGCCACGCGGCCTTCGCCCTCGAGGTCCGCGAGATACGGAGCCTTCCCCCGCTGCCAATGCCGCCGCGAGAAACGGTCATGTCCCAGGCGCCGAACCGGCGGCCGGGCCCGCACGAAGCTTCCGCGTCCGTGCTGCACTTCGATCAGGCCCTCGCTGCGCAGCAGCATCACGGCCTGACGGATCGTCCCCCTCGCGACTCCATGAGCGTCGACCAGCTCCTGCTCACTCGGCAGCCGCTGTCCGGCAGCCAGCTCCCCACTGATGATCGCCGCCCGCAGCAGGTCGGCAATCTGCTTGTAGACCGGACGGTCGCTGCTTGGATCAATCGCATTGGCCACGGGGGCGGGTCCTACACTCGCCTGGTCGACTCACCGACCCTACTGGAGACTCCTGGCCATTTTGAACCAGCCGCCTTAGCGTTCGGTGAGCGTGTCCGCCGCCGTCATCGACGCACGGGCGTATCCTCGCCGCCCGATGCCTCGCCACTGGATCACGGCGCTTCTCCTTACAGCCGCGATCGCCCTCGGCGGATGCGGTGCGGCCAAGGAGGATCGAGCCCCGAACCTCGCCGCGACGCTGCTGCTGGACTCCCCGCCCAACGCGGTCCACACCGGCATCTACACGGCCGTCGACCGCGGCTACGACAACGCCCTCGGGGTGCGTCTCCGCGTCCGCGCCCCGTCGCGCTCGACGGACGCGGTAAAGCGCCTCGCCTCCGGCCGCTGCGAGTTCGCGATCCTCGACATCCACGACCTCGCGATCGCGCGCGAGCGCGGCCGCGACCTCGTCGGCGTCATGGCGATCGTCCAGACGCCGCTGGCGGCGATCCTCGCGCAGCCGTCGGTGCGGACCCCGCGCGACCTCGAGGGCAAGCCCGTCGGCGTGACGGGGCTGCCGAGCGACGACGCCGTGGTGCGCTCGATCGTCGCCGGGGCCGGGGGCGACCCGCGGACGGTGCAGGCGACGACGATCGGCTCCGGCGCCGCGCGGAGCCTGCTGACCGGGCGCGTCGCCGGCGCGACGGCGTTCTGGAACACCGCGGGCGTGGCGCTGCGCGCCCGGCGCCCGCGGATCCGCGAGTTCCGCGTCGACGACTACGGCGCGCCGACCTATCCCGAGCTCGTGCTGACGGTGACCCGTCGAACGCTCCAGGACGAGCCCGGGCTCGTGCGCGCGACGGTCGCGGCGCTCGCGCGCGGCTACGAGGAGGTGCTCGCCGATCCCGAGAGCGGCGTCAGCGCGCTGCTTCAGGCGAGGACCGGTCTGAAGCGCGCCAAGATGCAGCGCGAGCTGGACGCGGTCTCGCCGTCGTTCACGGCTGGGGCACGCGGCTTCGGCGAGCTCAGCCCGCAGCGGCTGCGCGCGTGGGCGCGCTGGGAGAAGCGCTTCGGGCTCGTCAGGCACAAGCCCGACGTCGAGCTGGCCTTCGACGGGCGCTACGTGCCGGCGCCCGGGCGCGACTGACCGGGCTCGGGCTCGGGCTCGAGCAGGCGCGCCATGATGAGCGACGAGCGCAGCGTCCCGTCGCGGCGGCGGTAGTGCCGGCGGCGCTCGCCCTCGACCTCGAACCCGAACGACTCGTACAGCGCGATCGCGCGCGCGTTGTCCGGCCAGACCTCCAGGTCGACCTTGTGGAGCGCGCTCGCGCGCGCGTGGTCCATCGCCGCCTCCATGAACGCGCGCCCGCCACCCCGGCCGCGGGCGTGCTCGACGATGCACATCCCGAGCGACATGACCCCTGCCACGGGCGTCCGGTGCAGGCCCAGGGCGCCGACGACGCGCTCACCCTCCTCGAGGACCCACAGCACGTCGCCGCCCTCGAGCATGCCGCGGACGCGCTCGGCGAACTCGGCGATGTCGACGGGCGGCTCGGTGGCGATCCAGCGCTTCTCCTCGGCGACCGCGGCGACGACGGAGGCGAACGCCTCCGCGTCGAGCAGACCGGCGCGGCGAACCCTCAGTTGACCGACTCGCAGTTGACGACGCGATCGGCGGCGTCCTTGAACGCGCGGTCGAACCCGGGGCCGCAATCGACCGTGTCGGCGCCGCCGCCGGTGGCGGTGACCTCGTCGTTGCCGGCTCCGCCGAAGAGCCGATCGGGGTCGTAGCCGCCGACCACGACGTCGTCGCCCTCGTCGCCGCGCAGGACGTCGGCGCCGCGGCCGCCCTGCAGCTCGTCGTTGCCCGGACCACCCTCGACGGTGTCGTTGCCGCTGTCGCCGAAGAGCAGGTCGTTGCCGTCCTCCCCGAAGAGCGCGTCGACGCCGTCGTCGCCGCGGATCTCGTCGTCGCCGAGTCCGCCGCGAATCGTGTCGTTGCCGTCCTGACCGTTGATGGCGTCGGCGAGGACGCCCCCGGTGAACGTGTCGTCGCCGGGCGTGCCGAAGATCGTCGGGTTCTCGGACTGGGCCGCGATCGCCTCGAGGACGAGCGCGCCCGCGGCCCCACCGGTCGCCTTGCCCGCGTGCGGCAGCCCGCCGAGCCCGTCGAAGCGCGGATCGTTCGTCGACGGGTCGCCGAGGAAAACCTGCTCGCAGCCGCCGGCCGCCGCGCCCGCGGCCTCGGCGCTGTCATCGACGAAGGCCGTGTCGTTGCCGGCCCCGCAGTCGTACGTGTCCGGGCCCGTCCCGTTGCCGCCGCCGTAGAGGATGTCGTCGCCCTCGCCGCCGCCGAGCCGGTCGTCCGCATCGCCGGTGAGGATGATGTCGTTGCCGGGGCCGCCGTCGACGATCGCGTCGGGCGCCGGCGTGCCGTCGGAGTTCAGCTTCCCGTCCGGCGCGCCGCCTGTGCGGATCACGTCGTTGCCGTCGCCGCCGCGGACGATCTTGTCGCGGCCGCGGTTGGCGTGGATGTAGTCGTCGCCGGCACCGCCGTCGACGAGCTGGTCGTTGCCGAAGCGCGCCTCGACGATGAAGTCGTTGCCCGCCCCGCCGAGCAGCCTGTCGTCGCCGTCCCCGCCGTCGATGCGGTCGTCGCCGTCGCCGCCGTCGACACCATCGTTGCCGCTGGCGCCGTTGACCCCGTCGTTGCCGGCGCCGCCCGCGATCCTGTCCTCGCCCGAGTCGCCGGTGAGGACGTCGACGCCGTCGCCGCCGTCGATCGTGTCGGTCCCGAAGCCGCCCGCGAGCGTGTCGTCGCCCGGCCCACCCACGAGCGTGTCGAAGCCGACGCCGCCGCGGAGGCGGTCGCTGCCGGCGCCGCCATCGATGCGGTCGTTGCCGGTCGCCCCGTCGAGCGCGTCGTCGCCGAGACCGCCAAGCAGCGTGTCGCCGACCGTGCCGCCCGCGAGGATGTCGTCGCCGGCGCCGCCGTCGAGGCGGTCGGCGCCACCGCCGCCGTCGGCGCCGTCGTTGCCGGCGCCGCCCGCGATGCGGTCGTGGCCGGGACCGCCGAGCAGGCGATCGGCCCCCGCGGCCCCGAAGAGCCGGTCGGCGGACCTGCCTCCGTCGAGCAGGTCGTTGCCGCCGCGACCGCGCAACGTGTCCTTTCCGCCGAGCCCGAGGAGCCGGTCGGCCGCTGCGGTTCCGAGGATCGTGTTGGCCTTCGAGGTGCCGCGCTTGGTGACCGCCGGGGCGGTGTCCGTGGCGGCCAGCGTCAGCAAGAGCGCGAGGACGAACGCGAGCGGGGCCACTCGGTCCAGATGGCGTGCCATCTAGGGCATCTACGTGACGAGCGTGCTCGCGCTGACACGAGGATCAATCTACGTGAAGAACGTGATCCCGGCCGCAAGGACGAACGTGCCGGCCCACAGCGCGTCGGTGTTCAGCCAGGCCCGGCGCAGCACCTCGAGCCCGAGCTTCTCGTAGACGACGACCGCCACCACGCCCATGACGAGCAGCATCGTCCCGACGTGCAGCGCGATGCCGACGCCGCCCGCCAGCAGCGACGCGTCCGACGCCAGCGCGACCTCGGCGTGTTCGTGCGGCGACGCGGCCGCCGCGCCCTCCAGGCCGATGAGCAGCGGCGCGACCATGAGCCCGGCGCCGTGCGCGGTCGACATGAGAAACGACCACAGGGTCAGCTCGCGGCCGCTGACGCGCATCGTCGTCCAGCGCGGATGCGCGCGCGGTGAGACGAAGCGAAAGACACCGAAGGCCAGCAGCGCTGCAGCGGCGACGACGTGCAGGGTCCGCTGCTGCACCACCGCCGCCGCACCGAGCACGAGCGCCGCGACGAGCACGAGCGACAGCTCGTGCCCAATCGCGATCGGACCGAGCGCGCGGAGCACCGCGCGGCGGTCGCGGTGCTGCATGCCCTGCGAGACCGCGAACAGCCAGCCCATCGCGGGGTTCAGGCCGTGATAGGCGCCCAGCGCGGCCAGCGTGAGCCAGAGGCCCGCGTCGGTCACGGGAAGCAGTAGGAGTCAGACGAGGCGTCGCCGCCCTGCAGGCGGACCTGGTGCGGGCGCTCGCCGTCGTAGGGCACGAAGAAGTCCGGATCCAGGGCGAAGGCGCCGCCCGGCTCGGAGTCGAGCTTCACGAGCCAGCCGTCGATCCCCTCGGGATAGAACTGCGCGTCCCAGGCGGCGTACAGCGAGTTCGTGAGATAGACACGCCGGCCGTCGCGGCTGACCTCGACCATCTGCGGCCCGCCGTTGACCGGCCCGGCGGCCGGGTGTGGCGCGCGGTTGACGATCCCCCCGATCTGCACCGAGCCGGTCTCACGCGGGTGGTGCGGGTCGGCCACGTCGAAGCGCTTGAGCTCGCCGGTGCCCCAGCAGGAGACGTAGAACGTGCTGTCGTCGACCGACAGCGCGATGTCGGTGACGAGCGGCGGCACGGCGCCGAACGGCTTCAGTGCGGGTGGGAGCTCGTCCTCCTCGGCCGGCTGCGCGGGAATCGAGATGACCTTCTTCGCGGCGACGCTGCCGTCGCGCTGGCGGTCCCAGAGCCAGATCGAGGCCGACAGGTCGGCGGTCGACACGACGACGCCGACGAAGCCGTAGGGCTTGGTCGGGTCGTGCGCGGGACGCAGCTCGAGCACCATCTGGTGCTCGGCCCCGAAGTCGATCGCCTGCTTGCGGCGGCGCTTGCGCAGGTCCCAGACGTGGAGCTGATGGCCGTACTTGCCGCCGAGCAGCAGGTCGGGCACGACGCCGCCCTCGACCATGTTCGGCGTGCCCCACTCGCTCGTCAGCAGCGTGTCGTAGCCGATGTTCCACCAGACGTCGTAGGCGAGCTCCTGCGGGCCGCGGTCGACCTCCCAGCGCCCGAGCGGGTCGAAGCTGTCGTGGTCGAGCAGCAGGACGCCACCGGGGCCGTCGCCGCCGGGCGCCCCCAGCGCGCTCACGTAGAGCCCGTCGGGCCCGCAGTGGACCGTGTGCGGGCGGCTGTAGCCCGTGCGGCGGGCGAGCTCCTCGGCCTCGACGACCTTCACGAGCTTGGGCTGCGCCGGGTCGTCCTTGACGTCGACGACGTGGATGCGCGGGGAGCGCAGGCCGGGCACGAGGAAGTAGCGGCGCTCGACGTGTGGGTGCGGTGCCCATGGGCAGAGCGCCGACGAGCAGGCATTCCAACCGAAGTGGTGCAACTCGTCGCCGACGTTGGGCATGTCCAGCCGGCCGACTAGCGTGCCGTAGGTCGGCGAGCCGGGGGCGAGGTCGACGACGGTCAGCGCATCCGGCCGCGCGTCGCCGTTCGTGGGCGTGTTGAGCGTGACGACGTAGGCCAGCTCCTCTGGGGGCGCCTGGGCCGCGATACGCGGCGAGGGATAGAAGGTCGGATCGGGCTTCCACGTCGCCATGAGGCCTCCTCGGTTGATCGTGCGACTCAATCTACATAAATTTGAGCGGCATTAGGTATATTGTCCCGCGCGAGAACGTGATGACTCGAACCGACATCCATCAGCACCTGTGGTCCGAGGCGCTCGTCGCCGAGCTGACCTGGCGCCGTGAGCCGCCGCTCATCCGCCGCAGCGGCCGTGGCTGGGTCCTGCGCCTGCGCGACGAGCCCGAGTACCCGTTCGACCCCGCCGAGCACGATCCTGCGGCGCGGCGAGCGCTGCTGGCGGCCGACGGGATCGAGCGCGCGCTGCTGTGCATCTCGAGTCCGCTTGGGATCGAAGCCCTCGACCTTCCGGCGGCCGAGCCGCTCCTGGCCGCCCACAACGCCGCCCTGCTGGAGCTCGGCGACCCGTTCGGCGTCTGGGGCGCGGTCTCGCTGCGTCCGCCAGATCCCGACGACGTCGACGCGCTGCTCGACGCAGGCGCCGTCGGCATCTCGCTGCCCGCGGGCGCGCTGAGCGGCCCCGACGGCCTCGATCGCTGCGGCGTGCTGCTGGAGCGCCTCGAACGG
>Ga0136617_10003327_pt1 | contig 14365 bp, 9 predicted proteins | sample AntDrymUQ3222106_2_FD_129672 | JGI IMG/M metagenome (GOLD analysis project Ga0136617, IMG submission 129672) | Polar desert sand microbial communities from Dry Valleys, Antarctica - metaG UQ322 (21.06) | ecosystem: Environmental > Terrestrial > Soil > Desert | place: Antarctica: Dry Valley... | reverse complement strand
GAGGATAACGACGACCAGCGCTACATGCTCCGGATGTGGCTGGCGAAGCGCGGGTTCGACGTCGTCGAGGCGTCGAACGGCGGTGAGGCGGTTGAGTTGTGCCAGCGACAGGTCCCCGACCTGATTCTGACAGACCTGCAGATGCCGGGCATTGATGGCATCACGGCGATTAAGTTTATCCGCCGCGACGTTCGGCTGCGCGACATACCCATCATCGCTGTCTCGGCCTTCGGTAGCTGGGGGATGGATTTGTTCCTCGACATTGAAAGTTTCGGCGACGCCCCAATTGAGTACATCGCCAAGCCTCTCTCTTTCGAGAGCCTCAACGAGGTGCTGACAAAACTTCTCCCCAGGCAGATGGGCGCTTAAGCCACCTCCCGCGCCCTCCGCTCCTGCTCCGACCACGTCTCAGCCGCCTGTCTTGCGCCATATCCTGAATGTACGTACATCTCTTCGCCGCCGGATTTTGCCCCAGCCCGCGCTCCACGCGCTATCAGCATGTAACTGAGACAGTTCGCCGTAGAGGTTTAGTTTTGGGCAGTTTCTTTGCCACTATCATCAGTTACCTCTCAAAACACGAAGTGAACTTCCCTTCGCGGAAACTTCAAGTCCTTTAAGCATATCGTCAGTGAGAAAAGAGTATTGTTCAGCAGCACGGGAGTTCGGCGCATAGAACTGGATTGGCTGATACATCGAAGGCGCCTGTTCTCACAATCTCGGGAATCGCGAGGCAGCGTCCTTATCTTCACACTAGGCGCGGTGGCGTGCGCGTTGGCATATCGCCTTGTGGCCAAGCATCCTATCAGAGATGAGAAGACAAGGGCAATAAGGATTTCTCCCGCCGTGAGCGGAGGCTTGAGAGTCGGCGACAAGAGCCGAGAGAGAGATTATCCGAAGCAGGGGCGAATTGAACTAAAAGGAATCTCAATTGTCGGTACGCAGGTAATTGTAGGTAATGAGCGAACGGTGTCGAAGCAATTAATAAGAGGAAAAAGACTGTGTAGAATTTTATAGGAGCCTGGTCAAGCGCTGAAGCGATACTTTAAACTTCAACCGCAATCAAGCAAAAACGGGCAGCTCATTCAGATGCGAAAGATTGGAGAACTAATGCCAAACGAGTTGGTCGAATTCAACAGCAACGGCGGTACAACCGAAGGGTATTTAGCCATCCCCGAATCGGGCACGGGGGCGGGCGTCATCGTCATACAGGAATGGTGGGGACTCGTGCCACACATCAAACGGGTGGCCGACCGCTTCGCCGCCGCAGGCTTCGTCGCGCTCGCGCCCGATCTCTACCATGGGCGCACGACCACGTCGCCCGACGAGGCGGGCAAGCTGATGATGGCTCTCAATATCGAGCAGACGGAGAAAGATTTACGCGGCGCGATTAACTACTTGCTTGCGCATGAGAGCGTCGCGGGCGACCGTGTCGGCACCGTCGGCTTCTGCATGGGCGGCGCGCTCTCGCTCTACGCCGCGTCGAAGAACGAGCAGGTCGGCGCGTGCGTCGTCTTTTACGGCGCGCATCCGAAAGTTAAACCTGATCTCGAAAAGTTGCGCGCGCCCCTGCTCGGCCTCTACGCCGAACGCGACACCTTCGCCACGCCGGAAGGCGGGCGGGCACTCATTGCGAAATTGAAAGCACTCGGCAAGGAAGCGGAGATACACGTCTACGATGATGCCGATCACGCCTTCTTCAATGACGAACGACCCGAAGTCTACAAGCCGGATGCCGCCGCCGACGCGTGGCAACGCACCGTGCGTTTCCTGCGCGAACATTTGGGAACAGAGGCTTGACGGTGATGGTCACATCTGTTAAGCGCAGACATTCACAGCCCTCGTCAGGAGCTACTATCTGTCATTACCTCGTGGCTCTATTCATCTATCCAATATCCATCAAAAGTGAAAGGGCAAACCCGGCGTTAGGGTTTGCCCTCTCTTTCATGCTGACTCTGCTTATTCCAGTCTCAAACTCGCGACCGTAACGCTCGCTTAACCTGACGAAGGAGAAGTGAGGACGCCAAACTCCCCCAAGCCCGACGCCCTCGCTTTTTTTATTCCCCATTGAAGGAGTGTCCGTTGCGAGAGAATATAGTCGAAGGCTCATACGGTAGGGTTGCAGGGGCGTTGAAAGTTGATTGCGATGCCGTTGCATCCGTCATCCGCGTTTGAGCATAGTTGTTTGCGGGTTGAACCGATAGACGATCTTCGGCGATACTCAATCCGGTCGGCAACTTGACACGCTGTCGGTAAGTGAAACTATGAGCGTCAAACTCATACTCGGCTTCATCCTCGTCGGCCTCGTCTGTTACATCATCGGCAGACTGTCAACGCGGCGCGGCCAGAGCAGCGGCGACGGGCAGATGCTTCAAACGTCCGCCTTGCGTAATTTCAATCAGGCAGGCGCGAACACGGGCGCATTGAAGAGTGGCACGCTCGACATGGCAACGCTGGAGGAGATCAAAAACTTGCTCCGCGAGCGGCAGTTAATCGAGGCCATCAAGATTTATCGCAAGCGGACGAACTGCGGGTTGCGCGAAGCGAAGGACGCGGTCGAGGCCATTATGAAGACTATATAAGTGCGGAGAAATTTAAGAGCGCTCGGGCGGAACTAGCCGCGCGGGCTGTGGGTCGTGAACATGTTTAGCGAAAGCAAAATTAAGACGAAACTGCTGCGCCGGATGGGCGAGGCGATCAAGGATTTCGGGATGATCGCGGACGGCGACCGCGTGATGGTCTGCCTCTCCGGCGGCAAAGACAGCTACACCCTGCTCGATCTCCTGCTCGATGTGCGCGAGCGCGCGCCCGTCCAATTCGACCTGCTCGCCGTCAACCTCGATCAAAAGCAGCCGAACTTTCCCGCCGACGTGTTGCCCGCGTACCTCGCGGAGCGCGGCGTGCCCTTTCGCATCGTCGAACGCGACACCTATTCAATCGTCAAGCGGCTCGTGCCCGAAGGCAAAACTTACTGCTCGGTCTGCTCGCGGCTCCGGCGCGGCATCATCTATTCAATCGCACAGGATGAAGGCTGCACCAAGATCGCGCTCGGCCACCATGCCGACGACATCATCACGACCTTTCTTTTGAACGTCTTCTTTGTAGGCAAACTCAAAGCGATGCCGCCCGTCTTGCGCTCGAACGACGGGCTGAACACAGTCATCCGTCCGCTCGCCTATTGCCGCGAGATGGACATCGCGGAGTATGCCGCGCAGCAGCAGTTCCCCCTCATCCCCTGCGATCTATGCGGCTCGCAATCGAATTTGAAACGCGCGCGCATCAAGCGGCTCATCACGGAGTTGGAACAGGAGATTCCGAACATCCGCAGTTCGATGTTGACCGCGCTCGGCAGCGCCGTCCCCTCGCACCTACTCGACCCGGAGCTTTTCGACTTCAAACAATTCGCGCCCGTCTCGACCGGAGACGTGGAAGCCGAACTCGACGCGGCCATCGGCCACGCCGACCCCGCAGGTGAACTCACGCCTGCGCTCGTCTCAATTTCATAAGTTCCTGATTAGGGGCGCAAGAAGAAGGTAGCCCGCCTCTCAGCCGTCGCTGGAAGTGCGCGCCGGAAAGTAGCCCACGTCTTGAGACGTGGGCTACTTTCTGGCGCGCACTTCCGTGGCTTGGCGTTGTTGCTCTCCGGTGAGTTGCTTGCTTACGGCTTGGCGATGTGGAGGCGGAAGACGACGCCCGCGTGATCCGCAGGCCACAGCAATTGGTTGAAGGCAGACAACACGCGGTCGGTCAACTCTTCGCCCACGATGTCGCCGCCGTCGGGGAGCGCGTTGATATTAGCGCCCGCGCTGTGGAGGACGTAATCAATCCGCTCGCTGAGTTGTGAGGTGGGATTGTTCAGGTCTTCGTTCTGCCCTGACGTGAAGCCCGTGCCGCTCTCCATCGCCTCGATCCAGGAGTCTATGAAACCCGCTCCGGCGAAGATGCCGTAGGCTCCGGCGCTGTCGTCGGGCGTCGAGTTGAGATCACCGACGAGCACGACGGGCAGCGGGGAGGCGGCGAGCACGCCCGCCAGTTCCAACGCCTGGAAGTTGCGGATTATGGGGCTATAGGCCTCAAGATGCGTGTTGACGAAGCGGTACGACTTCCCGCGCACCTTCACGTCAATGGTTGACCAACCGCGCGGAATCATGATCTCGCCGCCGTTTAGCGGCACGGGCAACGCCGCCTGGAAATTTTGCGCTGTCGCGTTCGACACCTTGAGTTGCGAGACGGGAAGGTCGTCACGCACGATGATCACGTCGCGGTCAGTGTAGCGCGCGAGCGTGTTGGCACTGATCTGGAGGGCGCCACTGAAGTTGGTGTTAGTCGCGACGGCGCGATAAGGATGGCCGCGCTCGGCGAGGGCGGCGAGCAGAATGTCGAGGAAGTCGTAAGTGACCTCGAACTCCGGCGCGGAGGAGAGCGGCGCGGTCTCCCAGAGCGAGACTTCCTGCAACCCGATAATGTCGGGCGACTGGGCGACAATCAAGTCGGCGATGGCCTGCGCACGGGACGGGAAATCGGTCTGCACCATGTGGGCATAGGCTGCACCGGCAGCTTGCACGAGTTCCGGGCCGCTCTGCCCGAAGAGTGGCGCAAGGTCTGCGCCGAGGTAGAGGTTCTGCGTCATCACGGTGAACTCGCGTTGCGCCTGTTTCGCCGCAGCGGATTTTTGCTGCGGCGGGGAGCCTGCCGCGAGGGTGGACGGGGTGAGGCCGAGCGTGCAGATGAGCGCGAGGCCGAGCAGGAATGAGGTAAGTTTGTTAAGCATGGGTCTTCTCCTTAAGTTTCAGGCAAGGGGGTTCTGGCTTGATGTCAAAAAAAGTTTCGTGCGACGGGGACGGACAGTAGCCGACCCGCGCGGAGAAGTCCTTTAAGTTGTCTGAAAGAGTTCTTAATAAATTCTTAAAGAGTTAATAAGAAGGGATGAAAGCGGAGGCGCGAGCAGAGAGACCACATAGAGAAACACGAGAGGGACGCGGATGCCATTCAAGCCTCCGCGTCCCTCTGCGCGCGCCTCCGCGCCTACAGCGGCGTTGAGTTGTGTTAAAGCAGCATTCAACCGTCGCTCTCGCCGGACGCGCTTCACGCAACGTAGCGCCCGGCTTCGACCTCGCGCGCCTGTCCGAGGGCGGCGAGCGTTTGCAGGAGTTCTTCGACGGCGCGGACGCGGGCGCGTGAGAAAGTCCCGGCGAGTTCGGCGGGCGTGGTGACGCCGCCGCACGCGGCGAGGGCTTGACGGACGGCGCGCGCCTGTTCGGGGACGGTCTTCGGCCACGGCAGTTTGTCGCGGCGCGTTGAGGTGGCGGCGATGGGCATCGTGTCCGGCGCGGTGCCAGTGTCGAGCGCGGTTTGCGTCGCGCGTCCGGCGGGGTGTTGAAATTCGGGGCGCAGCCAGCGGACACGCCCTGCGCGTTCTTCCGCCGCGCGCACGGCGTTGAGTTCGACGAGGCGCGCGAGGATGTCGGCGTCGGAGAGTGCGACGGGCCAGCCGTAGGCATCGGCTACGCCCGCGTCGAGGTCGCCGTGGAGTTGTTGGAGGATGGAGACGAGGCCGAGTTCGTGCGTGCGCCGCTCGCGTTCGGAGAGCGCGACGCCCGCGCGCAGTTTCTCAAGGACGTTATACATGTCCGTGATGGTGAGCGACGGGTGCGCCGCCTGTTGCCGCTTCCGATGCGCGTCCAACGCCTCGCCCAACTCGCGCACGCGCGCCTTCTTCACTTCATCGCAATCGGGGAATGGAAACGGATCGAAGCAACGCGAAGTGTTGTAACGAGGTCTATCCTCTAACGTGCTTCCAGTAGCGAGTGCCCAGGTTACGTGAATGTGACTGGAAAGCACTCCAAGAAAATAAGCATCATCAAGGGCGATAGTTACCACCTCACTCTCTACCAAAGTATTGATTAGCAGGAAGGCGAAAACACGGTGCTTTGCCGTTCGCGCCGTTGCAATAAATTTCTGCAACCCCTTAAGCGCAGGGCGAAAATCCGAACGTGGCTCACCAAAAATCCACCATCTATCACGATAAATCGCTCGGTTGTTCTGATCACGCTCTGGCTTAACTCTTTCCAAAATCCATTGATAGATTTCAGGGAAACGCTCACGGACACCAGCGATTTCAAGCCCGAACAGATCAATTACCTTCAAGTCGCGCGGGCTTTGTGCAAGGTCACGGCCTGTCTTGTAAGGACGGATATGAGATTCAATCTCATCCACCTTACCAAAACCAAGATTCGCCGCTTGATGCGGAGTAACTATAAAACCCATGCCGTGCAATTTAACGCCTGTGTTACTTACCCTTAAGTTTGACTTTAGAGGTTCTGTGGCTGCGACGTTTACTCCGACAGTCAAATCTGCATTTATACCACCGATATGTTCCGTTAGTTCGACGCTCAAGCCTTCTCCGTCGCCGCGCATCTCGCGTATAACTTTACTAATAGGACTTTCTCATTTTAGGGAATCGAAGTAGATTCGGCGCATGAAGACGACACGCCAAATCTATTGTCAATACTTGCTCTCCAGCCAGATCAACTACACCTGTACGAATCTGGCCGAACATCTGGAAGGCTTAGACCATAACAGCGTCTATCGTTTCTTGCAGCACGAGAGACTGACACCCCGTCTGATTTGGGAGAAAGCTAAACAATCATTGGTCGAAGCGGTCAACGGTTATTTGATCTTTGATGACACGGTGGTGGACAAATCCTACTCGTTCGAGATTGACGGGGTGCGCCGCCAATATAGCGGCAATGCGCACGGTGTCGTCAAAGGCATCGGGTTGGTCAACTTGGTCTATTACAACGCCGACAGTGACCGCTACTGGATCATTGACTATCGTATCTTTGACCCGGAGCGTGACGGCAAGACGAAACTCGACCACGTTAATGACATGCTCGACTCAGTTGAGCGACGCGGCTTGTCATTCCGCACGGTGCTGATGGATGCGTGGTAGGCCACCGTGCAGTTGATGACGCGCTTGCACAAAGCGGGTAAATTCTTCTATTGCCCCATCAAGAAGAATCGCCTGGTGGATGAAACTCGTGGGCAAGAACCTTACCCAGCGGTCGAGACTGTGACGTGGGCGACAGAGGACGAGCAACAAGGCAAACTGGTCAAGGTCAAAGGCTTGGCCCAGGCGACTTACTTGAAACTGTTCCGAGTAGTGGTCTCACCCGACCGGACGGACTACATCGTCACGAACGATGTGAGTCAAGCGGATATTGATGAGGCTCAACAGGAGAGCGGTCATCGGTGGAAGATTGAGCAGTTTCACCGCGAAGAGAAACAAGTGACGGGTCTTGAGCGATGTCAGTGTCGGTTGAATCGTGCCCAACGCAATGACTTATGCGCGAGCATGTTGGTCTGGCTGTGTTTCAAAGAACTGGCTTATCAAACTAAAGCAAACCGTCTACCAACTCAAGCACGGCTTGTTGTCGGACTATTTGAAACAACAACTTCGTAATCCGACTATCGCCTATGCGTGATTTGAGAAAGTCCTATCATTGATATTCACATAAGACTGCTTATAAGATGTAAAGCTGATTTCGAGATTTTCATTGAAACTCACTCAAATGGCGAAAAAGACCACTCCAACCAGCGCCTCCACCAAACACAAAACCATCGGCTACTTGCGCGTCTCCACGGGCGACCAGGGATTAGAGAAGAACAAGGCGGACATCCTGTCGCTGGCTAACACCCACGACTTGGGCAAAGTCCATTTTGTGGAAGAGAAAGTCTCAGGCCGGGTCCCGTGGCGCAAACGCAAGATTGCCGAAGTGCTGGACGCTCTCAGTGCCAAAGACGTGATCGTCGTCAGCGAACTCTCGCGCCTCGGGCGCAGTATGCTGGAGTGCATGGAAATCCTGTCGCTGGCGACACAGAGAGGCATCCAAATCCACGCCGTCAAGGGCAACTGGAAATTGGATCACAGTATCCAGAGCAAGATTATTGCGATGGCCTTCTCAATGGCCGCGGAGATCGAACGCGATTTGATTTCGCAACGCACCACAGAAGCCCTGCGTTACAAAAAAGCGCAAGGGATCAAACTCGGCAGACCACCTGGGCCGGGCAAAAGTAAATTGGATGTTTATCGGCCAGAGATTGAAGGGCTATTGGCGAACGGTGCAACGCAAAGATTCATCGCCGGGCGGTACAAGACAACAGAGGCCAATCTGCACCATTGGCTTAAGAAGCACGGAATAAAACGGCCCAAGGGCGACGCTCTCGCTTAAATCCTATGGGACTTTAATGACGTTTGTTGGGTTTTACCCAAATTTGCGCTGCCACGTGTGCTACACTCACTGTCATTACGACAGGTTTTGTGCCCACAGCGACAACCATCCTTTGGCAGTCACCTGTGCGGCTCTTTGAAACTTTAGCTAGGGCGTTGTGCGGGGGAAGTCCCGCACGTAAAAGTTAGAACGCAAAAGTAGAGAAACAATAAAGACCGTGTCAGTCGGTGTGAGATGACACACCGTTGGTTGAAAATCCATAGCAGCCCCTTCTTTCTAAGAAGGGGAGTAATCACTACTCCCGTCCTTTACGCTATTAGGGCTTACTTTTATCGTCATGTCAGGGCGTGCCGTGGCAAGCGGAGTGGACCTCGCCGTCCTGCCTATGTCGATGGCAAACACATGTACGAAGCAAGAACGTCAACCGTAGGCGGGCGCGACATATAATCGTCTGCCGCTCAGCTTTGAGGCAAACGAGGGGGCTTCGCTGTACTTTTAAGGTAAAACGTATGGGTGACTTGCATCAAGGTAATAGGCTCGTTTGGCGCTCATTGGGCGGTCTCATGTTGATTGCGCTCTTAATAACCGTCCTCGGTTGGGGCCATGCTTCAGTTCAGGCGGCTGACTCATGCGCCGTGCCGAGTTTTGATCTTCCGGCCCTTTTTAACGCGGGACTTGCGCCCGTCGCGCTGGCCGGCGGCGATTTTAACGGCGACGGCAAACTCGATGTGGTCGCCGTGAGCAGCGGCTCAAGCGATGTGGCGGTGCTGCTCGGCGACGGCGCAGGCGCGTTCGCTCAGCCCACATTTTACACTGTAGGCACGCGGCCCGAATGGGTCGCCACCGGCGACTTCAACCACGATGGCAAGTCCGACATAGTCGTGGTCAATAACGGCTCGCAGAGTGTGTCCGTGTTGCTCAGCGACAGCGCAGGTTCATTCGCCGTCACAAACTACGCCGTCGGCATCGAGCCGCACTCGGTTGCCGTCGGCGACTTTAACGCGGACGGCAATCCCGACTTGGCGGTCACCAATGGCTACTCGGGCACTGTCTCGATCTTGGCGGGCAACGCTCAAGGTGGATTTGCGACGACTGCTACCATCGGCGTGTCGGGGACCAGCGTCGTCGCCGTCGCCGACTTCAACCGCGACGGCCGCCCGGACCTCGCCGTTGCAGGGCGCGGCACAAGCGCGGTCGGCGTGTTGCTGAATGACGGCACGGGCGGCTTCGGCGCACCTACCTACGTCAACACCGGCAGCTACAACGTGCAGTCGGTCTTTGTCGGTGATCTGAACAACGACGGCAACAGCGACATGGTCGTGACCCATTACGTCAGTGGGCGCGACTTGATGCTTCTGTTTGGCGACGGTCATGGCGGCTTCGGCCCGCCCGTGCAACTCCCATCAGGTTACAATCCTACGTTGGTCGCGGTCGGCGATTTCAACGCTGATGGACAAACCGATCTAGCGGTCGCCGATGCGGGCGTGAAAATCTTCACTGGCGCGGGCGCAGGCGCTTTCAATGCGCCGGCCAGATACCTTCCCGACGGCCCTCTGCTGGTCGGTGACTTCAACGGCGACGGGCGGCCAGACCTCGCGGCGACGAGCGGCGGCAAACTCGCGGTCATGTTGGCTAAAGGGGCGGGCGCGTTCGGCGCGGCGCGCAGTTACTCGACACCAATTGATCCGAAGACCATCGCGGTGGGCGATCTCAATGGCGACGGGCGCGCCGATCTGGTCGTCGCGGCCCGCGATTTCAGGGCCGTTACGGTGCTGTTGAATGAAGGCGCGGGCGCGTTCAGCGCGCCGGTCAGCTACACCATAAACGACCTCGGCAGCGCAGCTACGATTGGGGATTTCAACCGCGATGGGCGGCCCGACATAGCCGTGACAGTTTTAGGCCCCGGTGGCGTCATCGTCCTATTGGGTGATGGCAGCGGCGGTTTTGCCGCTGGCGGTCGCTTTATCGCCGGGGCCGGCAGCGTCGCCATCACGACCGGAGATTTCAACCACGACGGCATCATCGATCTGGCCACGGCTAATGTTGATAGCGACGATGTCTCCGTCCTGCTCGGCAACGGGGTGGGCGCTTTCAGCCTGTCCGCGACGCTCATCACCGGCCGTGATCCGGTCGCCATCATCGCTGGCAACTTCAACGGCGACACCAATCCGGACTTGGCCGTCGTGAACCAGTATGCCGAGATCATCTCAGTCTTTAATGGCGATGGCGCGGGCAGTTTTGCCGTGCCGACTAACTACAATGTCGGGCACGCGCCCGTCGCGCTCGCTGCGGCCGACTTTAACGGCGACACACGTCCCGATCTCGCGGTTGTCAACTCAACTGGCGCAAGCCTGTCGCTGCTCTTTGCGAATAGCGCCGGAGGCTTTAGCGCAGGCAGTCCGATTACTACTGCCACCGCGCCTTCGGGTGTTGCCGTCACCGATCTGAACGGCGATGGCAAGCTCGACCTCGCCGTTTCACACCGGGACGGCGCGAACGGCGTGTCTTTGTTGCTCGGCGATGGCGCAGGCAGTTTCGCCCCCGCGCTCTTCCAGCCGTTGGGCACATCGCTTGGCTTCGTCGCCGCAGGCGATTTGAACGGTGACGCCAAGCCCGATTTAGCTGTGCTCGGCGCTAACGTCTCCGTCCTCTTGAACGCCTGCGGGTTGCGCCCAGACCCGACGCCTACGCCCACGCCGAACGCGACCTACTCGATCTCCGGGCGCGTGGTCAACGGGCAGAGTCCGTTCGCCTTTGTGAACCTGAGCGGTACGCGCACGCTGCTCTCCGGCGTTGACAGCAACGGCAGCTATTCCTTCACAGGGCTGCCGGCCGGCGGCAACTACACGGTGACGCCCTCGCATGCGACCGGCCCGTATCGCTACAGCTACACGCCGCCCAGCCAGACCTTCAATAATCTGAGCGCGAATCAGATCGCAGACTTCACCGAGACATTACAGACGTTCCGCATCAGCGGGCGCGTGACGGATGCGAGCGGGCACGGCATCCCCAACATTCAGATTATCTTTAACGTGGGTAGCGGCAGCGCGATCTTTACCGACGCGAATGGTTTTTACTCGCAGCAATTGCCAGCCGGCCAGTCGTACATGGTCGTACCGGCGAGCCTCGGCTATACTTTCAGCCCGGCGCAAAACTTTTCCAACCTAAGCGCCGATCAGGTGGCCAACTTCATTGCCACGCCGCTCTACGACGTGACGGGCCGCGTGGTAGATCGACGCGGCAACGCCGTCAGCGGAGTCTTCCTCTTCGCCAACGGCCCTATCACTCGTTCAACTACGACAGACGCTAGCGGCAACTATCGGCTCAATCAACTACTGGGCGGTGGCAACTACACGGTGACGCCGACCGGCGGCGGCAACTTCCTCTTTGAACCGGCCTCTTACACCTACGCCAGCCTGAGCGGCAATCAAACCGCGAATTTCACGGCCGTCCGACTCTATCAACTCAGCGGTCGGGTGGCGGACGCCGGCGGCGTGGGGATTCCGGGCGCGCTGCTGAGTCTAACGGGGACGCGCACGATTGCAACCACCACGAACGCCGATGGCAGTTTCCTCTTCGCGAATTTACCGGAAGGGGGCGACTACCGGATCACCGCGCTGACCGGTGCGGCCGGCAGCCTCTTTGCTAACTTCACGCTCGCGCCCCCGCTCAGTCAAAGCTTCAGCAACCTCGCGGGCAACGCGACGGTCAACTTCACCGGCACGCGGCTGAACTTCGGTGTCGGCCTAACGCCGAAGGGGATCGTCGCGGCCGATCTCAACCGCGACGGGCTAACCGATCTGGTCGTGGCCACCGTCACCGGTTCGTCCGTCCGCGTCCTGCTGGGGCGCGGTGACGGCACGTTCCAGCCGACCGTAAGTTATCCGGCAGGCGGGAATCCGCAGGCCGTGGTCGTGCGCGATTTTAACGGCGACGGGCGGCTCGACTTAACCGTAGCGAACTCGACCAGTAACGACGTGACGGTGCTACCGGGTAACGGCGACGGCACATTCCAAGCCCCGGCGCGTTACGTGGTCGGCACGCTGCCACTCTGGCTCGCCAGCGGCGACTTCAATGGCGATGGCGCGCCTGATCTGGTGACGGCGAATTACAACGGCAACACCGTGAGTGTACTGCTGAATAACGGTCAAGGCTCGTTCGGGGCGGCGGTCAATTACGATACGGGGCCGGCAACTGCTTTTGTGGACGCAAACGATCTGAACGGCGATGGGCGTGCGGATTTAGTCGTAGCGACTCAGGGTGGCGTGAGCGTGCTGCTCGGGCGGGGCGACGGCACGTTCCTGCCCAGCGTCAACTATGCGGCCGGCGTCAGTCCCTTTGCGGTGGCGGTCGGTGATTTCGACCGCGACGGGCGGCGCGATCTGGCGGTGGCCAACGCTGGCACGACCTCGAATAAGATCAGCGTGCTCTTGGGCAGAGGCGACGGCACCTTCCTGTCTACTGTGGACTACACGGTTGGCAGCGCACCCCGGTCAGTTGTCGTGGGGGATTTCAACCGCGACGGGCGCGACGATCTGGCGGCTGTGAACTACAGCAACAATAGCGTGAGCGTGCTGCCGGGCATAGGTGATGGCACATTTCGCTCCGCCCAGAGTTTCTCTGTGGGGGCGTTTCCGCAGGTGGCGACCGTCGGCGATTTCAACGGCGATGGTGCGCCCGATCTGGCCGTCACGAATGACAGCGAGAACGGGCGCGTGAGCGTATTGCTCAATACCGTCTCGCTCGGGTTCCAGTTCACCGCCCAGACATTTCAGGCCGCAGAGGGTGATGCTCGCGCTACCATCACTATTACTCGAACCGGGGACGTGAGCAGCACTGCCTCGGTCGCATTCGCGACGATAGACGACCCGGCCGCCGTGCCTTGCGATCCGGCGCTCGTGCGTTCAGACGGCACGCCCTACCCGCACGGCGCGGCTTACGCGCGCTGCGACTACGCGACCACGGTTGACACCATCACCTTCGCTGCCGGGCAGACGACGAAGGTGATCAACGTGCCGCTCATTGACGACGCATTTATTGAGGGCGCGGAGACAGTGCAACTGCAACTTGCTAACCCGGCCGGCGCGGCGCTCGGCAATCAAAGCACGGCGACGCTCGTCATCACCGACAACGACACGCCGGGCGAGCCGAACCCGATCTTCTCGACACCGTTCTTTGTGCGCATGCACTACCTTGACTTCCTGAATCGTGAGCCGGAAGCAGGTGAGCCGTGGTCGAACGTCTTGAATAATTGCTCGGATGTGAATAACAACCCGGCCTGTGATCGCATCCTTGTCTCGCAGTCCTTCTTCGGCTCGCCGGAGTTTCAACTCAAGGGCTTCTACGTCTTCCGCTTCTACAAGCTGGCGTTTAATCGGTTGCCGGAGTATCTGGAGATCATTCCCGATATGAGCTTTGTGGCCGGGGCAACAGCCGCCGAAGTCTTCCAACGAAAGTCCCAGTTGGCGGTCAACTTCACGCAAAGAGCGGAGTTCCAGACTACCTATGGCAGCTTGTCCAATAGTGCTTACGTGGCGGCTTTGCTCAATCGCTATCAGTTGACGCAAGTGACCACCCCTGAGCCAGCCAATCCGGATGGCACGCAGAAGGTGACGCTAGCGAGTGCCGACCTAGGCAACAGGTTGACTAGCAATGTGCTGACGCGCGCACAGGTCTTTCGTGCCATTGCCGATAGCGATGAGGTGGGAGCAGCAGAGTTCAATAATGCCTTTGTAGCGATGCAGTACTATGGGTATCTGCGCCGGAAGCCGGAGGCAGCAGGGTATCAGGCGTGGCTACAGGTGTTGCAGAGCGGGAATCAGCGCACGATGGTCAACGGCTTTATGAACTCCTCGGAGTACCGACTCAGATTCGGGCAACCATAAGCGCGCGTTGATAGAGATTCCTGCGCGCCACGTAAGGCAGGACGGACGTTTCGCGTGCGCGACGATTATGCACCCTACGTTGCAGCACAGAGGGTACTGTCAACTTAACTTCGTAGAGAGATAGAACTAACGAAAGAGGATGAGGAATTACTGCCATTCGTGAATTCTACAGATCAACTCTCGTCCTCTTCAGGCCGCCATCCGAACGCAGCTCACCTCGCTCCACGTCGTTAATCTCAACTCCATCTCTTC
>Ga0136617_10003326_pt1 | contig 14365 bp, 13 predicted proteins | sample AntDrymUQ3222106_2_FD_129672 | JGI IMG/M metagenome (GOLD analysis project Ga0136617, IMG submission 129672) | Polar desert sand microbial communities from Dry Valleys, Antarctica - metaG UQ322 (21.06) | ecosystem: Environmental > Terrestrial > Soil > Desert | place: Antarctica: Dry Valley... | reverse complement strand
TCGAGCGTTACCCGGCCGCTCCCGCTTGGCAGCACCGCGCGGGCTCGTTGATGTTGGCGGACACACCTGCCTGATCGTGGTCTCTGCAACGCGGCGGCTTCGGGTGGTCGATTCTTCGCCTCGCCGGACGGGCGACCAGGATGACGCTCGCCCTAGGAGGATGGGCTTGCGGTCCCTTCCCTCTCGTGGGCTGAGCAGCGGGCGACCGGGTTGCTCGAGATATCGCCTGCTTGGTGGTCAGATTGCTCTCGAATAGGCGACCGGATCGCTACTGGAGCCGCATGGGAGCGATTACCGGGGCACCGCGTTGGCCGAGAATGCCGCAGACCTGGGGAAACGTGGCGCGCTCGGAGGGATTCGAACCCCCAACCTTCTGATCCGTAGTCAGATGCTCTATCCGTTGAGCTACGAGCGCTGGGCGCCAAAGACGCGCGGCGAGTCTAACGGGTGGCGTCCGAGGTGCGGAAATCCGCCGCCCGGCCCCTCGTCGTGTGAGGTTCGGGGTACATCCGACGCGCCATGACGACGCAGGACTTCCCCTAACCTCGTGCTGGCGCGGCCCCGGGCCTCCTGCTAACGCGGCGAGCGCCTTGACCTGTGAGCGTCGCACACCGGTACCCCGGTCGCGCAGTGTACGACCTTCGGCGTACCGTGTCAGGAGCCCGCTCACAGGACGAGACTGCTGGCGGGTCTTCCTACATCTGGATATCCGCCGCCAGACCGCGGCGGCCGGTGACGCAAAGTCATCGCGGTGCGTGAAGGGACCCTGTCAGGGATGACGGCCGAGACCACGACCACCGAGGCAAGCACGAGCGGCGAACCGGGTCCCACGACCCATGCCGTGCTGGCCGCCTGGGTCTCTCAGGTCGCAGACCTGACCCAGCCGGACCGCATCCACTGGTGCGACGGTAGCGATGCCGAGTGGACTGCGCTCACCGACGGCCTCGTGGAAACCGGCACATTGGTCCAGCTGAACCCTGACAAGAAGCCCAACTCGTTCTGGTGCGCCTCGGACCCCTCCGACGTGGCGCGCGTCGAGGACCGGACGTACATCAGCTCCGTCGAGGAGAAGGACGCCGGCCCGACCAACAACTGGATGGCGCCGGACGAGATGAAGTCGATCATGACCGACCTGTACCGCGGGTCGATGCGTGGTCGCACGATGTACGTCATCCCGTTCGTGATGGCCCACCTCGAGTCCAACGATCCGATGTTCGGCGTGCAGGTGACCGATTCGGCGTACGTCGTCACGTCGATGCGGGTCATGGCCCGCATGGGCACCCACGTCCTGCGACGGATCGAGGAGCTCGGCGACGACGCTCGCTACGTCCCCTGCATCCACTCCGTCGGCGCTCCGCTCGAGCCCGGCCAGGCCGACGTCGCCTGGCCCTGCAACGACACGAAGTACATCACCCACTTCCCCGAGGAGCGGATGATCTGGAGCTACGGCTCCGGCTACGGCGGAAACGCCTTGCTGGGCAAGAAATGCTACGCCCTGCGCATCGCGTCGGCAGTCGCCCGCGACGAAGGCTGGCTGGCAGAGCACATGCTGATCCTCAAGCTGACGTCACCCGAGGACAAGACGTACTACGTGGCCGCAGCCTTCCCGAGCGCCTGCGGCAAGACCAACCTCGCCATGCTCGCGCCGAGCATCCCCGATTGGAAGGTCGAGACGCTCGGCGACGACATCGCCTGGATGCGGATCGGCGAAGACGGCCGGCTGTGGGCGGTCAACCCTGAGTACGGCTTCTTCGGCGTCGCGCCAGGCACCAACGAGAAGACCAACCCCAACGCCATCCGCACCATCGAGCAGGGCAACTCGATGTTCACGAACGTCGCGCTCACCGCAGACGGCGACGTCTGGTGGGAAGGCATGGAGAACGAGCCCGCCCACGCCACGTCGTGGAAGAAGCAGCCCTGGACCGCTGACTCCGACGAGCTGTCCAGCCACCCCAACAGCCGTTACTGCACGCCGATCAAGCAGTGCCCGATCCTGGCGCCTGAGTACGACGACCCGCGCGGCGTCCCGATCGACGCGATCTTCTTCGGGGGCCGACGCAAAACCACCGTCCCCCTGGTGACCGAGGCCCGCGACTGGGTGCACGGCACCTTCATGGGTGCGACGTTGTCGTCCGAGACGACCGCGGCCGCTACCGGCCAGGTCGGCGTGGTGCGCCGCGACCCGATGGCGATGCTGCCGTTCATCGGCTACAACGCGGGCGACTACTTCAACCACTGGATCACGATGGGTAAGCAGAACGACGCCGCGAAGCTGCCGCGCATCTTCTACGTGAACTGGTTCCGGCGGGGCGACGACGACCGCTTCCTGTGGCCGGGGTTCGGTGAGAACAGTCGGGTGCTCAAATGGGCGATCGAGCGGATCGAGGGCAAGGCCGCCGCGGTCGAGACCCCGATCGGGTACGTTCCGACGCCTGACTCTCTCGACACCGAAGGCCTCGACCTCGACCCGGCCGACCTCGCCGAGGTGCTGACTGTCGACGCCGACGAGTGGCGGGCTGAGATTCCCCAGATCACCGAGTGGTTCGAGAAGTTCGGCGAGACCCTCCCGACGGTGTTGTGGACCGAGCTCGACGGACTCAAGGCGCGCCTCGCCTCCGACTGACCTCCCGCAGCCCGGCACGGCCTGACCCGATCGCCCTCGGCGCGAGGGTCGACTCCGTACTCTCGACGTGTGCCCGAGAACGTACGCCGCTGGTGGCCGCCGCGCCGGCCGAAGTCGTGGTCGCGGGCGGTTCTGCGGACGTCGGCGTACGTCGCCGGGTGGGCTGTGATCGCCGTACCAGTGGCCCTGTACGGCTTCTACTCCGCCAGCCGCGAGACAGTGATCGCCGGGCACGACGCCGTCGTCTCGCCGAGCGCCGACGGGTACGCCACGGCCGACTTCGGCGCCTATCTCCCGACGCTTCGCTACCCCACCGGACAGCGGGTCGGGGTCACGATCGACGTCGGCCAGACCAACGCGGGTAACGCCGACACCCTGATCGAGCGGTACGCGCTGATCGCGAGCCAGCCGCAAGGTGAGGTCCGCAAGGTACGCGCGCTGCTGCGCGAGATGGCTTTCGACGCGGGTTTCGACGGTGCCCTGGCCGGGCTGGTCGGTCCCGCTCTGTGGCTCGTGATCGGCGCCGACCGACGGCGTCAACTGCTGCGCCGGACCAGCTGGCAGCGTGGCGTCGCCCTCGCGGCAACGGCAGGCCTCGTGGTCACTGTCGCGGCACTCCGGCCGTGGGACAGTCCGACCGCCCCGACGAACGCCGAGGGCTCCACCTGGCGCGATATCGGCGACCTGTTTCCCGAGGCCGCGCTGGTGCCGGAGGCCGAGTCGCTCCAAGTCCAGGGCGGGCTCGTGACATCCAGCACCCGGCGCCTGTTCGTCAGTGCCCTGGACACGTACCAGACGAGCCTGGAGTTCTACGAACAGGTGGCCGACGACATCGACACCGTGGCGGCGGAGATCCGCCAGCCGGCTGAGGGCGAGACCGTCGCCATCCTGGTCAGTGATCGCCACGACAACGTCGGTATGGACCAGGTCAGCGCCGCGATCGCCGAGGAAGGCGGCGCCTCCATCGTCTTCGATGCGGGTGACGACACCTCGACCGGCAACGCATGGGAGGCCTTCAGCCTCGACTCCCTCGTCACCGCCTTCGACGGCTACGCGATGTACGCCGTCGCAGGAAACCACGACGTGGGCGACTTCGTGTCCGACTACCTCGACTCGCTCGGCGTGAACGTCCTCGAAGGCGAAGCCGTCGACGCGCCCGACGGTATCCGGGTGCTTGGGGATGCCGACCCACGCAGCAGCGGCCTCGGGAGCTGGCGCGACCCGACCGGCGTGTCCTTCGACGAGCGCGCCAACGACCTCGCCGACGCGGCGTGCGCCAGCGACCAGGAAGGTCAGCGAGTGAGCACCTTGCTCGTGCACGACGTCAACTTGGGCAGACCCGCGCTCGAGAGCGGATGCGTCGACCTCGTACTCGCGGGCCACCTCCACACGCCGGTCGGGCCGGAGGAGGTGGTGGCCGACGACGGCAGGGTCGGGGTCCGCTACACCACCGGCACGACCGGCGGTGCGGCGTACGCGTTCGCCCTGGGTAGCAAGCTGAGGCGCGACGCCATGGTCACCCTGGTGACGTACCGCGACGGCGTGCCGGTCGGCCTCCAAGCTGTGACAGTCCGCACGAACGGCGTCTACGTCGTCGACGCGTACGTCGATCTGCCCGGCGCGAGCCCCTGAGTGGGAGCCCCCATCCCTTAGAGCGCGGGGTCTCGTCAGCCGCTGCGCGAGCGGCATGGTGGCGGAGGTGGCGGGATTTGAACCCGCGAGAGGGGATTACCCTCAACCCGCTTAGCAGGCGGGCGCACTAGGCCACTATGCGACACCTCCACGACGCCGCCAGGGCGTGCCGCCACAGAGTACCGGCCAGCACTGGGCCCGCTCCAACCGACCCGAGCGTCCGGTGCTGGGGGCTGCCGATGCGGCAGGCGGCTCAGCTGTCGCCTGGTTCTGGGGCTCCGCTGGTCTCCGCCGATCCTGAGTACGGACGGTATCCGTAGGCGCTGTCGAGGCGGTCGTGGACGTCCTTGGCAGCGGTGTTGGCCTGCGCGCCCAGCAGGAGCAGCGGGACGATGCTGCGGCGCCCGTCCTTGAGCTCGATCAGGAGTGCCTGTCCAGCCACGGTGTCACCCACCTGCGCAGTGTCGACATCGCTCCACTCCGCCCCAGGGACGCCGGAACCGCGCACATGGTGCACGCGGTAGGCCGACGGGGTCAGCGCGAGCACCAGCGGCGGACGCAGCACGAAGTAGATACCGCCGAGCACGATGAGCACCGTCACCACCCCGGCAACGGTCACGAACATCGAGCCGAGGCCCAGCGCGGGTGCGAGCAAGACACCGACCACCCAACCGAGACCGAGCCAGACCAAGGTGACGCCGAAGGGTCTGACGATGAGGGGCCGGGGCCATCGGTAGCGTGAGAGGCTCTTGGCCGGGGTCTCGGGTGTGCTGCTGGTGTGGTCGCTCATGTTTCATTCCGTTCGTCCCGCTCGGTCGGTGGGTCGGCTCGAGGCTCCTCCCACCACGGTCGAGTGGCGGAGGAGGCGGGATTCGAACCCGCGGCTGACATCGCTGCCAGCGACCGCTTTCAAGGCGGTTCCGATAGGCCACTCCGGCACCCCTCCCGACGCACTGCTGCCGCAGCGGTCGCCGCCGATTGTGCCACCGCGCGACACCTGTCCGTACTCCACACCTCGCGACTATCTGCGATTCCCGCGGGCGCTGTGGCGCTGTACGCGAACCACGAGCGGGCGTTGTACGCCGGGCTCTAGGTGCACCGGCTGTCAGATTGCTGACACCTAGGTCGTACGCCGGTTCGCGAGCGACGGGTTGCGGTGTCGTACGTCGGCGATCCGAGCACGGTCCAGGTCGGCCAGCAGCAGCCCCACCTCGTCCCCCAGTGCCGCGACACTGACCCCCATCGGGTCGATCACGGCGCTGCCGCCGACGTATTGGCGGCCGGTCTGTGCCGCGCCGACCACGTAGGTGGTGTTCTCGATCGCCCGGGCTCGCAGCAGCGTCGTCCAGTGCGCCTCCTTGAGTGGTCCGCGCACCCACGCCGCCGGCACGACCAGCACGTCGGCGCCGGCGTCGACCAGTCCCCGCGACACCTCCGGGAACCGGAGGTCGTAGCACGTGAGCAGACCGCAGCGCAGTCCGCCGACATCGACCACGGCCGAGGTGAGATCGCCTGCCAGCAATCGGTCTGACTCGCGATAGCCGAACGAGTCGTACAGGTGCGCCTTCCGGTACGTCTGCCCCACGTCGCCATCCGGGCCGAGGACGACGAGCGTGTTGTACGGGCGGTCCGGGTCGTCCGACATCTCGAACATCCCCGCCACCAAGGTCAGATCCAGCTCGGCGGTCACGGCCGCCAGCGTCGTGACGAACTCGCCATCGAGGGCTTGGGCCACCGGGCCGAGCAGTAGGTCCGGTGCACCGAAGTCGTGCATGGAAGCCTCGGGAAGCACCACGAGGTCTGCGCCGGCGGCAGCCGCGGCACGCACCTGCGGGACGATCATGCCTAGGTTCGCGGTGACGTCGGTGGCAGCCTCGAACTGGACCACGGCCGCGCGCATCGGCTCAGTGTGCCAGGCGGGTGCGAGGATCCGGCCATGATGGCCTACGGTGCGGTGATTGTCGCTGGAGGAGCAGGCACGCGACTCGGCGGCGTGGATAAGGCATCCATCGACATGGCCGGGATGACGTTGCTCGAACGCGCGGTCGATGCCGTCCGCGAAGCGCACACCGTCGTGGTGGTTGGGCCCGCGCGTTCACTGCAGCAGCAACACCGAGCGCTTCTGTCCGCGCGAGAGAACCCGCCGGGCGGCGGGCCCGCTGCGGCCCTCTCGGCCGGGCTGGCTCGGGTGGACGCCGAGCTCGTCGTCGCTCTGGCCGTCGACATGCCGATGATCGATGCGGCCGCTGTACGGCTGCTCGTGGAGACGGTCTCGGCGTCGAGCACGTACGACGGAGCCTGGTACGTCGACCCGAGCGGACGACAGCAGCCCCTGGCCGCGGCGTACCGGGTGGCGGCACTGCGCCGAGCGATCCAAGCCCTGGGAGACGTGACCGGCGCGCCGTTGCGAGCCCTGACCCAGCACTTGACCATGGTCGACGTCGCCGCGGATCCTGTGCTGACACAGGACTGCGACAGCTGGGCAGACGTCGCGCAGCTTCGTCGCATCCTCGAATCGGACCAGTGACGATCCGGTGACGAGCCTGGAGGGGCGATGAGTCTGCGGGAGTGGTCGCAAGAGTTGGCCGAAGCGCTGGGCGTCGATGTCGACGTCGAGATCGATGCGATCCTCGACCTGGCCCGCGACGCGGCTCATCAGGTCGAGCGTCCGGCAGCGCCGCTCACCACCTTCATCGTCGGGTATGCGGCTGGCCGGCGAGGCGGTTCGTCCGACGACATCGCCGACTGCGTCGACATCGCGACCGAGCTGACGCGTCGACAGGACTGACCAACGCCGCCGGTCGAACGCCGGACCGCTGTCACCGTAGGTTGTCCCCCATGCGTGCAGTGGTGTGCAGGGAAGCCGGCGGTCCGGACGTGCTGGAGCTGCGAGAGTTCCCCGATCCGGAGCCAGCGCCCGACACTGTCGTCGTCACGGTCGCCGCGTCCGCGGTCAACCGCGCCGACCTCCAGCAACGGCTCGGCGCGTACCCGCCACCCAAGGGCGAGTCCGACATCCTCGGCCTGGAGTGCTCCGGCACCGTGACAGCCGTCGGCGAGGGTGTCAAGCGTTGGAAGGTCGGCGACGAGGTCTGCGCTCTGCTCGCCGCAGGAGGCTACGCCGAGCAGGTGGTCGTGCCCGCCGGCCAACTGCTGCCACTGCCGACAGGCATCGACTTGGTCACCGCGGCAGCGCTGCCCGAAGTGGTGTGCACCGTGTGGTCGAACGTGTTCATGCTGGCGGCGTTGCAGCCTGACGACGTGCTGCTCGTGCACGGCGGCGGGGGTGGTATCGGCACGATGGCGATCCAGCTCGCCCACACGTTGGGCGCGCGGGTCGCGACGACCGTCGGCTCGGAGGAGAAGGCCGCCCGCTGCCGCGAGCTCGGCGCCGACCTCACGATCATCTACCACGACCAGGACTTCGTCGAGGAAGTACGGCGGTTCGCCGACGGCGGCGCCGACGTGATCCTCGACAACATGGGCGCGAAGTATCTCGGACGCAACGTCGAGACGCTCGCGACGGAGGGTCGACTCGTGGTGATCGGCCTGCAGGGCGGCGCCACCGCCGAGCTCGACCTGCGTGTGCTGCTGGGTAAACGTGCCGCCGTGATTGCCACGGCGCTGAGGTCGCGACCGGGCGCCGGTAAGGCCGCCATCGTGGCGAGCGTGGAACAGAACGTGTGGCCGCTGGTCACCGAGAAGAAGATCCGCCCGATCGTGCACGAGACGTTCACCTTGGCCGACGTCCGTTCGGCGCACGAGATGGTCGAGAGCAGCACGCACGTCGGCAAGGTGCTGTTGACGCCCTGACGATGACCCCCGCCCTTGACCGCCGCTGGAGCCAGGTGCTCTTGTGGGGCACGGCAAGCGTGAAGAGACTTCTGACACGGGGCACTAGGGTGGAGTGCATGACGTCTGCCAACCCTGAGAGCACTGACGCCGACGAGCCACGGGTCGTGGTGATCGGACCAGGAAGCATGGGCGTGGCCGGCGGCGACGACGAGGACTCCGAGGGCGGCAGCCGCGGGGTCGCCAGTCAGGTCGAGCAGCCCGCCAAGGTCATGAGGATCGGCTCGATGATCCGCCAGCTTCTCGAAGAGGTGAAGTCCGCACCCCTCGACGAGGCCAGCCGGATCCGGCTGCGCGAGATCCACCAGGCGTCCATCAAGGAACTGGAGCAGGGCCTAGCCCCCGAACTGGTCGAGGAGCTCGAGCGGCTCAGCCTGCCGTTCCAGGAGGAGACTCCGAGCGAGCCCGAGCTGCGCATCGCGCAAGCCCAACTGGTGGGGTGGCTCGAGGGCCTCTTCCACGGCATCCAGACCGCCATCTACGCCCAGCAGATGGCCGCGCGCGCCCAGCTCGAGCAGATGCGGCGCGCCCTCCCGCCGGGCTCGTCGCCGGAGACGTCAGGCCCGCCAGGTATGGGACTTCCCGGTGGGCAACGACCCTCGGATGCAGACCCCGGCGGGGGCATGTACCTGTAGCGGTTTGCTCCTCCCTGAGGCCCGCACCGTGCCCTCACCTGAGCCTTGCGGGTTCTGTCTGACCACGTCGTTCGTCCAATCCGCTGGGCCCGCAGGTCCGAATGACCCGTGTGCCCACTACGCGACGTGCTCGCCTTCTTCTCGGTGCGACAGCCGGACTTTTGTCGGCTGCCGCGGGGGTGGGTGTGTCCTTCGGGGTTTCGATCCTCGTAGGCGGGGCGCCCACGCCCATCACGGCCGTCGGGGGACGCGTCATCGACGCGACTCCCGGCGCCGTGAAGGACTGGGCCATCCGGACGTTCGGTGCCCAGCAGCACTGTCGGGGGGGCCGCACACGCGGTCCCTCCCGTACCCGGGCCAGGAGACCAGCATGAGCCACGCAGCCGCACTACCCGCCTTCGGCGGCGTACGGCTGTTCACGCCGTGGACTCTGACCCAGCCTCGCCGCATCGGTGACGCTGCGGTCGCAGAAAGCGACACTAGAGTGGTCGCCATGCCCGCGAGCCCATCGACCCGCTATGAGCTGTCCGCGCTCATGAAGCAGGTCTGTGAGGGCGATCAGCAAGCCTTCGCCCAGGTCTACGACCTCACGGTGCGCAGCGTTTTCGGGATCGTCCTCCACGTCCTGCGCGACCACGCACAGGCGGAGGAGGTCACCCAAGAGGTGTACGTCGAGGCGTGGCAGCAGGCCGCTCGCTTCGACGCCGGCCAAGGCGCCGTGTCCACCTGGCTGAACACGATCGCCCACCGCCGCGCCGTCGACCGGGTCCGCTCGTCCGAACGTCGCACCCAGCGCGAACAGCGCCACGCGGAGCAGATCCCGCGGCAGCCGGTCCCCAATCCGTCCGACATCGCCATCGCCAACGACGAGGCCCTACGCGTCCGGGCAGCCATGGAGCTGCTGTCCGAGAGCCAGCGCACGGCCGTCCAGATGGCGTACTTCGAGGGCAAGACGCAACGCGAGGTCGCCGAGCTGCTCCAGGTGCCCCTCGGCACCGTGAAGACCCGCATCCGCGACGCGATGCAACGACTACGCAAACATCTCGGGGAGGTGGCGTCATGACCGAAGATCTGCACGCCCTCGCCTACGCCTACGCCATCGGCACGCTGACCGACGCCGAAGCACAAGAGTTCGAGCAGCACCTGGCAGAGTGCTCCAGCTGCACCAGCGGCGTGTTCGAAGCCCGCGAAGTGGCTGCCGCCCTGTCGAGCCTGGTACCCGCCGAGCCTCCCGCTCGTCTGCGCGCCACCGTGCTGGCTGAGATCGCGCAAACCCCGCAGCAGGCGCTGCCGTCGATGCCGACCGCGCCTTCCTTCACCGTGGTCAAGCAGTCCTCACCGGACGGGCGTCCGGGCCGCCACCTCGGCAGCGTCGCCGAAGAGCAGCCGCGTGAGGTTGCGCCGGTGACCCGCCTGCGCCAGCGACGATGGACCGCGACGCTGCTCGCTGCGGCTTCGGTGCTCGCCGCCGTCGGATTCGGCGGCTGGGCGTATGAAGCCAGCCGCGAAGACGACACGAATCAGGTGGCCACCGATCCGGCCCAACAGCTGGCCCAGGAGCAGCGCGACGAGCTCACCGACCTGCTGGCGGCCGACGACGTCCGCACTGTCTCGGGCCGGTTCCCGCAGACCGACAACACCGGGACCGTCGTGGTGTCGGAGAAGCGTCAGCAGGCGATGTTCGTGGCAAGTGGGCTGCCCGCGCTGCCCGACGACGAGGTCTACGAAGCGTGGACCATCGACGGCGACGCGACCCCGGCCGGCACGTTCACGTCAGATGGCACCCGTGCGATCACGACACTCAGCGACCCGCAGCAGGCGCTGTCGGCCGACGCGTTCGCCATCACGATCGAGCCCGCGGGCGGATCCGAGCAGCCGACGTCGGACGCGATCTTCACCGTCGTGCTCCCCCAGCGCTGACCCCGCTTCCCTTGCGTCCGGCAACGCGCGCGCCGCTGCGACCGCGTTACTGGACGTAGCGAGGGACGTACGACGTGGTGGGTCAGCAGACCTTCGACGTGGCGCGTTTGGTTTCCACGACGTCCTCGAACGCGTCGAACACGTCGTCCATCGACGGTACGCCGAGCGCGTGCGCGGCAGAGCCGCCGCCATCGGCGCGGTTGGCTTCGTGGCGGGCCCGCCGCAGGTGTCGTTTCACCGTCGAGAGCGAGCAGCCGAGGCGCCCGGCGATTTGCTCGAGCGAGTCGTCCGGGTGCTGAGCCCGCATCCGCAGGACGTCGTCGTGGTCGATGGGCTGGCGGGTGCCCCGCGCGCCGGCGAACGAGTCGAAGTCCTCAGCCTCTACCTTGACCCCGAGCAACTTGCGGATCTGAGTGCGCTCTTTCGGCGTCGTACATCCGACGAATCCGGAGACGTCAGTCTGCGCGACCGCCTTGTACAGACAGTCGGCCAACAGCGGACAGCCCGAGCAGGCCTGGCGCGCCGAGGCGACCAACGCTTCGTACGTGTCCCAGGTCTGCTTGGACGCGGTCGACTTCACCGGAGGCTCATCGAGGAGCGGATGCAGGAACAGGTCGAGGTCCGTCGCACACGGCGTCGCGGCATCGGCGGGCACCGGCGTGCTCGGCTCCGGCTCCCCGATCATTGCTCGACCCCCGTCGTCTACGTGGTGACGCCTGCTGTCGCCACGTGGTGCGTGACGGGTGGGCCTGCACACGCCCTGTGTGCGACCCGCTCCGTGGAGGCTCATTGTGCCAGTCACCCTTCACCCGATGGTCGTCTTGGCCAAACATCCACCAGACGGTCAACGCCTGACGACGCCCGATGTGACGCACCAAACCCAGGGACGGTTGCATCCACCTACCGGAGAAGGTCTTAGAGCCAGTCGGACAAGGCCTTCACGACTCCGTCCTCGTCGATACGACCCGTGACGGCGTCTGCGACGGCCTTCACCTCGTCCGGTGCCTGACCCATCGCGACGCCATGACCCGCCCAGGTGAGCATCTCGACGTCGTTGCGGCCGTCTCCTATCGCCAACACGTCATCGGCGTCGACACCGAGATCGGCCGCGACCTTGCTCAACGCCGAGGCTTTCGACACTCCTTCGGGCGCCAGGTCGAGCCACGCGGTGTACCCGACGAAGTAGTTGATCCCGTGCAGCCCCAACTGCTCGGCTAGCGCCAGGAAGTCTTCTGCCGAAGAGGCCGGGTCGCGGATGATGACGCGGGTGACCGGCTCGGCCAGCAAGGTGTCGACCTGCTCGATCCACATCTCCCCGGTGATCTCACCGTCGGGAAACTTCTTGTTGGCCCGGTACCCGCGACCAACCACCTCGACGGCGACCAGCGCGTCCGGTACTGCTTCGAGCACCATGGTCACCGCGGGCGCCGGGTCGAACGTTGTCGCCGAGGTGATCTCGACCGGGTGATACGTGAACGTCACGGCTCCGTTGCTGGCCACGCAGTGCCCGTCGTCGAGGTCGAAGACGTCGAGCACGCGTGTGATGCCGTTCACGGACCGGCCGGTCGCGAGCACCACATGGACGCCGGCATCGACCACCCCGCGGACGGCATCGATGACGCCGGCGCTCGCCCGCTCGGAGGCGTCGACCAAGGTGCCGTCGATGTCGAGAGCGACCAACCGAGCTCCCGTCACTCGACGGGTTCCAGCAGCTCGCGCCCACGCAGGTAGGGGCGCAGTGCCTCTGGTACTCGAACCGATCCGTCGCGCTTCTGATGGGTCTCCAAGATCGCGACGATCGCACGCGGGATCGCCACCAGCGTCCCGTTCAACGTCGCCACCGGCCGGATCCCGTCGTCGAAGCGCGCCCGGATGCCGAGCCGGCGGGCCTGGAACTCCGTACAGTTCGACGTCGAGGTCAGCTCGCCGTAGCCGCCCCGGGTCGGGATCCACGCCTCGCAGTCGAACTTCCGCGCCGCCGACAGCCCCAGGTCGCCGGCCGCGGTGTCGATCACGCGATACGCCAGCTCCAGCTTGTCGAGCCACTGCTTCTCCCAACCGAGGAGACGCTCATGCTCGGCGTACGACTCCTCGAGGGTCGTGTACGCAAACATCTCCACCTTGTCGAACCAGTGCACGCGCCAGATCCCCCGGGTGTCCTTGCCGTAGGAGCCTGCCTCTTTGCGAAAGCATGGGCTGAACGCCACATAGCGGCGTGGCAGAGAGTTGGCGTCCAGGATCTCGTCGCTGTGGTAGGCCGCGAGGGCAACCTCCGATGTCCCGACGAGGTAGAAGTCGTCGGCCGGGAGACGATAGACGTCGTCAGCCGCCTGACCGAGGAAGCCGGTGCCCTCCATCGCAGGTGGCTTCACCAAGGAGGGCGGGATCATGGGCGTGAAACCGGCATCCGCGGCCTGGTCCATCGCCATGTTGACCAAGGCGAGCTCGAGCTGGGCGCCGACTCCGGTCAGGTAGTAGAAGCGCGCACCTGACACCTTGGCGCCGCGCTCGATGTCGATCGCGCCCAGTCGGCGACCGAGCTCGATGTGGTCGAGCGGCTCGAACCCTTCCGCGGCGAAGTCGCGTGGCTCGCCGACATGTTCGATCACCGTGTAGTCGTCCTCGCCACCGGCAGGCGCCGCCGGGTCGGCCAGGTTGGGCAGCCGGACCATCAACGCGTCGAAGGCGTCCGCAGTCTCGTGCTGAGCCGCGCCGGCTTCTCTGACCTGCCGTGCAAGTGCTTTGGTCTGGGTGAGCAGCTCTGCCTTGACGTCTCCGCTGGCTTGCGCCACCTGCTTGCCGAGCCCCTTCTGCTCGGCCCGCAGCTTTTCGTACGACGCGATCGATGTGCGACGGGACTCGTCGGCAGCAAGGATCTGGTCGACCAGCTCGGGAGACTCGCCGCGCCGGCGTTGGGCCTCGCGGGCGAACTCGGGGTCTTGGCGCAGCGTACGAAGGTCGATCACACGAATCAGCGTATCGACCGCGGACGGCGCCCTCGACTTGATTGGCGTCACCCACACCGTGCGGTCCGCTCCACGCAGCCGAAGCGCGGCGCTGACTCCGCACGGCATACTGTGCGGCCGTGACCGACTCCCAGGCTGAGCGCCGTGCGGCGCTGATCGCCGGGGCTCTCGCTGCGCCGCTCGTGCTGCTGACCGTGCTCGTCACGGTCGGCGTGGGTTGGTTCGACGAGTTCGACCAGGACACGACGCAGGCGGCCTTCGACAGCAGTCGCGGCACGGACTGGGTGCAACCACTGGACGTCGTTGCGGGGGTGTTCCGGGCGCAGAACGTGCAGCTGGTCATGCTCGTGCTGGCGCTGATCTTCGCGCTGCGGCGGCAGATCTCCCGGGCCGTCTGGGTGGCCGCCGTCACCGTGGTGGCTGCGGCGGCATGGGTGGGTGTGAAGCACCTGGTAGGCCGCCCGCGCCTCGATGTGGTCGGCCAGACCGACGGCTTCGCGTACCCGTCGGGGCACGCGACTCAGATCGCCGCGGCGTGTGGCGTGCTGGTGATCCTGACCTGGCAGGGCGTGCGGGGTAGGACGCTGCGGCTGCTGCTCGTGGGCGGCTGGGTGGCGCTGGCCCTCGTGGTCGGGACGGGACGGATCTTCGACGGGGCGCACTTCCCGACTGACGTGGTCGCGGGGTGGCTGCTCGGAACTCTCGTCGTCTTCCTCACCGCAGCCGTGTCGGGCGTG
>Ga0136617_10003325_pt1 | contig 14365 bp, 15 predicted proteins | sample AntDrymUQ3222106_2_FD_129672 | JGI IMG/M metagenome (GOLD analysis project Ga0136617, IMG submission 129672) | Polar desert sand microbial communities from Dry Valleys, Antarctica - metaG UQ322 (21.06) | ecosystem: Environmental > Terrestrial > Soil > Desert | place: Antarctica: Dry Valley... | reverse complement strand
CGGAGGCGGGCGACCAGCTCGGCGAAGCGGAACGGCTTGGGCAGGTAGTCGTCGGCGCCCAGGCCGAGCCCCTCGACGAGCTCGCCGGTCGAGCGCGCGGCGGTGAGCATCAGCACCTTCGTGGCGGGCTGCTCGCCGGCCAGCGCGCGGCACACGTCGTCGCCGTGGACCCGCGGGAGGTCGCGGTCGAGCACCACGACGTCGTAGGGGACGACCCGCGCCTTGAAGAGCGCCTCCGCGCCGTCGGGCGCGACGTCGACGGCCATGCCCTCGCGCCGCAGGCCGCGCGCGACCGCGGCCGCGACCCTCGGCTCGTCCTCGGCGATCAGCACGCGCATGGGCGCGACGGTATCCGCGCGCGATGAAGCGGGGCTCACGCGCGTCTCAGCAGAGGCTCAAGGCGCGTCCTTATCCACCCCTGACAGCACCCCGGCCAGCCTGGCTCGAGCACCGTCCTCCGTCCCGAAGGAGCGCCCCATGCGCCGTTCACTCGCTCTCGTCCTCGCCGCCGGCTCGCTCGCCGTCGGCGTCCCCGCCGCGCTCGCCGCGGGCGGGGAGGACGCCGACTCCGCGGCCCCGGCCGCCGCCCAGGCCGTGCAGGATCAGCCCCGCGAGGACTGCCCGGAGCGCGACGGCTCCGGCTCGGGCTCGGCTGACGACGCCCCGGCGGCGCTCTGATGAAGCGCTTCGACGGCGCCCCGGCCGCCGACCCGCGGGCCGGCCTCGAGGAGGCGATGTACGAGCTCAAGCGCGTCATCGTCGGCCAGGACGCCATGCTCGAGCGGCTGCTGGTGGCGCTGCTGGCCGGCGGGCACGTCCTCCTGGAGGGCGTGCCCGGGCTGGCCAAGACGCTGACCGTCAAGACGCTCGCCTCGGTGCTCGGCGGCGAGTTCCGGCGCGTGCAGTTCACGCCCGACCTCGTGCCCTCCGACCTCATCGGCACCCGCGTGTACCGTCCGGACACCGGCCGCTTCGACACCGAGCTCGGCCCCGTGTTCGGCAACTTCCTGCTCGCGGACGAGATCAACCGCGCGCCGGCGAAGGTCCAGTCCGCCCTGCTGGAGGTCATGCAGGAGCGGCAGGTGACGATCGGCGGGGAGACCTTCCCGCTGCCGCGGCCGTTCCTGGTCATGGCCACCCAGAACCCGATCGAGTCCGAGGGCACGTACCCGCTGCCCGAGGCGCAGGTCGACCGCTTCCTGTTCAAGCTGGTCGTCGACTACCCGTCGACGGGCGAGGAGGCTGCGGTGGTCGGGCGCGCGATCGCCCCGCCGGTCGCGGTCCGCGAGCGGCTCGCGACCGCGGACCTCGAGGCGGCGCGTGCGGCGGCGCAGCAGGTGTTCGCCGACCGCGACGTGATCGGCTTCGCGGTCGCGCTGGCCGACGCGACGCGGCGGCCGGGCCGCTACGGGCTGCACGCGCTCGAGCCGCTGATCGAGTACGGCGCCAGCCCGCGCGGGCCGATCGGGCTCGTCCAGGCCGCGCAGGCGCTCGCGCTCCTGCGGGGCCGCGGCCACGTGGTGGCCGAGGACGTCGCCGACCTCGCCACCGACGTGCTCCGCCACCGGCTCGTGCTCACCTACGACGCGGTCGGCGACGGCGTCACGGCGGATGAGGTGCTGGGCGCGGTGCTGGAGCGCGTGGGCGGCGACACCGCGCCCGCCCCGGACCCCGAGCCGGCCACCGCGGAGGCGGTCGCGTGAGCCTCGCCGCCATCGCAGACCGGCGCGAGCGCGCCCGCAGGGCGGCCGACGGCCTGGCGGCTCCGGCCGGCGCCCAGGGGCCGGGACCGCTGGCCGGCGGGCTCGTCGAGGCGCTCGACCTCGTCATCGCCCGCCGGGCGGCCGGGGTCCTGCCCGGCGAGCGCCGTGCCGCGGGGCTCGGGGCCGGCACGGAGCTGGCCCAGCTGCGCCCGTACCAGGTCGGCGACGACGTGCGCCGGCTCGACGCCGCGGCCAGCGCCCGCACCGGCGTCCCGCACGTGTGCGACCACGTCCCGGAGCGCACGCTCACGACGTGGATCCTGCTGGACCTGTCGGCCTCCATGGCCTTCGGCACCGCCGAGCGCCTGAAGTCCGACGTGGCGGCCGGCGTCGTCGAGGTCGTCGCCCGCCTCGCCGCGCGGCGTGGCGGGCGGGTGGCGCTGCTGACCTACGGCGCGCCCGTCCAGCGCCTGTTGCCGCCTCGCGGCGGCCGGCGGGCGCTGGTCGCCGTCGGCCTCGTGCTGCGCGAGGGCGTGGCCGCGGACGGCCACGCCCCGGACGCGGACGCCCTCGCCGCCGCGCTGGGCCGGATCGGCCGGCTCGCCCGCGGACCCGGCCTCGTCGTCGTCGTGTCGGACTTCCGCGCGCCGGAAGGCGGATCGGTGACGGAGGCGCCCGCCTGGACACGGGCGCTCGCCGCGCTCGCCGCCCGTCACGACGTCGTCGCGGCCGAGGTGCTCGACCCGCGCGAGGGCGAGCTGCCCGCCGCCGGCCACCTCGTCCTCGCCGACCCGGAGACCGGCGAGCGGGTCGAGGCCGACAGCGGCAGCGCCGAGCTGAGGCGCCGCTTCGCCTCCGCGGAGCTCGCCCGCCGCGACACATTGCGCGCCGCACTGCGTCGCGCCCGCGTGCGCCACCTCGAGGTCACCACCGGCGGCGACTGGCTGCGAGCGTTGGGGCAGGGGCTGCGATGAGCTTCCAGACGCCGCTCTTCCTGCTCGGCCTGCTGGTCGTGCCGCTCGCCCTCGCGGCGCTCGCGCTCGCCCGCCGGCGGCCGCACCGCTACGTCGTGCGCTTCCCCGCCACGGCGACGCTCGCCGCGCTGCTGCCGCGCCGGGGGCGCGTCAAGCGCGTGCTCCCGCCCGCGCTGCTGTGCCTCGCGCTGGCGGGGCTCGTCACGGCGCTTGCGCGGCCCGAGGCGACGATCGCCGTGCCCAACGAGCGCGCCTCCGTCGTGCTCGTCACCGACACCTCGGGCTCCATGAACGCCACCGACGTCGAGCCCTCCCGCCTCGCCGCGGCGCAGGCGGCGGGCGACCACTTCATCGACCAGGTGCCCGAGCGTCTCCGGGTCGGTCTCGTCGCCTACGCCGACGGCACCCACACCGTGCTCCGCCCGACGGCCGAGCACGAGCAGGTCCGCGCGACGCTGGCCGGCCTGCAGGCCGACGGCGGCACCGCGACCGGCGACGCGCTGGCCAGCGCCCTGCAGGCGCTCGGGCCGGGCGGCGAGGATCGCCCGCCGGCCGCCGTCGTGCTGCTCTCCGACGGCGCCACGACCTCCGGCGAGGATCCCGTGGAGGTCGCGCGCCAAGCCCGCGCCGCCGGGGTCAGCGTGTCGACTGTCGCCCTGGGCACGCCGGACGGCACGCTCGAGCTTCCCGACGGGCGCACGCAGGTCGTCCCGCCCGACCCTGAGTCACTGCGGGAGATCGCCGAGTCATCCGGCGGGCGCGCGTACGCGGCCGAGGACGCCGGCGCGCTCGGCGAGGTCTACGAGGACCTCGGCTCGCGGATCGGCACGCGCGACGAGACGCGCGAGATCAGCGCCGGATTCGCCGCGGCGGGGATCCTCCTGCTCGCGGGCGCGCTCGGCACCGCACTGCGCTGGCGCGGGAGCCTCCCCTGACCGCGCTCCGTCCTCGACGTGCGCTCGCCGAAGGCGGACCGACAGCGGACCCGCACGGCGCACAGCTCTCCCTCCGGAGGAGCGGCTGAAGGGACTCGAACCCTCGACCTTCTGCATGGCAAGCAGACGCTCTAGCCAACTGAGCTACAGCCGCGCGAGGGCGGGAGTATAGCCCCCACCGTCGAGGGAGCGGACGACTTCACGGCCCCGCGATGAAGGAGCGCAGCGATGAAGCGCATCCCTTCATGACCGCGCAGGCCAGTGGCGCGCGTGAGCGGATGGTCGGACGTCAGATGCGGCGACGGGGGCTGGAGCCGCGGTAGCCGAGCTCCCGTGCTGCTCACGCCGTTCCGGGCACACGCCGAGGAGCGCCGCACGCGCCCGCCGCTGGAGCGCGCCCAGCGCGCGATGCTCCTGCGCACGCTGCCCTACCCGGCACGCTTCCGCCTCGCCGCGCGGCTCGGCGCCCTCGGGCGGCCGTTCGCGCGGCTCATGCCGGACCGGTTCAGCTCGATGCTGCGCCTGCTGCCTGCCAAGCTCCCCAAGGCCCGGCCCCTGCCCGAGATCCATCCCGCCGAAGGGGCACGGCGCGCGCGGGTCGCGCTGCTGGCCGGCTGCGCCCAGCAGGTGCTGGAGCCCGACATCGGCTGGGCGACCCTGCGGGTGCTGGCCCGCAACGGCGTGGAGACCGTGATCCCGCGCGGGCAGGGCTGCTGCGGCGCCCTGGCGATGCACACCGGGGCGTCGAAGCAGGCCAAGCCCCTGGCCCGGCGCAACCTCGCGGCGTTCCCGGCCGACGTGGACGCCGTCGTGACCAACGCGGCGGGCTGCGGCTCCGGCATGAGGGAGTACGGCCTGCTGCTCAAGGGCACGCCCGAGCAGGAGGCCGCCGAGCGCTTCGCCGACCGGGTCGTCGACGTCAGCACCTTCCTCGACGGCCTCGGCCTTGCCGTCACCCCGCCCGCCCTGCCGGAGCCGACGAAGGTCGCCTACCACGACGCCTGCCACCTCGCCCATGCCCAGGGCGTCCGCCGCGCCCCGCGCGCCCTGCTGGAGACGGTCGAGAACCTCACGCTCGTGGAGCCGGAGGAGTGGGAGCTCTGCTGCGGCTCGGCCGGCACCTACAACGTCGAGAAGCCCGACACCGCCGCCGAGCTCGGCGAGCGCAAGGCGCGCAACCTGCTGGCCACCGGAGCCCAGCTGATCGCCACGGGCAACATTGGCTGCATCACCCAGATCCAGACCCACCTGCGGGCACTCGGTCACGAGCTCGATGTCGTGCACACCCTCCAGGTGCTGGACCGGGCGTATGCGCGCAAGGCTTGAGGCGTCCTTCCGCGCCGCGCTCGAGGCCACCGACCCCTACGCGCTCACCCGCGCCCACCTGCCACGCGAGCCGCCGGCGCTCATCCTGTGCGTCGGCAAGGCCGCCGTCCCGATGGCGCGGGCGGCGGCCGACGCCTACCCCGACGTGTCGGGCCTCGTGGTCACGCGCGAGGGCTACGGCGGGCGGGCGGGGCAGCTCGACGTGCGCGAGTCCGCGCACCCCCTGCCGGACGAGCGCAGCCAGGCGGCCGCCGAGGAGGCGCTCGAGCGGGTCGGCTCCCTGCGCGAGGACGACCTGCTGCTCGTCCTCGTGTCGGGCGGGGGATCCGCCCTGCAGTCCGCCCCGTGGGGCGTGTCGCTCGAGGACAAGCGCGCGGCCAACCAGGCGCTGCTGCGCAGCGGCGCGGCGATCGGGGAGATCAACGCGGTCCGCAAGCACCTCTCGCGCACCAAGGGCGGGCAGCTCGCGGCCGCCACGCCGGCGCGCGTGCTCGCCCTCGTGCTCTCCGACGTCCCCGGTGACGACCTCGCCGGCGTGGCCTCCGGCCCCACGGTGCCCGACCCCACCAGCTTCGCCGACGCCCTTGCGGTGCTCGACCGCTACGCCCTCGATCTCGCGCCCGCCCGCGCCCACCTGGAGCGAGGCGCGCACGGCGAGCTGCCCGAGACACCCAAGCCCGGCGATCCGCGCCTGGCGCGCGTGGAGAACCGGCTGATCGGTGGCGGCTGGCACCTGCTGGAGGCCGCCGCCGGCTTCTGGCGCGCCGACGGCGACGGTGACGCCCCGGCCGTCGCGACGCTCTCGGACCGCTTCGGCGGGGAGGCCCGCGAGCTGGCCCGCTTCCACGCCGGCCTGGTGCAGTCGATCCGCGCCCACCAGGCGCCGTTCCGGCCCCCCGTCGTGCTGCTCTCCGGTGGCGAGGCCTCGGTCACCGTCCGCGGCGACGGGCTCGGCGGGCGCAACCAGGAGTTCCTGCTCTGGCTGGCCCACCACCTCGGCGACGACGGCGTCTGGGCGATCGCCTGCGACTCCGACGGCATCGACGGGACCACCGACGCCGCCGGCGCGGTCATCCGCCCGGACACGCTCGCCCGCGCCGGCACGGCCGGGATCGACACCCTGCGCTCCCTGGAGCGCAACGACGCCCACCACGTTTTCGCCGAGCTCGACGACCTCGTCCGCACGGGGCCCACCCGCAACAACCTCAATGACTACCGGGCGATCGTCGTCTCCGACTAGCGACCATCCCGATGACCACGTCATCGTGCTGTTCGGCGCCAGCGGCGACCTCGCGCGGCGCAAGCTGCTCCCGGGGCTCTTCCACCTCGCGACGGCCGGCCTGATGCCGGAGCGCTTCCGGATCATCGGCACCTCCAGGCGCGAGCGCTCCGACGAGGAGTTCCGCGCCCTGACGCGCGCCGCGATCGGCGACGACGCGGCGAACCTCGACGCCTGGGAGCGCTTCTCCGCGTGCCTGTCGTTCGTCCCGTTCCGGGTCGACGACGCAGGGCCGCTGGCGCAGGCCGTGCAGCGCGCCGAGCGCGACCTCGGCGCCGGCGCGCGGCGGCTGCACTACCTCTCCGTGCCCCCGGGCGCCGCCGGCGAGCTCGTGCAGGCGATCGGCGACAGCGGCCTGTCCGAGCGGGCCCGGGTGATCCTGGAGAAGCCGTTCGGGACCGACCTCGACAGCGCACGCAGGCTCAACCGGCTGCTGCACGACGTCTTCCCCGAGGAGCGCGTGTTCCGCATCGACCACTTCCTGGCGCGTGAGGCGGTGCAGAACCTCCTCGCTCTGCGCTTCGCCAACGGCATGTTCGAGCCGGTCTGGAACCGCAATCACATCGATCACGTCCAGGTCGACGTGCCGGAGACGCTCGCGGTCGACGCTCGCGCCGGCTTCTACGAGCAGACCGGCGCCTACCGCGACATGGTGGTCACGCACCTCTTCCACGTGCTCGGCTTCGTGGCGATGGAGCCGCCGACCTCGCTGGAGGCGGAGGCGCTCGGCGAGGAGAGCGGCAAGGTGTTCCGGGCGATGGAGGTCGTCCGTCCCGAGGACGTGGTCCGCGGGCAGTACGACGGCTACCGCGCGGAGGAGGGCGTCGACGAGGACTCCGAGACCGAGACCTTCATCGCCGCCCGCGTCAGCATCGAGAACTGGCGCTGGACCGGCGTGCCGTTCTTCCTACGGACCGGCAAGCGGCTGGCCGAGGGGCGCCGGCTGCTCACCATCGCGTTCCGCAAGCCGCCCCGCCGGATGTTCGATGTCACCGAGGCGCTCGTGGAGCACTTCGGGCCCGACCACCTCACCTTCGACCTCAGCGACCCCGGTGGCATCTCAGCCAGCTTCTTGGCGAAGGTCCCGGGGCCGAGCATGCGCCTCGGCCAGGCGCGCATGGACTTCTCATCCGAGCGCACGTTCGGCACCGCCGACGCGCTGGAGCCATACGAGCGCCTCATGTACGACGCCATGACCGGCGATCGCTCGCTGTTCGCCGACGCGGAGGGGATCGAGCGGCTGTGGAGCGCCTCCGCGACGCTGCTGGCCGATCCGCCGCCCCTGCACCGCTACGCCCCCGGGTCATGGGGACCGGAGGCGATGCACGATCTGATCGCTCCCCGGCAGTGGCGGCTGTCGGCGACGTCGCTCGCCGGTCAACCCGGTTCGTAGCGCACGACGCCTGCGTGCGCCCCGACTGGCGCAGCGGCCGCTCAATTGAGGGGGATCAGGCCGCTCCAGCCGGGCTTGCGCTGCGCCCGTCCGTATTCATCGCGCCCTCGGACTCGATCCGACGGGGAGATCGGTCTGTGCCGTTCCCCTCCGCGTCGCGTGAGACCAAGTCGAGCGGCGGCCCGGGAGGGACTTCGGGGAGAAGCCCTGCCGGAAGGAGCCGATTTGCGGCGACTTCGCCGCGCGGCGCTTCTGCATGGCAAGCAGACGCTCAGCTGACTGAGCTACAGCCGCGCGAGGGGCGGGAGTATAGCCCCGCGGTCGACGCCCGGGACGAGGGTGAGCTCGCCCGGGCGTGACGATCACACGTCGCGGCGGCGCAGCAGGACCGCGGCGACGGCGAGCGTCCCGACGACCCAGACCGAGAGCACGCCGAGTCCGGCCCACGGCCCGAGCAGGGTGTCGCTCGGGGCGCTGGTGATGAACGCCAGGCCGGCGTTGGAGGGCAGGAACTGGGCGGCATCCTGGACGGCGGCCGGCAGGAGCCCGACGAGCGGCGGGATCACGAGCACGATCGCGGTGAGGGCGCCGATGGTTCCTGCGGTGCTGCGGATGATCCAGCCGAGCGCGCTGCCCAGCAGCCCCATGAGGGCCAGGTACACGCCGGTGCCCGCGACCGCGCGCAGGACGCCGGGATCGCCGAGCGACGCTTCCGTCGCCTCTCCGGCGAGGATGACCTGGGCCACCTGGAACGACCCGAAGGCGGCCGCGGTCATCGTGATCAGCGCCACCAGGCCACGCGGTGCTCCCGCTCTGATGAGCATCCGGGTCCTGCTGGCCGACGACCAGGCGATGGTGCGGGCCGGCTTCTCCGCCCTGCTGGACTCCGAGGACGGGATCGAGGTCTGCGGCGAGGCCGGCGACGGTGAGCGTGCCGTCGTGCTGGCGCGTGAGCTGCGGCCCGACGTGGTGCTCATGGACGTGCGGATGCCGCGCATGGACGGCATCGAGGCCACGCAGGCGATCACCCTCGACCCGGCCCTGACGGAGACCCGGGTCGTCGTGCTGACGACCTTCGAGCTCGACGAGTACGTCTTCGGGGCGCTGCGCGCCGGTGCGAGCGGCTTCCTGCTCAAGAACCTCGAGCCGACCGACCTGCTGCGCACCATCCGCATCGTCGCGGCCGGCGAGTCGCTGCTCGCCCCTCGGGTGACCAAGCGCCTCATCGAGGCCTTCGTCGAGATGCCCCAGCGCTCCGAGCGTCTCGCCCCGGGGTTGGACGAGCTGACCCCCAGGGAGCACGAGATCCTGCAGCTGGTGGCCACCGGGCTCTCGAACATCGAGATCGCCGACCAGCTCTGGCTGTCCCCGCTGACCGTCAAGACCCACGTCTCGCACGTCCTGAGCAAGCTCGGCGCGCGCGACCGGGTCCAGCTGGTCGTCGCCGCCTACGAGACCGTTCTCGTCGTCGCGGGGCAGTAGCGCAGGGCGCCTACGCCGCTTGGCGTAGGGCAAGTCCCCTCTGGTGGCCGACGACGGATGGCGGCGCAGCCGACACGCTGCGACTGACCGTCATCCGACCTCCCAGAGGAGATCCCCGTGCCCGCTCGAGACGAAGTTCCGCAGGACCGCTCCCTGCTCGGCCGCCTGGCCGGCGGCGCGTTCAAGCGCCGCCGCAGCGTGCTGGCCGGCTGGCTGGCCATCGTGGCCATCGCCGTCTTCGCATCGATGACCTGGGGCGGCGAGTACGGCGTCAACTACGCCACCCCAGGCGCTGAACCCACCGCCGCCGCCGAGACGCTGGCCGCGGAGTTCGACGGCCGTTCGTCCGAGACGATCGACGTGGTCTACGCCTCCGACACCTCGGTCACCGACAATAGGCGGTGACCGGCCCGGTCGACGCGCTGCTGGCCAAGGCCGGCGAGCTGGGGGGCCTGACGGGCGGCATGAGCACCCGGGACGCCGAGGTCAGCCCCGACGGGCGCACGGCGATCGTCACCGTGCCGCTTGACCGCCAGGAGGACATGGTCCCGACCACCACCGGCGAGACCATGCTCTCCATGGCCCAGGCGGCCACCACCGAGACGCAGTCGGTCGCGATCGGCGGCGCCGAGATCGGCCAGGTCGCCCAGTCCGGCGGCTCCTCCGAGCTCATCGGCATCGGCGTGGCGGCGATCGTGCATCTGATCACCTTCGGAGGGGCGATCGCCGCAGGGCTGCCGCTGCTGACCGCGATGTTCGGCGTGGGCGCCACCGTCATGCTCAGCGGCGTCATGGCCGCCGCGCTGGACACCGCCGACTGGGCGCCGCAGGTTGCGATCATGATCGGCCTCGGCGTCGGCATCGACTACGCGCTGCTCATCCTCACCCGGCAGCGGGCCGCCCTCGCCCAGGGCCTGACCCCGCATCAGGCCACCGTGGAGGCGATGAGCACGGCGGGCCGCTCGGTCGTCATCGCCGGCATGACCGTCGTCATCTCGATGCTGGGGCTGTTCCTCATGGGCTTCCCGTACCTCTACGGCGTGGCGCTGTCCGCCAGCCTGGCCGTGCTGGTCGTCCTCGCGGCCAACCTGACCCTGCTGCCCGCCATGCTGGGCTTCGCGGGCAAGGGCGTCAACCGCCTCAGGATCCCCGGTCTCGGCCGCGTGGCGCCGGATCCCGACCGCTCCCGGGCCGCGCGCTGGGCGCGTGGTGTGCAGCGGCGTCCGAAGCTGGCTGTCGTCGCCTCGGTGGCGCTGCTGCTGGCGATGACCGCACCGCTGACCGGGATCCGCTTCGGCTTCCCCGACGCCGGCAACGAAGCCTCCACCACGACGACCCGCGCGGCCTACGACATGGTCTCCGAGGGCTTCGGACCGGGCGCCAACGGCCCGCTCGTCGCCGTCGTCGACACCCCAGATGCGGCCGCCCAGGCCAGCCTGGCGCCGCTGACCAAGGAGATCGAGCAGGTGCCGGGCGTCAAGACGGTCGGCGAGCCGCAGCCCAGCCCGTCAGGCACCACCAACCTGTTGGCCATCACCCCGACCACCTCACCGCAGGACGACGCCACCAAGACGCTCATCGACCGCCTCCGCGACGGACCGCTGGCCGCCTCGGGCCTCGATGTCGACCTCGGCGGCGCGACGGCGGCCACCGTGGACCAGGGCACCGCGACGGCCAGCCGGCTCCCGCTGTTCATCGGCGGCGTCATCGGCCTCTCGTTCCTGCTGCTGGTGGCCGCCTTCCGTGCTCCGATCGTGGCCCTGAAGGCCGGTGTGCTCAACCTGCTGTCCATCGGGGCCGCATACGGCGTCGGCTCCCTGGTGGCCGAGGGCGGCTGGGCCGGGCAGCTGGTCGGCATCGACACCGACCTGCCGGTCCCGCCGTTCATCCCGGTGATGATGTTCGCCGTGCTGTTCGGGCTCTCGATGGACTACGAGGTGTTCCTGCCGTCCCGCATCAAGGAGGAGCTGGCCAAGGGCGGAGACGCCCGTATGGCCGTCGTCGCCGGCGTGGCCCGCACCGCCAGGGTCATCACCGCCGCCGCGGCGATCATGATCGCGGTCTTCGCCGCCTTCGCGCTGAGCCCCGAGGTCTTCCTCAAGCTCATCGGCATCGGCCTGGCCACCGCGATCCTCGTCGACGCCACGATCGTCCGGATGATCCTCGTTCCCGCGATCATGGAGCTGCTCGGCGAGAAGGCGTGGTGGGCGCCCCGCTGGCTCAAGCGCCTGATCCCCGAGGTCGACCTCGAAGGAGGAGCGCCCCGCCCCGCCGTCGCTTGATCCCGACGCAGGGCCGATGTCGAGCATCCGCCCGGGCCGTCCGCCCGGGCGGATGTCGTCAGGGGCGTCGCACAGCGGAGCCCGCGGGCTCGATTAGCCTGTCGGCATGGTTCAATGCGCGCTCAACGGCGGCTACAGCGGCGAGGATCATCCAGACGTTCCCGTGACGCTCGAGCAGCTCGTCGACGACGCGGTCGCCTGCCGTGCGGCTGGGGCGGAGTCGGTGCACCTGCATCCGCGTCGGCCGGCCGACGGGGTCGAGTCGCTCGCCGCCGAGACCCATGACGTGGTCGTGGCGGCGATCCGTGCGGCGGTCCCTGACCTGGAGATCTCCTGCTCGACCCAGGAGGACATCGATCTCGGCGTCTTCGGGGACCGGATCGCAGCCGTCCGGGCCTGGACGAGCCCGCCCGACGTCGTCTCGCTCAATCTGGTCGAGCGGGGCGCGATCGAGCTTGGCAGCGCCCTGTTGCAGTGCGGAATCGGGATCGAGGCCGGCGTCTTCACGCTCGACGGCGCCGACGTCCTGCTGGCGGCGCCCTGGGCCTCGGCGGTCCACCGCGTGCTCGTCGAGACGATCTTCGAGCACGACGACGACGCTGCGGTCGAGCTTGCCCGCGCGATAGACGAGCGTGTCGCGGTCCTGGGCAGGCCTCGGCTGTGGCACGGCGATGCTCGGGCGAACTGGGTGGTCGTCGATGCGGGGTTGGCGGCCGGGGTCGACGTGCGCGTCGGCCTGGAGGACACGCTCATCGGCCGCGACGGCGGGCGCGCGCCCGCCAACGCCGCCCAGGTAGCCGACATCCTCATCATGGACGTATCGAGCGCTCAGCCGCACGAGTGACTGGGGGCTGATGCGTCCCGTCGCCGTCATAGGCGCGCCGACGAGCGCCGGTGCGTTCGCGCCCGGCCAGGAGGACGCGCCGGCCGCGCTGCGCGAGGCGGGGCTCCTCGACGCCCTTCGCGCCGGCGGCCGCGAGGTGCGTGATCGCGGTGACACGTCGCGGTTCCGGTGGGGCGTCGATCGCGCCGAGCCTCGCTCGATGAACATCGACGCCGTCATCGATGGCGTCCGAGCCGTCGCGACCCGGGTTCGCGCGGCGGTAGGCGCGGGAGAGCTCGCCTTGGTCCTCGGTGGCGACTGCACGGTCGGCGTGGGCACGATCGCCGGCGCGGTGGCCGCGGGCGCCGAGCCGCGCGTGGTCTATCTCGATCTGCACGCCGACCTCAACACGCCGTCCTCGGTGCCCGACGGCGCGTTGGACTGGACCGGAGTGGCGCACATGCTCGACGTGCCCGGCGCCGACGCGAGGTTCGCCGCCGTCGGGCCGCGGCGCCCGCTGATCAGCTCCGACGACCTCCTGCTCCTCGGCCGAGGACCGGAGCAGGGCACGCCGGCCGAGAACCGGCTCGTCACGGACCGTGCGCTCGCGACGATCGACGTCGACGAGCTGGCTGCGGACCCGCGGGCGGCGGCACGCCGCGCTCTGCAACACGCGACCGCGGATGATCGGGCCTTCGTCGTCCACTTCGATGTCGATGTCATCGACTTCGCCGACGTCCCACTCTCCGAGAACACCGGGCGCGGCGTCGGCGTGCCCTTCGCCGCGGCCCTCTGCGCACTCGAGATCCTAGTCGCCGGCGACGTCCCGCTGGCGATCACCGTCACCGAGCTCAACCCCCACCACGGAGCCGCCGACCGATCGGACGTCGCGCGCTTCACGCAGGCGCTCGCAGACTCGCTGACCTGAAGCCGCCGAGATCTCGCCGGGCCGGCTCGGCTGGACGCTGAACCCACGTGCTTGCAGCAACACCTGGTTGCGCCTACCGGAGCCGGCTCCCCGGTGCCTGACCCGCCAAGTGTCTCGCTCAGCCGAGGACGGCCTGGGTCTGGGTCACCTGCGCCACGCGGCGGCCCTCGCCGTCGACCAGGTCGGTCTGGACCACGACCATCCGGCGGCCGCGGTGCAGCGGGCGCGCGGTGGCGGTGACCTCGCCCTCGGTGACCGCGCGAAAGAGGTGGGTGGTCGAGCCGGACGTCGCCGTGGTCGCCCCCTCGGGCAGCCCGAGGAAGGCGCACAGCGCGCCGACGCTGTCGGCCAGCGTCATCAGCGCGCCGCCGTGCATGACCCCGCCGGCGGTGCAGCGCTCGGGCGCCCAGGCGAGCGCCCCGACGACCTCGTCGGGGCCGGCGGAGCGCAGCTCGACGCCCACCGAGGCGGCGAACGGCATCGCCGCGAGCAGGCCCGCGAGCTCGGCGTCGGTCATGCTCACGCCGGGTCGTGGCAGACGGCCTCGACGTTGTTGCCGTCGGGGTCGAGCACGAACGCTCCGTAGTAGTGGGGGTGGTAGATCTCGCGCTTGCCCGGGCCGCCGTTGTCGGTCGCACCGGCCTCGAGCGCGGCCGCGTGGAAGGCGTCGACGACCTCCCGCGACGGTGCGGTGAACGCGACGTGGACGCCCGTCTGCGGGCCGCGGTCGCGCCGGCCGATCCAGAAGTACGGCTTCTGGTCGTGGCCGAAGCCGGCGACCTCGGGCACCGGCTGCATCAACAGCGTGATCCCGAGCGGGGCGAGCGCCCGCTCGTAGAAGGCCCTGCTGCGCTCGAAGTCGGTCACGTCCAGGCCCAGGTGGTCCAGCATGGTGTCTCCTTTCGCCCGGGCGACACCATCTCACGCCCGGCCGGCGCCGGCGTCGCCGGCGCGATTCTAAGGAGCGCTCTTAGCTCGATCCCCTAGCGTCCGCCCGATGAGGGGGGCGCTCGTGGCCGTCGTCTTGCTCCTCGGCCTCCCGGGCGATGTCTCGGCGGCGGCCGAGAGCTAGCCCGGCGTGCGGTTGGAGACGACGATCGCCGAGAAGGGCGTGGTGTCGACGCCCGCGGCGGCCTGATCGCCCAGGGCTTCTACGAGCAGGGGGTACGGCTGGTCGACGCGAGCCGGCCGCGGCGGCTGCGGCAGGTCGGCTACTACGTCCCACCGCGCGGGATGGTGT
>Ga0136617_10003324_pt1 | contig 14365 bp, 8 predicted proteins | sample AntDrymUQ3222106_2_FD_129672 | JGI IMG/M metagenome (GOLD analysis project Ga0136617, IMG submission 129672) | Polar desert sand microbial communities from Dry Valleys, Antarctica - metaG UQ322 (21.06) | ecosystem: Environmental > Terrestrial > Soil > Desert | place: Antarctica: Dry Valley... | reverse complement strand
ATCCGTGCCTTCGATGCCCTGCCTGGCGTTGTTGTCCTCAATCGCCATCACCCGATCAGCAGCGGCGAACGGCAGCGGGCGAAACAGCATTCCATCAACAGTGCTATAGACGGTCGTCGTCGCACCGATGCCAAGCGCGACGCAGATCACCGCCGCCAACGTAAAACCACGCCGCTTCCACAGCATACGCAGTCCGTAGCGCACGTCTTTTAGCATATTTCCCATCAACAATTCTCCCGCGTCATCAAATCGATTTACTCAGCCGTGACAGGTAAATGATGACAGGTGACAGGACAGTTTGCATTCTGTGCTGCACGAGGACGAGTCCTGTCAGCCAGCATCTTGACCAACAAGCTTTAGCTTCGGTCGCAAACACTCACGGGCCTAAACTCTTTCTTGTCACCTGTCACCCGTCATGTTTGAGTTATTTGACTTTCAAAATGACGAATGTCAGATCGTCATGTTGCGCTGCACCCGCCGACCACTCGCGCACATGACTCTCTACGCGGTCGCGCACCTCATCCGCAGACATGTGCGCGCAGGCGGTGAGTACTTCACGCAATCTCTCTTCGCCGAACTCGTTGCCTTCGCGGTTGAGCGATTCTGTCAGACCGTCCGTGAAAGCGATCAGCAGGTCGCCGCTTACCATTTGGAGCGTCTCTTGCTCATAGCGGCAACAATCGAAAACGCCGAGCACGGGTCCGCCCGCCGTGAGTTCCCTGACCTCGATTAGATTTACAGGAGTATTGGGTCCACCCGTAATTTCGATCTCCAAGCTCTCTGCTTCCAGCACCGCCACAGCTGCGCAGGCACCGACCGCACGCACAGCGGCGGGCATCATCATCGACCCTGACGACACACGCAGCTTGCAATCGGAGATCGTGTGTCGGCTGCCGCACGTGAGTTGCCCATCAGAGTTGTTTGTTCTGACGAGTATCGGCGGATTGTGACCAGCGTTGACGTAGGTGAGCGTTCGCGCCTCTTCATCGAACTGCGCGTAAAAGAACGTCACATAGCTCGCCGCGCCGGTCGAACGATGCACGAGGCGATTCATCGTGCGGACCAATTCTGCCAGCGAATCCGTCCTGCCGTCCGTGCGGTGACTCATCACCTGACTTCGCAGAGAGGCTTGCACGTTCGACATCAAGAGCGCCGCCGAGATGCCTTTGCCAGCGACATCAGCGACGGCAATTCCGAGTTGACCGTCGTTGAGCGTGATGAAGTCGTAGTAGTCGCCGCCGACGGCGCGTGCCGGTTGGAAGAAAGCCGCGAGGTCGAGCGACTCGGTTTCCGGCGCAGCTTCGGGAAGAAGCCTCTGCTGCACTTCACGCGCGAGCGCGAGTTCACGCTTCAACCCTTCCTCCGCGACCATCCGCTCGGCAAGTTTCGCGTTCTCGATGATAAATGCCAGTTGACTCGCCACAGACATCAGCATCCGCTTGTCTTCGGCAGAGTAACACCTTGAACCCTGGCGCAGACCAAGCGAGAGAATACCGACGAGCCGTTCACGAATTGTGATGCCGAGGACTAACCGCGCCTCAACTGCATTCAAGGTCGCACACTCTCGCTCGCGTTCCGCTCTGCGCCGTGCGTCGAACGACGCGACCGCGCGCCGCCACGTCTCCAAGTCGTCAGGCGTGAGTCTGAGCGGCGCGGACAAACCGCTCAAACGTTTGACGATCAAAGAATTCGCTGCCAGCGTGTGCCGGTTAAGCGATTGTCTTGCGGCTCCGTGTTTAAGCTCTGCTTCCTTCGACGAGACGCGACACACATAATCGCCCATTGCGTCATCGCGCACGAAGATCGAGACATTCGTCGCGCACAGTGCGTCCGCGATTTCTCTGACGACGAAACTGTAAATCTGATCCGTGTTCGTCACGCCGCGCGCCGCTTGTCCGAGATCAAAAAGAATGCGCCGCTCGTCGTAAGCGCGGATGGGGAGACGGCGTTCAAGCCTTGTCAGCACAGAGCGATTGACAAAGAAGTGCAGCATGGCTAAAAGCGCACACGCCGCCACCACCGACGCGATGTCGGCGCGTCCTCCGAAGCGGTCGAGCATCGCCGCGCGGCTTCCCGTGAGTGCGACCGAAAGTGCGGCGCACGCGGCGACAGCTTCGACAATAAGCAACGTACCGGCGGGCGACAACCGCCCCGTCGCCTTTCGGAGCCGACGCTCAAGCGTGCCGTAATGTCTGCGAAATGTATGCTTGAGAACTTTCATCTGTGGACGCCTGATGAAAGCGGCGTGCCAATAACGGTCGAGCAGTAATCATCCGGCAATTAAAGGAAATGGAAGGGATGATGGCGGAGCGGGCGGCGCGCATGTCCGTTCATGGGATTGGTTAGTCTCATTATCGAAACGTGCATTCGTCCGAAAGAGAGTCCCGCTTCACGGGGAGCCGCACGGCGGTAGCAGATGCGTGAGGTAGGCAGACCAATGCGTCGCTTGAAAGTTCCACGCGCTGCAATCACGTGTGATTTGTAAGCTACTCATGCCGCAATGCTACCAGCGGGTCAACCTTCGTCGCACGCCGCGCCGGGATGTAACTGGCAAGCAGTGCGACCGCACCGAGCAACGCAGCGGTGCCGATGAAAACAGGCGCGTCGGTCGCGCTGACGCCATAGAGCAAACTCGACAGAAAGCGTGTCACCACGAACGCGCTCGCCAATCCGACCGCTACACCGAGAATCGCGAGCGTCATTCCCTGACCAACGACGAGACGCAGCACGTCCGCCGTCTGCGCGCCGAGCGCGATGCGGATGCCGAGTTCATGCGTCCGTTGCGCGACCGAGTAAGCGATCACGCCGTAGATGCCGACCGCTGCGAGAATCAGAGCTAAGGCGGCGAAGATGTTGGTCAACATCATCACCAACTGCCGCGCGGCGACGGATTCGGAAAGCAACTGCCCCATCGTCTTAAAGCTATAGCCCGTCTGCGTGCGGTCCACTTCTTGAATCGCGCGGCGGAGCGGTTCGCGCAAACTCGCGGGGTCAGCGCCGGAGCGTGCTACGAGCGCCATCGTCGCGATTGGAGCCTGCGTGTAGGGAATGTACATCTCCGGCTTGGCTGTCTCCTCCAACTCGAACCGCACGTCGCCGACGATACCGACGATCTCGCGCGTGACGGCTTCGCCGTACAGCGCCTTTTCTTCCGGACCGCCGGACGTTAAGCGTTTGCCGAGCGGGTCTTCATCACTGAAGAAGCGCCGCGCCATCGCTTGGTTGATGACGACCACGCCGGGCGCGTCCGTCGCGTCGCGCTCGCTCAACGCGCGTCCTTTGAGTAGCGGGATGCCCATCGCGCGGAAATAGTCGTGGCTGATGATGGACTTGTTCGCAGTGCGACTTTCGTCGGGCGCGGGCGGCGGGCGTCCTTCGATCTCGAACGAAGAGGATGTTAAAGAATTGCCGAGCGGCAGATTAGTGACCACTCCGGCGGATTGCACGCCGGGGAGCGTCGCGACGCGGTCAAGCACCTGTTGAAAGAACACGGCTTTCTGACGGCTTTCGGCATAGCCCGTTCGTGGCAGCGAAATGTGCATCGTCGCGACGCCTGCGGGGTCGAATCCGGGGTTGACGTTTCGCAGTTGCCGAAAACTTTTGATGAACAATCCGGCGGAGACGAGCAACACTAGCGAGAGCGCGATTTGTGTGACGACGAGCAGGCTGCTCAGACGCCCGCGGTGCATGCTCGAGCTCTGGCTGCGTCCGCCTTCTTTAAGCGTGCTGTTGAGATTCGTCTTCGAGGCCTGAATTGCCGGAGCCAGCCCGAAGAGTAGTCCGGTGAGAAGCGCGACGAGCAGCGTGAACAGAAGCGTCTGCCCGTCAATCGCCACCTCCTTCGCGCGCGGCAGCGTGCTCGACACGACGCCCGTGAGCAGATCGGTACACCACACCGCCAGCAGCAAACCGCCTCCGCCGCCGAGTAGCGCGAGCAGTATGCTCTCGGTCAGCATTTGACAGATGAGACGGAAGCGGCTTGCGCCGAGCGCCGTGCGAATCGCGATCTCTTTTCGTCGTGCGGTCGCACGTGTCAGCAGTAAATTGGCGATGTTGGCGCAGGCGATCAGCAGCACCAGGCAGACCGCGCCGAAGAGCGCGATGAGCGACGGTCGAACCTCGCCGACGATCACATCATAGAGCGGCACGACCGACACACCTCTGAATTTGTTCTCATCGTATTCCTGCCCTAAACGCTTTGCGATGTCGCGCATCTCTGTTTGCGCTTCGACGAGGGAGACGTTCGGCTTGAGGCGCGCGACAACGGAAAGAAAGCCGTTGACATGACCCGGTTGGCGGACGTAACTCAAATTCGCGGGCAGCCACACGTCCGTGCTGGCGCTGGGAAACTTGAAATCGGGCGGCATGATGCCGACGACCGTGAACGTCTCGCCGTTAAGCGTAATCGTTTGATTCAACAGTTGCGGGTCGGCGGCGAAGCGTCGCTGCCACAAGCCGTGACTGATTAAGGCGACGCGACTGTTTCCGCCCGGCTGATCTTCATCTGGTAAAAAGTCGCGCCCAGTAGCGGGGGCGACGCCGAGCGCTTTCATAAAGTCCGCGGTGACACGACTGCCGACGACGCGCTCCGGCTCGCCCGCGCCCGCCATCGTCAGGCTCGCGTAGTGATAAGCGGCGACATGCTCGAAGACGCGGTGCTGTTTCTGCCACTCGGCGAATTCCGGCGCGGCGACCGAACCGCGCTCTTGTCCCCGACGTGTGTCCGTGCTCGCCAGCGTGATGATGCGCTCCGCCTCCGGGTACGGCAGCGGCTTGAGTAGCACCACGTTAATCACACTGAAAATCGCCGTATTCGCACCGATCCCTAGCGCCAAAGTCACGACGGCGACGAGAGTTACACCGGGATGCTTCAACAGCATCCGTACCGCGAAACGTATGTCTTGCCAAAGCGCGTTCATCAATTCACCTCAACGCCTTCAATCTTTATCACTCATACCTCAGCGCGATCATCGGATCGACCTTCGATGCTCGACGCGCCGGGATGAAACTCGCAGCCAGCGCGATCAGTGTCAGGAACACGGCGATGCTGACGAAAGTTAAAGGATCGGTCGTGCTGACACCGTAGAGGAAGCTCACGAGCAGACGCGTGACGGCGAAAGCCCCTCCCAAGCCGAGCAGGACGCCGACGGCGACGAGCGCCATCCCTTCACGCAGGACGAGTCCGAGTACATCACCTCCCCGTGCGCCGAGCGCCATCCGTATACCGATCTCGCGTGTGCGCCGCGCGACCGAATATGACATCACACCGTACAGACCGACCGCTGCCAATAAGAGCGCCAGCAAACCGAACACGCCGAGCAGCACCGCGCCCATCCGTGCCGGGAACAACGAGTTGTTGAGCAGTTCGGTCATCGGCCTGATGTTTGGGACGGGTAAGTTCTTCTCAATTGTTTGCACTTCGCGGCGCACCCCGGCGGCGAAGTTCGACGGGTCGCCGCCCGTGCGAATCAATAAAGTCATCCCGGTCTCGTGACGTTGCAGGATGCTCTGGTAAACCATCGGCGCGGACGTTTCGCCGAGCGTGATGTACTTGCCGTCGCGGGCGAGGCCGACAACTTCCAGCCACGGCCCTTTCGCGCCGCTCAAGCTGAGCCGTTTGCCGAGCGGGTCTTGATCGGGGAAATAACGTCTGGCGAAAGTTTCGTTGATGATGATGACGCCCGGCGCGCCTTCACGGTCTTGGGCGGTGAAATCGCGCCCGCGTAACAGGGGGATGCTCATCGTCTCGAAGTATTTCAACGCGACGGGGCTGGCGAGTGTGAGGTTCTCTCCCGTGTCGGGATTTCCGCTTGTGCTTTCGCTATTGCTCGTGCGATTTGGTCCCTCTCGGCCTTCAATTAGCACATTACTCTGGCGACTCGCGCCGCTCAGCGGCGGTGTGCGTGAGAGCGTCGCGGACTGCACGCCCGGGATCGCCTCGACACGCTCGATCATCCCCCGGTAAAACTCCTGTCCCTGCGCTTTCGTGTAGCGCAGCAGGTGAATGTTAAGCGGCATCACCAGGACATGCTCCGGACTGAATCCCGGATCAATGCGTTGCGCTTGACTGAGGCTTCGCAGGAATAATCCCGCGCAAATCAGCAACACGAGCGACAGCGCTACCTGTGCGACGACCAAAAGATTACGCAGGTTAAAGCCACGAAAGCCCGAAGAGCTTCTGCCCGGCAGCGCCACCGTCTCGTCTTTGAGCGCGTGGACGAGGTCGGGATTTGAAGCTTGCAACGCCGGCGCGATGCCGAAGATGATACCGGTCAATACTGAGAGCAGCAGCGTGAAAGCCAGCACGCTCACGTCGAGGCTGAAATCAAATGCGATAGGAAAGAAATTGCCCGGCGGCGAGTATGACTGCAAGGCATCGACGAGCCACACGGCAAGCAGCAGGCCACCCGCGCCGCCCACCAATGACAAGAACACGCTTTCCGTCAGCAATTGACGAATCAAGCGCCAGCGGCTCGCCCCCAACGCGAGACGGATGCTGATCTCTTTGCGTCTGGCAGAGGCCCGCGCGAGCAGCAGGTTCGCCACGTTCGCGCACGCGATCAACAGCACCAATCCGACCACCCCCGACATCAGCCCGGCGATGGAGAGCAACGTGCCGCGCTGGTCGGGATCGCCCTTCGTGACCGGAAAGAGCGTCGCGGATTCCTCCTTATTCGTGTCCGGGTAAGCGTCTGCCAATTGTTTCGCCAGCACCTTCATTTCGGACTGCGCCTGCTCAAAGCTGACACCGGGTTTGAGGCGACCGATCATGTTCAGCCACGAGTTTCGGCGCACGGAGAGCAAGTCCGGATTCATCTCGCCGGAATAACCGCTGCGCGGCGGACGCACGACCGCCTGCATCATCATCGGCACGTAGATGTCGCTTGTTCGGCCCGCCTCTGCGCCGTCGAACCCGGCGGGCGCGACGCCCACAATGGTGAAAATCTGCCCGTTCAAAAGCAGTTGTTTGCCGACGGCATTCGCGTCGCCCGCGAAGCGTCTCTGCCACAAAGCGTGACTGATGATGACGACCGGATGCGCTCCCGGCGTTTGATCTTCTTCCGGCAAGAAGGTTCGTCCCGCGCGGGCACGCACGCCCAGCACGTCAAAATAATTGCCGGTGACAATCAAGCCGGAAATCTGCTCCGCCTGCTCGTTGTCGTTCAGGCTCACGGTAATACCGGAGTAAGCAGTCAGGTCGCTGAAGACTTTGTTTCTGTCCCGATAGTCCACGTAATCCGGGTAAGGAGCGACGTTGTACGGCTCGGCCCGAGTGCTGTTGAAAACGAACACGAGTCGTTCCGGCTCGGCGATGGGCAACGCCCTCAGCAGCACGGCGTTGACGAAACTAAAGATCGCGGTGTTAGCGCCGATGCCGAGCGCCAGCGAGAGGACAGCGACGATGGTGAATCCCGGAGTCTTCCACAACATCCGCGCCGCATAGCGTAAGTCTTGCCAGATTGTTTTCATCACTCGCACCTCAATTCAATGATCAGTGTTCGGTGGTCAGTGGTCAGTGGTCAGACAAGACAGTTTTTAACTAACCCCTGACCACCGACTATTGACCCCTACCTTATTCGTACCGCAACGCCACCATCGGATCGACTTTTGCCGCGCGCCGCGCCGGGACGTAGCGCGCGACGAGTGCGACCCCGGCGAGTAGCAGCGGGACACCCACGAACGTCACCGGGTCAGTCGCGCTCACGCCGTAAAGCAGGCTCGCCATCACTCGCGTCAACGCGAACGCCCCGGTGAGGCCGACGGTAATCCCGACGAGAGCGAGTAGCATGCCCTGCCTGACGACGAGCCGCAGCACGTTGCCCCGCTGCGCACCGAGCGCCATGCGGATGCCGATCTCCCGCGTGTGCTGCACGACGAAGAATGACAACACCCCGTAAATTCCCAGTGCCGCCAAGAGCAGCGCCAACGCGGCAAACGCCGTCAGCAGAATCATCCCCATCCGGCGCTGGGCCGTCACTCTATCCAGCACTTCATCCATCGTGCGGATGCTGGAAAGTGGCTGGTAAGGATCAACGTCGCGTACCGCCTGCCGCACGGCGGGCACGAGACTCGTCGGCGAGGCTGTGGTGCGGATGACCAGATCGCGCGGGGCGAAGAGGGGATAGGGTGGGTGCGGCGAAGCTTGCCAATACGGCACGTGCATCTCGGCCTTGACCGGCGCGTCCGCCCCCATCTGCCGGACATCGGCGACCACGCCGACAACTGTCAGCCACGGATTCGGCGAATCCGGCGAGCCGACCTTAAATCGCTTGCCTAGGGAACTCTCGCCCGGCCAGAACTGTCGCGCCATCGTCTCGTTGATGGCGGCGACCGGAATCGCTCGCTCGTCGTCCCCGTCGTTGAAGGCTCGCCCTTGCCGCAGCGCAACGCCCATCGCTCGAAAATAACCGGGACTGACTTGGCGGTGAATCGCGTTCCAGCCCGCATTCGGCTCAGACTGCCGCCCTTCGAGTGTGAGACCGTTCGCGCCCATCCAAGTGAGCGGCACGGCGGTCGTATAGCCCGCGGCGACTGCTCCGGGCAGGTGCCCGACACGCGCCAGCACTTGATCGTAGAAAGCCACGCGCTGTTGATGCTCACGATATTTGTCGCCTACCAACTGCGTCCGCACGGTCAACACGCTTTCGGGTCGCAGGTCCGTATACTGGCCGCGCAGCTTAGACAACGTCTGCACTAACAGCCCCGCGCCGACGAGCAGCACCAGCGACAGCGCGACCTGTGCCACGACGAACCCACTGCGGAGCCACCGTTGACCTGTGCCGGAGCCTGTGCGCCCGCTGCCTTGCTTGAGCGCCAAGCTCAGATCGGCTCTCGATGCCTGTAGCGCCGGAGCCAAACCAAAAATCACAGCGGCCAGCAGCGAGATGACCAACGTGAAGCCGAGCACCCGCGCATCCAGCTCCAACATGGCTGACGCGCTCATCCCCGCCGGAATCAGTTGTTGCAGAAACGCGAACGCCCACAACGACAACAGCAACCCTAGGCCACCGCCCAAACCGCCGAGCAGCACGCTCTCCGTCAGCAGTTGCCGCACGATGCGCCAGCGGCTCGCGCCGAGCGCCGAGCGCACGGCGATTTCGCGCCGCCGCGTCGCCGCGCGGGCGAGCAGCATCCCCGCCACGTTCGCGCACGCTACAGCCAGGACGAACCCGACCGCGACCAGAAGCATCATCAACGGGCGGCGCACGTCGCCGGCTAATTGTTCGTGCAGCGGGACGACCGCGGCGCTCAGGCCTTCCGCTTCGTCGGGATAAGTCGCGGCGATCCGGTGCGTGATTGCCTGAATATCGGCGTTAGCCTGCGCTACCGTGACGCCCGGCTTCAGTCGCGCAACGACATTGAGGTTGTGGATGTTACGCTCGGCGAGTTGTTCGGCAGTGAGCGCAATCGGCACCCACAGGTTGATGCTCGCCACCACGAACTGAAAGTCCCTCGGCATGACGCCGACGACCGTGTATTGCTCACCGTTGAGCAGAATGTCACGGCCGACGATACTGTGTTCGCCGCCATACCGGCTCTGCCAGAGGCCGTGGCTGATAACGGCTACTTTGTTTGCGCCGGGCTGATCCTCTTCCGGCTGAAAGGTGCGCCCCAGCGCCGGGTTCGCCCCGAGCAGTGGGAAGAAATTCGCCGACACGCCGAAGGCGGGAATCCTTTCCGGCTCGCCGTCGCCGGTGAGATTGAAGTTGCGCAAGTCGAGCGCCGCCATCTCTCCAAAAACCTGATTCTGCGTTTTCCAGTCGGCGTAATTGGCAGGCGCCAGCGTGTCGCGCGAAGCACCGGCGGACGAGTCGGACTCCCAGACCATCACCAGCCGGTCAGGCTCGTGATAATTAAGCGGACGCACCAGCACTGCGCTCACCAGACTGAAGATCGCCGTGTTCGCGCCGATGCCTAAAGCCAGTGCGACGACCGCGATGACAGTGAAGCCCGGATTTTTGAGCAGCATCCGAAAGGCGTAGCGCAGGTCTTGCAAGAGAGTTCTCATCATGTTACCTCCACAGAACAGGGGGGTCAGGGGGCGGGAGCCGGGGGTCGGGCGCTGAACACTTTTCCTTGACCGGCCCCTGACCCCCGACACCCGCCCCCTGTCTTATTCGTATCTCAGCGCAATCATCGGATCAACCTTCGTCGCACGGCGCGCCGGAATGTAACTCGCCAGGAAAGCAACCGCGCCGAGCAGCACCGCGATGCCAACGAAAACTGCTGGGTCGGTCGCAGACACGCCGTAGAGTTGGCTTGCCATGACGCGCGTCACGGCGAATGCTACCGCGAGTCCGAGGAGAACGCCGAAAAGGGCGAGCGACATTCCGTGCCCGACGATGAGTCGCAGGATGTCAGTTTTTTGCGCTCCCAAAGCCATGCGGATGCCAATCTCGTGTGTGCGGCTGCTCACCGTGTACGCGATGACACCATAGATGCCGACCGACGCGAGCGCCAGAGCGACGACGGCAAAGAGCAGGAGCAACGTCATCGAGAACCGTTGCGGCGCAAGCGAACGGTCGAGCGTCTGTTCCATCGTGTTGACGTTATAAACGGGTTGATTCGGGTCAAGCTCCTGCACCTCTCGGCGCACGGCGGAGGCTAAGGTCAGCGGGTCTGCCGTCGTGCGGATGATCAGGTTCATACGCGGCGCGAGCGACGGCAGCGCGTCGTCGGGAGCTTGGTTGAACGGCAGGTAGAGCTGCGCTTGAATCCGCTCGGTGGCGTCTAAGCCGAAATGTTTGACGTGCGCGACGACGCCGACAATTTCGGCGTCGGGATTGTCCTTGCCATCGCCTGCGATGTAGTGTCCGAGTGGGTCTTCGTCGGGAAACTGTTGGCGCGCGAACGCTTCGTCGATCACGGCGACACGCGGGCTGCGGTGTGTGTCCTGCGCGGTGAAGAATCTGCCTTTAACGAGGCGGATGCCCATCGCTTGCAGGTATTCGGTACTCGGGATGTAGATCATCGTCTGCGGCTGTTTGCCGGGTTCGGGCTTCGGGCGACCGACGATGGCGAAGGACGTGTCCGATGCTTGTCCGAGCGGGAGACCGTTTGAGAAAGCCACCGACTCGACGCCGGGTAGTCCTTTGATGCGCCCGCTCAAGTCGTTAAAGAAGTTGAGGACTTTGCCGCCTTCATCCTTCTTCACGTTGAGCGCGAGTTGCATCGTGAGCAGGTTCTCAGACTTAAAGCCAGGGTCGGTATCGAGAATGCGCAGGAAACTCTTGATCAATAATCCTGCGCCGACTAAGAGCACGAGCGAGAGCGCGACTTCCACGACGACCAGCGCGCTGCGTAACCACGCGCGTCGTCCGCTCGCCGTCGAACCGCGCCCGCTCTCTTTGAGCGTGTTGTGTAAATCCGTCTTCGCGGCTCCGAGCGCCGGAGCCAAACCGAAGATGACGCCTGTGACAATCGAGACGAGCAGCGTGAAGATGATGACTTTGCCGTCCAGATTGACTTCAGTTGTTGTCGGCAAACTATCGACGCTCACCGCGCGCAGCACGTCAACGCCCCACCAAGCCAGGAGCAAGCCGACGCCGCCACCCAAGAGCGCGAGCAGCACGCTTTCCGTTAGTAGTTGACGCACGATCCGCCAGCGTCCGGCTCCGAGCGCTGCGCGAATCGCCATCTCTCTGTGACGCGATGCGGCACGCGCGAGCAACAGGTTGGCGACGTTTGCGCAGGCAATCGCGAGTACGAAGCCGACCGCACCGAGCAGCACCAGCAGAGAGGTGCGAATGTCACCGACGAGTGCTTCGCGCAAGGGTGTGAGCGTCGCGCTGTTGCCCTTCATGCCGTACTGCGTCGAGATGCGCTCTGCCAACGAGACGAGTTCGGTGCGCGCCCTCTCAACCGACACGCCCGGCTTCAGACGCGCAACCGCGTAGATGCCGGGATGACTTCCGCGTTCCATCATCTCGCCGGCGCGCAGGCCGATGGGCACGAAGATGTCGGTCGGAGTTCCGAAGCGGTAACTCGCAGGCAGCACGCCGATGACAGTGTAACTCTCGCCGCCCAACCTCAGTTGTTTGCCGACCGGTGATGGGTCGGAGCCGAAGCGACGCTGCCACAAACCGTGACTGAGGATGCAGACGCGGCTTGCGCCGGGACGGTCTTCTTCCGGCAGAAAGCTGCGCCCCGCCGCGGGCTTGACGCCGAGCACGTCGAAGAACTCCGCCGACACTGCTCTTCCCGCCAGGCGTTCCGGCTCATCCGCGCCCGTCAGGTTGAGGCTGCGAAATTGCATCGCCGCGATGCCGGTGAAGACCTTGTTCTGTTCGCGCCAGTCAAGGAAGTTCGGATACGAGATGGACATCTGCGGCACTTGCGGGCTGTCTTCCGAAAGCCGCACGAGCCTGTCCGGGTCAGCGTATGGCAGCGGGCGCAACAGCACCGCATTGACGACCGAGAAGATCGCCGTGTTCGCGCCGACACCCAATGCCAGCACGACCACGACGATGACAGTCACATTCCAGTTCTTCCATAGCATCCGCGCAGCGAATCGTATGTCCTGCAATAGTGTGTTCATTGAATCACCTCAACAGTTGTTAGCCAAATTCGTAATCCTGATTTATCATCGACGTGTCGCCTTCAAAGGAGCAATTCGTTATGCCGACCATTCAGATCGACACTGAAGAGTTATTGAATGCCGCCTTGCAGATGTCGCGCGAGGAACTTGAGCAATTCGTCGCTAAGCTCTTCACACTTAAGGCCAGACAGGAAACCCCTGGTTTGTCAGAAAGAGAGACTGAGCTTCTGCTGAAAATCAATCAAGGGCTGCCGCCGGATACGCAGCAGCGGGTCAATGAATTGATCGACAAACGCCAGTCATACACAATTACCCAGGACGAACTGCAAGAATTAATTCAGCTCACCGACCAGATCGAAATGTTCGATGCCGAAAGATTGAAGCATTTGATCGGACTCGCCCGGTTACGCGGCATCACGCTTGATGAATTGATCAAAAAGTTGGGCATCAAGCCCGTACCGCATGACTAAAAAGCGCATCTCCCAAAAGCTGCGACGATTGGTCAAAGAACGTGCGCTAGGGTACTGCGAATACTGCATCTGTCCCGATTCACATGCCACCCAGGAGCATTCCCTCGAACACATCATCCCCGAAGTACAAGATGGCAGAAGCACTGGCGACAATCTCGCGCTCTCCTGTCAGGGCTGCAACAACATCAAATACAACAAAACCCACACACACGATCCGGTCAGTCAAGAAATAGTTTCGTTCTTTCATCCGCGTCATGACAACTGGCACGAACATTTCACCTGGGGTGCGGATCGCCTAACACTGGTTGGCCTGACGCCTATCGGTCGCGCCACAATTGAAGCATTGCGCCTGAATCGAAAAGGCGTCATCAATCTACGGCGATTGTTACTGCTCGACGGCAAACATCCGCCAGCACATCGCTCATCGTCGGAGTAGTCACTCGTATCTGAGCGCCACCATCGGATCAACCTTCGTCGCTCGCCGGGCCGGAATGTAACAAGCCAGCAGCGCCACGACAGTCAACAACAATGCGACACCAGCGAACGTCACCGGATCAGTCGCCGACACTCCAAAGCATCATCAACTCTTCAGATTCACTAAGGGGCAACGGGTTGAGCAATGCAGCATTGACCAAGCTGAACACGGCCGTATTCGCCCCGATGCCGAGTGCCAACGCGAGCACCGCGACAAACGTAAAGCCCGGATTCTTAACGAGCATCCGCGCGCCGTAGCGCAGGTCTTGCCACAAGGTATGCATAGTTTCTCCTCGTCGAGAGTGGGTTACTCGTAGCGCAATGCGATCATCGGGTCTACTTTCGTCGCGCGCCGTGCCGGGACGTAACACGCGATGAGCGCCGCGGCGGCTAACAACACCGTCACGCCGGCGAACGTCACCGGATCAGTCGCCCCGACGCCGAAGAGCAGGCTCTGCATTAAGCGCGTCAACGCCAACGACGCCAGCACGCCGATGCCGACGCCGACGAGCACCAGCCACATGCCTTGTGTGATGACGAGCCGAAGTACGTCACCACGCCCGGCGCCCAATGCCATGCGGATGCCGATCTCATGCGTGCGCTGTGCGACCGTGTAAGACATCACGCCGTAGATGCCGACTGAAGCCAGCAACAGAGCCACCGCGGCGAAGACGCCGAACAGAATCGCGTACAGACGCGGCTGCCAAACTGAACGTGAGATAACCTCGCTCATCGTGCGGACAGCAGTCACGGGTTGATTCGGGTCTAATTCTTTCACCTGATCTCGTATCGCAGCCGCCAGACTTTCGGGATAGGCCCGCGTGCGTACGGCGAGCGCCATGCCGCCAATCGAGATTTGAGCATGCGGCAGGTAGACGCTTTT
>Ga0136617_10003323_pt1 | contig 14366 bp, 25 predicted proteins | sample AntDrymUQ3222106_2_FD_129672 | JGI IMG/M metagenome (GOLD analysis project Ga0136617, IMG submission 129672) | Polar desert sand microbial communities from Dry Valleys, Antarctica - metaG UQ322 (21.06) | ecosystem: Environmental > Terrestrial > Soil > Desert | place: Antarctica: Dry Valley... | reverse complement strand
TCGCGCAGCGCCGCCTGGGGGTCGATGGAGCCGTCCGTCTCGATGTCGAGCGTGAGCTTGTCGAAGTCTGTCCGCTGCCCGACGCGGGCCTGTTCGACGGCGTAGGCGACTCGCCGGACGGGCGAGAAGATCGAGTCGATCGGGATGACGCCGATGGGCTGATCGGGGGACTTGTTCTCCTCCGCCGGCGTGTAGCCGCGGCCGCGACCGATCGTCAGGTAGAGCTCGAGCTTGGTCTTGCGCTCGAGCGTGGCGATGTGCGCGTCCGGGTTGAGGATCTCGACGCCCGCGGGCAGGTCGATGTCCGAAGCCGTGATCTCCCCGGGGCCCGTGACCACCAGCGGCGCCTCGACCTCGGTGGCGTCCGAGTGCATGCGGCACACGATGCCCTTGAGGTTGAGCACGATATCCGTGACGTCCTCGGTCACACCCTTGATGGTCGAGAACTCGTGCTGGACGCCCTCGATGCGCACGGAAGTCACCGCCGCCCCGGCGAGCGACGCGAGCAGCACACGCCGCAGCGAGTTCCCGAACGTGTAGCCGAAGCCCCGGTCGAGCGGTTCGACGGTGAAGCTGCCGCGGTTGTCTTCGACCGTCTCGGCGGTGATCCGGGGAATCTGGAAGTCAAGCATCAGGGTCCTAACGTGGTGTCTGAGAGAGGGAGGGACGGCCGGCGCGTCGGGACTGCGCCGCCTACTGCCGTCCGACGGTTACTTCGAGTAGAGCTCGACGATCAACTGCTCTTGTACCGGTGCCGCGATCTCCCGCCGCTCCGGCTTGCGGAGCACCTTCGCGGTCAACGCGTCATGGTCGGCCTGCAGCCATGGCGGCACGGCGGCGGTGAGCTCCGTGGCGTCGCGGATGACCGTCTCGGCGCCAGTCCCGGCCTTGACCGCGATGACGTCGTTGCCCCTGACCTGGTAGCTGGGGATGTCGACCCGCCGCCCGTTCACCGTCCAGTGGCCGTGGAGGATCAGCTGGCGGGCCTGTCGCCGCGAAGCGGCGAAGCCGAGGCGGACGAGAACGTTGTCGAAGCGGCATTCCAGGATCCGCAGGAGGTTCTCGCCCGTGATGCCGGGCTGGCGGGAAGCCTTCGCGTAGTACGTGCGGAACTGCTTCTCGAGGACGCCGTAGTAGCGGCGCGCCTTCTGCTTCTCACGCAGCTGCACCCGGTACTCGGACTGCTTCTGGCGGCCGCGGCCATGCTCGCCGGGCGGATAGGAGCGCCGCTCGACGCCGCACTTGTCGGTGAGGCAGCGCTCGCCCTTGAGGAAGAGCTTCTGCCCTTCGCGGCGGCACTGCTTGCACTGGGGGGAGGAATCGCGAGCCATGCAGAGATCAGACCCTTCGCCGCTTGCGGGGGCGGCAGCCGTTGTGTGCTTGTGGAGTGACGTCGCGGACGCCTGTGACCTCGAGTCCGGCGGCCTGCAGCGAGCGGATCGCGGTCTCGCGACCCGAGCCGGGGCCCTTGACGAAGACCTCGACCTTCTGCATGCCCTGCTCGATGCCCTTGCGCGCCGCTGCGTCGGCCGTCACCTGCGCGGCGAACGGGGTGGACTTGCGGGAGCCCTTGAAGCCGGCGCCGCCGGCGGACTCCCACGCGATGACGTTGCCCTCGCGGTCGGTGAGGGCGACGATCGTGTTGTTGAAGCTCGTCTTGATGTGTGCCTGGCCGATCGGAACGTTCTTTCGGACCTTGCGGCGGCCACGTGCGGGACGCTTGGGTGCGGGGCTCACTTCTTGCCTGCCTTCTTCTTGCCCGCGACCTGCATGCGCTTGGGGCCCTTACGGGTGCGTGCGTTGGTCTTGGTCTTCTGCCCCCGCACCGGAAGGCCGCGACGATGGCGAAGACCGCGATAGCAGCCGATCTCCATCAAACGCTTGATGTTCTGCGACCGCTCGCGCCGCAGATCGCCTTCGACGGTGTAGTCGGTGTCGATCAGGTCGCGGAGCTTTGAGACCTCATCTTCGGTCAGGTCGCGAACGTAGGTGTCCGGCGAGATCCCGAGCTTGGCCAGCATCTCGTTGGAAGTCGAACGGCCGACGCCGTACACGTACGTCATGCCGATCTCGACGCGCTTGTTGAGGGGGATGTTCACCCCGGCGATTCGAGCCATCTCCGCTACCCCTGCTTCTGCTTGTGCCGAGGGTTCGAGCAGATCACGAGGACATGGCCGTGGCGCCGGATGATCTTGCACTTCTCACACATCGGCTTGACCGACGGACGTACCTTCATGTTCCCTTTCGGCTGAGTCCAGGCGAGGCGGCTCTGGCGACCGTTGCGGCCGCCGCTACCGCTCCGCGGAGCGAGTCGCAACGCGGGGCCTCAAGGGCCCCGAGCGCGACGGAGAAGATTAGCAAAAGCGGCGTGCGGTTACTACGCGGCCACGCGGTCGCGCGACTCGTGCCACGGCGTCAGGATCCTCGGCCCCTCGCGGGTGACCGCGACCGTGAATTCGAAGTGGGCCGCCACCGAGCCGTCCTGGGAGTAGATGGCCCAGCCGTCGTCTCCCATGCGGACGCCGTGGCGGCCGGCAGTGGTCATCGGCTCGATGGCCAGGACCATGCCCTCCTCGAGCACGACGCCCTTCCCCGCCGGGCCGTAGTTGGGGACCTGGGGTTCCTCGTGCATCGAGCGACCGATGCCGTGCCCGACCAGCGAGCGCACGACGGAGAAGCCGTTCGCCTCGACATGGGCCTGCACGGCGTGCGACACGTCTCCGAGGCGGTTGCCGGCCACCACTTGGGCCGAGGCGAGAAAGAGCGACTCCTCGGTGACCTCGAGCAGCTTGGCGGTGACGGGAGAGACCTTGCCGACGGCGAACGTACGGGCCGCGTCGGCGACCCAGCCGTCGTAGATGACCCCGATGTCCACCGAAAGCACGTCGCCGCGCTTGAGTGCGTATGAGCCCGGGATCCCGTGGACGACCATATGGTTCGGCGAGGCGCAGATCGAGCCCGGAAAGCCCTTGTAGCCCTTGAAGGCCGGCGTCGCACCCTGTGAGCGGATGAAGCGCTCCGCCGCGGCGTCGAGCTCGCGGGTGGTGACGCCGGGCCGGATCTTGCGCGCGAGCAGGTCCATGCAGCGGACGTGGATCTCCCCGGCCACCGCCATCTTGTCGAGCTCGGCCGGGGTCTTCTTGATGATCACAGCCGCTCCTCGAGGCGCAGCGTGGCCAGAGTCGCCCGGACGTGATCGTGGACCTCGGTCGGCGGGCGGGTCCCGTCGAAGCGCTGCAGGATCCCGCGCGACTCGTAGTACTCGATGAGCGGCACGGTCTGGCGGTGGTAGGTCTCCAGGCGGTTCTTGACCGTCTCCGGCTTGTCGTCGTCACGGATGATGAGCGGCGATCCGTCCTCATCGTCGACCCCGTCGACCTCCGGAGGGTTCGAGTCGACGTGGTATACGCGGCCGGACTGCGCGACACGGCGGCCCGAGATGCGCCGCACGAGGACCTCGTCCGGCGCGTCGATCAGCAGCGCCGCCGTCAGGCGGCGACTGCGGTCGGCGATGGCACGGTCGAGCGCGTCGGCCTGCGGCACGGTCCGCGGGAAACCGTCGAGCAGAAAGCCGTCGTCGCCCTCGGCGTCGATCTTCTCGAGCAGCATCGCGATGATCAGCTCGTCCGGGACGAGGTCGCCCGCGTCCATGAACTCCTTCGCCTTCTGGCCGAGCTCGGAGCCCTCCTTCACGTGGGCGCGCAGCATGTCGCCCGTCGCCAGGTAGGGCAGGTTGAAGTCACCGCGCAGGCGCTCGGCCTGTGTGCCCTTTCCGGCGCCGGGTGGACCGAGGAGGATCAGATTGAGCTCGCTCATGGAGCCGGACAGCTTACTTGAGGAACCCTTCGTAGTTCCTCATCATGAGCTGGGCCTCGAGCTGCTTCATCGTGTCCAACGCGACGCCTACGACGATGAGGATGGAGGTGCCGCCGAAGAAGAAGTTGGCCGACGTCTGGTTGATCAGGATGGTCGGCAGGGCGGCAACGGCAGCGAGGTAGAGGGCTCCCGGGAAGGTGAGTCGGGCGAGGATGCGGTCCAGGAACTCGGCCGTGGGACGGCCGGGGCGCACTCCTGGTATGAAGCCGCCGTACTTCTTGAGATTGTCCGCCTGGTCCACCGGGTTGAACGTGACCGCGGTGTAGAAGTACGTGAAGAGGATGATGAAGACCGTCTCCCCGACGATGTACGCCCAGCCGTTGGGAGAGAAGAGCGTCGCAATGCCGTCGCCGCCGGGGATGAGCTCGCCGACGGTGGGCGGGAAGGCCATGATGGACGCCGCGAAGATCACGGGGATCACGCCGGCCATGTTCACGCGGAGCGGGAGATAGGTCTGGCCGCCGCCGCTCATGCGCCGGCCGATCACGCGCTTGGCGTATTGGATGGGTATTCGCCGCTGACCCTCCTGCACGAACACGATGGCCGCGATGACGGCGAGGGCGACGAACGGCATCATCACCTTGAAGATCTGATCCGGGTTCGTCCACCACGCCTGCACGCCGGACGGCAGGCCGGAGACGATGGACGCGAAGATCATCAGCGAGATCCCGTTGCCGATGCCGCGCTGGGTGATGAGCTCCCCCATCCACATGAGCAGGACACACCCCGCGGTGAGGCACAGCACCACCAGCAGCACCCGGCTGGTCGTGAACTCGGGGAACACGGACGTGCCGGCCGCGTTGCCCTGCGAGCGGAAGAGGAAGACGTAGCCGACGGCTTGCGCCGCCGCGAGCCCGACCGTCAGGTAGCGCGTGTACTGGGTGATCTTGGCGGTGCCCACCTCGCCTTCCTTCTGGAGCTTCTCGAGCGCGGGCGAGACCACCGTGAGGAGCTGCAGGATGATCGACGCCGTGATGTAGGGCATGATCCCGAGCGCGAAGATGGCGATCCGTGAGAGCCCGCCGCCCGTGAAGAGGTTGAGGAACCCGAGGATGTTCGAGCCGGCGTAGTTGTCCTCGATCTGCTTGAGCGCCTCGGTGGAGACGCCCGGCACGGGTATGAAGGAGCCCAGGCGGTAGAGCGCGAGGACGAGCGCGGTGAACGCCAGCTTCTTGCGGATCTCCGCAACCCGGAAGGCGTTGAAGATCGTGGAGATCATCGCGGCGCTGTGTGGCTAGTCCGCGACAGGCTGACAGGTACCGCCGGCCGCCTCGATCGCGGCGCGGGCCGACTTCGAGAAACCGTGGGCGTGCACGGTGAACGCCTTGGAGAGCTCGCCGCGGCCCAGAACCTTGATGGGGATGTCGCGCCGGGTGGCCAGCCCGACGGCTTTGAGGGCCGCCTCGTCGATCGACGCCCCGGACTCGAAGCGCGCCTCGAGGTCGTCGAGGTTCACGTGCTGAGTGTGGGTCCGGAACGGCTCGAACGGCATCGACATCTTCTTGTTCGGGCCGCGCAGCTTGCGCATCCGCATGTGGATCGGGTTCTGCCCGCCCTCGAAGCGGGCACGATCCTTCGCGCCGGCGCGGGAGCCCGCACCCTTGTGGCCGCGGCCGGAGGTCTTGCCGTGACCGGATCCATGTCCGCGGCCGACGCGCTTGCGGGTCTTGCGAGAGCCCGGCGCGGGCTTGAGGTTGTGCAGGCCGATCATCTCGGCGGGAGCCGTGGTCTCTTCTTCGGCAGCGGCCATGGCTACTTCTCCTCGAACGTCACGAGGTGGCGGACGGCGTGCACCATGCCGCGGACCTGGGGCGAATCCGGACGCTCGATCGTGTGGCCGATCTTGCGCAGGCCGAGCGTGCGCAGCGTGTCACGCTGGCGGCCGTTGGTGCCGTTGGCGGACTTGACCTGGGTGACCACCAGCGTGCTCATGCGTTGGCGGCCTCTGCGATCTCGTTCTCGTCCTCGACCGCGACTTCGAGCGGCTCGCCCTGGATCCCGTTCTGATGGGAGAGGCCGAGCACGGCATCGACGGACAGGCCACGCAGAGCTGCGATCTCCTCCGGTCGCCGTAGATCCTGGAGGCCGGCGATCGTCGCCTTCACGAGGTTGATCGGATTCTGCGAGCCGAGCGACTTGGAGAGGATGTCGTGAATCCCGGCCAGCTCGAGCACCGCCCGGACCCCGCCTCCGGCGATGACCCCGGTACCGGGCGAAGCGGGCTTCATGAACACGCGGCCCGCCCCGAAGATGCCTGTCGTCTGATGGGTGATGGTCGAGCCGTGACGCGGCACGACGAACAGGTTCTTCTTGGCGCGCTCGACGCCCTTCTGGATCGCGAGCGGAACCTCGTTGGCCTTGCCGTAGCCGGCTCCGACGATACCGTTCTCGTCACCGACGACTACGAGTGCGGTGAACGAGAACCGGCGGCCGCCCTTGACCACCTTGGCGACGCGGTTGATCTCTACGACGCGCTCTTGCAGGTCGAGTCCGGTGGGGGAAACTGATCGGTCGGGGGCAGCCATTGCGGTCTCTCAGGGTAGAAGGTCGGGGTCTTGCCCTAGAACCTCAGGCCGCCCTCGCGAGCGCCTTCGGCGAGGGCCTTGACGCGCCCGTGGTACTGGTAGCCGCCGCGATCGAAGACGACGGTCTCCACGCCGGCGGCCGTCGCGCGCTCAGCGAGCGTCTTCCCAGCGCGGCGGGCCTGATCCATGCGACCGAGTGAGCGCAACTCGTCCTCGGTCCAATTGACCGATGCGATCGTGTGCTGCGCGTCGTCGTCGATGAGCTGCGCGAAGATGCCGCGGTTGGAGCGGAACACCGCGATGCGCGGACGGGCCGCGGTCCCCTGGACCTTCGCACGGACGCGGCGGCGGCGCTTGAGACGCCGGGCCGGGCGGGTTGAGACACTCATGCGCGCTTACCGACCTTCCTGGCGACGAACTCGCCCTCGTAGCGGACACCCTTGCCCTTGTAGGGCTCGGGCGGACGCTGCTTGCGGATGACCGCGGCCAGCTCCCCGACCTGCTGCTTGGAATTGCCCTTGACGATCACGCGCGTCGGAGTCGGGACCTCGAACTCGATGCCCTGCGGCGCCTTGATCTGCACGGGGTGCGAGAAGCCGAGCAGGAGCTCGAGATCGACGCCGCGCAGCGCGGCGCGGTAACCGACTCCCTGGATCTCGAGCCCCTTGGAGAAGCCCGTCGTGACGCCTTCGACCATGTTGGCGACCAGCGAGCGGGTCAGCCCGTGGAGAGCACGGTGCTCGCCCCGGTCCGTCGGGCGGGTGACGACGAGCTCCTCGCCCTCCTGGCGCACGTCGATGTCGCGCGACTTGCGCTCCGAGAGATCGCCCCGTGGGCCGGCCACGCGGACGACCTCGCGCTCGACCGTGACCGTGACCCCGGTCGGAACCGGGATGGGCTTCCTGCCGATGCGCGACATCAGTGAACTTGCGCGAGGACTTCGCCGCCGACGCCCGCCTTGCGCGCGTCGTGGCCCGTCATCACGCCCTGGGAGGTGGAGATGATCGAGGTGCCCATGCCGCCGAGCACCTTGGGCATGGACCGGGAATCGACGTAGGTCCGCTGGCCGGGGCGCGATACGCGCTTGAGGCCCGAGATCACCGAAACGCGGGCTTCCGTGTACTTCAAGCGGATGATCAGGCGCTCGGCGCCGTTGCCGGGGCGGGGCGGCCCGACGTCGAAGCCCTCGATGTAGCCCTGCTCGCTCAACACGCGAGCCATCTCCCGCTTGAGACGGGACGAGGGCATGTCGACCGTCTCGTGAGCGGCCTGGATGCCGTTCCTGATGCGGGTCAGGAAGTCGGCGATCGGATCGGTCATCGACATGGCGCTACCAGCTCGACTTCGTCATGCCGGGGATGTAGCCGTTGTGGGCGAGCGTGCGCAGGCAGATCCGGCAGATGCCGAACTTGCGGAACACCGCGCGGGGCCGCCCGCAGTTGCGGCACCGGGTGTACCCGCGGGTCTTGTACTTCGGGATGCGCTGCTGGCGCACTCGCTGTGAGGTCTTGGCCATGAAGATTCCAGTCTAGGCGGGGACGGCTTCGCCCTCGGTGATTGATTCGAAGTCCTTCGGTCGCCCGTCGCGCGCGAACGGCATGCCGAGCGCCTCCAGAAGCGCGAAGGCCTCGGCGTCCGACTGGGCGCTGGTGGTGATCGTGACGTCGAGGCCACGAATCTGATCGACCGCGTCATAGTCGATCTCGGGGAAGATGATCTGCTCCCGGACGCCCATGGAGTAGTTGCCGCGGCCGTCGAAGGAGCGGGGGTTGAGGCCGCGGAAGTCGCGGATCCGCGGGATGGCGATCGAGACGAGGCGATCGAGGAACTCATACGCCCGCTCGTTGCGAAGTGTCACCACGAGGCCCACGGGCATTCCTTCGCGCAGCTTGAACGCCGCGACGGACTTGCGGGCGCGGCGGACGTTGGGCTTCTGGCCCGCGATGGTGGCGAGCTGCTCCGTGGCGGCCTCGAGCATCTTGTTGTCCTGCTTGGCCTCGCCGACGCCCATGTTGAGCGTGATCTTCTCGAGCTTGGGAGTCTGCATGGACGAGGAGTAGCCGAACCGCTCGATCAGTTTCGGGCGGATCTCCTCTGAATACCGAACCTTCAGTCTGGCCATGATCAGTCGAGCTCCGTGCCTGAGCGCTTGGCGATGCGCAGCCGGGTGCCCTGCTCCGTGCGCTTCACGCTGATGCGCGTGGGCTTGTTGTCCTTGGGATCTGCGAGCGCCACGTTGGAGACGTGGATCGGCCCTTCCTTCTCCACGACGCCGACAGGGGCGTTCGGGCGGCCGGGCTGGGCACGCTGGTGACGCTTGACGATGTTGAGGCCCTCGACGAAGACCTTGTCCTTCTGGCGATCCACGCGCAGGATCCGCCCGGTCTTGCCCTTGTCCTTGCCGCTGATGACGACCACGGTGTCGTCCGTCCGAAGTTTCATTGGCTAGAGCACCTCCGGGGCGAGCGAGACGATCCGCATGAAGTTGCGATCGCGCAGCTCGCGGGCCACGGGCCCGAAGATGCGCGTTCCGCGCGGGTTGTTACCGGCGTCGATGATCACGGCGGCGTTCTCGTCGAAGGAGATGTAGGTGCCGTCGTCGCGTCCGAACTCCTTCTTGGTGCGGACCACGACCGCCTTGACCACCTCGCCCTTCTTGACCGTCCCGTTCGGGATGGCCTGCTTGACGGTGGCGGTGATGACGTCGCCCACCCCGGCATAGCGGCGGCGTGAGCCGCCCTGCACGCGGATGCAGAGGATCTCGCGGGCGCCCGTGTTGTCCGCGACCCGCAGGCGGGTCTCGTTCTGGATCATCGAGCCCGCTCCACGACTTCGACGAGGCGCCAGCGCTTCGTCGCGGAGAGCGGACGCGACTCGATCAGGCGCACCGTGTCTCCGGCGCCCGCGTCGTTGGTCGCGTCATGGGCGTGCAGCTTGGTGGACGTCCGCATGATCTTGCCGTAGCGCCGGTGGCGCTTGGCGACGTCGACCCGTACGACGATCGTCTTGTCCGCCTTGTCTGAGACGACCACGCCCTGACGGACCTTGGGCCGGCCGGGACCGTGCTCGTGCACGGGCTGCGGCTCGGCGCCGGGGGCCGCCGCACGGCGCTCGTCGCGCTTGGCCTTGCCCCGTGCGCGGTACGCGCGACGCTGCACGGCGTTGCGGCGCCGGCGCTCCAGACGCAGGGCCTCGCGCTCTTCGACGGTCTTCGGTCCCGCGGGCGCCGCGGCGGTGGCCGCACGCCGAGCCGCTCGGCGCTCCTTGGGCGGAAGCTGGGGCTCCTCGGGAGCGGAGGCCTCCGGTGTGGTGACCGGGGCAGCCGCGTCCTCGACCGTTTCGGTTTCGGTTTCGGTGTCGGGAGTGGACTCGGGGGTTCCTGGAGTGTCAGACATTTCGACGGGATTCTTTTCTATGAAGTGGTGTGCTCGTGAAGCTCGAGGCCGCGCTGGCGTGCCACGGTGAGCGCCCGAGCGAGGTTGCGCTTGGCGGTCCGCAGGCCGGCGGTGTTGTCGAGCTCACCGGTCGCGTGCTGCATGCGCAGCCCGAAGACGTCGCGTCGCGAGGTCGCGATCTGCTCGCGCAGGCGATCTACGGAGAGGTCATGGAGTTCTGAGGTCTTCATGGATGCTGCAGGTCCTCGCGGACCACGAACTTGGTCTTGACGGGAAGCTTGTGGCCGGCCAGGCGCATGGCCTCGCGCGCCAGGGGCTCCGGCACGCCGGCCAGCTCGAACATCACACGGCCCGGCTTGACGACGGCGACCCAGCCCTCGGGGTTGCCCTTGCCCGAGCCCATGCGGGTCTCGGCCGGCTTCTTGGTCACCGGCTTGTCGGGATAGACGTTGATCCACACCTTGCCGCCACGCTTGATCTTGCGGGTCATGGCGATACGGGCGGCTTCGATCTGGCGGTTCGTCAGCCAGCCGCATTCGAGCGTCTTGAGCCCGTACTCGCCGAACTCGACGTTCGGCTGGGCACGGGACAGCCCGGCCATCCGGCCGCGGTGCTGCTTGCGGTGCTTGACGCGCTTGGGAGAGAGCATCAGCGCGAGATCCCGCCTGAGAGATCGGGGCGCGGAGCGCCGCGTCCTCCGCCGCCCTGGCCACCACGGCCACCCCCGCCGCCGCCGCGGCCTCCGCCGCCGCCTCCTCCGAAGCCGCCACCGCCGCCGCGACCACCTCCGCCGCCGCCGCCCTGGCCGCCGGGGCCGCCTCCACGACCGCCCGGAGCGCCACCCTGGCCACCCGGTCCGCCGCCGCGGCCACTCTGGCCACCACGTCCACGTCCACCGCCGGCGCCGCCGCCGCCACGACCATCACGGCCGTCACGAGCGCCGCGGCCACGACCGCGGTCGTCCTGCCCCGGGCCGCCCTTGGGCTCTTCCAGCGAGGTGAGATCCTGCCCCGCGTAGCCCTCCGGCATGACTTCGCCACGGTTGATCCAGCACTTGACGCCGATGCGGCCGAACGTCGTCTTGGCCTCGTAGAAGCCGTAGTCGATGTCGGCGCGCAGGGTGTGCAGCGGAACGCGGCCGTCCGAGTAGGTCTCGGAGCGTGCCATCTCGGCGCCGCCCAGGCGGCCGCCCACGGAGATCTTGCAGCCCTTTGCACCCGAGCGCATGGCACTCGTGAGGGCGCGCTTCATGGCGCGCCGGAAGGCGACGCGGTTGACGAGCTGCTCCGCGATGGACTGGGCGACGAGCTTCGCGTCGAGCTCAGGTCGCTTGATCTCGAGGATGTTGACCTTGATCGACTTGTTCGTCATCTGGTGAAGATCGCGACGCAGGGCGTCCACTTCTGAACCGGACTTGCCGATCACGATGCCCGGACGAGCCGTGTGGATGTTGACCTCGACCTCACCTGCGTCCTTGCGAATCGTGATGTCCGACAGACCGGCGTGGGCGAGCTTGGCCGTGATGTGGTTGCGGATCCGGATGTCCTCGATCAGGTAGTCCGAGAAGTTCTTCTCGTTGAACCAGTTGGACTTCCAGTCGTGGATGTACCCGACCCGCATGCCTTCAGGATGGACTTTGTGACCCATGGATTCAGTCCTTCGGCGTGAGCGTGATCGTGAGGTGGCTGGTTCGCTTGCGGATCTTGGTCGCGCGCCCCATGGCGCGCGGACGGAACCGCTTCAGCGTAGGACCCTCGTCCGCGTGGACCGATGCGACGCGCAGCTCGTCGCCCACCAGCTCGTGGTTGTGCTCCGCGTTCGCGACGGCGGATTCGAGCAGCTTGCTCCACGCCTCCGCGACGCCGCGAGGCGTGAAGGCGAGGATCGCGCGGGCCTGCTCGACGTCCTTGCCGCGGATGTGGTCACAGACGATCCGCGCCTTGCGGGCGGAGGTCCGGACGTACTTGGCGTGCGCCGAGACGGTGATGTCCGGCGTCGCTCGGCGGCGCTTGGCCGGCTTGGCCGGCTTGGCCCCCGCGAGCTCGTCAGCGTCGGCGGGTGCTGCCACCGCGGCGTCGGCAGCGGCGCGCGGGCCGTCCTCGCCTTCGGGAACGGCCTTGGCGGCCGGCTCAGTGGAGGGCGCAACCTCTTCGGTCTCCGTGGACTCCCCTTCGGCCTCGACCTGCGCCTTGGCGGTCTCGCGGGCGTCGGCCTCCTCCTGCTTGGCGTCCTGCTCCTTGATGAATGCCGCGTCGGCCTTGGCCTTCGCCTTCTCGACCTCCTCCTCCGTCGGCTTCTTGGGAGCGGGGCTCATCGGACCTTGCCGCTCCCGGAGTGGCCGCGGTAGAGGCGCGTGGGTGCGAACTCGCCGAGTTTGTGCCCGACCATCGACTCCGACACGAACACGGGCACGTGCTTGCGCCCGTCGTGCACGGCGATGGTGTGCCCGACCATCTCAGGAAAGATCGTGGAGGTCCGCGACCAGGTCTTGACCATCGTCCGGGAGTTGGACGCGTTCATGGCTTCGATACGGGCCATCAGGCGTTCTTCGACCCAGGGACCCTTCTTGCTCGAGCGACTCATCGGTTGCCACTGCCCTTCTTGCCACGGCGACGGCCGCGGACGATCAAGCGGTCGGAGGACTTGCCCTTCTTGCGGGTGCGATAGCCGAGGGTCGGCACGCCCCACGGGGTCTTCGGGTGATTGCCCAGCGGACCGGCACCTTCGCCGCCGCCGTGCGGGTGGTCGACCGGGTTCATGGCCGTGCCGCGCGTCTGGGGACGAACGCCCAGATGACGCTTGCGGCCGGCCTTGCCGATCGTGACGTTCTGATGATCGGCGTTGCCGATCGCGCCGACCGTGGCGCGACACTCCGCTCGGACCAGGCGCATCTCGCCTGACGGCAGGCGCAACGTCGCCATCTCGCCTTCCTTGGCCATGAGCTGGATGGCGGCACCGGCCGAGCGACCCATCTGGCCACCGCGGCCGGGTTGGAGCTCGACGTTGTGGATGATCGTGCCGACCGGCAGGTTGGCGATTGGCATCGCGTTGCCGACGACGATGTCGGCGCCCGGCCCGGACACCACGGTGGCGCCGACGCGCAGGCGGCCCGGCGCGAGGATGTAGGCCTTCGCCCCGTCGACGTAATGCAGCAGCGCGATGTATGCCGTGCGGTTCGGGTCGTACTCGATCGAGTGCACCGCGGCCGGCACACCGTCCTTGGTGCGCTTGAAGTCGATCACGCGGTAGGCGCGCTTGGCGCCGCCACCGCGATGGCGCGAGGTCTTGCGGCCGCGGTTGTTGCGCCCGCCGGACTTCTTGAGGCCCTCGGTGAGGCCCTTCTGCGGCGTCGACTTCGTGACCTCCGCGAAATCCGAGAAGGTGGCGAACCGGCGGCCGGGAGAAGTCGGCTTGACCTTCTTGATCGGCATTAGAGATCGGCCTCCAGGCCCTGGAAGATCGGAATGGTGTCGCCCGGGCGGACCTGCACGATGGCCTTCTTCCAGGCCCGGGTGCGACCGGCGGTGTAGCCGCGGCGCTTGGGCTTGGACTTGACCGACAACGTGCGGACCTCGAGCACCTTGACCTCGAACAGCTCTTCGATGGCCTGCTTGATCTGGGTCTTGTGCGCGTCGGCGTGTACTCGAAAGGTGTACTTGTCGGCCGTCGCGAGGACGTAGGACTTCTCAGAGACGACGGGGCGGATGATGATCTGCGATGCGTCCATGCCTAGTCCTCGCTCCCGGCGACCGGCCCGCTCGCGGCGGCCCGTGCCGCGACGCGCTCGCCGTCGCGATGATCGACCTTGCGCCCTCGCTCCGTCAGGAGCTCGAGCGCTGCCCGCGAGACCACGAGATCGGTGGCGCGGACAAGGTCGGAGATGCCGACGTTGGCACTCACGAGCACGCTTACGCGCGTCAGGTTGCGGAAGGACTTGGCGGCGATCAGCTCTTCGGGAGCCAGAGCGATCAGCACCGACCCGTCGCGGCGTTCATCGAGCAGGTCTGCCGCGCGCCGGGTCGAGGGGACGTCGAACCCGCTCGCGTCGAGCACCGCGATCGATCCGCGCTCCGCGTGCAGGGAGAGCGCGCTGCGAAGCGCGGCCCGGCGCGCCTTGCGGTTGACCTTGACGGTGTAGTGACGCGGGGTCGGCCCGAAGACCGTGCCGCCGCCCGTCCAGATCGGCGACCGCGAGGAGCCGGCACGGGCACGGCCCGTGCCCTTCTGTCGCCAGGGCTTGGCCCCGCCGCCGCGGACCATGCCGCGCGTCTTGGTGGCGTGGGTGCCCTGCCGCTTGGCGGCGAGATCGGCGATCACGCACTCGTGCACGAGCGGTCCGTTGAAGGTCGCGCCGAAGACCTCGGGATCGAGCTCCACGGAGTCAGAGCCGCCGAGCACGGGGGCTTGGAGTGAATCAGCCATCGGTGCGGACCTCCACCGTCCCGCCCTTGGGCCCGGGAACGGACCCGCGGACGAGCATCAGATTGCGATCGGGCATGAGCTCGACGATCTCGAGGCCCTTCTGCGTGACCCGCCCGCCGCCCATGCGGCCGGGCCCCTTGATGCCCTT
>Ga0136617_10003322_pt1 | contig 14367 bp, 13 predicted proteins | sample AntDrymUQ3222106_2_FD_129672 | JGI IMG/M metagenome (GOLD analysis project Ga0136617, IMG submission 129672) | Polar desert sand microbial communities from Dry Valleys, Antarctica - metaG UQ322 (21.06) | ecosystem: Environmental > Terrestrial > Soil > Desert | place: Antarctica: Dry Valley... | reverse complement strand
GTCGAGATGCCGCTGGCGGTTCCGGAGATCCTGGCCGGGCTGCGCATCGCGTTCTCGACGACCGTCGGCCTCGCCACGCTGGCGGTCTTCGCCGGCGGAGGCGGGCTCGGGTCGGAGATCCTCACGGACACCTTCTTTAAGTCGAACGTCGTGGTGGCCGGGGGTCTCGCCGTGCTGCTGGCGGCGGCCTTCGACCTGATTCTCCTCGGCATCCAGCGGGCCGTCACGCCCTGGCAACGGGCGCTGCCGTCATGAGCGCCTTTGCCTTCCTCGGGGACTTCGGGGGCGCCATTGAGTTCATCTTCAAGGAGCGCGAGTCCGTCAGTGGGGGCGTGCAGATCGGCGGTCTGCCGGAGCTCGCCGGCTTCGGGATCACCCATCTCTGGATCTCCGTGACCGCTGTCGCGATCGCACTGCTGATCGCGGTGCCGGTCGGTCTCTACCTCGGTCATATCGGCAGGGGCGAGTTTCTCGCGATCTCCACCTCCAACATCGGCCGCGCGGTCCCGTCGCTCGCTCTGCTCGCGTTCTTCATCGCGTTCATCGGCGTCGGCCCCGCGAACGTGATCCTCGTGCTCGTCCTGCTCGCCATCCCGCCCATCCTCACGAACACCTACGTCGGTGTGCGGCAGGTAGACCGTGACACGGTCGACGCCGCCCGAGGCATGGGGATGACGGGCATGGAGATCATCTCCAAGGTCCGCTTCCCGCTGGCGCTCCCGCTCATCTTCGGTGGCATCCGGACGGCGAGCGTCAACGTGGTGGCCACCGCCACCATCGCTCCGCTGGCCAACGTCCAGACGCTCGGCGAGCCGATCGTCACCCCGCAGACCTATGGCCTGCAGGGGCAGATCGGCGCCTCGATCATCATCGCGGTCCTAACGATCGCGGTGGACCTCGGCTTCTCGCGACTGCAGCAGATCCTCACACCTACGGGGCTCAAAGTGGCCCAACCCGCTTCGGCCACCCGCCGGCGCGGCGTCCTCGCATTCAGAAAGGGAACCCCCGCCACATGAAGCGATACTTCCGACTCCCCCTTGCAGCGCTCCTCTCACTTTTGGTCGTCTTCGCGCTGGCCGCCTGCGGAAGCGACGATGAGAAGCCCGCCGCGGAGAAGCCGGCTGCGGAGGCCCCTTCAACGCAGATCAAATCAGACCCGGCCAACACGTCGAAGGGCACGATCACCGTCGGCTCGAAGAACTTCACGGAGCAGTTCATCCTCGGTGAGATCTACGCCCAGACCCTGGAAGCGCTCGGCTTCAAGGTTCAGAAGCGACTCAACCTCGGTTCGGAGCAGGTTGCCTTCAAGGCGCTCACATCGGGCCAAGTCGACGCCTATCCCGAGTACACGGGGACCGCGCTCACCAATTTCTTCGACGTGAAGACCAAGGACGTGCCGAAGGATCCCGCCGAGGCATACGAGCTCAACAAGGAGGGCTTCGCCAAGGCGAAGGTCACGACACTCCCGCCCACCCCGTTCGACAACACCTTCCGCGTGACGGCGACCGCCGCGACGGCCAAGAAGTACGGCAATCCGAAGACCATCACCGAGCTCTTCGAGAAGGCTCCGAGCCTCTCCATCTCAGGATTCCCGGAGTGCCGTCAGCGGACGGACTGCCTCCTGGGGCTCAAGTCGGTCTACGGCTACAAGGGCAAGTTCGTCTCGAGTAATGGCAAGTACAACGATCTCGACAAGGGGACCTCTGTACTGACCTTCGGCTTCGGGACCGACCCTCAGCTCCTGCTCGAGGACAAGTACGTCGACTTCGATGACGACAAGAAACTCTTTCCGCCGTACAACATTTCCCTCAACGTCCGCGACGACGCGATCGAGAAGATCGGCACCTCGGGTCAAGAGGCGATCGTCGCCGTGCAGAAGGGGCTGACCGCGGACGCGATGCGTGAGCTCAACCGCCGTGTCGACCTCGAGAAGCAGGAGCCGGAGGCCGTAGCGAAGGCCTATCTCACGGAATCAGGCTTCGTCAAGTAAGCAGCGATCATGCGGCGCCGGTGGATCCGAATCCACCGGCGCCGCGGCTGGTCGCCGAAAGCTCGGTGACTTCGAGCACCTCGGGGGCCGCCACGGCCATCACGACCAGCTGAGCGATGCGATCACCCGCCTCCACCGTCGCTCTCGCCGCCCAGTCGGTGTTGAGCAGCAGCACCTTCACCTCGCCGCGATAACCCGCATCGATCAGGCCGGGGGCGTTGACGAGCGCCAGCCCCTGGCGATACGCGAGCCCACTGCGTGGCACCACCCAGCCCGCGTGCCCGGGTGCCAGCTCGACGGCCACGCCCGTGCGGACCATCGCGCGTTCTCCCGGCTCGAGCGCGACCGGCTCCAGCGCGTGGAGGTCATACCCGGCGTCGCCCGCGTGGGCGCGGGTCGGGAGCCTGGCGTCGGGATGCAGCCGCAGGACGCGCAGGCTCATCGCCCGGAAGGCGCGAGTGCCGTCGCGGCAAAGCGATCGAAGCGCTCCGCCACCACCGCGGGCAGCCGTACCGAGACGCGGACCCCTTCAGGGGTGTCCTCGCGACTGAGATCTCCGGCCGCCTCGTGCAGCTCGGAGAGGATCCCGCCCTCGGAATAGGGCACGAGCAGCTCGACGTCGCGAAGGGTCCGCTCGAAGTCGGCGGCGATCCGGGAACGCAGGTCATCGAGCCCCTGGCCGGTTTCCGCCGAGATCAGCACCGCTTCCGGGTGACGGAACGAGAGCTCACGCCGGCGTTCCTCATCGATCGCATCCGCCTTGTTGAGCACCAGCAGGCGTGTCTGCTCCCCGGCGCCGATGCTCTCGAGCACGTCCTCGACCGCCCGGGTCATGGCCGAGAGCTCTTCCTCCGGAGCGCTCGCGTCGACGACGTGCAGCAGCAGATCGGCACGGCGGGTCTCCTCGAGCGTGGCACCGAACGCGTCCACGAGCTGATGGGGCAGCTTGCGGATGAAGCCGACCGTGTCCGTCACGAGGTAGGTGCGACCTTCGAGGCGCATGGTCCGGGTACTGGGGTCAAGCGTGTGGAAGAGGCGGTCGCGGACGCCGACGGTGGCGCCCGTGAGGGCGTTGAGCAGCGTGGACTTGCCGGCGTTGGTGTACCCGGCCAGGGCCACGTGCGGGAGGTGCGCCCGCTCGCGTTCGGCGCGCATGATCGCCCGGGTGGCCTTCACGTGCTCGAGCTTGCGCTTGAGAGCGGTGATCCGGTCGCGCGCGAGCCGCCGGTCGGTCTCGATCTGCGACTCACCGGGGCCGCGGGTGCCGATGCCGGGCTGGGCGGCGCTCGCGCCCAGCCGCTCCAGATGGGTCCACAGGCCGCGCATGCGCGCGAGGTTGTACTCGAGCTGGGCGAGTTCGACCTGGAGCTTGCCCTCGGCGGACCCCGCGTGTCCGGCGAAGATGTCCAGGATGACCGACGTGCGGTCGATCACCGGCATCCCGAGCTCCTTCTCGAGGTTGCGCTCCTGGCGCGGTGAGAGCTCGTCGTCGGTGACGACGACGTTGGCGTCCGCATCCTTGGCCAGGGCCTTCAGCTCCGCGACCTTGCCCGGGCCGAGATAGAGGTTCGGGTGCGGCTGATCGCGATGCTGGACGAGCTCACCTACGGTGGCGACGCCCGCGGTGCGCAGAAGCTCCTTGAGCTCTGAAAGGTCGTCGCCGTCGGGCATCACGCCGACGGCGTAGGCGCGCTGGCGAGGACGCCCCTGCTCGGGGGCCGACGCGTTGTGGGACTCTGAGATCCGGCCGTTGCGGCTGCGCTGCATCAGACGTCCATTCTAGTGGCGCCCCGGTAATGTGCGACCGCGTGCACGACGGCCTGAGCGACGCCGAGCTCGGCGAGCGCCTGGCGGGTCGGGTGCTCGAGCTGATCGACATCCCGTCCGAGTCGCGGTACGAAGGGGCGCTCGCCTCCCACGTCGCCGATGTGCTCAAAGCCGGAAACGTCGCGGTTCAGGAGCTCGGTGACTGCGCCATCCTCGCCGGCCCGGCCGATGCGCGGGTGGTCCTGGCCGGTCATCTCGACACCGTCCCCTCGCAGGGCAACCGCCCGGGCTCTCGAGAAGGGGATCGCGTCGCCGGCCTCGGGGCGAGCGACATGAAGGGCGCCCTGGCGGTGATGCTCGAGCTCGCACTCGCGGGCTCACCGTACTGCCACCTGTTCTTCCCCCGTGAGGAGCTGCCGGCCGCCGAAAGCGCGCTCACTCCGCTGCTGGCGAGCCACCGTCTCGACTCGGAGCTCGTGCTGATGATGGAGCCGACCGACAACGACATCCACGCGGGCTGTCTCGGCAACATCAACGCGAACTGGACCTTCCGCGGCCGCTCCGGCCATTCCGCCCGCCCGTGGCTCGCCGACAACGCGATCGAGCGCGCGGCGGCCGGGATCTCCGCGCTCGCCGTCCATCCGCCCGAGCCTCGAGAGTTCGGCGGGCTGGTCTTCCGTGAGGTGGCCTCCGTGACCCGGATCGCGGGCGGGATCGCGGGCAACGTGATCCCCGATCGCGTGGAGTGCCACTTGAACTATCGCTATGCGCCCGGCCGCTCGCCTCAAGACGCCGAGGCGCGGCTCGCGGAGCTCTGCGCAAGCCACGGAGAACTCGAGGTGACGTCCAACGCAGCGTCGGGCGCTGTGCCTTCGGGCAACCGGCTGCTCGAGCGCTTCAAGGCAACGGGCGACCTGCCCGTGCGGCCCAAGCAGGCGTGGACGCCCGTGGCCGAGTTCGCGCAGGCAGGGTACGACGCCGTCAACTTCGGCCCGGGTGCTCCCGATCAGGCGCACCGGCGTGACGAGTCGGTCGAGATCGCCGCGCTCGTCCGCTGCACCCGTCTGCTCGAGCGCTTCGCCGGGGCGGCTCTGACTTGATCCGCCTCTCCCCCGTCCTCGAGGGAATGAGGACCTACCCGTTCCTGCGGCTCACCGAAGCCAAGCGGGAGATGGCGGCCCGCGGCGTCTCGATCATCGACTTCGGCATCGGGGAGCCGCGTGAGGAGACTCCGGCCTTCATCCGCGAGGCGCTGGCCCGTGCCGTGGTGCCACGATCGACGTATCCGGCGGCGGACGGCCTGAGCGAGCTGCGCGAGGCGGTGGCTCGCTGGTGCGGGCACCGCTTCGGTGTCGGACTGGACCCGGACTCGGAGATCGTGCCCACCCTGGGATCCAAGGAGGCGATCTTCCATCTGGCCGAGGTGTTCGCGGGCGATCTGGTGGCCCTGACGGTTCCGGGCTACCCGGTGGCCGCTCGCGGCGCGGCGTTCGCCGGCAAGGAGGTACTCGAGCTGCCGCTGCGGGCCGATGCGGACTTCGAGCCCGATCTGGACGCCGTCGAGCCCGCCACGTGGGACCGGGTCAGCGTCCTCTGGCTCAACTACCCGAACAACCCCACGGCTGCGACGGTGTCGACCGGGTTCTACGAACGCGCCGCCGCATTGGCTCGGCGCCACGAGTTCGTCCTGGCGTCGGACGAGGCGTACTCGGAGCTCTACTTCGGCGCGCGGCCGCCGGCTTCGGCACTGCAGGTCGCCGACCGCCGTCACGTGTGCGCGCTCAACACCCTTTCCAAGCGCTCGTCCATGCCGGGTTACCGCTCGGGCTTCATCGCCGGCGACCCGGAGATCATCGCCGCGCTGAAGCATTACCGCCCGAACGCAGGCGTGGCTCCGCAGGAGTTCGTGCAGCGGGCGGCCGTCGCAGCCTGGGGCGACGAGACCCACGTGGACGAGGTGCGCGAGCTCTACCGGGCCAAGCGCGACGTCCTGATGCCCGCGCTCGAATCGGCAGGGCTTGTGCACGTGGGCGGCGACGCCAGCTTCTTCCTGTGGCTGGCGGACGCCGAGGAGGCCGCCGGGGCGCTGCTCGAGGAGGGCATCGTCTTCGCTCCGGGCTCCTTGTTCGGGCCCGCGGGAGCCGGATACGCGCGGGTCGCGCTGGTGCCGACGCTCGAGGAGTGCCGCCGGGCGGCGGAGCTCATCAGTCGTTGGCGTGCAGCGCCGCGTTGAGCCCGCTCCAGCGCCCCGAACGCGGCAGGACCTCGACGGCGCCCGTCTGCGAGTTGCGCCGGAACAGCAGCCCGGAAGCGCCTGAGAGCTCGAGCGCCTTGCGGACGTCGCCGTCGGGCGTCGACACCCGGCTCCCCGCGGTGAGGTAGAGCCCGGCCTCGACGATGCAGTCGTCGCCGAGCGAGATCCCGAGGCCGGCGTTGGCCCCGAGCAGGCAGCGCTCTCCGATCGAGATCACCTCCGTTCCCCCGCCCGACAGCGTGCCCATGATCGACGCTCCGCCGCCGACGTCCGAGCCGTCGCCCACCACCACCCCGGCCGATATCCGCCCCTCGATCATGGAAGCGCCGAGGGTGCCGGCGTTGAAGTTCACGAAACCCTCGTGCATGACGGTCGTGCCCTCGGCCAGATGGGCGCCGAGCCGCACCCGATCGGCGTCGGCGACACGCACGCCGCTCGGCACGACGTAGTCCGTCATGCGGGGGAACTTGTCCACCGAGTACACGTCGAGCGGCACTCGAGCCAGCTTGAAACGCAGGCGAGCCGCTCCCAGGTCCGAGGGGTCGACGGGGCCATGGCCAGTCCACGCGACCGTGTTGAGGATGCCGAAGATCCCTTCGAGCGAGATCTCGTGCGGCCGCACGAGGCGGTGTGAGAGCAGGTGCAGCCGCAGGTAGGCGTCGCTCGGGCCCTCGGGCGCCCTGGAGAGATCGTCGATCACCGTCGTGACGGCTTCGATCCGGACGCCGCGCAGCTCGTCCTCGCCGGCCGCCGGCGCAAGCGACTCGCCGGCTTCGCCCGGCGGCCCGAGGACGGGCGAGGGGTAGAAGGAATCGAGCACGCGGCCGTCGCGGCCCAGAGTGGCGAGACAAGCGCCCCAGGCGCCGGATCTGAGTGGGTCGGTCATGGCCCGCGAACCGTACCCGGCCGGCTCAGCTCGTGGCGGCTCGCAGGCGGTCGAGCAATTCCTTGGAAAGCTCCCCGTGGTAGACGGGCTCTGCCCAGCCCTCGAGATCGATCTGGAGCTCCTCGCCGATCTCGACCGTGAGCTCGCCGCCGTCGAGCTCCACGGAAACGGGCGACCTCCCGCCGCCCAGGACGTGGGCGACCGCCGCGCCGCATGCCCCCGTCCCCGACGAAAGCGTCTCCCCCACCCCCCGCTCGAAGATGCGAGCCCGGATGCGCGTGGGGTCGAGCTCCGTCCAGAACGAGACGTTGGTGCGGTGCGGGAACTGGGCCGCGTGCTCGATGGGCGGTCCGAGCGCGGACAGGTCGAGGGCTTCCAACTCGTCCCGGGTCCGGAGGTGGATGGCGCATTGCGGGTTGCCGATCGACACGTGCTGGAACGCCCAGGCACGCCCGCCCGACTCGACCGTCCCGCTGCCCCCGGCATCGCCTGAGGGATAGGCCGGTGAGCGCAACGCCGCCTGGCCCATGTCCACCCGGCAGGTGGTGGCTGAAGTGATCGTCGGGCGGATCTCTCCCGCCGCGGTCTGGATGGAGAAGGTGGTCGCGCTCGTCCAGCCCGAGCGATGCAGGTAGAGGATCGCCTCGCGGGCGCCGTTGCCCGAGAGCTCGGCTTCGGACCCGTCCGGGTTGAAGATGCGCAGGCGGGCGACGAACCCTGGAGCGTCGGGCGGACTGAGCTCGAGCAGGCCGTCTCCTCCGGGCCCGGAGTGCGGCGAGCACAGCAGCCTCACCCGTGCCGGGGTGAGCGCGACGGGAAGCTCACGGGCTTCCACGATCACGTAGTCGTTGCCGAGCGCCTGCCACTTCTCGAACCTCATGCCCGCATCATGCCTTCGATCCGCTCAGCGCAGGTGGCCGCGTCCGAACCGGAGAGGTCGAGGAGCGCGACGTCGGGCAACTTGCGCATCCAGGTCAGCTGGCGGCGCGCGTAGGCCCGCGTTCGACGCTTGAGGCCCTCGACGTCGCCCCGCAAAAGCTCCTCGAAGCCCAGGGCCTTCCGGGCGGTCACCGACGCGCCGGCTCGCAGCGCCCGGCGCACCTCGTCGGCGGCACCGGCCGCCACCATTGCCTCGATCCGCGAGTCGATGCGCCGGCCGAGCGCCTCACGGTCCATGGTCAACCCGGCCAGGAGGGTTGGATACCGGGTCTCGCTCGTCCACAGCTGGCCTCCGTCCGGCGGACGTACCCCCGAGTCCAGAAGCTCGAGCGCCCGCACCAACCGATGCCCGTCCGTGGGGGCTATCCGCTCGGACGTGGCGTGGTCACGCTCTCGCAGCGTTGCGTGCAGTCCGGCGGCACCGAGCCGCTCGAGCTCCGCCAGCCAGCGCTCGCGGATGCCGGGCGCGGGAGGAGGGCGCAGATCGAGCTCAGCGAGGGCAGCTCGAAGATAAAGTCCCGTTCCTCCCACGACGATGGGGCGGCGGCCCTCGGCCAACAGGCCGTCGATCTCCGCGTGCGCGAGGGCCGCGTAGCGCCCCGCGCTCGCTTTCTCGGTGACCTCAAAGACGCCAACGAGGCGGTGCTCCAGACGAGCGCGCTGCACAGGGCTGGCGGCGCCCGTGAGGAGCTCGAGCCCGGCATAGAGCTGCAGCGCGTCGGCCGAGACGGCGACGGGCGCCTCTCCGGCGACGCGAAGTCGCTCGGCGAGCGCGATCGCCACCTCGGTCTTGCCGACCCCGGTGGGGCCGAACAGGGCGATGACGGCGGGCGCGGGCGCGGACACCGCGGGAGTATGGATCAGGCTCGGGTATCGTCAATCACGGATGTCCGTTCGCATCGGCACCGGCCTCTCGACTCGGGCGAACCCGCGCGCGGGCGCGGCGGAGGCAGCCGCCACCGCACGCGACGGATTGGGCGGTGAGGCGTGCGACCTGGTGGTGATGTTCGCGTCGGGTGATCACCTGCAGGATCCGAACGGCACGCTCGAGGTCGTGCGGGAGATCCTCGAGCCCGACCAGCTGGTGGGCTGCGGAGCCGCCGGCGTGCTCGGGCACAACCGCGAGATCGAGGACGGGACGGCGGTCTCCGTCTGGACCGCCTCGTTGGGCGACGGTTGGGCGCGGGCGTTTCACGCCACGGTCGAGCCGGTCGAGGGCGGGGGTGCGCTGGCGGGAATGCCAGACCTCGACGGCGCCGCGGGCGTCCTCCTGCTTCCAGACCCGTTCTCCTTCCCCACGGACCCCGTGCTGCGCTTCCTATCGGACGTGGTCCCCATGGTCCCGCTGCTCGGCGGTCTGGCCTCTGCGCGGACTCCCGACGACGGCGCAGCGCTGTTCCACGGCGATGAGGTGGTCTCCGAAGGTGCCGTCGGGGTCCGCTTCGAGGACGTCGAGTTGCTGCCGTGCGTCTCGCAGGGGGCCGCTCCGGTGGGACCAGAGCTCACGATCACGGCCGCGGAAGGCAACGTCATCTCCGAGCTGGCCGGCAAGCCCGCGCTCAAGAAGCTCCGGGAGACCATCGAAGGGCTGTCGGACGACGAAAAGCAAATGGTCGCGGGCGGACTGCTGATGGGCATCGTCATCGACGTCAACAAGCCCGACTACGTCCAAGGAGACTTCCTGGTGCGAGGACTGGCGGGCGCCGATCCCGACTCGGGATCGATCGCCGTCGGCACCGACGTGCGGCCCGGGCAGGTCGTCCGACTGCACGCCCGCGATGCTGAGAGCGCCGATCGCGACCTGGCCGAGGCGCTCGAGATCCGTATGGAGGCGCTCGGCGGCCGAACGCCCGCGGGCGCGCTCGTATTCGCGTGCAACGGGCGCGGCCGCGGGATGTTCGGCGAGCCCGATCACGACGCCGTCGCCGTGAACCGGATACTGGACGGTGCGCCGGCGGCCGGCTTCTTCGCGGCGGGTGAGATCGGGCCGGTCGGCGGGGAGCACTTCCTGCACGCCTTCACCGCGACCGTAGCGGTCTTCGCAGCATGAACCTGGCCGGGCGCGGGGTGCTGCTCACGGGCGCCACGGGCGGGATCGGCCACGCCATCGCTCGCGCGCTCGCCGGGCAGGGAGCCACTTCCGTCCTCACCGGGCGCCGTGCGGAGGTGCTCGAGTCGCTGGCCGCCGAGATCGGTGGCCGGGCCGTGGCGTGCGATCTCGCCGATCCCGCCGACGTCGAGCGTCTCGTCGCCCGAGCCGGAGAGCCGGACGTGTTGGTCGCCAACGCCGCGCTTCCGGCGAGTGGACGCATCGACGTCCTGACCACCCGGGAGATCGACGCGGCGCTGGCTGTCAACCTGCGGGCGCCCATCGTCCTGGCGCAGGCATTGAGCCGCTCCATGGTCGCGCGCCGGGTCGGACACCTGGTATTCGTCTCCTCGCTCGCCGGCAAGGCTGCGAGCTCGGGTGGCAGCCTGTACTCAGCGACCAAGTTCGGCCTCCGCGGCTTCGCGCTCGGACTGAGGGAGGACCTCCGTCCGTACGGCGTCGGAGTGTCAGTGGTCCTTCCGGGCTTCATCCGGGATGCAGGGATGTTCCACGACTCGGGCGCCAAGCTGCCCCCCGGCGTCGGTACCAGGACCCCGGACGATGTCGCCCGAGCGGTCCTGGCGGCGATCGCGGACGATCGGGCGGAGGTCGACGTGGCGCCGCTCGCACTGCGCCTGGGCGCTGCGTTCGCCAACGTCGCACCCGAAGCCGCCTCGGCGCTCGGACGCAAGCTCGGTTCCGACGGGGTCTCGGATGCGATCGCCAGGGGTCAGCGGTCGCAACGCTCCTAGGAGGGCCAAGTCGCGCGGTCGGACGTGCGTCGCATGTTCGGAGTGCCGATCTGAAATCCCCGACCCGAGGAACCCGGCTCGAAGCGCCAGCCGAACATGCCCCGTAGAACACACGTGCGCGATCGGCGTCCTGCACGCCAAGCTCGAAGAACGCCAGCTCACCAGCCACTTCAACCTCCCGACTCGGGGATGTGACGCACCGTACGCGGTGGTGGGTCCCGCGTACGGTGCGTCGGCGATCGGTTCGGGATCGCTCAGAACAGAGCCTCCTGCGTGGTGCAAATGACCGGCCCAACCCGCTTGGGTTCCTGCACACCCCCGCGGCGAAAGAACCGCTCTGAGGTCATGGGCGAGACCTGGGAGGCCTTTCGCAGCGGCGCTTCGATCCGCCGCCGCTCGTCGCGCGGGGCGTACGAGCCGCGTGCGTAGAGCTCCGCGTAACGGTCGACCAGGTCCGGCCGGCTGGTCTGGAGCCACTCCAGGAAGACGTCGCGCGTCGCGCCGCGCAGGAACAGCGTCTGACCGCCGACGCTCGTGGCGCCCGCTTCCTCGGCAAGTGCGAGGATCCGCTCGACCTGCTCGGGATCGTCGTTGATTCCCGGCATCAGCGGCGCGATGAGGATCCCTGTCGGGATGCCTCGGCGATTGAGTTCCGCCACCGCCTCCAGTCGCGCCCGCGGATGCGGGGTGTGCGGCTCGGTGGCTCGCCACGCCTTCTCGTCGAGAGTCGGCACGGACAGACAGGCGCTCACGCGGGCACGCTGAGCGAGTTCCAGCATGAGGTCCGAATCGCGGAGAAGCAGTGGCGACTTGGTGAGAACCGACGCTGGATTGGCGGCATCGCGCAGTGCTTCCCAGATGCCTCGCATCAGCTTGTATCGACCCTCCACCCACTGGTAAGGATCGGTGTTCGTGCCCATCGCGACATGCCCTCGCCCCCACGTCGGGCGTGCGAGCTCGGCGCGCAGGACTTCGGGCACGTTGACCTTGACGACGATCTCCCGATCGAAGTCGCGACCGGCGTTGAAGTCCAGATACTCGTGGGTCGGGCGGGCAAAGCAGTAGGTGCAGGCATGACTGCAGCCCCGGTACGGGTTGATCGTCCACTCGAACGGCACTCGCGAGCGCTCGGGCACCCGGTTGAGCGCCGATTTGGCCCGCACCTCGTAGAAGCGGGTGTCAAGCGCCTCCGGGGCATCGAAGCGCCGGACCACGACGTCGGCGTCGCTGCCGGGCAACCGACCTTGGGCGGCGACCTCGATCTCTTGGTTCCTCCAGCGCACGAACACATGTTCGCACAGGGGGCGGACGGCAAGCCGTCAGCTTGCGCGTGCGAGCAGGCGCTCCTCGCCCGAAAGGGTCTGGCTCGACGCGCTGACCACGTCGATCCAGACGAGCTCACCGGGCGCTGCCAGCCCAGGGAAGTTGACCGCCTTGTTGTGGCGGGTGCGACCTCGGAGGCGCGACGGGTCCGTGCGCGACGTGCCTTCGACGAGGACCTCGACCGATCGACCGACGAATCGCTGCGCTCGCTCGCGCGCACGGCGCTGGACGAGCTCGACAAGGCGCTCCATGCGCTCGACCTTGACCGGATGCGGGATCTGGTCGGCCATCGTCGCTGCCCGGGTGTCTCGCCGCGGCGAGTAGACGAAGGTGAAGGCCGAGTCGAAGCCGACCTGGTCGACCACCTCGAGCGTCCCGGTGAAGTCCTCCTCGGTCTCGCCCGGAAAGCCGACGATGACGTCGGTGGTGAGGGCGACGTCGGGCACGTGCTCGCGGATGAGGGCGACGCGATCGAGGTAGCGATCACGCCCGTAGGTGCGGCGCATGGCCTTCAGGATGCGCGAGGAGCCCGATTGCAGCGGCAGGTGGATGTGCTCGCACACGGACGGCAGCTCCGCATGGGCTCGGATGACGTCCTCGCGCATGTCCTTCGGATGCGGGCTCGTGTAGCGGAGTCGATCGAGGCCGGCGATGGCGTCGAGGGCGGTCAGGAGCTCGGCGAACGTCATGCGCTCGCTGCCCGAGAGGTCGCGGCCGTAGGAGTTGACGTTCTGTCCCAGGAGGGTGACCTCGCGGACACCGTCTCCGACGAGCCGCTCGGCCTCGGTGATCAGCTCGAGCGACGATCGCGAGACCTCCCGCCCACGGGTGGACGGCACGATGCAGTAGGAGCAGGCCGAGTTGCAGCCCACGGAGACCTGCATCCAAGCCTGGTACTCCCGCGCGCGCTTGTCGGGCAGGTGCCCGGTGAAGCCCTCGAACTCGAAGAAGCCCTGAGCCGTGATCGAGTCCGAGGTCAGGAACTCCGCCAGCTTGTGCACCTGTCCGGGGCCGAAGGCGACATCGACGAACGGGAACTGCTCGAACACCTGCTCCTTCACCGATTGCGCCCAGCAGCCGCCGACCCCAACGATCCGCTCCGGATCTGCCCGCTTGAGATGCTTGGCCTGATGAAGATGCGACACGAAGCGCTCGTCGGCCTTCTCGCGGATCGAGCAGGTGTTGAAGAGGATGAGCTGCGCGTCCTCCCGCGCGGCCACCTCCTCATAGCCGAGCGACTCGAGCATGCCCTTCATCCGCTCGGAGTCGTGCTCATTCATCTGACACCCGAAGGTGGTGACGTGGAAGGACTTCATCGTGCGTAGTCGGTCGCTCGCGACTCCCGGATCACGGTGACCTTGATCTGACCCGGATAGTCGAGCTGCTGCTCGATCTCCCGTGCGATCTCGTGCGAGAGCAGGGTGGCGCCGTCGTCGTCGAGCGCATGCGGCTCCACTATGACGCGGATCTCGCGGCCGGCCTGCATGGCGTAGACCTTGTCGACCCCCTCGTGCCGGGTGGCGATCTGCTCGAGGTCGCGCAGCCGCTTGACGTATTGCTCCAGCGATTCGCCACGCGCGCCCGGGCGAGCGCCGGACAGGGCATCGGCGGCCTGGACGATGACCGCCTCGACCGTCTGGGGCTCCACCTCGTTGTGGTGCGCCTCCATGGCGTGGGCAACAGCTACTGACTCCGAGTGCTTGCGGGCCAGATCACCGCCGACCAGTGCGTGCGGGCCCTCGACCTCGTGGGAGACGGCCTTGCCGATGTCGTGGAGCAGAGCGGCTCTTCGCGCGGTCTTCGGGCTTGCGCCGAGCTCGTGCGCCATCATCGCGGCGAGGTGGGCGCACTCGATCGAGTGCGTGAGCACGTTCTGACCGTAGCTCGTGCGGTACTTGAGCCGGCCCAGCACTGCGGTGAGATGCGAGTCCAGCGCCTGGACATTGGCGTCTAGACACGCCTGCTCGCCAACCTCGAGGATATGGCCCTCAAGCTCAGATTTAGCCTGATAGTAGGTCTCCTCGATCCGGGCCGGATGGATGCGTCCGTCCTGCAGGAGCTTCTCGAGTGTCATGCGCGCGATCTCGCGACGGACCCCGTCGAACCCCGACAGGATCACCGCGTTCGGCGTGTCGTCGATGATGAAGTCGACGCCCGTGAGGTGCTCGAGGGCTCGGATGTTGCGTCCTTCGCGGCCGATGATGCGCCCCTTCATGTCGTCCGCGGAGAGCTGGACGACGGAGACGGTCGTCTCTGCCGCGTGTCCCGCCGCCATTCTCTGCATGCACACCGCCAGGATGTTGCGAACCCGTCGGTCGGCGTCCCGCTTGGTCTCTTCCTCGCCCTGGCGAACCAGGCGCGCGGAGT
>Ga0136617_10003321_pt1 | contig 14367 bp, 10 predicted proteins | sample AntDrymUQ3222106_2_FD_129672 | JGI IMG/M metagenome (GOLD analysis project Ga0136617, IMG submission 129672) | Polar desert sand microbial communities from Dry Valleys, Antarctica - metaG UQ322 (21.06) | ecosystem: Environmental > Terrestrial > Soil > Desert | place: Antarctica: Dry Valley... | reverse complement strand
GGGCCGTCGGCGGTGGGCACCAGGACCTTGTCACCGACTCCGGGCGAATAGGGACCGGGATCGAAGTAATAGAGCCGGCCATACCGGGTGAAGCTGACCGCGCACAGCATCCCCATAAGCCCAGACGATACGCCCGGACGTAGCGCTCCGGGCCCGATCCCCATGGCATGTGCAACGCGCATGGCATGTACCTTCGTGCCCGGTGCGCATGAGTGAGCAGTGCAAAGGCTGGTGGGAGACGTCCGCGGGCCAGTGCGACGTCCGCTCAGGGCGATCCTTAGGCGGTTAGCCCTCCCGCAGCGCGATCGCCATGGCCTCGACCGCGATTCGCGGCTTGACGTTGAGCTCGATCGCTGCCCGACAGGCCAGTACGGAATCCAGCCGGCGCAGCACGGACTCGGGTGTCCACACCTGGGCGGCTCGGCCGACGACATCGGGGATGTCGGCGTGCACCGAGGGCACCTGCGCACCGAGCCGAGCAGCGAGGACATCACGATAGAAGGCAGCGAGGTCGACCAGGGCGCGGTCGAGCGCATCACGCTGCGCGCGGGTGCGGCGGGACTTCTGGGACTTCTCGAGATCCTTGAGCTGCCCCGCGCTGCCCCGAGTCGCACCAGCCGCGCCCTTTCCCGTGCCGCCCGCTCCCAACGCCTGCTTCAAAGCCTCGGTCTCGGACCCGTCGATCGGCTGGGTCACTGCCGCCGCTTCGTCCTCGACTGCCTGGATCAGGATCTCGGCGGCGTCGAAACAGGCGCCCAGCCCGGTCAGCGAGCGCGGCAATGACAAGACTGTCTGGCGCCGGGACCGTGCCTCCTCGTCTCGCGCCAGCCGGCGGGCCCGCCCGACATGACCCTGCGAGGCGCGAGCCGCCCAGCGAGCCATCGCCTCGTCGACTCCGTCGCGGGTGACAAGCAGCGCCGCGATCGCGTCAGCTGTCGGAGTACGAAGTGAGATCACCCGGCACCGGGACCGGACGGTGACCGCCACATCATCGGGGTGGGTCGACGGCGCGCAGAGCAGGAAGACGCTGCGGGCCGGGGGTTCCTCGATGGCAGTGAGCAGGGCGTTGGAAGCACCTTCGGTCAGCCGGTCGGCGTCCTCGATGAGAATGACATGCCACCTGCCACCGCTCGGCGATTGGGCGGCACGCAGCACCAGCTCTCGCATCTGCTTGACGGGGATGGACAGACCCTCCGGAACCACCAGGCGCACGTCGGCGTGGGTGCCGGCGCGGACCTGGTGGCACTGCGGGCAGGCCCCGCACCCACCCTGTGAGCATTGCAGGGCGGCAGCAAAGGCGCGGGCAGCCACCGATCGCCCTGAACCCGGCGGCCCGGTGAACAGCCACGAATGCGTCATCGCGCTGCTCGACACGGCTGTCCCGCTCGGTGTCCCGGCGACCACTTCGGCAGCGCCCTGCGAAGCCGCGGACAGGGTCTGAACCGCCGCTGGCTGGCCGACGACCTCGTCCCACACGCTCACTCCGGCACTCCTGCGGCGGGAGTGCCGAGCGGGTGAGTCGGCGGTACGGGGGCCGGCGGCAGCAGCGGCCCGACGCCCTGCCGGATGAGAGCGGCTATCTGGTCGATGGGCGCCGTTGCGTCGAGCACCAGATAGTGCCCTCCCCGGCCGGCCAGATGCAGGAAGCTGCGGCGAACCCGCTTGTGGAAGGCAAGCGACTCGCCCTCGATCCGGTCAGCCGCTGACCGCCGGCCCGCTCGCTCGAGCCCGATCACCGGGTCGATGTCGAGCAAAATGACAAGGTCGGGACGCAGCCCCTGTGTCGCCCACCGGGACACTCGCTCGACGTCGGCCATCGTCAGGTTGCGGCCGGCGCCCTGATAGGCCAAGGAGGAGTCCATGTAGCGGTCGCTGATCACGACAGCGCCCTCGCCAAGGGCGGGCCGGAGCACGCCGTCGACGTGAGCGGCGCGGTCCGCCGCGTACAGCAGGGCCTCGGCACGCGGTGAGAACCCCTCGTGATTGGGATCGAGCAGCGCCGACCTGATCTGCCGCCCGAGGGCAGTGCCACCCGGCTCCTGCGTGACGACGCACTCATAGCCACCACCACGCAACCACTCGGCGAGCAGGGCGACCTGAGTCGACTTGCCGGTGCCCTCACCCCCCTCGATCGCGATGAAGAGTCCTCGATGGGTCACCACACCCACCGGCCGGCGGCGCAGCGAGGCGAACAAGTCCGGAACCACGGGAACGCCCGGGCGGTCGTCCATCTGCCGGAATGAAACGACGCCGACAAGCACGGCCAGCGCCCCGCCGACCAGCAGCAGCCCGCGTGAGGCATTGAACGTGAAGGGGACGGACCCCACGTACAACGTGTGTTGGCCGCCGAGGCCGACGAGCACCGATGACAGCGCGGTCGACAGCATCAGCACGACGCGCACGGTCGATTGGACGAAGGCGAATGTCCGCCCGCGCAGCTCGTCTTCGACCTCGGCCCCGAGCAGGGTGAGGCCGGCGAGATAGGCCATACCGGCGCCCAGCCCCACGAACAGCGCTAGCCCCATCGCCAGGGCAAGGAAGGGCACCGCGAACAACGCCATCACCGACGCGCCGGACAGCACGATCGACATGGCGAACCAGCGACGACGAGAGAGATCGCGCGCCAGTTTGGGGCCGAACCCCATCCCGACCCCGAGCCCGATGAACAAGCACGCGAACAGCAGCCCGAACGATGCGTTGCCCCCGCCGAGGCTCCGGGCGTAGAACTGGCCCGTACCGATCAGGAAACCGCCGGCCCAAAGGGCACCACAGATACCGAGGACCAGCGCACGTACCAACTTGGATCGGCGAATGTAGACCCAGCCTTCGCCGATCGAGTGCAACAGCGGGACCGGGTCCGGCCGCGGCGCGGACCGGTCGCGACGACCGCTGATCTGCGGAATGAAGATGACGACGATCGCCGCCAGCAGGAACGTGCCGGCGTTGAAGTAAAGCGCGAGGTCGACCCGGTTGGTGGCGAAGTAGCCGTCAGGCAGCTTCTCGGAGAGCACCCGAGTCAGCGTGGTGAGTGAGGCGAACATCAGCGCGGCGGAGACCGGCGCGAGACCGTATGTCGCAAACAGCGAGAGCTGGTTAGCCGCCTCAAGTTGGTCCTTGCGTACGAGATTGGGGACAGACGCCTCTTTAGCCGGCGTCCAGAACATGCCCACGACCTCGATCAGGAAGGACGCGGCGAGTGTCCAGCCGATCTTGCCCACCAGCGGGATCGAGCAGAAGAGCAAGAACCGGATCACATCGCAGACGATCATCGTGATCCGGCGATCGAATCGGTCGGCGAAGGCGCCGGCGATCGGTGAGAGCAGCAGCGCCGGTAGCAAGCGGACCACCACGATGCCACCGAAGGCGGCACCCTTGGCGGCGGCGCTCGACACCTGGTCGGCGGCAATCGTCGTGGTGGCGAGCAGGCCGAGCCAGTCACCGACGCTCGACAAAGACAGCACCACAAACAGCCGCCGGAAGGCCGGCACGCGCAAAACGGCCCGGACGCGGCGCCCGAGGTCGGCCGATTCGCTCGTACCGACATCGAAGTGACCGGTTGCGCCCTGTGGCTGATTGTGATCGGTGCTGATCGCATGCTCCCGTGCTCGGCGCTCGCTCGGACCGCGGGCTTCGGTCCGCGACAAACACTCTAGAGCGCGGCAGAGAACCTCACGCAGAGTAACTCTCGTGAGAACAGCCAACCCGCCTGCGCTCCGATGCGTGGCCGCAGGTGGTGCCAGCGCCGCGGCGGACGCACTTGAAGCAGTCGAGTTAGCTGCGGGAGATAGTCGCCTTCCTCGCGGCTTTCTTGGCGGTCTTCTTGGCCGGGGCGCGTTTGCGCGCCGTCTTCTTCGCCGGGCCCGCCGCCCGGCGCTCGGCCAACAGCTCGGCAGCCCGCGCCAGGGTCACCGACTCGACGTCATCACCCTTGCGAAGGCTGGCGTTGGTCTCGCCATCGGTGACGTACGGTCCGAACCGCCCCTCCCGCACCACGATCGGTGCCGCGGTGACCGGGTCAGGGCCCAGCTCACGCAGCGGAGCGGCAGCGGACTCGCGGCGGCCACGGGCCTTGGGCTGAGCCAGCAACTCCAACGCTTCGTCGAGCGTGATGCTGAACAGTTGGTCCTCGGTGGCCAGCGAGCGGGTCTCCTTGCCCTTCTTGATGTAGGGGCCGTAGCGGCCGTTCTGCACGAGGATCTCCTCGCCGTCGGCTGCCGGGCCGATCACCCTCGGCAGGCTGAGCAAGCGCAGCGCGTCCTCGAGATTGACGGTGTCGAGCAACATGTCCTTGAACAGACTCGCCGTGCGCTCGCCGGCCTGCACGTACGGGCCGTAGCGGCCGGTCTTGGCCACGACTGTGTCACCGGTGGCCGGGTCGACCCCGAGCTCGCGGTCGCCAGATGGCGCCGACAGCAACTCCTCGACCCTGGCCGGTGTCAGCTCGTCCGGCGCGAGGTCCTCCGGCACGCTGGCCCGGGCACCTTCGTCGCCGCCACGCTGGAGGTACGGACCGAAGCGGCCGACCCGTACGACCACGTCGTCGAAGAGCGGGATGGAGTTGACGCCGCGAGCGTCGATCTCGCCGAGCCGCTCAGCGACCAGCTTCTTCAGGCCGCCCGACGCGACGATGCCGCCCTCGGGTCCGCCGCTGCTATCACCGTCGGTCGGTCCAAAGTAGAACCTGGTCAACCAGTTGAGTGACTTCTCGCGGCCTGCGGCTATCGCGTCAAGGTCTTCCTCGACGGCGGCGGTGAAGTCGTAATCGACCAGCCGCGCGAAGTAGATCTCCAGCAGACCCACGACGGCGAAGGCGACCCAGGTCGGCACCAGCGCGGTGCCCTTCTTGAACACGTACCCGCGGTCCTGGATCGTCTGCATGATCGACGCGTACGTCGACGGGCGGCCGATGCCCAACTCCTCGAGGGCTTTGACCAACGAGGCCTCGGTGTAACGGGCCGGCGGCTGCGTCGTGTGTCCCTGCGGCTCCAACTCGATGGCCGACAACGGCTGGCCGCGCTCGACCCGCGGCAATCGGCGCTCGGCATCCTCGAGCTCCGCGTCGGGATCGTCCGAGCCCTCGACATAGGCGCGGAGGAAACCTGGGAACGTGATCGTCTTGCCGGTCGCAGCGAACTCCGCCCGCTCACCGGTCGATGACGTGCCCGCGAGCCGGAGTGACACGCTCTGCCCGACCGCGTCGGCCATCTGCGAGGCGACCGTGCGCTTCCAGATCAACTCATAGAGCCGGAACTCGTCCTGGCTCAGCTCGCCCGCAACGGCGCCCGGCGTGCGGAAGCTGTCGCCGGATGGCCGGATCGCCTCGTGCGCCTCCTGCGCGTTCTTCACCTTGCGTACGTAGCGGCGCGGCTCGGCCGGCACGAATGCGTCACCGTAGAGCTCACGTGCCTGTGACCGTGCGGCCGCCAACGCCGTCTCGGACAGGTTGGTCGAGTCGGTGCGCATATAGGTGATGTAGCCGTTCTCGTACAACCGTTGGGCCACCCGCATCGCCTGCTGGCTCGACATCCGCAGCTTGCGGCCGGCTTCCTGCTGCAGGGTGCTGGTCATGAAGGGCGGGTACGGCTTGCGGCGGTACGGCTTTTCCTCGACCCGTACGACCGCGAACTCCGCCCCCTCAAGGCGTGCCGCGACGCCGCGAGCGCCGGGCTCGTCGAGGTGCACGACGTTGGAGCTGGCCCGGCCGGTGGCCGCGTCGAAGTCGCGGCCACTCGCGACCCGGTCGTCATCGAGAGCAACGAGGTTCGCCGTGAAGCGGGTGGGCGCCGTCCGGTCAGCCGGGTCAGGAGCGTTCGTATCAAAGACACCTTGGATGTCCCAGTAGTTCGCCGCCCGAAACCGGATCCGGGCCCGCTCACGCTCGACCACGATCCGGGTCGCCACCGACTGCACCCGGCCGGCCGACAGCCTCGGCATGACCTTCTTCCACAGCACCGGGCTGACTTCGTACCCGTAAAGCCGGTCAAGGATCCGCCGGGTCTCCTGCGCATCGACCAGCGCCGCGTCTATGTCGCGCGGGCTGTCGACGGCGGCGGCGATGGCAGCGGGAGTGATCTCGTGGAAGACCATCCGGCGTACCGGGACTGTCGGCTTGAGGGTCTGGACCAGATGCCAGGCGATGGCCTCACCCTCGCGGTCCTCATCAGTGGCGAGGTAGAGCTCGCTCGCGCCGGCCAGCAGTTTCTTCAGCTTGCCGACCTGCTGCTTGCGGTCGGGGCTGATGACGTACAGCGGCGCGAAGCCGTGATCGACGTCGACCCCGAGCCGGGCCCACGGCTCGCCCTTGTGCTTCGCCGGGACGTCTGCTGCATTGCGCGGCAGGTCGCGGATGTGGCCGATGCTCGACTCGACGAGGTACCCCTTACCGAGGTACCCGGCGATCGTCTTCGCCTTGGCCGGTGACTCGACAATGACGAGCCGAATCCCGTCCTTTGCCGGCGAGGCGCTGGGGGTCGAGGGCACGGTGCTCCAGAGTCGTTGAATGGGACGGTGTCGGCGGCCCGGAGTGTGGTCACTCCTCGGCCTGCCGTATCAAAGGTAACGGTCCACCCACGCGCGGGGTTGTCGTGGGGGTTCCCGCTCACCCCGGCCAGTCACCGGCTGATGCTCCGGCAGGTGGGTCACCGACGAGTTCACGCAGCCGCGCCAGGCGGCGACTCCCAGTGATCCGGTACGCCGGGCCGCCCGCCCGCGGGCCGATCAGCGTGCCCGGAACTCCGGCGTCATGCAGGGCCGAACCGACCGAGGTCCAGGCACCGTCGTCGGCCCCGCCGAGTTCGAGTGCATAGCCGTAGGGATCAGCTCGACCGGCGGCCACCGCCCACAGCCGCAACCGCGGACCATCGAGCGTCAACCCGGCCGGTGGCAAAATGCGGGCGCCCCGGGTCCACCGACCCGCCACCGCGGCCAGCGCGGTCGAGAAGCTGGTCCGCACCACCGGCGCGCCGTCGTGCGTGGTCGCCTGCTCTCCGGCCAGGCCGCGCTCGTCGAAGGCCGCGAGCAGGACGGCGGCCCGCCACGGCTCGCCGACGATCACGCCGATCCGCACCTCGGCACCGCGCCGGACGAGCTGTCCCGGCCCGGCAAGCAGTCCCTCGAGGTCGTCGACGGCAGGCGGCAGCTCCCCGGCCGTGAAAAAGGACAGCTGCCCCGACATACCCCGCAGACTAGTGACGTCGCCGAGGGCGCCGTTCTTTTCATGATCCAGGGAAGCCTGCGTACCGAATCCGGGATGCGGGTTTCCCTGGATCATGCCGATGGCGGCTATTGGCAGGCAGGTTCCTTTTCGAATGCCTTCGTCAGCTCAGCGGACGTCGCCGTCTCGATGGTCTTGCCCGCCTTGGCGTAATCCTGCTTCAGCTTCGTACCCACCTGGGAAACGGCGGCGTCGAACTTCTTCTTGTCAGAAGTGTCGAGCCCCTGAACCGATTTCTGCGCCGCCGCGAAGGCGTTGCGAGCACTGACCAGTGCGGCGCGGAAGTTCTTGGCAATCTGCTCGCCGTTGTCGACGTCTGGCACCCCGGCCTTGTCTACGTCGGCGATTGCCTTGTCCGTGGACTTGACCGCGCCGGCGAAGAGCTGAGTCAGTTGCGGCTTGACGACCTTGGGCTCGCTGGACTTGCCCAGTGTCGTCTCAGTGTTCGTCACAGCGGTCCGAATCTTGCCCGCCCACGGCCGGACCGTCATGCACACGTCCTTTGTCCACACGCTCGCCGACACCGGGGGCTTGGTGGCCGAGCCTCCCGAGTCATCCTGCCCGCATGCTGACAGGAGCGCGACGAGCACGATCGCGAGAGCGGCGCCAATGCGGCTCATCCGGGGAGCGACTTGACAGGACCGCTCTTCCCGGTGAGCTCGGCACCGACCGCGACGCTACGGCGCTTGGAGACGACCACCGCTGCCACCACGATGGCCGCGGCCCCCAGGCCGATGGCCAGGCGAAGGGGCGTGTTGGCATCGGCCCCGACCGCGTACTGCACGACGGCGGGCGCGATCAGCAGTGCCACCAGGTTCATCACCTTGATCAGCGGGTTGAGCGCGGGCCCGGCGGTGTCCTTGAACGGATCGCCGACCGTGTCGCCGATGACGGTCGCCTCATGCGACTCCGAGCCTTTGCCGCCGTAGTTGCCGTCCTCCACCAGCTTCTTCGCGTTGTCCCAGGCACCGCCGGAGTTCGCCAGGAAGACGGCCATCAGGACGCCGGCACCGATCGCGCCGGCCAGATAGGCCCCGAGAGGGGCGTACCCGAGGGTGAATCCGACAGCAATGGGCGCGAGCACGGCCAGCAGGCCCGGTGTCGCCAACTCGCGCAGGGAATCCTTGGTGCAGATGTCGACGACGCGGCTGTAGTCGGGGCGTTCCGAGTAGTCCATGATCCCCGGGTGGGTGCGGAACTGCTCGCGTACCTCGTAGACCACCCGACCGGCCGCCCGCGACACGGCGTTGATCGCCAGCCCGGAGAACAGGAACACCACGGCCGCCCCGATGATGAGCCCGACCAGCACGTTGGGCTTGTCGACCGACAGGGAGAAGCGGTCGCCGGAGATGCCGGCGGCGATGAGCGCGTCCTCCACGGTCGTACGGAACGAGCCGAACAATGCGGTCGCGGCGAGCACCGCCGTCGCGATGGCGATGCCCTTGGTGATCGCCTTGGTGGTGTTGCCGACGGCGTCAAGGTCCGTGAGCACCTGGGCGCCGGCCTCGTCGATGTCGCCGGACATCTCCGCGATGCCCTGGGCGTTGTCGCTGATCGGGCCGAAGGTGTCCATCGACACGATCACGCCGACCGTCGTCAGCAGGCCGGTGCCGGCCAGTGCCACGGCAAAGAGCGCGACGATCACCGATCCGCCGCCGAGCAGGAAGGCCGCGTACACCGCTCCCGCGATGAGCAGGGCGCTGTAGACGGCGGACTCCAGACCGATGGCGACCCCGGTCAGGATCACCGTGGCCGGCCCGGTCAGCGACGACTTGGCGATGTCCTGCACCGGCTTGCGCGCGGTCTCGGTGAAGTAGCCGGTGAGCAGTTGGATGGCAGCTGCCAGGACGAGGCCGATCAGCACCGCGCCGACGGCCACCACGCGCGGGCTGGTGTCGGACGTCACGTCGACGCCGAGCTCGCCGAAGGTCGCCGGCAGATAGAGATAGGCAGCCGCCGCGACCAGGATCGCCGACACCGCGGCGGAGATGAAGAATCCTCGGTTGATCGCGGTCATCGAGGTCCGGTCGCTCCTACGCGGAGCGACCACAAGGATCCCGATCACAGCCGTGATCACGCCGATCGCCGGGACGATGAGCGGGAAGACCAGGCCCTTGGCGCCGAACGCCGCCTCACCGAGGATCAGAGCGGCGACGAGCATCACGGCGTAGGACTCGAACAGGTCGGCGGCCATGCCGGCGCAGTCGCCGACGTTGTCGCCCACGTTGTCGGCGATCGTGGCCGCATTGCGCGGGTCGTCCTCGGGGATGCCCGCCTCGACCTTGCCGACCAGGTCGGCGCCGACATCGGCGGCCTTGGTGAAGATTCCGCCGCCTACCCTCATGAACATCGCCAGCAGCGCGCCCCCGAAAGCGAATCCTTCGAGGACCGGCGCGGCGTCGTTGTTGTAGATAAGCAGTACGCCGGCTGCGCCCAGCAGGCCGAGGCCGACGGTGAACATGCCGCACACCCCGCCGGCGCGGAAGGCGATGCGCATCGCCTTTTCACGGCCGGAGCCCTGAGCCGCAGCTGCGACGCGCACGTTGGCCCGGGTGGCCAGGGTCATGCCCACGAAGCCGACCAGGGCAGAAAATGCGGCCCCGACGACAAACAGGATGGAACGGCCCAGGCGTACCGAGGTGGTGTCGGCCGGCAGCAGTAGCAGCAGGAAGAAGACCAGCACGACGAAGATCGACAGCGTCCGGAATTGTCGGGACAAGTACGCAGCGGCACCCTCCTGCACGGCGCGCGAGATCTCCTGCATCTTCGGGGTGCCCTGATCGGCGCTGAGCACTTCGCGTACCAGGTAATAGGCGAAGAACAGAGCCAGCCCCGCGAGAAGAGCGATGCCTACGACCAGCGTGTAATCATCGCCCTCGACTTTGGTGCTGGTTTCCACGGCGAGGGTGAGCCCCGACATACGTCCTCCTGAGACGACTGGCGCAGACGGACATCCCGGGGCCGATGCGGCAAGGGCATGTCCATTGGCACGTGCGGAAGCCCGCCAGATGGTGGCATCCGCGCAGGTCGTGAAGTCTACGGGAACGCGGGTCGCGCCTGCGCGTCGCCCCCGAGCGGCCACGACGGGTGGTCAGGGCACGATCAGGCCCGATTCACACCTGGGCGGCCAGTGGCCAACTCATCCGGACAACTGTCCCCGGCCCGCTGCTGGCGGGTGCGATCTCGAGGTCGTCCACCAGCCCGTCGATCACGGCCATGCCGAGGCCAGATGGCATCAGGTCGGAGTCCCTCTGCTCCGCGCTGTCGACACCGGCGAGGAATTCGAGAGGGTCGGTGTGCCCGGTCTGCGCGCCAGCTGGGGCCGAATCACAAACCGTGACCACGAACTTGCCTTCGTCCTCGAGCAGCACGGTGATCATCTCGCCGGGGGCGTACGCCTGATGCAGGCTGACGGCCCGCGAGCAGGCCTCGCCGACGGCGAGCCGAATCACATCGAGAACGCTGTCAGGCAGACCGGTGCGGCGAGCAACAGCCGTGGTCACCAGCCGAACCGTGCGTACATGTGCTGACGTTGGCGATATCTGTAGCCGCACAGTCGAACCCTCGGAGATTTCCCCGTTGTCAGTCGGTCGCCGCCACGGCCTCATCGACGGAGGCGTGGATCGGGAACACCTTCGTCAGTCCGGTGATTCGGAAGATCTTCAGGATCCGCTCCTGGTCGCATACCAACCTCAACGAGCCATCGTGTGCTCGGACACGCTTGAGCCCCCCGACGAGCACGCCAAGTCCGGTGGAGTCCAGAAATTCGACAGCCTCCATGTCCACGATCAGGTGGTAGTGGCCGTTGCTCACTAGGTCGATGAGTTGCTCGCGCAGCTTCGGAGCCGTGTAGACATCGATCTCTCCCCCGACAGCAACGATGGTTCGCTCACCCTCAGTGCGGGTGGACAGGGACAGGTCCACGGCGGTCCTTTCGGGTCGATTGAGCCTGCTCGGCTGCAAAGCTGGGAGAATCTAACCACCGAGCGGCCAGGTGTGGCGGTTCGGGCAGACCGAGGCGTGCGAGAGTCCGAGCATGGCACCAGTGCTTCTCGACCGCTTGGCGGCTGGTCGGGTGCGCAACCCGGTCACGCATGTCGAGTCGCTGCCGGCCCGGCAGGGGCGCACGGCCGCTTGGCCTGACTGGGTCCCCCCGCTGCTGATCGAGCGGTTGGCCTCGGCCGGTGTCGACTCCCCCTGGACGCACCAGGCAGCAGCCGCGTCGCTCGCCCACGCCGGCGAGTCGGTCGTCCTCGCGACCGGCACCGCGTCCGGAAAGTCGCTGGCGTACCTCCTGCCGGTCCTTTCCGCCGCTCTCACCGATCCGAAGTCGACCGCGCTCTATCTGTCCCCTACCAAGGCGTTGGCGGCTGACCAGTTGCGCTCGGTGCGCGCGCTGGCCCTCACCGAGGTACGGGCGGCGACGTACGACGGGGACACCCCGCCCGCCGAACGCGACTGGGTGCGGGCGCATGGCCGGTTCGTGCTCACCAACCCGGACATGCTGCACCGCGGGATCCTCCCGTCGCACGCTCGCTGGGCGTCCTTTCTGCGCCGGCTGCGTTACGTCGTGATCGACGAATGTCATGGCTACCGCGGTGTTTTTGGGTCGCATGTGGCGCACGTGCTGCGCCGCCTGCGGCGGATCTGCGCACGCTATGGGGCGTCTCCGGTTTTCATCCTCGCCTCTGCCACGGTCTCGACCCCGGCGGAGTCGGCGGGCCGGTTGGTGGGGTTGCCCGTGACAGCCGTGACCGACGACGCCTCACCTCGCGGTGCGCTGGACTTCGCACTTTGGGAGCCCCCGCTGGTACCGGGGCTGTCCGGGGAGAACGGAGCCCCTGTCCGCAGAACCGCCACGTCTGAGGCGGCGTCACTGCTGGCCGATCTCGTTGTTGAGGGTGTACGCACGCTGGCGTTCGTACGGTCGCGACGCGGTGCTGAGGTGGTCGCGCTCGGCGCCCGTCGCGCGCTGCTCGACGCCGCCCCGGAATTGGCAGATCGGGTCGCCGCCTATCGAGCCGGATACCTGCCGCTGGAGCGCCGCGAGCTCGAAGCCGGCCTTCAGCAGGGTCGGCTGTTGGCGCTGGCTTCGACGAACGCACTAGAGCTGGGGCTCGACATCGTCGGGCTGGATGCCGTGGTCCTGACCGGCTATCCGGGCACGTTGGCCTCGATGTGGCAACAGGCCGGCCGCGCCGGCCGCAGCGGGCAGCAGGCCCTCGCGGTGTTCGTCGCACGAGATGACCCGCTCGACACCTATCTCGTGCACCATCCCGCCGCTGTGTTCGGCCGGCCGGTCGAGGCGACCGTGCTGGACCCGGCGAATCCGTACGTCCTCGGTCCGCACCTGTGCTGCGCGGCGGCCGAACTGCCGCTGACCGAGGACGACCTGCCGCTGTTTGGCGATGCGGACGCTGCCGCGCTGCTGCCCGATCTCGTCCGCCGTGGGCTGCTGCGCCATCGGCCGTCGGGATGGTTCTGGACGTCGCGGCAGCGCCCAGGCGTCGACATCCGCGGCGTCGGTGGCGAGCAGATCCGGGTGGTTGAGGGAGCCACGGGACGACTGCTCGGCACGGTCGATCCCGGCTCGGCGCACAGCCAGGTGCATGAGGGGGCGGTGTATCTGCATCAGGGAACGACGTACCTCGTCGATGCCCTGGACCTCGACGATGCGGTGGCACTTGTGCACGCGGAGGAGCCGGACTGGACGACCTCGGCGCGCGACATCACCGACATCCGCATCGTTGACACCATGCGGTCTCGCCGCTCGGCCGATATCGATCTGGCGTTCGGCACCGTTGATGTGACCAACCAGGTCGTGAGCTATCTGCGCAAGATGGTGGCCACCGGCGAGGTACTCGACGAGCGGCCCCTCGACCTGCCGGCGCGCCAGCTTCGTACGCGCGCTGTTTGGTACACGGTCGCGGCTGCGGCCCTCGACCGGGCCGGGCTGCAGGCCGCGGACGTGCCGGGCGCAGCGCACGCCGCCGAACATGCGGCCATCGGCCTGCTGCCGCTGTATGCGACGTGTGACCGCTGGGACATCGGTGGTGTGTCGACGGCTCTACATGAGGACACCGGCCGGACCACGGTCTTCGTCTACGACGGTCATCCGGGTGGGGCCGGCTTCGCCGCCCGAGGCTTCGCTGCCGCACCTGACTGGCTGGCTGCTACCCGGGCTGCGATCGCGTCCTGCGAGTGCACATCTGGCTGCCCGTCGTGCGTGCAGTCGCCGAAATGCGGCAACGGCAACGAGCCGCTGGACAAGACCGCCGCGGTGCGCCTGCTCGACATCGTGGTGCGCGCGGTGACCGACCAGTCGAGCGAGCATCGAGCGAAGCCCTCCCGAACTCCCGAGGAGGCGTGACAACGCCTGGCATCGGGTAAGGCGAAGCGCAGTATGGTGCGACTGTCGCACTTGTCACTGCGGGAAGGTGAGTTCACCTCATGCTGATCTTGGGACTGCTGCTGCTGCTTGCGGCGGGAGCACTGACGGCCGGAATGTTGCTAGGCAATACGGGCAGCGTCGCGATTGACGTCTACGGGTACGAGGTCACCGTCTTCTCGATGGGCGAGCTGTTCGCCCTCGGCGTCGCTACCGGCGTCATCGCCGGCTTGTCGCTGGCGCTGGTGCTGTCCGGCATGCGCCGCGCCAGCCGCAAGCGCCGCGAGCGGCGTGCTGATCTGAAGACCAAGCGCTCCCGCGAGCTGGAGTTGCAGGAGGAGAACGCTCGGCTCGCCCGCGAGCTCGATCAGCAACGCCGGGATGCCCCAGCCGGATCTGCTCCGCCACAGGCTCCCGGTGGGCCAGACCGCACCCAGCCGATATCGGGAGCAGGCGGCTTCGGCTCACCGCCGCCAGCAGGCATGCCAGGCGGCGGCGCTGGATTCGAACGGCCCGGCAGCCCACCATCTCAGGCACCGGCGTCGAGCACAGACGTCTCGCAGGAAGGGCGCCGACCGCTCAGCTGAGATCGGCACGGCGGTGGTGCTTCACCTCTTCACTCCCGCGAGCCGCGACTACCCGGCGTGGCCCATCGAGCGGCACAAGCATGGCGGACTCGCCGCGCCACGTGGATGCCTCCCGACAGGCTTTGCACTGCTCACTCATGCGCACGTGGTCTGCATCGTCCGTCTCGAGGGAGTTCTGT
>Ga0136617_10003320_pt1 | contig 14367 bp, 13 predicted proteins | sample AntDrymUQ3222106_2_FD_129672 | JGI IMG/M metagenome (GOLD analysis project Ga0136617, IMG submission 129672) | Polar desert sand microbial communities from Dry Valleys, Antarctica - metaG UQ322 (21.06) | ecosystem: Environmental > Terrestrial > Soil > Desert | place: Antarctica: Dry Valley... | reverse complement strand
CTGCTCGACGAGGCGGGCCTCGACACGGAGATCCGCGAGGACGACGACGGGCTCTGGGAGGCCCAGCGCGAGCGCCAGCGCTCCCCCGGCGGGCTGGTGGCCAAGGTCTCGGCCCTGCAGACCGACCTGCCCGAGCTGCTGCGCATCGCCGAGCGCCACGGGGCCACGCTCGTGGGCCGTCACGCGCTCGGTCTCTTCTTCCTGCGTCTCGACCGCGGCTCGCCCGGCGAGCTCGTCTCCGAGCTGCGCGGGCGGTACACGACGGCGGTGCTCGACCGGCCCGAGGGTCTGGCCATAGAGCGCGACGCGGGGCTGGCGCCGGGGGCCGAGCTGCTGATGGGCCGCGTCAAGTGGCGCTTCGACCCGAAAGGAACGTTGGTCTGATGGCATCGCTCCGGCGCGTGGCGAGCCCGCGTCCTGAGGCGGCATCGCCCGACGAGACGCATGCACGTGGATGGGACGACACGCGCCCGCCGCAGCTCGAGCTCATCGACGACTGCGTGCACTGCGGCTTCTGCCTACCCACCTGCCCCACATATGTGCTCTGGGGCGAGGAGATGGACTCGCCGCGCGGACGGATCGTGCTGATGAAGCAGGGACACGAGGAGATCTCGGCTCCGCTGGTGGGTCACATCGACAACTGCCTGGGCTGCATGGCGTGCGTGACCGCGTGCCCCAGCGGTGTGCAGTACGACAAGCTGCTCGAGGACACGCGCCCGCAGGTCGAGCGCAACTTCGAGCGCCCGCCGCTCGAGCGCGCCCACCGGCGCCTGGTGTTCGAGCTGTTCACCCGCCCCGGGCGCATGAGGCTTCTGGTTCCGGGCGCAGCGTTGGCCCACCGGCTTGGCCTGCCCCGGCTCGCACGCCGCCCGCGGCTGCTGAAACTCGCCCCCAAGCTGGCCACGATGATCTCCATGACCCCCTCTGCTCCGGTGGCCCGCGCCGTCGAGCGGCTGCCCAAGCACTACGAGGCGCGCGGCGAGAAGCGCGGCACCGTGGCCCTGCTTCAGGGCTGCGTCCAGCGCGTGTTCTTCTCCCACGTCAACGAGGCAACGGCTGTCGTGCTCGCCGCCGAGGGCTTTGAGGTGCACGTGCCGCGCCTGCCACGCTGCTGCGGGGCGCTGCCGCTGCACGCCGGCGCCGACAGCGAGGCGCGCGCCCTGGTCAAGGCCACCATCGAGACCCTCGAGGGCTACGAGACCGTGATCGTGAACGCCGCAGGCTGCGGCTCGGCGATGAAGGACTACGGCCACCTGCTGCGCGACGAGCCCGACTGGGCCGAGCGCGCCGAGCGCTTCGCGGCCAAGGTCAAGGACGCGAACGAGTTCCTCGCCGCGGTCGAGCCGCGGGCCGAGCGCCGGCCCGTGGCAATGAAGGTCGCCTACCACGACGCCTGCCACCTGGCCCACGCCCAAAAGGTGCGCAGCCAGCCGCGCGAGCTGCTGAGGTCGATCCCCGAGCTCGAGCTGGTGGAGCCGCTGGAGTGGGAGCTCTGCTGCGGCTCAGCCGGGATCTACAACCTGGTCAAGCCCGAGCCAGCCGCCGAGCTCGGCGAGCGCAAGGCGCGCAACCTGCTCGACACGGGCGCCGAGGCGGTGGCGGCCGCCAACCCCGGCTGCGCCCTGCAGATCACAGCGCACAGCGAACGGCTGGGCCGAGCGCTGCCAGTGCTGCACCCGATGGAGCTGCTGGCCCGCTCGATTGTCGACGATGACAGCCGGGGGCTCGCGCCCCCGGACCCCCGTTGATTTCCTGGCCGGCCGCCTCAGGACCGCGGGGGCTCGCGCCCCCGGACCCCCGTTGATTCCTGGCCGGCCGCCTCAGGACCGCGGGGGCTCGCGCCCTGAGGCCCGAAGCAGCCGGCTCTGCCGGATGCGCAGGGTTTTGACTCAACCACTGATTCCTGGCAGGTGAGCGGCGGCACGCTCGCCCGCGAAGACGCCCGCCTCGACGATCCGGCGGTTGGAGCGCTCACGGCCGCATCGATTTCTGAGATCGATGCGCGCTATGGCGGTGACCCCGGTTCAGGCTCGCCGCCTCGACCCGAGGACTTCCTTCCGCCGGATGGCCTGTTCCTGGTGGCCCGCCTTGACGGCCAAGCCGCTGGCTGCGGCGGATTCTCACGTTTCGACTCCATCACGGCCGAGCTGCGCCGGATGTACGTGGTTCCCGAGGCGCGTGGTCTCGGAGTGGGGAAGGCCCTTCTCGCGTGGCTGCTAGAGGCGGCCCGCGAGGCCGGTTACGGGCGGATTCGACTGGAGACAGGCAACCGCCAGGAGGAGGCCCTGCACCTCTACAAGGCCGCCGGCTTCAAGTGCATCCCATGCTGGGGCCCCTACGCCGCCGACCCGAAGAGCCGCTGTTTCGAACTGGCCCTGGAGGCTGAGCACTAAGGCAAGGGCCACTCGTGCACCGGCTCGTTCGCGTGCATGTGCTCGCGATAGAGCACCGTCATGCGGCGCAGCGCCTCTGCGCGGTCCAGCTTCTGGTCCTCGTAGAAGCGGTGAAATGCTCCCACCTGCCAGGACGCTCCGTTCTGCATGGTCACGCAGCGGCGCTCGATGATGTTGAGCAGGCGGTCGCGGTCAGCGCTGTCGATCCCGGCCTTCTCGAGGCCCTCGTGGGCGGCGGGCAGCAGCCGGCGCAGCACCAGCTCGGTGGCGGGAACCTCGCCCACCCCCGGCCAGTAGAGCCGGGCGTCGATCCCCTCGCGGGCTCCTGCGTGGAAGTTGTCCTCGGCGGCGGAGAAGGACATCTGCGACCACAGCGGGCGCTCCTCCTCGACCAGCGTGCGGACAAGGCCGTAGTAGAAGGCGGCGTTCGCGCATATGTCGACCACCGAGGGCCCGGCCGGCAGCAGGCGGTTCTCCACGCGCAGGTGCGGGCGCCCTCGCACTACGTCGTAGATGGGGCGATTCCAGCGGTAGATCGTTCCGTTGTGCAGGCGCAGCTCGGGCAGGCCGGGGGTATCGCCGCGGTCGAGCATTTCCACGGGGTCCTCGTCATCGCAAACCGGGAGCAGCGCAGGGAAGTAGCGGACGTTCTCCTCGAAGAGGTCGAAGATCGAGGTGATCCAGCGGTCGCCGAACCACACGCGCGGGCGCACGCCCTGGGCCTTCAGCTCCTCGGGCCGGGTGTCGGTGGCCTGCTCGAACAGGGCGATGCGCGTTTCGCGCCACAGCTCCTTGCCGAAGAAGAAGGGCGAGTTGGCCGCCACCGCCACCTGGGCGCCGGCTATGGCCTGGGCCGCGTTCCAGTGCTCGGCGAACGCCTCGGGCTCGACGAGCTGGTGGAGCTGGACGCTTGTGCAGGCCGCCTCGGGGGCGATCGTGTCGGCGAAGGTGGAGAGCCGCTCGGTACCGGTGATCGCGATCTCGAGGTCCTCCCCGCGCACGGCGAAGATCTGCTCGTTGAGCAACTCGTAGCGCGGGTTGGCGCTGAAGCTGTCAGCGGTCAGGTGCTCCTCGCCGATCGTGGGCAGGATGCCGATAATCATCATGTGCGCGCCCACCGTGCGGGCGTTGTCCTCGGCGCAGTTGAGGCTCTTGCGGATCTCCTCCTCCAGCTCGGAGAACATCCCGTTCTGCAGCATCCGCGGCGGGATGTTGATCTCGACGTTGAACTGGCCCAGCTCGGTCTGGAAGTCGGAGTCGGCGATCGCCTCGAGCGCTTCGGCGTTGACCATGGCCGGATCGCCTGTCTCGTCGGTCAGGTTGAGCTCGATCTCGAGCCCGACCGAGCGGCGCTCGGAGTCAAAGCGGGCTTCGCTGAGCATGCGCGCGAACACGTCGAGGCAGGTGCGCACCTTCTGGCGGTAGCGCTGCCTGTCCTCGCGCGAGAAGACCTTCGCGGAGACTTCCTCACCCACGCGCTAAGTCTCCCAGGTGCGGCGGGCCGGAAACCTGTCGCTAGTCGGTCCACCACCCGGGCTGCATCTCGGAGTCGTCCTCCGCGTGACCGCCGAAGGCCAGGACCTCGAGGCCGTCCGGCCCTGCCTCCCACTCCCTCATCGTCGCGGGCGGGCAATAGACAACGTCCTTGGCTGCGACAGCGACGATCTCGGCCTCCACCTTGAAGCGACCCGAACCGGCCAGAACGACATACATCTCCTCGGACTCCCCGTGGCGGTGGCCGAAGCCGACCCGACGACCCGGGTTCATCCGGTAATAGCTCAAGCCGATGCGCTCCGCTCCGAGCTCATCACGCATGAAGCGGGCCTCACCCATCTCCACCATGCCGTACTCGGGCGCGAAGTCCTTGGCCGTATCCAGGTTGGAAACTGCATGTCTCTCGGTCATGCCGGGACCATATGGAGACGGCAGCCTGCGGTCTTGGAAGAATGCGACAGGCCATGGACACCCGCGGCATCCTGCGACCGGCCGCCCTTGGCCGCGTGTTCAGCCTGGAGCGCTGTGCGCCGCCGGAGGACCTTTCGGGCTGGGTAGACCACCACTGGATCGTCTCGTGGGATCTGCGCGGGACTGACCCCTACCGCTCGGAGGTCATGACGCATCCGGCGATCCATCTGGTCTTCGAGCCGCATCGCGCCGCGGTGTTCGGAGTTCATCGCCGGCGATACGTGCGGCGCCTCGCGGGCCAGGGCTGGGCCGTCGGGACGAAGTTCCTGCCCGGCGGCTTCGCGACCTTTGTCGATCGGCCCGCCCGCGAGCTCACCGATGCGGTGCTCTCCCTGGACGACTTGTTCGGCGCCGGTGGCAAACGGCTTGCTCGCGCGGCCGCCGCGCTTGCCGAGCCGGAGGCAAAGCTCGGTGTGCTCCACCGTTTCCTGCGCGCTCGACTACCCGAGAGCCCCGATCCCAACGCGGCGCTCGTTCAGGCCGTGGTGGCTGCCATGCGGGCGGCAAAACCCGGCGGTCGCGTGGACGAGATCGCGGCGGACCACAACGTGTCCACCCGGACCCTGCAGCGGCTCTTCGCGCAGTACGTCGGCGTCGGGCCCAAGTGGGTTCTGCAGCGCTACCGCCTGCATGAGGCGATCGAGCAGCTCGGCACACGCGACGGCATCGACTGGACACGCTTCGCGCTTGATCTTGGCTACTTCGACCACGCCCATTTCATCCGTGACTTTCGCGCCGTGGTGGGCCGCTTGCCCTCGCGGTACGCCGCCGAAGCCGCAGCGTGAGCCGAGCAGGCCGGGGCCGCTAGCCTCGCTGGCTCATGTCCAGCCAGCCGATCTTCACCATGTACAAGCTCTCCCGGGTCCATCCGCCCGACAAGCGGGTGCTCGTGGACATCTCGTTGTCATTCCTTCCCGGAGCCAAGATCGGCGTGCTCGGCGCCAACGGCTCGGGCAAGTCGACCCTGCTGAGAATCATGGCCGGCGTGGACACCGAATTTCGCGGCGACGCGCAGCTCGCGCCGGGCGCGACGGTCGGCCTGCTCGAACAGGAGCCTCAGCTCGACGCCTCCAAGAACGTGCGGGGCAACGTCGAGGACGGAGTCCGTGAGATGCGCGACATGTTGGATCACTTCAACGAGCTGGCCGCCAACTACTCGGAGGACACCGCCGACGAGTTCGCCCGCCTGCAGGACAAGATCGACGCCGCCGACGCCTGGCAGCTCGACACGGTGCTGGAGATCGCCATGGATGCGCTGCGCCTGCCCCCCGGCGACGCCGAGGTGACCACGCTGTCGGGCGGCGAGCGCCGCCGCGTCGCGCTCTGCCGGCTGCTGCTGGCCGCGCCCGATCTGTTGCTGCTCGACGAGCCCACCAACCACCTCGACGCGGAGTCGGTGGCCTGGCTGGAGAAGCACCTCGAGAACTACAAGGGCACCGTCGTGGCCGTTACCCACGACCGCTACTTCCTCGACAACGTCGCCGGCTGGATTCTGGAGCTCGATCGCGGACGGGGACTGCCCTTCAAGGGCAACTACTCGTCCTGGCTGGAGCAAAAGCGCGAGCGCCTGGAGACCGAAGAGCGGACGGAATCGGCGCGCCAGCGCACGATCGCGCGCGAGCTGGAGTGGGTGCGAGAGTCCCCCAAGGGCCGGCGCACCAAGTCGCGTGCCCGGCTCAACCGCTACGAGGCCCTGATCGCCGAGGAGCGCAACGTCAAGCTCGACCAGGTCCAGATCCATATACCGGCGGGGCCGAGGCTCGGCAGCGTAGTGCTTCAGACCGAAGACCTGCGCAAGGGCTTTGGGGACCGGCTGCTCATCGAAGATCTGTCCTTTTCGCTGCCGCCGGCCGGCATCGTGGGCGTGATCGGACCCAACGGCGCCGGCAAGACGACCCTGTTCCGGATGATCGTCGGCGACGAGGCTCCCGACGCGGGCTCGCTTCGCCTGGGCGACACCGTGGAGGCGGCCTACGTCGACCAGTCGCGCGATTCGCTCGACCCGGAGAAGAGCGTCTGGGAGGAGATCTCGGCCGGCTACGACAACATCAAGGTGGGCGACCGCGAGATGAACTCACGGGCCTACGTATCCGGCTTCAACTTCCGCGGTTCCGACCAGCAGCGCAAGGTCGGCGCCCTGTCCGGCGGCGAGCGCAACCGCGTGCACCTGGCCAAGCTGCTACGCCGCGGCGGCAACCTGCTGCTGCTCGACGAGCCCACCAACGACCTCGACGTCGACACGCTGCGCGCGCTCGAGGAGGCCCTTCTGGCCTTCGCCGGCTGCGCGGTGATCATCACGCACGATCGCTGGTTCCTCGACCGCGTGGCCACGCACGTGTTGGCCTTCGAGGGCGATTCGCAGGTCGTCTGGTTTGAGGGCAACTTCGAGGCATACGAGGAGCATCGCCGGGGAAGGCTGGGTGCGGAGGCCGACCGGCCCCACCGGATCACCTACAAGCGATTGACGAGGACCGCATGACCGAACCGCTTCGCATCGAAGCTCCCCGTGGCGACCGTTACGACGAGGTGCTCACGGACGGCGCCCTCTCGTTGGTCGGGCGGCTGCACGAGGAGCTCGACTCGCGCCGCCTCGAGTTGCTGGACGCTCGCCAGGAGCGCCAGGCCGAGCTCGACGCGGGCGGGACGCTGTCCTTCGTCTCGGCTCCCGAGGACTTCACTGTCGCCCCGGTGCCCGAGGCGCTGCAGGACCGGCGCGTCGAGATCACCGGGCCCGCGACGCGCAAGATGGTCATCAACGCGCTCAACTCGGGCGCGCGCGCGTTCATGGCCGATTTCGAGGACTCCAACTCTCCCACGTGGTCGAACATGATCGGCGGGCAGGTGAATGTCGCCGACGCCGCGCGCGGCTCAATGGAACACGAGGAAAAGGACAAGCAGTACCGCTTGGAGGAGAATCACGCCGTACTGCTCGTGCGCCCGCGCGGCCTGCACCTACCCGAGCGCCACATGAGGATCGACGGCGCAGAGCTCGCGGGGGCGTTCGTCGACCTCGGGCTCTACCTGCACGGCACCGCCGAAGCGCTGCTCGAGCGCGGACGCGGGCCGTACTTCTACATCCCCAAGCTCGAATCGGCCGCGGAGGCCGCGCTCTGGCGCGACGCCTTTCTGATCGCAGAGGAGCAGATCGGGCTCGACCGCGGCACGATCAAGGCCACCGTCCTGATCGAGACGATTCCGGCCGCATTCGAGATGGACGCCATCCTCTACGAGCTGCGCGACCACTCGGCCGGACTCAACGCCGGTCGCTGGGACTACATCTTCTCGGTGATCAAGCGCTTTCGGACGCGGCCCGACTTCGTGATGCCCGATCGCGCGGACGTGACGATGACGGTGCCCTTCATGAAGTCCTACAGCGACCTGGTGGTGAAGACCTGCCACCGACGCGGCGCGCACGCCATGGGCGGGATGTCTGCGGTGATCCCCAGCCGCACCGACGAGGAGGCCAACAAGGTGGCCTTCGAGGCGGTGCGCGACGACAAGCAGCGCGAGGCCGGGGCGGGTTTCGACGGAACATGGGTGGCCCACCCCGACTCTGTCGCGGTGGCCCTCGAAGCCTTCAACGACGTGCTCGGCGAGCGGCCCAACCAGGTTGACAGGCAGCGCGACGACGTGGACGTGAGCACCGAGGACCTGCTCGCGGTAGCGCAGACACCCGGCGAGGTGACCGAAAAGGGCCTGCGCTCGAACGTGAACGTGGGCATCCAGTACCTGTCGTCCTGGCTGCGCGGCAACGGCGCCGCGGGCATCTACGGCCTGATGGAGGACGCCGCCACGGCGGAGATCTCACGGGCCCAGGTGTGGCAGTGGATCAAGCATGGCGAGGTGCTCGATGACGGCCGCCCGATAACGCCGGACCTCGTGCGCGAGCTGGCCGCGAGCGAGCTGGAGAAGATGCGCGAGGAGATCGGCGACGACGAATGGTTCGAGCGCGAAGGCCGCCCGGACCTGTCGCGTTCGCTGTTCGAGCGGGTGGCGCTCAGCGGCGACGAGTTCGTGGAGTTCCTGACGCTGCCGGCCTATGAGGAGCTGCTTAAGCTCGAGCGCTGAATACGGACGTTCGCGCGCTCACTTCGTCTCGATCAGATCCCAGCGGTTGCCAAACGCATCCTCGAACACGGCGACGGTGCCATAGGGCTCGGTTCGTGGCCGCTCGACGAAGTGGACACCGGCGGCGACGTAGCGCGCGTGGTCGCTTGCGAAGTCATCGGTCTGCAGGAACAGGAAAACTCGTCCGCCGGCCTGATCACCGACTCGCTTCCGCTGCTCGCGCGAGCCTGCTCGGGCCAGCAGCAGCGCGCTGCCCGACGAACCGCCAGGTCGCACAACGACCCAGCGCTTACCTGCGCCGAGCGGGGTGTCCTCGACCAGCTCAAAGCCAAGTACGCCGCAGAAATACGAGATCGCCTCGTCGTAATCGGGAACCACAATCGTGACCGCGGCGATGTGTTGAGGCATCGGAGCGATGCTAGGGAGCGCTCTCGGCGCAGGCCGACGCGGCGATGAGCAGTAGGCTGGCCGACCGCGGGCGACCCCGGAAAGGAGTCTGTGAGTGTCTGCATCGCTCCCCCCCGCTACGAGCCTGGAGCAGTTGCGCAAGCGGGCCACGGATCTGATGCGCGCCCATCGTGCCGGCGACTCGGACGCCGCCGCGCGCGTAGCCGCCCAGCATCCGCGGCCGGCCGAGCCGCTGAAGCTCAGCCATGCGCAACTGGTGGTCGCGCGCGAGCAAGGTTTCCCGGGCTGGCCCGCGTTGCGGGCCTACGTGGACCGCGTGGCTGCGCACGGGCCCGGGTTACAGCACGCCTACCACGAGGAGATCGACTACTACGACGAGAGAGCAATCGGGCTGCTGGAGTCCGCCGAAGACGGGACCGAGGGCGCGCTGGCCACCTTCGAGCGCCACGGCGCGCCGCTGTCCCTGGCGGGCGCGCGCACCGCCGTCGCCCGCGAGCACGGCTTTGATGGCTGGCCCGCGCTGGTCAGCCACGTCGCCGGCCTCCGTGACGCGGGCGAGCCGTTCGCGCGCGCCTATCGCGCGATCGAGGCTCACGATGTCGGTGCCCTGCGCGAGCTACTCGATCGCTTCCCCGATCTCGCTGCCGCGCGGGGGACGAACGCCAACGACCTGTTGGGAATGGCGGCGGCGACCTGCGACGAGCGGCTGGTCGCAGTCCTGCTCGGCCGCGGCGCGAACGTGGCGCGTGCCAACGCCCATGGCTGGACGCCGCTGCACCAGGCGGCCTACAGCGATCTGCCCACGATGGCGCAAATGCTGCTCGAGTCCGGCGCCCCGCTCGACGTCTCGGCGCGCGGCGCCGGCGGTACCCCGCTCGTGGTCGCGCTGTTCTGGGGCAACCGAGCGACCGCCGAGCTGCTCGCCGACCGGGGCGTCGTGCCACCCAACCTGCGTGCCGCCGCCGGGCTCGGCCATCTCGACCTCGTCGGCGAGCTCGTCGCCCCAGACGGGAGTTTGACCCGAGGGGCCGGCGCGCAGCGGGCGTTCTACCGGCCCCACAGCGGCTTCCCGGCATGGCAGCCGTCCGAGAACCCCGTGGAGGTTCTGGACGAGTCGCTGTCGTGGGCGGCCCGCAACGACCGCGTCAGCGTCCTCGACGTGCTCGTCGCCCGTGGGGCGTCGGTTGCGGCCGACGTCTATCGCGGCACGGGGCTCGCGTGGGCGGCGGCGTGCGGGCACACGGCGTCGATTCGGCGCCTCGTGGCCCTCGGCGCCGATCCCAATCAGCGCACGACGTTCGGCGGTCCCGGTCACGGCGAGGACACCACAGCGCTCCACCTGGCCGCCCAAGGCGGCTACCTGGATGCCATCCGCGTGTTGCTCAGCCTCGGCGCCGATCCCGCCCTCGAAGACGCGCTTTACGACAGCACGCCGGCGGGCTGGGCCGAACACAACGGCCAGCACGCGGCGCGCGACCTGCTCGGCCAACGCCAAGGCTGACGTGGGTACGTGGGCGCTGTTCGGCCTCAGCTGCGCGCGGTGCGCGACTCGAGAGCCGCCCTTCCCCGCGGCGAGAGCCGGTAGCCGGCGGGCAGGCTTTCGGTGAGACCGAGCTCCTTGAGCTTGCGCACGTCAGCCTTGAAGGAGCGCTTTTCGCGGCCGAACTCGGCCGCGAGTTCGGCGGCGCGGACTCCGGGGTGCTCAGCGATCGCGGCCAGCACCTCGTAGGCCCACGGTCCCATCCTGTCCAGGCGGCGGAAGTCCTGCTGGGTGGGCGCGCCCGTTCGCAAGGCGATCCGTGGGTCGGGGCCGGCGAAGTGCAGCTCGATCCGGTGCAACCGCCCGGGGCGCCCTTCCCTCAGGGCTTCCGCGCGCGACCCCAGACCTGCGCGCTGGATCTCTTCCTCGCTGACGTCGTCCACCTCGCGCACGGCGTCGATGACCACCACGCCCACGGCGGTCCTCAGGCGGGTGCCCGGCTTCACTCGCGCGCGCTCCCAGCGGCGAAAGGCAAGCGTGACCGTCCCCGCCGCGATTCCGTCGAGCTGCCGGCGCCGGAACAACACACGGCCGACCATACCCGCCGAGCCGCTCCCGTAGGATCGCCCGCCCATGACGCCGGACGCGCCACCCGACGTGCTTTGCGCGGGCATCATCGTGGCCGACGCGATCGCCTCGCCGGTCGATCAGCTGCCCGAGACGGGAAGTCTCGCCCTGGTCGAGTCGGTGCAGCTGCACACCGGCGGCTGCGCTCTGTCGACCGCCTCGGCGCTGGTCAAGCTCGGAGCCCCTACCGCCCTGTGCGGCTGCGTGGGCGACGACCTCTTTGGCGGCGTGCTGGTGCGCGAGGCGCAGGCGCGCGGCCTCGACACGAGCGCCGTCGAGGTGAGCCGCGAGCTGAGCTCGGCCTCGGTCGTGCTCGACTCGAGCGACGGCGAACGCACCTTTCTCCACAACCCCGGCGCCAGCGCCGCACTGACGGCAGAACACGTCGAGCGGGCGCTCGAGAGCAGCGGGGCGGGCTGGCTGCACATCGGCGGCGCGCTGGTGCTGCCCGCCCTCGACGGCGAGCCCATGGCCCGGCTGCTGCAGGGCGTCCGCAAACGGGGCCTATGCACCAGCCTCGACCCCGTCCACGACGCCACCGGCGGCTGGGATCGCCTGCACGCGTGCCTCCCCCACCTGACCGCGATCTGCCCCAACCTCACCGAAGCGCGGGGGATCAGCGGACAGGAGTCGCCCGCGGACTGCGCGCGGTGGCTACGCGACCGAGGCGTTGAAACGGTGGCCATCAAGATGGGCCGCGACGGCGCCTACGCAACCGACAGCCAAACCGGTGCGCACCTCGCGCCGTTCGGGGTCGGGGCCGTTGACGAGACCGGCGCCGGCGACGCCTTCGCCGCGGGGCTCATCTACGGCCTCCTGCGAAAGTGGCCGCTCCAAGAGGCGGTCCGGTTGGCCAACGCGGTCGGCGCCCTTTCCACCACCGGCATCGGCGCCAGCGCCGCCCTGCCGAATCTCGAGGAGGCCCTGGCCCTGTGAGCGTCGTTCCCCGAATGAAACGCCTCTTCGCCGCCGATGGCTGCTGCTTCGACGTCGCCGTCGACCATGGCTTCTTCGGCGAGCCGCGCTTTCTCACCGGCATAGAAGACCTGACTTCCGCGCTCGATGTGCTGGTCGAGGCCGCGCCCGACGCCATCCAGCTCTCACCCGGCAGTGCGCGGCTCCTGCAGGAGCGCAGCGGCCCCAAGCCGGCCCTGGTCCTACGCACCGACGTGGCCGACGTCTACGGGCCGACAGTCGACCCCGACCGGCGCTACTTCTCCGAGCTCGCGCCCGAGGCGGTCGAGCAGGCGCTGCGCCTCGACGCCGCCTGCGTCGTCGTGAACCTGCTCTGGATCAAAGGCCAGCCACAGCTGCACCGCGAGTGCCTGCGCAACGTCGCGACGCTCAAGGCTCGCTGCGAGCCCGCCGGGATGCCGCTGATGGTCGAGCCGCTGGCGATGAAACCCGGCTCGGCCGGCTACGGAGTGAACGGCGACGCCGAGCGAATCCGCGCCCTGGTGCGACAGGCGGTCGAGCTGGGGGCGGACATCATCAAGGCCGACCCGACGGACGACCTCGGCGACTACCAGAGTGTCGTCCAGGTCGCCGGCGCCGTTCCCGTGCTCGTGCGCGGCGGCGGGCGCGCGGACGACGAGGAGGTCATGCGCCGCACCCACGCCGTGATCGAGGCCGGAGCAGCCGGAATCGTCTACGGGCGCAACGTGATCCAGCACGACCGCCCCCGCGACATGACCCGGGCGCTCATGGCCATCGTGCACGACGGCGCCTCGGCCGACGGGGCGCTCGCGTTGGCCGGTGGCTGAGCGCGTCGTCAACCTGGGCCTGATCGGCGGCGGCCTGATGGGCCGCGAGCTGGCCAGCGCCGCGGCCCGCTGGATCCACCTCGACGATCTCGGCGTGCGTCCCCGGCTCGTGCACGTGTCCGACGTCGATCCGAAGGCCCTGTCCTGGTACGAGCGCCTATCTGACCCACCCCGGCGGAGCGCCGATCCGCGCGCCGTACTCGACGATCCCGATGTCGAGGCGGTCTACATCGCCGTGCCCCACCACCTCCACGCCGGACTCTACGTTGACGCCCTGGACGCGGGCAAGCACCTGATGGGCGAGAAGCCCTTCGGCATCGACCTCGAGGCCAATGAGGCGATCATGCGCGCGGTGGCCGCGCAGCCCAAGCTGCTCGTGCGCTGCTCCTCGGAGATGCCCTTCTTCCCCGGCGGCCAGGAGGTCTGGCGCTGGATCGGTGCCGGAAGCTGCGGCCGTCCCATCGAAGTGCGCTCACTCTTCCTCCATTCGAGCGACCTCGATCCCGGCAAGCCGATCAACTGGAAGCGCCGCGCGCAAACCAACGGCGCGTACGGCTGCCTCGGCGACCTGGGCATGCACGCGCTGCACCTGCCGCTTCGCGCCGGCTGGGCGCCGCTGGACGTGCGCGCGCTGCTGAGCGACATCGTCGAGACGCGGCCCGGCGCCGACGGCCCCGTGCCCTGCGATACGCCCGACAACGCGGTTCTTCTCTGCCGCACCCGCAACCAGAGCCACGAGTTCCCGCTGCGCATCGAGACCAAGCGCATCGCCCCGGGCCACACCAACACCTGGACCATCGAGGTCGACGGCACCGAGGGTTCGATCGCCTTCACCACCAAGCAGCCGAAGGCGCTGCGCACGATGCGCTACACGTCCGGCGAGCGCCAATCCTGGGAGGTCACCGACCTTGGCTCGCAGTCGGCCTATCCGAGCATCACCGGGGCGATCTTCGAGTTTGGGTTCTCGGACGCCGTCCAGCAGATGTGGGCCGCGTTCCTCGACGAGCTGGTACACGGGCGCGACGGCATGCACCAGCCCTTCGGCTGCGTAACCCCGCAGGAGGCGGCCTTCACTCATGACCTGTTCACCGCGGCGCTGAGAGCCGACGCGCACGCCACGGTGGAGCCGGTCGAGCCGCGCCACGCGCTGTAGGGTGCCTTCCACTCGACTTGGGAGAAGACGTGCGGCGGCAAATCAGCGAGGCGGGCGGATGGAAGGCGATTCTGGCGCTGGCGGCGATACTGCTGGCCGCGCTGGCGCTGGCTGCGTGCGGGGGCGATGACGAAGGGAGCGACTCCGGCGGCAGCAGCAGCGGCGGGGGTGGCGGCGGCTCGGAGTCCGCGAATCTCGATCTGCAGACCGAGGGCCAGCTCACGATCGGCGCGGAGTTCCCGGTCAAGGGCTTCCTCGAGCTGCCTATCGACGACCCCAAGGGCTTTGAGGTTGACTTCGCCAACGCCGTCGCCAAGGAGCTCGGGGTTCCCAAGGTGCAGTGGGTGAGCACGCCGTTCTCGGGTCTTTTCTCGCCCGCGCCCAAGGACTTCGACATGGCCATCAACGAGATCACCGTCACTCCGGAGCGCTCCAAGGTGGTCGACTTCAGCGTCCCCTACTTCGACGCCAACCAGGGGTTCCTGATCAAGAAGGGCGGCCCCGCCGAGG
>Ga0136617_10003319_pt1 | contig 14368 bp, 14 predicted proteins | sample AntDrymUQ3222106_2_FD_129672 | JGI IMG/M metagenome (GOLD analysis project Ga0136617, IMG submission 129672) | Polar desert sand microbial communities from Dry Valleys, Antarctica - metaG UQ322 (21.06) | ecosystem: Environmental > Terrestrial > Soil > Desert | place: Antarctica: Dry Valley... | reverse complement strand
GGCCCGGACGCACCCGCCTGGCCCGCCCTGGCCCGCCTGGATGAGATCCCCGGCGTCGGACCGAAGACCGCGCAGATCATCATCGCCGAGATCGGGCTCGACATGACCCGCTTCCGTACCGCCGAACACCTTGTCTCCTGGGCCAAACTCAGCCCGCGGACCGTCCAGTCCGGCCCACGCAGCCACGCCGGAAAGACCGGCAAAGGCAACCCCTATCTCAAAGGCGCACTCGGCGAAGCCGCGGTCGCGGCGGCCAAGACCGACACCTTCCTCGGTGCCCGCTACCGGCGGCTGGGCAAACGACGCGGCAAACTTAAGGCCCTCGTCGCCGTCGCCCGCTCCATCCTCACCATCATCTGGCACCTACTCGCCGACCCGACCGCCCGCTACCACGACCTCGGCGCCGACTACCACACCCGCCGCATCGACACCGAACGCCGCACCCGCACCCACGTCCGGCAACTCGAAGCCCTCGGCTACACCGTCACCCTCACCGCCGCCGCCTGACCGGGGTCACCAACGCCTGCACGTCACCTGTTTTCCGATCAGTCGAGTGAGCATCGAGCGCAGCGAGGCGGCGCGCACTGGGCCGTACAGCCACTCACAGAGCGGGCAGCCGGGCGACGACGAGATCCCAGACGATATCGGCCAGCGCTTCCTTGACGCCGGGCGGCACCACGGTCACCGCGCCGTCTAGGGCCAGGACGACGGCCGCGTTGTCGCGGGACTCGAAGCCGCGGAACTCTCCTACCTCATTGACCACCAGCAGGTCACAACGCTTGCGGGCCAGCTTTGCCCGGCCGTGCTCAAGGACATCTCCGGTTGCGTCGCCGGTCTCAGCGGCGAAGCCGATCACGAGCTGACCTGGAGGGCTGCGGGTCACGAGCTCGGCGAGAATGTCTGGAGTGGTGGTGAGTGGAATCGCTTCCAACCCGCCTTCGGTCTTCTTTATCTTCGTCGCGACGTAGCTCGCCGGGCGAAAGTCCGCGACCGCCGCGGCCATCACCACCGCATCGGCCCCCTCCGTCTCGGCGAGCATCGTCTCGTGCAGGTCGGCCGCGGACACCACTCGGATGACCTTCGCCCCAGCCGGATCCGGTAGCGACACGTTGGCGGCGACAATGGTGACTTCCGCACCGCGGGCGATCGCCGTACGGGCCAGGGCGTATCCCTGTCGCCCTGACGAACGGTTGCCCAAGAAGCGCACCGGGTCGAGCGGCTCCCGGGTCCCCCCGGCGCTGACGACGAACCGTCGGCCGACCAGATCCGGCCGCACCAGTCCGCCGGCGAGCAGCCGGCGGCACACGGCCATGATCTCGCCGGGGTCCGCGAGCCGGCCGAGGCCGCTGTCGGCACCGGTGAGTCGGCCCACCGACGGCTCCAGCACCACTGCCCCGCGTGAACGTAGCGTCGCCACGTTGGCCTGGGTGGCCGGGTGTTGCCACATCTGCGTGTGCATGGCCGGTGCGAACAGGACCGGGCAACTGACGGCCAGCAGGGTGCTGGTCAGCAGGTCGTCGGCGAGGCCCTGAGCGGCCTTGGCGAGCAGGTTGGCAGTAGCGGGCGCGACGACGAGCAGATCCGCGCTACCTCCCACGGTGACGTGAGCCACCTCGTGGACGTCAGCCCAGACGTCGTAGCGGGTGGACGTGCCGGACAACGCTTCCCACGTGGCCGCCCCGACGAACCGCAGGGCGTTGGCGGTGGGGACGACACGGACCTCGTGTCCGGACTCGGTGAGCAGTCGGAGCAACTCGACAGACTTGAACGCCGCGATGCCACCCGCGACGCCGAGAACGACCCGCGGCCGCGTCATCTCGTGGTCGATCAGCCCTCGACCTGCTCGTGGGTCAACAGATCCTCATTGATCTCGCGCAGCGCGATGGACAGTGGCTTCTCCTGCGCTTTGGTCTCGACCAGCGGCCCGACGTACTCCAGCAGCCCCTCACCGAGCTGACTGTAGTAGGCGTTGATCTGTCGAGCCCGCTTGGCCGCGTAGATCACCAGAGCGTATTTGGAGTTCGTGCGCTCGAGCAACTGGTCGATCGGCGGGTTGGTGATGCCCTCGGGCGCAGCAACGGTTCCTGACACTCGGCACTCAACTCTCTGGAAGGTCCTGCTTGGCGACGCGGGCCTCCTCTTGGCGGGGCTTGTCATGGCGAGAGGCGGACCTGCGAACCGGGAATTCGGTCAAGCGTACCAACTCGTCTGCCGCGCGTTCCACGTCGTCGTTCACGACCATGACGTCGAACTCAGGCCCGGCGCCCAGCTCGATCCTGGCGGCCTCCAGCCGACGGGCGATGGCGGCGGCATCCTCGGTGCCGCGCCCGACCAGCCGACGGACCAGCTCCGGCCAAGACGGCGGCGCCAGGAAGACCAGTTGGGCCCCGGGCAGCGCGGCCCGCACCTGACGGGCGCCTTGCAGGTCGATCTCGAGCAGTGCCGGCAGGCCGGCGGCGAGCCGGGCGCGCAGCGGGCGCCACGGTGTGCCATAGCCGTTGCCGGCGAACTCGGCATGCTCGAGCAACTCCCCGTCAGCGGTCATCCGCTGATAGGTCGCCTGGTCCACGAAGTGGTACTGCACACCATCGCGTTCTCCCGGACGGGGCGGCCGGGTAGTCACCGACACCGACACCCACACCCGCGGATGACGTCGGCGCAGCATCGTGACGACGCTGCCCTTGCCCACCCCGGACGGCCCTGACAGCACCGTGACCCGGGTGGCCGGGCCGCTGGGATCGGCGTAATCTGCGGAGAAGCCCGCCGGCGGTTCAGCGCCCACTACGGCCGGAGCCGATCTCCTCGAGCAGCGTCCGGCGCTGATTGTCACCGAGGCCACGGATCCGACGGCTGTCGGAGATCCGTAGATCGCGCATGAGCTTTTCGGCTCGCACCTTGCCGATGCCAGGTAGGGACTCGAGGACCGCCGAAACGCGCATCCGCCCGACAACGTCGTTGGTCTCGCCGATGCTGATCACCTCGGCCAGCTTCAACTCTCCCCGCTTGAGCCGATCTTTCAGCTCAGCCCGGGACCTGCGAGCGGCTGCGGCCTTCTGGAGCGCGTCAGCGCGCTGCTCGGGACTCAATGACGGGAGCGCCACGGGGGCCACCTCTGCTGGCATCGGACTCGACTCGCGGGCTGCTCCGCGCGAGTCTGACCCCGCGAACCTAGCGAGGCTGCTGCCCCGAGAGCAACGCCACCGGGCTGCCCGCTGTCCAAAAAGTCACATCCGGAGCCCGTGATCACCGAGAATGGGGCGGCGAGGGCGATTCGCCTCTTCAGCGCATCGGCGCGGCCAGGTCCGCGACCGCTGAACCGGGGCTGCCGGCGCCGGTGATCGGCCGGCCGATGACGAGGAGGTCGGCGCCATGGGTGCCAGCGCTTGCCGGGCCGCATCGGCAGAGCAACTCCAGGCCGACCTTGAGGGTCGACACGTGCGGTGCCACGGCCCGTGCCGGCTGCTCGCGGTCGTCAGATCGGGCGCATCGAGGCAACGGCGATCGGGGCGGGGTTGGTCATGCGTCTCCCTGGGGGTCGGTGGGACGGTGGGCATAACCGATGGCCTCACCGAGGCCGCGGAAGCCGCGCTCACCGAGGACCTGCTGCAACTCGCGGAGCACCCGCACGGGTGAACTGGGGTCACCGAACACGGCGGTCCCCACCGACACCGCGCAGGCACCGGCGAGGATGAACTCCAATGCGTCGAGGCCGGTACGGATGCCGCCCATGCCCAGGATGGGCACGCCGGGCATGGCACGGTGAACCTGCCACACGCAGCGCAGAGCGACCGGCTTGATCGCCGGCCCGGATAACCCGCCGGTGACGCCGGCGAGCAGCGGGCGCATCGTGGCGGTGTTCACGACCATCCCGAGCAGGGTATTGACCATCGACAGGCCGTCCGCTCCCGCATCCATGACGGCCGCAGCTATTCCGACGATGTCAGTCACATCAGGAGACAGCTTGGCGAACACCGGCACGGTCGGTGCTGTCTTCTCGCGGATCGCGGCGATGACGCGCGCCGCGGCGCGCGGGTCGCAGGCGAAGACCTGACCTCGGTCCTCGACATTGGGACAGGAGATATTGACTTCGAGCATCGCGAGACCGGGTTGGCCACGCAGCTTGAGGGCGAGAGCGACGTACTCGTCGACACTGCTCCCGGCGATGCTCACCACCGCACGGGCACCCCGCTCGGCCAGCCACGGCAGGTCGTGGTCGAGGAACGCCGCGATGCCCGGCCCCTGCAAGCCGATGGAGTTCAGCATCCCGCTCGGCGTCTCGGCCATTCGCGGTGTGGGGCGTCCGGAGCGCGGGTCGAGCATCACCGATTTGGTGACGATGCCACCTAGGTCGGCTGGATCGAAGAACTGAGCCAATTCCCGGCCGGCGGCGGCGCAACCGGACGCGGTGAACACCGGGTTCGGCGCTCGGAACGCCGCCAACGACGTCGACATGTCGACAGCAGGCAGCGAGATCCGCGCCCTGGCGGGCCGCAGAGTGACGTCGCCGCTCATCACGCGCTCGCGAGGGGAACCGGAGCGCCCAGCGTGCCGTACGGCACCGTACCCACATCGTCGAACCTCACCTGCTCGCCGAGGAAGACAGGGCCGTCCACGCAGGACCGCAGCATCCGGGTTGTCCCGTCGGCGCCGGTGATTGGCAGGACGCAGGTCATGCACACGCCGATGCCGCAGGCCATGGACTCCTCCACCGCAACCTCGCAGGGCAGGCCGTACTCCTCGGCGGCAGCGACGACGGCACGCAGCATCGGCATCGGACCGCAGGCGTAGAGCAGGCCCGCCTCGCTGCGCTCGAGCACCTCCGGCAGCACGTCGGAGACTCGCCCGCGCTCCCCCGCCGTGCCGTCCTCGGTCGTGACCGTCAGCGTCACTGCCATCCGCTTGGCGTCTAGGACGCCGAAAAGCCGGTCGGCACTGCCCGCGCCGATCACGAAGTCGACCCGGCAACGACGGTCGGAGAGCGCGGCGGCCAAGCCGAACAAGGGAGCGCTGCCGTAGCCACCGCCGACCAGCACGGTGGGCACCGGAGTCGCCGGCAGCCGGAAGGGTCGGCCCAGCGGCCCGACGACGTTGACTGGGTCGTGCTGGTGCAGCCGCGAAAGCCATTCGGTGCCCTTGCCGTGCACCGCGAAGACCACCTCGACGGTCCCGCCGTAGACTCCGCGCTCCGCCACCTGGTAGATGGCAAACGCGCGGCGCAGCACCATCGAGCTGTGCTCGCCCCCGACAGCCAGCGCGACGAACTGACCCGGCTTGGCCCGCTCGGCGACGCCGGGCGCGACGAGCGTCATCAGCCAGTACGCGCCCGAGCGCCGCACAGACAGCACCTCACCAGCGACCTGGATCGCGTTCATCGGCCGGCATTCCGGTCGGCAGCTGCCCGGCGGCCGGCGCGCAGCGTTTCGTGGAATTCTTGCAGCGGACGCACCCCTACCTCGTCGCGAATCAGCGCCTCGATCCCCTGTACGCACGCTGCGGCGCCCTGCACCGTGGTGATGCACGGGATGTCGCGGGAGACCGCGGCGGTGCGGATCTCGTAGCCGTCGATGCGCGGGCCGGAGTTGCCCCATGGCGTGTTGACGACCAGGTCGACCTGGCCGTTCTCGATCAGTTCGACGATGTCGGGCTGGGCACCTCCGGTCCCGTGCTTGGGCACCACGGTGACCTCGACACCGTTACGCCGCAGCACCTCGGCGGTGCCCTCGGTAGCCAGCACTTCGAAGCCGAGGTCGGCAAGCCGCTTCACGGGGAAGATCATCGCCCGTTTGTCGCGGTTGGCCACGCTGACGAACACCCGCCCCTTGACCGGCAATGATCCATAGGCGGCTGCCTGCGACTTGGCGAACGCCTTGCCGAACACCGTGTCGATGCCCATGACCTCGCCGGTCGACTTCATCTCCGGACCGAGCAGGTTGTCCACCCCGTGCCCCTCGGTGGTCCGGAAGCGCTTGAACGGCAGCACCGCCTCCTTGACCGCGATCGGCCCGCCCGGCGGCAGATCTCCCCCGTCCCCGGCAGTCGGCAAAATGCCTTCAGCTCGAAGATCCTCGATAGTGGCGCCGAGCATCACGCGGGCCGCGGCCTTGGCCAGCGGCACGGCGGTCGCCTTGGACACGAACGGCACGGTGCGCGAGGCCCGCGGGTTGGCCTCGAGGACGTGCAGCACATCGCCGGCGAGGGCGTACTGGACGTTGAGCAGGCCGCGCACCCCTACCCCGAAAGCGATCGCCTCGGTCGAACGCCGCACGGCGGCGACGTCGGCCCGGCCCAGCGTGATCGGCGGCAGGGCGCAGGACGAGTCGCCCGAGTGAATTCCGGCCTCCTCGATGTGCTCCATGACACCGCCGAGATAGACCTCGACGCCGTCGCACAGGGCGTCCACATCGATCTCGATCGCGTCGTCGAGGAACCTGTCGACGAGCACGGGATGCTCGGGGGTGACCTCGGTAGCGCGGTCGATATAGGACTCCAGGTGGTCGTCGTCGTAGACGATCTCCATGCCACGGCCGCCCAGCACGTAGGACGGGCGGACCAGGACCGGATAGCCGATCTCGTCGGCCACCGCCTTGGCCTCCGCGTAGGACGTGGCCACCCCGTGTCTGGGCGTTGGCAGGTCGGCCGCGGCCAGCACCCGGCCGAAGGCTCCGCGCTCCTCGGCCAGGTGAATGGCCTGGGGGCTGGTGCCGACGATGGGCACGCCGGCGTCGGCGAGCCGCTGGGCGAGCCGCAGCGGGGTCTGCCCACCGAGCTGCACGACAACACCTGCGACGACCCCCGATCGCTGCTCGGCGTGCACCACCTCCAGGACGTCTTCGAAGGTGAGCGGCTCGAAGTACAACCGGTCGGCGGTGTCGTAGTCGGTGGACACCGTCTCCGGGTTGCAGTTGACCATGACCGTCTCGTAGTCCGCGGCCCCCAGCGCCATCGCGGCATGCACACAGGAGTAGTCGAACTCGATGCCTTGGCCGATGCGGTTCGGCCCCGAGCCCAGGATCAGCACCTTGGGCCGCTCGCGCTGAGCCGTCACCTCGGACTCGTCCGCCGTACCGTCCCCATCGCCCCAGTCCGACTCATAGCAGGAGTAGTGGTACGGCGTGAGGGCATCGAACTCCGCGGCGCAGGTGTCGACGGTCTTGAACACCGGACGCACGCCCAGTCGGTGCCGCAGGGTGCGTACGCCGTCCTCGCCGGCCAGCTCGGGACGCAGCACTGCGAGCTGCCGGTCGGAGCAACCGGCCCGCTTCGCCCGGCGCAGCAGGCCGGCGTCGAGAACCGGCGCCGACTGAATGTCGGATCGCAATTCCACTAGGGAGAGAATCTGGTCGATGAACCACAGATCCATCCCGCTCGTTTGCGACACCTGATCAACTGTCGCGCCGGAACGCAGCGCGTGCTCGACGGTGTACAGCCGGCCATCGTGCGGCGTACGCAGCTGCTCGAGCAGGCCGATGACGTCGCCGGAGCTCTCCGGTCCGGTCCAGAAGCCCGCGGCAGCAGTCTCCATCGACCGCAGCGCCTTTTGCAGGGCCTCGGTAAACGAGCGGCCCAGCGCCATCGCCTCGCCGACGGACTTCATCGTCGTGGTCAGCTCGGGATCGGCACCGGGGAACTTCTCGAAGGCGAAGCGCGGCACCTTGACCACGACGTAGTCCAGCGCCGGCTCGAAGCAGGCCGGGGTTCCGCCAGAGGAGTGGCGGCTGGTGATGTCATTCGGAATTTCGTCAAGGGTGTAGCCGATGGCCAGCTTGGCCGCGATCTTGGCGATGGGGAATCCGGTGGCCTTGCTCGCCAAAGCCGAGGAACGCGAGACTCGTGGGTTCATCTCGATGACCACCAGCCGGCCGGTCCGCGGGTCCACGGCGAACTGGATGTTGCACCCGCCGGTGTCCACCCCGACCTTCCGGAGCACCGCGATGGCCAGGTCGCGCATCGCCTGATACTCGCGGTCGGTCAGCGTCATCGCCGGCGCCACCGTGACGCTGTCCCCGGTGTGCACGCCCATCGGATCGATGTTCTCGATCGAGCACACCACCACGACGTTGTCCAAGCGGTCACGCATCAGCTCCAGCTCGTACTCCTTCCAGCCCAGCACGCTCTCTTCGACCAGCACCTCGGTGGTCGGGCTCGCGGCCAGCCCGGCTTGTGCGAGGAGACGCAGCCGGTTCTCGTCGCGGGCCATCCCGGACCCGGCGCCACCCATCGTGTACGAGGGACGAAGCACCACCGGATAGCCCAGTTCCGTTACGGCGGTAAGCACGTCATCGACGGTGCGGCAAACCGCGCTCCGTGGGGTATCCCCCCCGACCGAACGCACGACTTCCTTGAACGCCTGGCGGTCCTCGCCCCGTTGAATGGCGCCGATGTCGGCGCCGATCAGCTCCACGCCATAGTCCTCCAGCACACCGCGCTCGTGCAGCGCGACCGCCACATTGAGCGCGGTCTGCCCACCGAGGGTGGCCAGCAGCGCGTCGGGACGCTCGCGGGCGATCACCCGGGCGACGAACTCCGGGGTGACCGGCTCGATGTAGGTAGCGTCGGCGAACTCGGGATCGGTCATGATCGTGGCTGGGTTGCTGTTCACGAGGCTGACCCGGATTCCCTCCTCGCGCAGCACCCGGCACGCCTGGGTGCCGGAGTAGTCGAACTCGCAGGCCTGCCCGATGACGATCGGGCCGGAGCCGATGACCAGCACCGAGCCGATGTCGTGGCGCTTAGGCACTGCGCATCACGTCCGCCAGGCTCATTGTTCGCCTCTCAAGAGCTCAGCGAAGCGATCAAAGAGGTAGCCCGCATCGTGCGGGCCGGCCGCCGCCTCGGGGTGGTACTGCACCGAGAACGCCGGCCGGTCCACGCAGCGCAACCCCTCGATGACGTCGTCGTTGAGGCAGACGTGACTCACCTCAGCTGCGCCGTACGGCGTCTCGCTCACCCTGTCGGCCGGCGCCTCGACCGCGAAGCCGTGATTGTGCGCGGTCACCTCCACCCGGCCGGTGGCCCGGTCCTGCACGGGTTGGTTGATGCCCCGGTGGCCATAGCGCAGCTTGTACGTGCCGAAGCCCAGTGCCCGACCGAGCACCTGGTGGCCGAAGCAGATCCCGAACGTGGGCAGCCGGCGGAGCAGTATTCCGCGGGTCAGCGCGACCGCGGAGTCCGCAGTGGCCGGGTCGCCCGGGCCGTTGCTGAGGAACACGCCGTCGGGGTCGACGGCAAGGACGTCCTCAACCCCGCTGGTAGCGGGTAGGACGTGCACGTCGATACCGCGCTGGGCCATCCGGTGCGGCGTCATCCGCTTGATCCCGAGGTCAATGGCAGCAACGCGCGCCTTCAATGGCCCGATCGCGGGCACGACGTAGGGCTCCTGGGTTGTCACCTCGCCGCATAGGTCGGCGCCGACCATGCCGGGCTGGGCCAGCACGCGGGCCAGCAGCGAGGCCGAGTCGGTGTCCAGGCTCGACACGCCGACCCGCATCACGCCGCGCTCGCGTAGATGTCGGGTGAGGGCCCGGGTGTCGACCCCACTGATGCCGACAACCCCGTGCCTGGTGAGCTCGTCGTCCAGGCTGCCGGTCGCCCGCCACGACGAAACCGCCCGGGCCGGCTCGCGGATGACGTAGCCGGCCACCCAGATCCGGCCGGACTCGGCATCGGCGTCGTTGACGCCGGTGTTGCCAATGTGCGGCGCGGTCTGCACGACGACCTGCCGGTGGTAGGAGGGGTCGGTCAAGGTCTCTTGGTAACCGGTCATCCCGGTGGCGAACACTGCCTCGCCGAATGCCTCGCCGGGAGCGCCGTAGGAGTTCCCGCGAAACGCCCGGCCGTCCTCGAGCATGAGCAGCGCGGTCATTGTCGTGCTCGCGCCACTACGCACCCGCCACGGATGTCGTCCTGGTGGCCTTTGCGCTGCTCATCTCCCCGCACCGCCCGATGCGCAGAGGTGAGCAGTGCGAACGTGGCTCGACAGAGACGGGCAGGCACCCCAACCGACAGCTTGGCCGGGCCGGTCATCCCTGCACCTTGCCGTCGAGCACCGTGGGGCGACCATGCAGGAAGGTCGCCACGACGCGACCGGGCAAGTCCCGGCCGGCGTAGGGGTTGTTGCGGCTGCGGCTCGCCGATCGCGCCGGATCCACGACCGAGCGACCGGCCGGATCGAAGAGCACCAGATTGGCCGCTTCGCCGGCCGCCAGGTGCCGGCCGTGAGCCGCCAAGCCACCGATGCGAGCCGGCACCCGGGACAGCCGCTGGGCGACGCCGGCCCAATCGAGCAGCCCGGTGTCGACCATCGTCTCGGTGACCACCGAAAGCGCCGTCTCCAGCCCCAGCATGCCGGGCCGCGCGGCCGCCCACTCGGTCTCCTTGTCCTCCAGCGCATGCGGGGCGTGATCGGTGGCGACGCAGTCGATCGTGCCGTCGGCCAGCGCACCGCGCAGCACCTCAACGTCCTCGCCGGTACGCAGCGGCGGGTTCACCTTGTAGACCGGGTCATAGCTGGCGGCCAGCTCGTCGGTGAGCAGCAGGTGGTGCGGGGTGACCTCCGCGGTGATCCGCCAGCCCTTGCCTTTGGCCCAGCGCAGAATCTCCACCGACCCAGCGGTCGACACGTGGCACACGTGCAGCCGGGAGCCGACGTGGCCGGCCAGCAGCGTGTCGCGGGCGATGATGGCCTCCTCCGCGGCGGCCGGCCAGCCCGTCAGCCCGAGCCGGGCGGACAGGATGCCTTCGTTCATCTGGGCGTCCTCAGTCAGCCGGGTCTCCTCGGCGTGCTGGGCGATCACGCCATCGAACGCCTTCACGTACTCCAAGGCCCGCCGCATCAGTGCCGGGTCCCCGACGCACTTGCCGTCGTCGGAGAACACCCGGACGCGGGCGGCGGAGTCGGCCATCGCACCCAGCTCGGCGAGCTGCTCCCCTCGTAGACCGACCGTGACCGCGCCGACCGGCTGGACATCGCACAACCCTGCCTCCCGCCCCAGTCGCCACACCTGCTCGACGACCCCGGCGGTGTCGGCGACCGGATCGGTATTGGCCATGGCGTGCACCGCGGTGAACCCGCCCAGCGCCGCGGCCCTGCTACCAGTTTCGACAGTCTCGGCGTCCTCGCGGCCGGGCTCGCGCAGGTGAGTGTGCAGGTCGACCAGCCCGGGCAGCGCGATGAGCCCATCAGCTGGCACGACCTCGGCGCCGGCCGGGTGCAGCGTCGGGCCGATGTCGGCGATGCGGCCATCGCGCAACAGCAGGTTCGTCGGGTCGCCGCCTTCGATCCGGGCACCGGTGACAACGAAGACGTCTCTCATGACTCCTCCGCGGGAAAGAGTGCGTCGTCGCTGCTCATGACTCCTCCGCGGGAGGGAGTGCGTCGTCGACTCTCACGCCGGCTCCCCCCGCCCAGCAGCAGGTAGAGGACCGCCATTCGTACGCTGACTCCGTTGCTGACCTGTTCGACGATCGTCGAGCGCACGCAGTCGGCGACTTCGGCGGCGATTTCCATGCCGCGGTTCATTGGCCCGGGATGCATGACGATCGCTTGCTCGGGCATCCGCGCGAGTCGTTGTCTGTCCAGGCCGTAGCGGCGGCTGTACTCCCGCTGGGTCGGGAAGAACGACGCGCTCATCCGCTCACGCTGCACCCGCAGCATCATCACCGCGTCGGCCTTGGGCAGCACCGCGTCGAGGTCGTAGGAGACCTCCGCCGGCCAGGCCTCAATGCCCACCGGCAGCAAGGTCGGCGGCGCCACCAGCGTCACCTCGACGCCGAGCGTGTGCAGCAACAGGACATTGGAGCGAGCCACGCGGCTGTGCAGGACGTCGCCGACAATCACCACCCGCAGCCCCTCGAGCCGTCCGGTGCGTCGGCGGATCGTGAACGCGTCCAGCAGGGCCTGGGTGGGGTGCTCGTGGGTGCCGTCGCCGGCATTGACGACGCTGCCGCGGATCCAGCCGGCCAGCCGGTGCGGCGCACCGGACATCGAGTGCCTTATGACGACCGCGTCGGAGCCCATCGCCTCCAGTGTCAACGCCGTGTCCTTGAGGCTCTCGCCCTTGGACACGCTCGATCCCTTGGCTGAAAAGTTGATGACGTCGGCGGACAAGCGCTTGGCTGCCAGCTCGAATGATGTACGAGTACGGGTGGAGTCTTCGAAGAAGAGGTTGACGACGGTACGGCCGCGCAGCGTCGGCAGCTTCTTGACCTCCCGGCCGGCCAGCGCCCGGTCCATCTGCTCGGCAGTGTCGAGGATCGTCGTGGCCGACTCCCGGTCGAGATCGGCCGCGGACAGTAGGTGCCGGATCACCGACCCCCCTCCATCGGGTCGAGCTCCACGCAGTCTCTTCCGTCCACTTCGGACAACCGGACGCGCACTGACTCGGCCAGCGACGTGGGAATGTTCTTGCCGACGTAGTCAGCGCGAATCGGCAGCTCGCGGTGACCGCGGTCGACCAGCACCGCGAGCTGCACGGCGCGGGGCCGACCCAGATCGCCAAGCGCGTCCAGCGCGGCACGCACGGTGCGGCCGGAGAACAGGACATCGTCGACGAGCACGACCAGACGGCCATCAATGCCGACCGAGGGCAGATCGGTCTCCTCCAGCGCGCGCACGCCGCGCAGCCGCAGGTCGTCGCGGTAGAGCGTCACGTCGAGCGAGCCGACCGGAAGCGCGACGTTCTCAAACGTCTGGATTCGAGTGGCCAGGCGGCGGGCCAGGTGAGCACCGCGGGTCGGGATGCCGAGCACTACCGCGTCCGCGGCGCCGCCGGTCTTCTCGAGGATCTGGTGGGCGATGCGGTCGATGACCCTGGCCACGGCGGCCGCGTCGAGGATGGTTCGAGGACTGCCGATCGTGGGTCCGCCGGGGAAGGCAGAGCCGGGAACAATCACCATCGAGCGGACTCCTTCCCCGCCTCACTGGACGGGTCGTTAAAGGATGTCAAGTCAGGAGAACGGTATCAGCTTGTGCGATTCCGCTTGACCGACTCGCCGCTCCCCCGTACCGTCACGCTGAGTCACGGCACGGGGGTCGTTCGGGCCGCCCTGTCGACACAACGTCACGAACAACGTCATGGAAGGGTCCCGATGTCGGACTATGGCAACTCGCTCGGCGCACGACTTCGCTCGATTCGCCAGCAGCAGGGCCTGTCGCTGCAGGGGGTGGAAGAGAAGTCGAAGGGTCGCTGGAAGGCGGTTGTCGTCGGCTCCTACGAGCGCGGCGATCGAGCAGTCACCGTTGCCCGTCTCGCCCAGCTCGCGGCCTTCTACGACGTTCCCATCGTCGAGCTCCTCCCGGAGGAATCACCCACCGGCGGCAACGGGTCCACCGAGAAGATCGTGCTCGACCTGGAGACGCTGTCCCGGCTCCCGGCCGAGGACGTCGCGCCGTTGGTGCGCTACGCCAAGATGATCCAGCGCGAGCGCGGCGACTACAATGGTCGCGTGCTATCGATCCGCCAGGACGATCTTCGCGCTCTCGCCGTCGTCTTCGACCTCTCGACGACCGAGCTGATCGATCGGCTCGCCGGCTGGGGCGTCGTCACCACAGCGTCGACCTGACCCCAGGTTCTTCAGACCGGTTCTTGGTTGGTCGGCGTGATGGTGGGTCGCAGCCGGTCAAGGACATGGTCGACGGTACGGACGAACGCCGCGAGATCGGCCTCCGGGACGTCGCCGAACAGCCACACCGTGGCCGGCACTTGTCTGACGCTCCGCCGCGGCATCACCTGACGCGGTGGACGAGGATGACAACAGATGCTCCGACTGTGGACTACGGGGCCAGCGAGGGCTTGAGTTGCAGGACGCGGGCCAGCAGGCCGTTGACGAAGCCCGCCGATTCGTCGGTCGAAAGGCTCTTCGCCAACTCCACCGCTTCATCGATCGCCACCGCATCCGGCACGTCGGGCTCGTACAGCAGCTCATAGATTCCGATCCGCACGACATTGCGGTCGACAACCGCCATCCGATCAAGGGTCCACCCCTGCGCGTACGTCGCCATCAACTCATCGATCCGAGCCCGGTGCGCGGCCACCCCCTCGACGAGCTGCACGGCATACGCGGGGAGCGGGGGGCTGGCCTGGGCCAGGCGTGCGGCAGCGGTGTCCAGCGCCGAGGTGCCACGGACATCGGCCTCGTACAGGACGTCGAGGGCTCGCTTGCGCGCCTTGCTGCGAGCGCCCACTCAGGTGTTGCCCATACTGGTTGTCATCTCGCTCCGCGCCTCGCTGCGCTCGATGCTCACTCGACCGGCTGTCATCTCGCTCCGCGCCTCGCTGCGCTCGATGCTCACTCGACCGGCTGTCATCTCGCTCCGCGCCTCGCTGCGCTCGATGCTCACTCGACCGGCTGTCATCTCGCTCCGCGCCTC
>Ga0136617_10003318_pt1 | contig 14372 bp, 12 predicted proteins | sample AntDrymUQ3222106_2_FD_129672 | JGI IMG/M metagenome (GOLD analysis project Ga0136617, IMG submission 129672) | Polar desert sand microbial communities from Dry Valleys, Antarctica - metaG UQ322 (21.06) | ecosystem: Environmental > Terrestrial > Soil > Desert | place: Antarctica: Dry Valley... | reverse complement strand
CGAAACGAGGGCGCTCCACCGTACGACGGCTGCTCGTAGGCGCCGGGCAATGACAAGGCGATGCGTCGTACGTCGTCCTCGGTGGCCATGAGGTCCCACCTCTCGCTTCGGTCGCTATCCAGGGCGGCGTACACGAAGAGCCCGCACGGGATCATGAGGGCTGTCAACTTCGATGGGTAGCCCCGACGGGATTCGAACCCGCGCTACCGCCTTGAGAGGGCGACGTGCTAGGCCACTACACAACGGGGCCATCGGTGACGCAGACGAGACTCTATCTTCCACGCTGTGACGCTCGGCTGACGGGTCTCATCGCTGGGGTACTAGGACTCGAACCTAGACTAACTGGACCAGAACCAGACGGGCTGCCAATTACCCCATACCCCATGGCATCGGCGTACGGTCGCCCGTACGCCGAGGGAAGACGATACCGGAGCCCGTCGGCGCCGACCAAACCAGCGACGGCCTCGTCCTGGCATTCTCGCCCACGCTTCAGGTCGTCAGCGGAGGTGGTGCAGCCTGCGCCTCTAGGCGTTCGCGACGCCGCCAACGGGAGACGATCCAAGGCACGATGATCGACAGCATCACGACGTCGACGACCAAGGGGATCCAGTTGACGGAGCCGGGGTCGAGCGCCTCGTCCACGTCGCCGAGCAGGCCGGCCGGGATAAGCGCGATCAGGTTCTTGATCGCGTGCACCGCGATCGCCGCCTCGAGACCGCCGGTACGCATCACCAGGTAGGCCAACACACAGCCGAGCAGCATCCGATCGAGGAAGAGCGGCAGCTGGAACTGCAGGTGTGCGGTCGCGAACAACACGCCTGTCACCACGATGCCTACCCACGCCGGAGCCCGAACCGCACCGAACGCCTGCATGAGCAGGCCACGGAACAGGTACTCCTCCCCGGCGGCCTGCGCCGGAGTGGTGAGCAGGACGACGACGAGGAAGCCGACGAAGGCACCGCCGATGAGGGCGTCGCCGGTCGCAAAGACCCCAGCAAGAATCAGGACGAACAGCGGCAGCCACACGACGAGCGCCATGCCCATGCACGCCCACAGCCACGAGGCGCGAAGACCCGGACGAACCGATGTGAGGCGGTCGAAGCGCACGCCGTAGAGCAAACGCGAGAACAGGGCGGCGATAGGGATCAGGGCGACCAGACCGAGGTTGGTGGCGAGCATCTCGCCGGCGTTGATGCCGTCGTCCGGGTCGATCTCGAAGTCGTCGAACCCGATCAGTCGGGCGCCGTAGGTGACGAGGAACAGCGCAGCGACCGCTCCCGCCACGACCGCGACGCCTGACGCGAGCAGCGTCACCACGAGCCGCCACCACGCTCCTCTTCCCGTGTAGGCACGGTCGTAGGACGGCGGAGACGCCGCGAAATCCGCCGCCAGCACCACGGGCGACGGACCCGGCACGTAAGGAACTCCGGTAGGCGGCGGTGCGGACTGCAGGTCAGCCGACCGCAGGTTCTCGCCGGGCAGCTCAGCCGGTGGCTCGCTCATGGAGCGGCCGGCAGTGCCGCCGCCAGCCGCGACAGTGACCGTTCCCGGCCTAGCAACTCCAGCGACTCGAACAGCGGCGGCGAGATCCGGCTCCCGGTCACGGCTACCCGGACGGGGCCGAACGCGTTGCGGGGCTTGAGCTGCATGTCCTCGACGAGCTTGGCCCGCAACGCCTGCTCGATCGTCAGGGTGTCCCACGTGCTCACGGCGTTCAAAGCGTCGTACGCGCCTCGGACGACGGCGAGCCCGGCGTCGTCCAACAGTTTCGTCGCGTCATCGGGGTCGACGGCGAAGGCCGAGTCGGCGACGAAGAGAAACCCGATCATGCTGACGACCTCACCGAGCGTCGTCATCCGCTCGTGGATGAGCGGCGCCGCCGACACGATGGTCGCGCGATCGTTGGGCGGCACCGGATCCGCGACGAGTCCAGCGGCCTGCAGGTACGGCTGTACCCGGTCGGCCACCTCGTCGACCGACAGTGCGCGCAGATGAGCAGCGTTGATGGCCTCGCACTTCTTCAGGTCGAAGCGGGCTGCGTTGGGGTTGACCCGCCTGATGTCGAACGCCTGCACCATCTCGTCCATGGTGAAGACGTCGCGATCGTCGGCGATTCCCCAACCCAGCAGGGCTAAATAGTTGAGCAGCCCGACTGGCAGGAAGCCGCGCTCCATGTACTCGGCGAGCCCGGCGCCCTTGTCGCGCTTCGAGAGGCGTTTGTTTCCCTCGCCCATGACGATCGGCAGATGCCCGAACCTCGGCGCCCCGTTGCCGATGCCCAACTCGGACAAGGCTTCGTACAACGCGATCTGCCGCGGTGTCGACGACAGGAGGTCCTCACCGCGGAGCACGTGCGTGATCTCCATCAGCGCATCGTCGACCGGGTTGACCAGTGTGTAGAGCGGGTGACCGTTGCCGCGGACCAGCAGGTAGTCGGGCACGTGCTCGGGCAGGAACGTGATCTGGTGGCGCACCAGGTCGTCGAAGACGATCGGGCCGTCGGGCATCCGGAACCGCAGAACCGGCTTGCGTCCCTCGGCCTCGTACGCCGCGCGCTGGTCGGCGCTCAGCGCCCGGCAGTGGCCGTCGTAGCCACTCGACCGGCCCTCCCTGCGCGCCTGCTCGCGGCGTTCTTCGAGCTCGTCCTGCGAGCAGTAGCAGGGGTAGGCCTTACCGGCTTCGCCGAGCCGGTCGGCGATGTCGGCGTACGTCGACAGCCGCTCCGACTGGACGTACGGGCCGTAGTCGCCGCCGACCTCGGCACCCTCATCCCAGTCGATGCCGAGCCAGCGCAGTGAGCCGAGGACGGAGGCGAGCCCCTCCTCGGTGTTGCGGGAGTCATCGGTGTCTTCGATCCGGAGGACCAGGGTGCCTCCGAAGTGGCGCGCGAACGCCCAGTTGAACAAGGCAGTGCGGACGTTGCCGATATGGAGGTTGCCCGTCGGTGAAGGCGCGAACCGCAGTCGCACCTGGCTGGGAGCCAGACCACCCAGGACGGATGAGGGCGCGTCGTCGGACGTGCCCGTGCGCGGGTCAGCCACGGGTAACCACCTTGTTGGCCAGGGTTCCGATACTGGCGATGGTGATCGCGACGTCGTCGCCGGGCTGCATCGGCGCGACTCCGGCCGGAGTGCCGGTCAGGATCACGTCGCCGGGCAGCAGCGTCATGAACGATGTGACGTGCGCGATGATCGCGGGGACGTCGACGAGCATCAGGCTGGTGCTGGCCCGCTGCTTGACCTCGCCGTTGAGCTCGGTAGTGATCAGGAGGTGGCTGGGGTCCAGGTCGGTCTCGATCCAGGGCCCCAGCGGACAGAACGTGTCGAAGCCCTTGGCGCGTGCCCACTGGCCGTCGGAATCCTGCAGGTCGCGCGCGCTCACGTCGTTGCCGACGGTGTAGCCGAACACGACCTCCTGAGCCCTTTCCGCGGGGACGTCGCGACAGATCCGGCCGATGACGACGGCAAGCTCGCCCTCGAAGTGGACGTTGCTGCTCTGCTTCGGGTAGACGATCGGGTCACCCGGTCCGACCACCGACGTGTTCGGCTTCAGGAACACCAGCGGCTCCTCCGGGACCTCGTTGCCGAGTTCCTCGGCGTGGGCGGCGTAGTTGCGGCCGATCCCGACCACCTTGCTCCGGGGAATCACCGGTGCGAGCAGACGTACGTCGACGAGAGGGTGCTGGCCCCCGGTCAGCTCGATGCCGGCGTACAGCGGGTCGCCGACGAGCGTGGCCACCACCTCGGCGCCGTCCTTGCCCCCGACCACGCCGAACTCGGGCTCGTCTCCCGTGGTGTAGCGCGCAATTCTCACGACGCGAAGGTTACCGGCGACCCCCATGCGACTCAGCCAAGCCCACTACTCGCCTACCCAGGTACCGCCGGCGGCTCGACCGACGGACGGGGAGCTCGACCGTCGTGAGGCGCTGTGGGAGTGCTCCGACTGCGGGGATGTCGACATCTGTATCCCAATCTTGTGATGCCATCACAAGATTGGGATGAGGATCCACCGCACCCCGGCTGCTCGGCGTAGCCTCGTCCGATGCCTGCCGCCGCGATCGCCACGCTGGATGCGCGGACGTGGCGGGCGCGGCGGGACGCACACGAGGCCCGGATAGCCGGCTGGCTCGCGCCGCATCTCGACCGACGCAGCCGGGGCCAGACCCACCCGGTCGAGGACTTCCTGTTCACCTACTACACCTACCGGCCCGCCGCTCTGCGCCGCTGGCATCCCGGCCTTGGCGTTCGGCTGGACGACGGTGCCGAGGCGTACGACGGCCGACGTGGCTACCTGGTCGACCGAATCGCAGGCACCGCCTGGGCCGACCCAGGCCTCGCCCGACAACGACACGCTCAAGTGCAGTGGATCCGCGACCTGCTCGCCGCCATCGAGAGCAGACCGCCCGAGGTCGGCTGCTTCGGCCTGCACGAGTGGGCCATGATCTACCGCCAGCGCCCCGACGAACTCCGCCACGACGCACATCCGCTCAGACTCGGATCCGGGGGCACAGACACCGTCGTCGAGCAGCACCGGATCAACTGCACGCACTTCGACGCGTTCCGGTTCTTCACCGACCCGGCTCGGCCACGCAACCGCCTCCAGCCGACCCGCGACAGCCAGCAGACCCTCGACCAGCCCGGCTGTCTGCACACGACGATGGATCTGTACAAGTGGTCGTACAAGCTCAGCCCGCTCACGCCGTCAGAAATCGTCGCCGACTGCTTCGCCCTCGCGCGCGAGGTCCGCCAGGTCGACATGCAGGCCGCGCCGTACGACCTCAGCGAGCACGACGTCGAACCCATCCGCATCGAGACCGTCGCCGGCAAGCAGGAGTACGTCGCCCGGCAGCGGGACTTCGCCGAGCGCGCCGCTCCGCTACGGCGGCGCCTGATCCGGATCTGCGACTCCGCGCTGGTCTCCGCCAGGCAACCAGCCGTCGAGGCTCGGGCCTAACGGCCCGCGATCTCGGTCGCCGCCGCGCGGGCCACTTCGCCGAGCGCGTCGAACCGCGCCTCCGTGAGCCTCCCGCGCGGCCCCCAGATGCTCACCACGGCGATCGGACGCCCGGACATGTCCAACACCGGCGCCGACACACCCCACGCCGATTCCTCGAACTCCCCACGGCAGACCCCGAACCCGCGGGTCCGCGTCAGTTCGAGCTCGTCCCCTAAGCCAGCCAGCGATGTGATGGTCGTGTCGGTATGACGGTGCAGGGCCCTTCCTGAGGGGAGCCGCAGCAGGACGCGCAAAGCATCAGGCTGGGAGAAGGCCAGCAGCGCCTTCCCGGTCGAGGTGGCATGCATCGGCACACGCCGCCCCCGCCATCCGGCGGAGACCACAGCACTCGGTGCGGCCTCGACGACGTACGTCAGCTCGCCATCACGCAACACCGCCAGCGCCGCCGTCTCACCGGTCTCCAACGCCACCCGCCGGAGCACCGCCTTGGCGGACTGCGTCAGGGCAGCACCACCAGCGTGCCCGGCCAGGTCGACGATGCCGAAGCCGATCGAGTACCAGCCCGCGACCCGGTCCAGTGACACCATCTGTTGCTGCTCCAGCGTGGTGAGGATGCGCCAGGTCGTGGTGCGGTTCAGGCCCGTGGCCTCGGCCAGGGCACTCACCGAGCGCTCGGTGCCCGAAGCAGCAGCGACCGCGCGCAGCAGCAGCACCGCCCGTTCGACCGACTGCACTCGTGGACCCCGCAACCGACTCAGAGGGGGATCCGGGGGCTCGGGCTGCGCCGGTCCCTCGACCAGAGCTGGCGTCATATCGGTTCCGATCCGTGGAGGGTTCTTGACCCTTGACCGCGCCCACCCTATGTTTCGCTTCACGCGTCAGCCTGTTCGGATGATGAAACAAGGGAGTCGCACAGTGAACCAGTACAACCCCAGCCGGGCCAATGGGGGCCTGACCCGGCGTCAGTTACTGAGGTACTCCGGTCTTGCGGCGGCTGCCGTCGCGGGCGGCAACCTCCTGGCGGCCTGCGGCGGTGACTCCGGCGGCGGCGAGGAAGGCGGCCCCCAGAACACCGGCGGCATCCTGGTCCACGGCGCGACGGGAGGGGGCGCCAAAGACACCATCGACCCACACCAGCCGGTGACCAACCCCGACATCGCCCGGGTCAGCAACCTCTTCGAGCCGCTCCTGTTCTGGGACAACAACTACGAACTGGCGCCCGCCCTGGCCGAGTCCGTCGAGTCCTCTACCGACGGCCGGACCTGGACCATCAAGCTGCGGGAAGGCGTGACCTTCCATAACGGCAAGGACGTCACCGGCGAGGACGTGCTGTTCAGCATCCGGCGGGTCGCTGACCCGGCCAAGCCGCTGCCGGCCGGAGGACAGCTCTCGCAGATCCTTGACTTCGAGTCGAGCAAGGCCGATGACGCGACCACCGTCACCTTGGTGTTGAAGAAGCCGTACGCGATCCTCGACTTCCTCCTCGCGGAGTACACCCTCGGCATCATCCCGACCGACTTCGACATCGCCAACCCGGTCGGCACCGGCGCGTTCAGCTTCCAGTCCTTCGACCCCGGCCAGACCAGCAGTTTCGTGAAGTACGCCGACTACTGGGCCGAGCCAGCGTTCGTCGACGAGCTGACGATCCAGGACTTTACCGATGACAACGCGAAGGTCAACGCGTTGTTGGCCGGCCAGGTGCAGACCGTCGACAACCTGCCCTACAACCTCATCGACTCGGTCAAGTCGCAGGGGGGCGGCGCGCTGATCTCCGACACCGGCGCCTGGGTTCCGTTCACCATGCGCGTGGACTCCGCGCCCTTCTCCGACGTCCGCGTACGCCAGGCGATGCGCCTGATCGTCGATCGCAACCAGATGATCGAGCAGACGCTCAGCGGCTACGGCTCGCTGGGCAACGACCTGTACGCCCCGTTCGACGCGGCCTACGCCAGCGACCTGCCACAGCGCGAGCAGGACATCGATCAGGCCAGGTCGCTGCTCCAGCAGGCGGGGCAGGAAGGTCTGCAGGTCGAGCTGTTCACCGGCGACGACATCGGCTCGGTCGCCCCCGCCTCGGCGAACCTCTTCGTCGAGCAGGCGAAGCAGGCCGGAGTGGACGTCAAGCTGACCAAGAAGACCCCGTTCTACAGCGACGACTACCTGTCGTACCCGTTCGCCCAGGACTTCTGGAACACCCGGCAGTACATCCCTCAGGCCGCGGTGTGTGCGATGCCGGGCGCGGCGTTCAACGAGACCCACTGGGACAACCCGAAGTTCACCGATCTCATCAACTCCGCCGCCAGCGAACTCGACGAGGGTAAGCGCACCACCTTGCTCCAGGACGCCCAGCAGCTCGAGTACGACGAGGGCGGATACATCATCTGGGGCTTCCGCCAACAGGTGGACGGCTACGCCAGCACGGTCCAGGGCCTGGAGCCAAGTCGATACCTGCCGCTGGGCTCCTACAAGTTCCAGAAGGTCTCGGTCTGAGATGACCCTGGTCGCGACGCTTCCAGACCCTCTCCAGGACGTCGCGCCGCCACGGAACCGGTCTGGCGCGGCCGCGTGGATGTACTGGTTGGTGCGCCGGATCGGCCTGGCGGTCCTGACGCTGTGGTTCGTCTCCATCTTGGTGTTCTTGGCGACCGCCGCGTTGGGCGACCCCGTGCGCGCCATCCTCGGCCGAGACTACGACGCCAGCCCTGGGCGGGTGGCAGCGCTGGAAGACCAGCTGAACGTCGACCAGCCACTGGTGCAGCGCTACTTCAGCTGGCTCGGCGGACTGCTTACCGGCGACCCCGGTACCTCGCTCGCGAGCCAGCAGCCGGTGGCCGAGCTGATCAGCGACAACGTGCTCAACACCTTGGTGCTGGTGTTGCTGTCGGCGGTCGTGATGATCCCCGTCGCCTTCGCGATCGCGATGGTCTCGGCCCACTATCGCCGGCGCCGTGGTGACACCGTGATCCAGACGGTGCTGCTCACGTTGGCCGGCCTTCCCGAGTTCGTCATCGGCGTCTTGCTGGTCGCGCTCTTCTCGACCACCGTCTTCAAGCTCCTGCCCGCCGTGACCATCAGCTCACCCACCGGCAATCCGTGGGACTCCCCCGACGCCATGGTGCTACCGGTGGCCACGCTGGTTCTGGCCGTGGCGCCGTACGTCTCGCGGATCGTGCGGTCCACGCTGCTCGACGTCCTCGACAGCGACTACGTCGAGCTGGCCCGGCTCAAAGGGATCCCGGAGAGCGTGGTGATGCGCAAGCACGCGCTCCTCAACGCCATCGTTCCCGGGATCCAGGTGATCGCCCTGCAGCTGGCCTGGCTGGCCGGCGGTGTGGTGGTGGTGGAGACCCTCTTCTCCTACCCGGGAGTCGGACTTCAGCTCGTCGACTCGGTCCGCAACCACGACGTGCCGATGGTCCAGGTGTTGAGCATGATCATCGCCGCCGTCTACGTCGTGGTGAACCTGGTGGCCGACCTGCTCTCCATCCTGCTCACCCCGCGCTCGAGGACGGCGATCTCCTCGTGAGTACGACGACCCCGCCCACCACCCCGTCCACACTGCGCCGAGCCCTCCGGCAGCGGCGGTTCACCGTCGGCCTGGCCATCACGCTCGTGGTCGTAGTGTTCGCGGTGGTGGCACCCTTCCTCGCCCCCTTCGGCGAGAACGAGGTGGCCGGCCCGCCGTTCAGCAAGGAAGGTCTCCTCGGCACCGACTACCTCGGGCAGGACGTGCTGACCCGGCTCATGTACGGCGGCGAGGCCATTTTGCTGATCTCCGTGCTGGGCACCCTGCTCGGCATGGTCCTCGGCATCCTCATCGGCGTGGTCGCCGCCTACGCGGGCGGCTGGTGGGACGAGATCATCATGCGCCTCAACGACGTCACGCTGGCCTTCCCGCAGATCTTGCTCGCCCTCGTCGTGCTCACCGCGGTCGAACAGCCCACCGCGTGGATCATCGTCGTCCTGGTCGGGGTCTCGCACGCCCCCCGGGTAGCGCGGGTCTCCCGCGGCGTGGCCCTCGGCATCGTCTCCCGCGACTTCGTGGTGGCCGCCGAGGCCTTGGGCGAGCGGCGCTCGCGGGTGATCTTGGCCGAGGTGCTGCCCAACATGACCACGCCACTGTTGGCCGAGGCCGGCCTACGGCTGACCTACTCCATCGGCCTGGTCGCGGCGCTGGGCTTCCTCGGCTTCTCCACCGACCCGGGCGCAGCCAACTGGGGCCAGATGATCAACGAGAACCGGCTGGCTCTGTCGACTCAGGGCTGGGCGGTGCTGGCCCCGGTCCTCGTCATCGCGATCTTTACCGTCGGGACCAACCTGATGGCCGACGGCATCGCCCAGCTCGCGCAACGAGGTGGAGACCGATGACCACCACCACCCACGATCCCGCAGGCACCGGCACGACGGCGGGCGGTCTGGTCGTCACGAACCTCGGGGTGGTGCTGACAGGCCGAGAGGCGGTCGACGTCGTCGACGACATCGACCTGGTGCTGCGGCCCGGCGAGGTGGTCGGTCTCGTCGGGGAGTCGGGGTCGGGCAAGACCACCGTGGGAACCTCTCTGCTCGGCTACGCGAGAGCCGGTGCCCTGATCTCCTCCGGCCGGGTGCTGATCGAGGACCGCGACGTTCTCACCCTGACACCTCAGCAGGTCCGCAAGATCCGCGGCGAGGAGATCGCCTACGTCCCGCAGGATCCGGCGTCCGCCCTCAACCCGAGCATCCGCATCGGCAAGCAGATCGTGGAACTGCTCACGTTGCGCGGGATCGGGACGGCGGAGTCCCGGTTGAAAGGTGCCCGTGAGGGCTTGGCTGAGGTGGGCCTGCCGAACGACGACGAGTTCCTGCGTCGTTACGCCCACCAGCTCTCGGGTGGTCAGGTGCAGCGGGTGGCGCTGGCGATGGCGTTCCTGCCGAAGCCGAAGGTGCTGGTGCTCGACGAGCCGACCACCGGCCTCGACGTCACCACCCAAGCCATGGTGCTCGACACGATGGGGAAGCTGTGTCGCTCCCACGGTGTGAGCGCCCTGTACGTGACCCACGACCTGGCCGTGATCGCCAACATCGCCGACCGGGTCGCCGTCATGTACGCCGGACAGATCGTCGAGCTGGGAGAGCGCGACGCCATCTTCGCCCAGCCCGCACACCCCTACACCCGGGCGCTTCTCGACTCGATCCCGCACCTCAGCCAGGCCCGCGCCCTCAGCGGGATCCCCGGCCGGACGCCGGCGCCGGGCTCGCGACCGGTCGGCTGCAGGTTCCACGACCGGTGCGAGTTCGCGGTCGAGAAGTGCTCCGCCGGCGTCCCGCAGCTGCGCGCCGTGGCGCCTGGGCATGACGTACGTTGCATCCGCGTTGGCGAGATCGGCCGCTGGGACATCTCCCGGGGCACCGTCCCGGACGCAGACCCGGACCGTCCTCGCGAGATCATCGTCAGTATCGAGGGCCTCAACGTGTTCTACGGCCGCAAGCAGGTCGTGTACGACGTCTCCTTCGACCTGGCGAAGGCCGAGGTCGTGGCGTTGGTCGGCGAGTCCGGCAGCGGCAAGACCACCATCTCTCGCTGCGTCGGCGGTCTGCACAAAGATTGGAGCGGGACCGTCGCGTTCGACGGCGCGCCGCTGGCCAAGGGAGCGCGCGGACGCAGCTCAGCCGACCGCAAGCGGATCCAGTACATCTTTCAGAATCCCTATCTCTCCCTGAACCCCCGGCTCACGGTCGAGCAGATCGTCAAGCGGCCGATGGAGCTGTTCGGCATCGCCTCGGGCAAGGCCGCCACCGACCGCGTGGTCGACCTGCTCGACCAAGTGGCGCTCGGGCCCGCGATGCTGGGGTACCAGGCCAACCGGCTCTCCGGCGGTGAGCGTCAACGCGTCGCGATCGCTCGGGCGCTGGCGGCCGAGCCCGACGTCCTGGTCTGCGACGAGATCACGTCGGCACTCGACGTCTCCGTCCAGGGCTCGATCGTGTCCCTGCTCGAAGGGCTGCGCAAGGACCGGGGCATCAGCATGCTGTTCGTGACGCACAACCTCGCGCTGGTCAGGTCGATCGCAGCTCGGGTCGAGATCTTGCAGGCGGGCCGCGTCGTCGAGTCCGGTTCCGTGGTCGACGTCATGGACGCCCCGCAGGAGGAGTACACCCGCGACCTGTTGGCCAACAGTCCGAGGATCGACTAGCCAGGCCTCGTGGCACAGCGCACCAAGCAGTCCCGATTGTCGGGGCTCACCTTCGTCGACCCGCAGCGTGACGCCGGCTGGTCCCACCACGCCGTCCCTGCGACGCAGGCACGACCGTTGTCGAGCGACCTTCGACGGCTCGAGGCGCAGATCGCTGGAGCCGGGCGGATGCGCGACTTGGACTCGTGGGTTGCGGAGACGTACTCCACGTCATTGGTCGTCATCGACCGCGGCATCATCACGTACGAGTGGTACGCAGATGGTCTCGGGCCAAACACGCTGTTCCTCGGGGCATCCATGACCAAGTCCGTGCTCGCGCACCTGGTCGGACGGGCCGTTACCGAGCAGGCACTCCGGCTCGACGACGCCGTGACGACGTACGTTCCCGAGCTCGGCGGCAGCGGGTACGACGGCTGCCGGGTCGGTGACGCGCTGACCATGACCACCGGCGTCGACTGGGTCGAGGACCATCGCGATCCGAGCAGCCTCGCGTCCCAGCTCGTCGCCTGTTTCTCCGAAGGTGACGACTCGCGTGCGCTGTTGACGACGGTACGTCCCGGTGCCCCGGCCGGGCAGCAATTCGCGTACTGCACGGCAGACTCTCAGGTGCTCGACTGGATCCGCGAGCGTGCCACCGGACTGCCGTTCACCGACGACCTCCAGCGCCTGTGGCGCGATCTGGCTTGCACCGCCGACGCCGTCGTCGGTAGCGACGGATATGGAGTCGCCCTCGCGGGTGGAGCCGTCGCGGCGACGGCGCGGGACTGGGCCCGGATCGGCATGCTCGCGGTCGACGGCACCGCGACGTCAGCCGACGGCGCACCTCGCAGACTGCTCGACGAGCGGTGGGTATCGAACGCGGTGCGCCCGGCCTACCCGTTCCTAGCCCCCGGTCGACTGCCCAGCAGCATCACCGCCCACGCCGGTTTCGGTTACCACTGGTGGCCACTCGACGTGGGCGGCCGACAGGTCACCGCCGACGGCAGCCGCGGCCAGTTCACCTTCGTCGACCGAACGACCGGCGTGGTCGTGGTCAAGACGTCGCAGTGGCCGTACGACGAGTTCCTGGCCGATCGCCAGTTCCGCGACCTTAGCTACCTCGGCCTACCGATCGTCGCGGATGCGGCGGTGGCAGTCCGATCCGCCCAACCCGAGAGGACCACACCGTGAACCGCAACGTCATCATCACCTGCGCCCTGACCGGAGCCGGCGACACCGTAGGCAGGTCGGAGCACGTGCCGGTGACACCCGAGCAGATCGCTGACGCGGGCATCGCCGCCGCTCGCGCCGGTGCGGCGATCGTGCACGTGCACGTGCGGGATCCCGAGACGGGCAGGGGATCGCGAGACGTCGCGTTGTACCGCGAAGCGGTCGAGCGCCTTCGCGCCAGCGACGTCGACGTGGTCGTCAACACGACCGCCGGCATGGGCGGCGACCTGATGCTCGATCCGCAACGGCCGACGTCCTTCGTCGAAGGGACCGACCTCGTCAACGGGGTGGAGCGACTGGCCCACGTCGAGGAACTGCGACCCGACATCTGCACCCTCGACTGTGGCAGCCTCAACTTCGGGGAGGGCAGCCTGGTCTACGTCAGTACCCCCGACATCTTGCGCGACGGAGCCAAGCGAATCCAGGAGCTCGGCGTCCGCGTCGAGATGGAGATCTTCGACACCGGACACCTGTGGTTCGCCAACCAGCTCGTCGAGGAGGGACTGATCGACGCTCCGCCGATGTACCAGCTGTGCATGGGCATTCCGTACGGCGCACCGGCCGACCCGCGCTTGCTCGCGACGATGGTGGCCCAGTTGCCTGCCGGCGCCGTCTGGGCGTCGTTCGCGCTCGGGTCGATGCAGATGCCGTGGGTGGCGCAGTCGATCCTGCTAGGCGGACACGTGCGGGTCGGGTTAGAGGACAACCTCTACCTGAGTCGCGGCGTCAAGGCGACCAACGCACAGCTCGTCGAGCGCGCCGGCACCATCATCGAGTCGATGGGCGCCAAGATCGCGACCCCCGACGAGGCACGCGAGATCCTCGCGCTAGAGCCGGGGTCCTGACCGTGGGGGCGCCCCGCGACGTACGTACGGTCACGTGCGTCGGGGCCGGAGTGATCGGCGGCGGTTGGGTCGCCTACTTCCTGGCCCGTGGCTACCGGGTGGTGGCCTGGGACCCAGGTGTCGATGCCGAGCGCACGCTGCGCCATCTGGTCGACCGGGCCTGGCCGGCCCTGACCGAGCTGGGTCTTGCCGCCGGTGCCTCGACCGACTACCTCGTGTTCGAGCCAGACCTGGCTGCGGCCTGCACCCAGGCGGACTTCGTCCAGGAGAGCGCACCGGAGGACCTCGAGCTCAAACGCCGCCTGCTCGCCGACATCGACGCGGCGACGCCACCAGACGTCGTCATCTCCTCGTCCACCTCGGGCTACGGCATGAGCGAGATGCAGGTGAAGTGCGCCCATCCGGAGCGCACCGTCGTCGGACATCCCTTCAACCCGCCGTACCTCATCCCCCTGGTCGAGGTGGTCGGCGGCTCGCTCACGTCCCCCGACGTGGTGACGTGGACCGCCGCCTTCTTCCGGCATGCCGGCAAGTCCGTGATCACCATGGACAAGGAGGTGCCGGGCTTTATCGCGAACCGGCTGCAGGAGGCGCTGTGGCGCGAGGCGTTGCACATGGTGGCCGCCGGCGAGGCGACGGTTGAGCAGATCGATCTGTCGATCACCGACGGTCCGGGCCTGCGGTGGCCGATCCACGGGCCCTGCTTGACCTTTCACCTCGCGGGCGGTGAGGGCGGCATGGCACACATGCTCGACCATTTCGGGCCATCTCTGCTCGCTCCCTGGACGCGTCTCGAGTCGACGGAACTGACGCCAGCGTTGCGGGAAGCGATGGTCGACGGGTGTGTACGGGAGGCCGGTGACCGCACCATGGACGACCTCGTGGCAGAGCGTGACCGGGGTGTGATCGCTGTCCTGCGCGCTTTGGGCCGAGTGTGAAGCATTGAGCGAAGACACGTGGCCACTGGTGTGGCGGGAGCCCGTCCAGGCTGCCTGGATCGACTACAACGGGCACCTGTCGGAGGCGTACTACGTGCTGGTGTTCGGCCACGCGACCGACGCGGTCATGGACGCCGTCGGGATCGGCCCCAACTACCGCGCAGCACAGGACGCGTCGCTGTACACGGTGGAGGCTCACATCCGTTACCTGGCTGAGGTTCCGGGCGGAGCAGAGCTCGAGGTCCGGTCGT